>Ga0308170_10003557_pt1 | contig 12690 bp, 10 predicted proteins | sample PhyBR2_2_FD_202136 | JGI IMG/M metagenome (GOLD analysis project Ga0308170, IMG submission 202136) | Phyllosphere microbial communities from UC Gill Tract Community Farm, Albany, California, United States - DLSLSB.R2 | ecosystem: Host-associated > Plants > Phyllosphere > Unclassified | place... | reverse complement strand
CGGCCTCCGCGAGCCTTCGGAGATGAGGTTCGATCTCGGCGTCCTGCAACACGGCCTCGCCGTAGAAGTGCACCTCGGCGTCGACGCCGGCGGCCAGGAGAGCTTCGGCGACGTCTGCGAGGACGTCGAGCCTCTTCTGCCAGTCGAAGCGGCCCACCCAGAGGATCTTGCGCCGCTCGCTGCTGCCACGGGTACGGACGTAGTCGGCCAGCGCGGCCGGTTGGTAGTGGGTGGTGAGCTTGGACCGGTCGTAGCGCCAGCGCGCGTAGAGCTCCTCGCAGAAGGCGTCGCAGTCGCCGATGAAGCTGGTGACGTGGTCGAGGAACCCCGGGCTGCGCCGTAGCATCTGGCCGCGCAGCACACCGTCGGCCATCGGGAAGTTGCTGAACGAGGTGACGAAGAGCCGCGTGTACCGGGCGAGCACGTGGCCGTACGACTCGATCATCCCGTAGGCGTCGCGCCCGGTGTTGATGGCGTGCACGAGCTCGGGGCGGAACTGCCCCACGAGCAGGGCCAGGGCCCTCGCGCCACCGCCGGGCACCGCGTTGAGCGAGCGCAGAGCCGGTGTCAGCTCACCGACGGTGACGCCCGGGGGGACCTCGTCGAGGCGGGTCGGATCGAGCTCGTCGGTGAGCAGCGCGGCAACCGACCAGTCCGGTCGCAGCTCCCGCGCGGCGCGCAGGTAGTTGAGCGCGACCGAGTCACCCCCGCCCATCCGCAGCCCCGGGGCCAGGTAGAGCGCCTCGACGCGCTCAGGCAGCTGGCGAACCGCAGACCAGTAGGCCTGCGCGACAGCGCGGTCGTCGTCACCGAACCAGGGGCGGTGCGTCATCGCGGCGACGAAGTCGGGAGTGGGCGCGCAGATGAGCGGCTCCAGCGGATAGAGCTCCCACCAGGCGGCGACGGCGCCCTCGGGCAGGCCGGGCGGGTGGGGGCGGGCCTGCTCGGCCCGCGCCTGCTCGTCCCGCGCCTGCTCGTCCCGCGCCTGCTCGGCGAGGGCGGCTGAGCGGAGCGTGGCCGAGAACGGGGCGAGGTCGTCGCCGCGCGCCGCCTCGAACGGGTCGGGGTGAAGACCTTCGGTACGCCGGTGCAGCGAGGTGCCTGGCGCCACCAGGTGCGCGACACCAGCCTCGAGCGTGGTCCAGTGCCAGGTGCGCTGCGGCGACGACATCAGGTCGGGCGATGGCAGCGGCAACGGGTGCTCGGTGAGCACGTCGCGCGAGGTGAACCCGAGGTCGTCCCACGCGTCCGTGGCGATGAGCCCCCAACGGGCGAAGCCGGACTCGTCCGTACCGACGTTGACCCGGTAGCTGTTGCCGGCCCCGAAGTCGAGCTGGACCTCGGGGTGGACCACGGCGTTCGGCCGGGCGCGCACGGTGTCCACCGCACCCACGATCCATCCGGGAGAGACCAGGTCCACGGCCCGGACGAAGCCCACGAGCGGTGCCGTGGTGAGCTCGATCCCGCGTCGGCGGGCACAGCCGCCCTCCTCGACGACCTCGACCACGGCGCGTGCGGCACCCCTCAGCGTGCTGTCGCCGCGACAGGCGTCCTGGACCAGCGCGAGGGTGTCCTCGTGGGGGTCGGTCAGCACGATCACGACCTCGCATGCCAGGTCGCGTTCGCCGGCGACGTCGATGGCGCGGGCCAGGGCGCGTAGCCCGGGGTGCGCCGCTCGCCGCTCGCGCCCGGCGGTGACGACCAGCGCGACATCCGCGGGTCGGGCGGCGTGGTCGGTCATGCGGATCCGTTCGTAGGGAGAGGCGAGAGGCGGCGCGACCGGGCCTCGGCGAGGCCGGCGGCATCGACGGTGCGCCGCAGGTGCGTCTCGATGTCCTCGATCCTGGCGTCCGGCGCGGAGGCCCGCACCCGATCCTGCCAGTGCGCCAGGTCGACCCCGAACGGGTTCTCGGCGAGCAGGGCGCGCTTGAGGAGCGGGAACCCTCGCTGCACCAGCTCGAACGCCCACTCGCTGTACACCGGATGGAACGGGTAGAGGTCCTCGATGAACGTCGCGAGCCGATGTCCGCGGGAGACCAACAGCCGGGTCAGACCGAACTCGTAGCGCTCGATGATGTCCACCTTCCGCGCCTCGACGCGGACCGCGGACAGGAAGCGGCGGACGGTCTCGTCGCGCAGCACCGGGCGGCGCAGCGCGACGAAGTACGACCCGACATGGAACTCCTGCTCGGGGAAGCGAGCGAACATGTCCCGTACGGTCGCCGGTACGTCGCACGCCGGCATCGGTTCGATCAGCGCGCGGACGGGCGCCGCATGCCACGAGGTCATGACCTCGATGCTCGCACCGTACGCCGGGCTGGCCGCCCGCTCGGTGCCCTGCAGTCCCCACCACGCGCACGGGCGCGCGGACATCGTCGCGAAGAGGTCGTCCAGCGGCCCGAGGAGGTAGCAGCTGTCGTTGGCGAGCACGACCTCGTCGTACGCATCGAGCCGCTCCCAGCCGACCAGCTCGCGGGCCAGGAGGCTGTAGGACCCGAAGTCGTAGGCACCGTGCCGTACCGACCAGGCGCCGACGGTGACGCCGTCGAGCCTCGCCAGCTCTCCGGCGCGGAGGTCGCCGTCGGCCAGGTAGAAGACGTCGGCGTGCCGGCTGAGCTCGGCGAGATAGGCCAGGACGGTGTCGTCCACGACGCCGTCCTGGTCGTAGCCCGCGAAGAGCACGGCGCGGCGCGCGCCGGCCGGAAGGCGCTCGGCGTCGGCCGGCTCGGGGAACGGCGCTCGGGACGCGAGCCCCTCGTCGCGGCCGAGCAGGGCGTAGTGGACCAACGGATTGACCTGATCGGCCGCGGGGTCGAGGTGCGCCGACCAGTACCAGGCCGTGTCGAACTCGGCGCAGGGACGCCGCAGTTCACGCCAACCCCGCTCGGCGAAGTGCGTCACCGGGTCGGCGCCGGAGGCACGGACGCTGGGGTAGCGGGCGCGGTAGTAGGCCGGATCGAGAAGTCCGGCGATCGCCGTACGCTCGATCTCGGCACGCTCCTGCGCGCAGCGGCGCGCGAGCAGGTCGAGGAGGGCCGTGACCCGCGCTGTCCCGGCGATCTCGTGCACGTCCTCTCCCTTCGGCTCTGGCCGAGTCCTTCTGAGGCCATCGTGCGGCAGCCCACCTGCCACCCGCGCCTGCGCCGCCCGATCGGCGAGCACCGGATGACCCGGTGCGGGTGTGGTGTTCAGGAGAGCTCGTACTCGCCCAGCATGGCGACGACCGACTCCCGGTCGTTGAACATCAACACGTCCAGCACGGAGAGGCTCGGCACGAACTCTCGGGTCCCGCCCTGGCGATAGGGCGACAACCGTGGGTGGAGGAACTGCAGGGCCACCTCACGCGAGGCGAAGTCGGCCTTGTCGTACAGGTCCGCGCCGCCGGCCGCGTTCACGTACACGTCCGCACCGACGCGATGCGCGATGGTCGTCAGCCGGGTCGCCCGTCCCTCACCGACCGTGTCCGCGAAGTCGACGGATGATCGGTACCACCGACGCTCGAGGCCGAGGTGGTCGAACACACGTCGGACCGACGCCGCCGCGACATCGGCGAGGCTCTTCCCGATCCCGTCACGCATCACGCCGACGGCGAGCTCGAGGACCTCATCACGGAACGGGGCACGCGTGTACGACATCGTGAGCGTCCGCTCGAACTTCGCGACCCAGGCGGCGTCGTGGGCGGTGGCCGTGTCGACCACCGCAGCGTTCGGCGTAGCGCCGCGCAGCGGCAAGGTGAAGCGCTGCGGCTGCTGGTCCCCCAGCAGGAAGTTGCGGTTCATCCAGCCGCCCTTGATGAACGCGACGTCGTCGTAGAAGACGAAGTCGTCGGCCGCGTAGGCGAGCTGGTGGTAGCCGAGGTAGGGGAAGAGGTAGGGCTGCATCACAGCAAGCCGCACACCGACCTCCTCCGCCCGGGTCTCCGGTTGGCTAGTCTATCGAGCACGCGCTCAGCCCGCGCCACACGCCCGGAGAGGTCGAGTACGTGTCCATCAACGCAGCGGCCGCACCGGCGAGCCCGTCCGCGATCGGGGGCTACTTCTCCCTCGAGAGCGGTGGCCGTGCACCGCTGCACCCCGACGGCCTCTTCGTGAACTCGGGTCGCAACGCCCTGCGCATGCTCGTCCGGCATCGCGCGATCTCGCATGTGCACGTCCCGTACTTCACGTGCCCGGTCGTCTGGGATGCCCTCGCGGCAGAGGGTGTCACGATCGCGTACTACGACCTCGACGACGCCATGAGGCCCGCGCGCTCCTTCGCGCCGGACGCGTGGGTGCTCCTCAACAACTCGTTCGGCCTGCTGGATCGCGACGTCGCTGCCTTCGCCCGCGAGCACCCCCGCGTGATCGTCGACAACGCTCAGGCGCTGTACTCCCCGGCGTACGGCGCAGGGGCGATCTACAGTCCTCGCAAGTTCTTCGGGCTGCCCGACGGCGGGATCCTGGTCGCCGACGACCTCCCCGTGCCGCCCACGGAGCAGGACCACTCGGCAGGGCGGATCGGTCACCTCGCCCGGCGCGCCGAGGACGCTCCCGAGGCGGGCTTCCCCGAGTACACCGCCCATGAGCGTGCACTGGACGATGCGCCGGTGCGCGCGATGTCGGCGGTCACTCGAGCGCTCTTCAGCACCGTCCCGGCGCAGCGGGCAGCTCAGCTCCGCCGAGAGAACTTCGCGCATCTGGCTCGCCGCCTCGGCCGCCACAACCTGCTCGATCTGCCGACCCCCGACGTCGAGGTGCCGCTCTGCTACCCGCTGCTGGGTGGCGGCCGAGCCTTGCGGGAGGCGCTGATCGCCGCCCGCGTCTTCGTCCCGACCTTCTGGCCCGGCGTGCTCGAGGTCGCGCCGCCGGGCTCGCGGTCCCGGCGGCTCGCCGAGGACCTGGTGCCGCTGCCGATCGATCAGCGCTACGGTGCGCTCGAGATGGATCGGGTCGCCGATCTGGTGGAGCGACACCTCGGCTAGGAGCTCGCACGGGCAGGGACAGACGCTACCTCCCTGTCAGTCGAGGTAGCGCTCCAACTCGGTCCCGCGCAGCTCACGCTCCACGGCCGCGACGATGTCGGGTGGGAGCTCGCCCTGCCAGGCGAGGTCGTCATCCTTGGCGCGATAGACCGAGTAGGTCTCCTCGTTGCCGCCGGTCCCCGACTCCGCGATGAAGGTGCTCGTCTGCGACGCCAGGTCGAGGCCGGTCCACGCGAACAGCGCTCGGGTGACGGCCACCGGATCGGCCAGCAGATCCGCGTAGCGCACGATCCGCACCCGATCGGGGTGCTGCATCGCGACGCGGTGGAACAGCTCCGTGCTTTCGCGCCAGCGGTCGAAGCCGAAGTACTCCTCCGGGCGGCCCTGGTTCTTCTGCGGCGCGGTCCGCCACACGTCGGCGAGATCCCAGCCCTCCTCGGGCTTGAACTCCTTCGGAGCACACCACCACGAGTGCAGCACCGCGAGCGGATGACGCACCAGCGCGACCACCCGCAGGTCGGCGTCCTGATCAACCAGATTCGGGACCACGTGGTGGTAGCGGACCTCCTTGTACACCAGATGCGTAGGGGTCCCCTTCGCGAAGCGCGGCACCAGCCCGCTCTCGATCACCTGGTCCTGATCGAGGTACGCATCGCGTGACGCAGCGAGGTCGTCGAAGAAGCCTGCGATCTCCGCCGTCGTCGAGCGCTCCGTCAGTCGGCCCTTGAACGCGTACGAGAAGAGCGGCTGCACCTTGAACGTCACCGCGGGGTGGCTGTTGAAGATGTTCCCCAGCCAGGTGGACCCGCTGCGGGGAGCGCTGTGGATGGCGACCTTGTGCATGACCGGCTAACGGGACGCGTCCGCGGAGTCGGGCAAAGGCTTCGCAGCCTCGATCACGAGCCGCGAGCCCTCGCGGGTCTCCAGCCCATGGAGATCAGGGTGCTCCGAGCTGCCGTTCTCGCACCGCACGATGGCAGCGAATCCCGCCTCGTGGAGCCTCAGCGTGAAGTCCTCGGCGTCGTACACGTAGGTGTGACCCCACGCGCGAAGCGCCGTGTTGAGCACGGCGCACGCGGTGTCGGCACCGAAGTGGTCGGCCCACGGCTTGGTCCGCCAGTCGCCCACGTCACCCAGGTACTCGCGCACGATCCACCCCAGGTCGGGCATGGCCGTACGGATGATGCCCCCGGGGCGCAGCACGCGGAAGCACTCACGAAGCAGCGCCTCACCGGCGGGGCGAGGCATGTGCTCGAAGAGGTGCTCGCTGTAGATCCGCTCGACGCTGTCGTCCGGGAGAGCGATGCCGTGTCGCAGATCCATGGTGATGTCCGGCCTGCCCTCGGCGTCACCGTCGATGTTCAGCCAGCCGCGGATGTGGTTGAGCCCGCAACCGAGGTGAAGACGCTGGAGGCGCTCCTCCATCGAGACGTCGTCGCTCCCGGCACCGAGCCACTCGATCTCGCCGGGAGGGGCACCGCCACCGGGTGCATGCTGCGGGAGGGCGTAGGCGACGGCGGACTCCACCACGCGAGGCGCTTCGCTCAATGGGTCACCCGAGGGCGCCAGGACGCAGAGCGAGGCAGGGGAATCCAGCGACGGGGCGAGCACTCGCTCGTCACGGACCACGGCGGCTGCCGCGGGCAGCCCGTCGGCGGATGCGGCTTCGACCAGCGCGGACAAGCAGCCGTGCGTCAGGCGCACGTCGTCGCTCACCAGCAGGTGCCACCCCGGGGACAACCGCCCACGGACGGCCGTCCACGCCTGCGACGGGTCGACCTCGGCCAGTGGCTCGGCCCGGGTCACGGGATCGACGAGCTCGACCTCGCCTCGCCCGATCGCATCGCCGGTGAACACCACCAACACGTCCGTCCCAGCGGGGAGGCGGCGATCCTGGGTGAGCGAGGCCAGGGTGCCGTTGACCTCGGCACCGCGTCGACTGGCCAACAGACCGACCGACAGGTCCTTGAGCAGCTGCGAGCTATCGATCGTCACGGTCTCCAGGATCGGCGTGCGCTCTTGGGGTCTGAGGAGGACGGGGACCCGATCAGCCGTCGAGGACGGTGGTCACCGTTGCGAGCGCGGTGGCGTAGCGGCTCGCCACAGCCCGTGCGACGGGGTGCTCACCGAACCACACGCGTCCGGCCCCGGACTGGATCACGACCCGCCCGAGCAGCTCGACGAGATCGGGCTCGCCGATGACGCCACCCTCGAGGCCGCCGGCTGCGATGACGGTCCCGCGCTCTCCGAACGGGCCTGCGAGCGGGGCCGGCAGCGGGAACCCGCCGGGGCGAGCCGCGTGCGGCGCACTCTCGTCCAGCACCAGGACAGCGACGCTGCTCGCCGGCTCACGACTGCTCCAGTCGGCGAGGAGCGCTGTCGCGGCCTCGGATGATCCCACCAGAGCCATCACATCGAAGCCTCCGACGAGGTGGCTCATGATCGCCCAGTACAGCGTCGCGTACCGGGTCTTGCCGGCGTAGACGCCCAACGGCAGCTCGGTGGGCACGACCTCCTCGGCGGGATGCGGGATGAGGGGCTCGATCCGGTGTGCGTCGGCCCAGTCGGCGAGGATCGCGGGAGTCAGCGCCCGTTCCGTACGGTGCGCCTCCGCAGCGATCTGCTCCCAGGCGTCGGCAGTCTCACCGGCGGCGGCGAGCGCATCCGCCGCGATCGCCGGGTCGCGCAGGAACGGCGTCGGTCCGACCAGCGACCGCACGCTCGACAGGGTCACGTTCGAGCCGCTGCTCTTGACCCGGTAGTAGAAGACCGTCTCGGGCGCCACCTCGTGGGTGTACCCGGCTGCGAGCGCGTCGAGGTTCCACCACCAGTCGCCGGGTCCGAGACCGAAGGCCGGCCCGCTGCGCGGGTAGGGAACATCGCGGAAGGCGTCGCGTCGGGCGAGGCAGGAGGCGTCCCAGAAGTTGTGCACGGCTAGCAGCCAGGGCCGGATGACCGGATGGTTGCTGCTCCACCCGGCCCAGGTGGTGTCGTCCTGGTCGAAGTTGCGCACGATCGCGGGGTGGACGATCGCGCCGGGGCCGAGCCGCTCTGCTGTATGGAAGGCCTCGGTGAGCCAGTTCTCCGAGAAGATGTTGTCGCTGTCGGCGATCGCCACGTACCTCCCGGTCGCGCGCTCGACCCCGGCGTTGCGTGCCATCGAGCCGCTGCCGAAGTCGACGTCGAAGGCGTCCACGTGGGCCGCGCTCAGGACACCCTCGTCGAGCGCGCGGACGAACGCCGCTTTGGAGGCCGCCGTCGCGCGGTCGGCGACGAGCACCAGCCGGACCGCGATGCCGTGGACGGCCGCGTGGCGGCGCATCCGTTCGAAGCCGGCGAGGGTCGAGATCAGGATGTCGCCCTCGGCGTGCGAGGCCATCACGACGGTGATGTCGGGCGCACGTCCGCGCTGGCCGGTCGCGCTCATCGAACGGCGCCGAGCAGATCCTTGGAGGTCGCCTCCGCGACCGTGCTCGAGATCAGGGCGATATCGTCGCAGGCCATCGACTCGTGCACCGGGATGTTCAGCACGCGGGAGCAGACGTCCTGCGTCGCGGCCAGGTCGTCGGCGCGGGGGTCGTCGCCGAAGGCGGGCTGCTCGTGCACCGCGGGTGCGTAGTACTTCCGGGTCTCGACCCGGGCCTGGGTGAGCGCGTCGAAGATCTCGTCACGCTCCTGCGGGGTGCGGGCTAGGGCGATGCAGGCGCCGAGCGCGGAGATCTCCTGCGCGGGCACGATCGCCAGGGGTGCCTCGGTCGCCTCGAACGCCGAGCGGAGGTTCTCGAAGGAGGCCCGCCGACCGGCGAGGGCCTGGTCGAACCGGGCGATCTGGCGCAGGCCGATCGCGGCGTTGAGCTCCTGCAGCTTGGCGTTGAGCCCCACCACCTGGGCGGAGCGGTCCTGGAAGCCGAAGTTGGTGAAGGCCTTGGCGGCGGCGGCGTCCTCGGCACGCCGCCAAAGGACGGCCCCTCCTTCGCCGATCGCGAACGGCTTCGTCGCGTGGAAGGAGAACACCTCGCAGTCGCCGGCCACCCCGACCGGGCGGCCATCCGGGTAGTAGGAGCCGAAGCCGGCCGCGGAGTCGATGACAAGGGGCACGCCCAGGTCGTCGGCGAAGGCCTCCCATTCGGCGATCTCGGCGTTGCCGATGCCGAACGTGTTGGTCAGCAGGACCCCGACGATCCGGTCACCGTGGGTCGAGACGGCACGCTGCGCCGAGGCGAGGGACGGTTGGAGGGTGACCGGGTCGATGTCGATGAAGCACGGCCGGTGGCCGCACCAGCGCACGGCCTCGGGGCCGGCGACGAAGGTGTAGGAGGCGACCAGCACCATCCCCGGGCGCTCGGCGGGGTCCGGCAGCAGCACCCTCAGGGCCGCCATCAGGCCGGCTGTCGCATTGCTGACCGTGACGGCGTGCGCCGTACCGCCGAGGTAGGTCTCGAGGCCGGCGGCGAAGCGCTGCTCGAAGGGGCCGAAGTTGCTGTACCAGTTCGCGGCGACGATCTCCCGCAGGTCGTCGGCGACCAGGTCGGGATCGGGGAAGACCGGGCGAATGTACGGCACCCGCCACGCCGTCTCCAGCGAGCGTCGCGTGTACGAGTCGATCCGGGTCCGGGCTAGCGTCACGGCTCTCCGATCGGCACCGGCCCGCTCAATATGAGGCGGTGCCGCCCGACCCCGGTCTCACGCCTCGAGGCAGCTCGTGATGTAGGCGTGCACATGCGCGCCGGCGGTGCCGTCGGAGTGGGCGCTGAGCCGGGTGAAGTACTCCTGCTGACCCGGCACGATGCCGCCGTTCTCGGTGACCTTGCGTCGCAGATACGTGAAGGCGCCCTCATGGTGGAGCCACTCCGGTCGCGCGAACCGCATCAGCTCGGGCTCGGCCGCATCGGGTGGCACCCAGTCGTCGGCCCGCTGCTCCCCACGCACGACGTCGGTGGCGAGCACGGCGGTCATGATGATGATCGGCTTGCCGGTCGCGCCGAAGAGGCCGATCACCGAGCTGGAGTGCCCGAAGTAGGCGTCGGCCGCGTGGATCGCGCGCTGAAGATCCATCGAGGTGTCGACGATCACCCGTGACATGCCGCGCGCCCGGGAGCGCAACGCCTCGTATCCGCGCCGCAGCTCGGGCAGCATGCTGTCGATCGTCGCCTGCTCGAGCGGGTGGGGCCGCCACCACAGCGTGAGATCCTCGTTGCGCTGCACGGCGTCGAGCACGTCGTTGAGCTTCTCGACCATCCCCTCGCGCTCGCTCAGCAGGTTCGTGATCGAGGTCAGCGCGAGCAGCGTCGTCCGGCCCGCCATCTTGTCGGCCCACGCCGGCGGGATCGCGCCACCGGTCGTGCGGACGTAGTCGAGCTTCGGCGAACCCAGCGGCACGATCTTGTTGCTGGACCACAGACCGATGGCCCGCTGGGCGAACTCCTCGCTCTGGTAGATGACCTTGTCGAAGTTCGCGAAGCTCGGGTGCTCGTCGAAGTGCTCCTTCATCGGAGCCTGGCTCACCCAGTACGGCACGTAGACCAGGAGCTCGCAGTGCTTCGCGAGCACGTCGGAGTAGTAGTCGGGGTGCACGCTGGTGACCGTGTTGAACCCGTCGTACGGGTTGTGCACGTAGACGACGTCGGGATGGACGGCGGCGAGGTCGAACGTGGTGTGGTCGACCACCGGCACCCCGGCCGGGAAGTCCTTGTCGTGCAGGCGCCACTCCTTGAGCGTCCGCTCGGGGGTGAGCTCCGCGAAGGGGATGGGGACCACGATCGCCTCGCAGCGCGGATCGGCGTCCGCGGCCTGCCAGATCGTGTGCAGGCTGTCCCACATCGCCGCGTTGTACGGGAGGAAGACGACCGTGTACGTGGTCTCGACCGCCTGCAGCGCCGCCTTGAGCTCCCGCACCCGCGCCACCGCCTCGACGGCGTCGCCGGTGCCGTCGACCAGCCGGGTCAGCGACGCCGCGACCGCCTCCGCGTGGGGTGCGATCTCCGGCTCACCGAAGAGCGGCAGCGCCTCCGCGATCTCGCTGACCATCCGCCTCGTCGAGCCGGACTCGAGATGCACGCACTGCCGTACGCCGTCGAGCACGGCGTCGACGATCTCCAGCAGCTGCTGGCGCAATCTGTTCTTCACGTGCTGTCCCTATCCCTGCTTCATCGTTGTCGTCGGTCCGGTCGCTCACGAGCACAGCACGCGTCGCGCGATGGCCTCTCGAATGCGGCCATGGTGGATCGCCACGATCCGGATCACGTCGCGCCTCCGCGCGACGTCGCGCGCGCCGTATCTCAGCGCCCTGCGCAGGCTCCCGGGGTGCGACCAGAGGACGGGCCGGACGGCGCCGCTCCCCTGCCACTTCATGAAGAACTGGACGTCGGCACGACCGTGGTTGAAGTGCTGGCGGTAGAGGCTGCGGACGCCATCGCGTAGGTAGTAGGTGACGACCGCCTCCGGGACCAGGACCAACGCGATGCCGGCCTCGTCGAGCCGGATGAAGAAGTCGATGTCGTCGTTGCCCAGGGTGAACCGCTCGTCGAAGCCGCCGACGGCGTCGAAGGCGGCCCGGGTGAAGCCGCAGTTGGCGCCGTAGCCCCACGGCGATGCGCGCGCGAAGAGCTCGAAGGTGAAGAGCCGACGGTGCCGGACGATCTCCCGGCCGTTGGGAAGGGTGAAGTCGAGGCCTCCGGCCACGGCCTGCGCGCCCCCAGCGAAGGCGTCCACGTAGGCAGCGAGCCAGCCAGGCCGCACCACATCGTCGGAGTCGCAGAGCAGGAGGTGGCTCCCGGCCGCCGCACGGACGCCCTGGTTACGGCCGGCGTTGATGCCACCGGGGGCGGTGACCTCGATGCGGCGGACCCGGTCATCACGAGCGGCGTACGCGTCCACGAGCGCGGCGGTCGCGTCCGTGGAGCCGTCGTTCGCGACGATCACCTCGAAGGCCCAAGCGGCCTGCTGACCCAGGACCGCGTCGAGCTGGGCGCCGAGGGTGGCGGCACCGTTGCGGCAGGGGATGACGACCGAGACGAGCGGCGTCGCGTCGTCCCGGTGGCTCGTTGCGCTCACAGCGACTCGTCGATCCGGACCGTGAGGGCGGGCGCCTGGTCGCGCGGCGTACTGAGCGCCAGCGCTGTGGTCAGTCCCGAGGGCTTGGCGTCGTTGACCACGATCCGCTCGCCGTACGGCGCGTTGAGGATGAGGTGGTCGTACCGGATGCCGTGCTCGGCGAGGAACGCCTCGGTCTTCTCGCGGTGATCTTCGGTGCGGGCAGTCACGATCACCACCATGTCACCCGAGGGGATCTGCGCGAGGAGCTCGAGCGCGCCGTCGAGCAGCGTGTCGCCACCGTCGAGCAGGTGCCCGTTGTGCTTCACCAGCGTGCCGTCGAGATCGAGGAACCAGGTGTGCCCGAGCGGCGACAGGACCAGCTCGGTGGCCTCCTGAGCGACCGACCGATCCATCATCGCGGGCCGGGGACGCGGGCGCTGTCGAGGCGCGCCCCGATCGCCCCACCGGGGTGGTTCAGGTGCAGGGTCGCGAGCGCGACGCCCAGGCTCTGGACCAGCTCCATCGCGAGGTGCTGGAGGACGAGCAGGTTCAGCACCGTCGAGTTGTTGGGCAGGATGTCCCAGGCGTCACCCTCGTGCTCCAGCTCGAGGATCACGCGCTGCGGCACCTCTCGGTAGAGGGTGCTCTCGCGGCTGAAGGACAGGAGCCAGATCGAGCAGCGCCGGCCCTGGGCC
>Ga0308170_10003556_pt1 | contig 12694 bp, 21 predicted proteins | sample PhyBR2_2_FD_202136 | JGI IMG/M metagenome (GOLD analysis project Ga0308170, IMG submission 202136) | Phyllosphere microbial communities from UC Gill Tract Community Farm, Albany, California, United States - DLSLSB.R2 | ecosystem: Host-associated > Plants > Phyllosphere > Unclassified | place... | reverse complement strand
TGACGGGGAAGGAAAAGAAAGGGAAAGGGAGCGAAGATGCCATCAGCGATCGTGAACAGCCGGGTATCGCATGCATCTACGCTACAAACAGACTCAAATCGTCCAAGACTACCAGGAAATCATAATCATTGCCGTCATGCGCGCCTCGAAGAGCACATAGCCTCTGCTACGAGCACATCAGATACGCCCAGACTCGTTCCGTGCGTGTATCCGTAACTCGACAATTCTATTCCTCCACGACCTCCGCTCGACTCGAGCGTTGCAAGGCGTCGCGCAGCTGTTCACATAATGACACAGCCGTCGCCCTTTGCGCCCTTCACTCCGCTCTCCTCCTTCATCGCCTCCATCTCAAGTCGCCGATCTAGTGCAGACATGCCGGTCCGGTTGGACGATGCCAAGCGCTTGGTCGCTCGTTTGTCACCTCCTTCCGCGGCTTGTCTGTACCACTTCATCGCTTCATTGACGTCCGCGTCGGTTCCAACGCCGGTCTGACATCAGCTCCGGTTCAGCAAATGCGACGCAAGCTCACCTCGGTGAAGTATCCGACGGCGTATTGCGCTTTGGCCAAACCCATCTCGGCGGCTTTCTTCGCCCACAGGTACGCCTCCGTATCGGACTGCGGGAGGATACCCGGCGAACCGACCAGGTACCATGCCGTCAAGGCGAAGCACGCATCTTTGTGGTCCTGCTGTGCCGCGATGTTCTGCCGTCAATAACCTCACCGAGAGGCAAGCGTCGCGCGTGCACCCACGTAATAATGTATTGACAGGGCGGCATCCTGCGGGCACCCCATCTTGCCATACTCGTAACACTCTCCCAGCTTGAACGCGCTCGGAGCGTACCCCAGCTCGGCCGCCTGCGCCAGCAGCTCCGCGGCGTAATCCAAGTCGATGAAAACGACGTTTTCGATACCACGTTCGTGTAGCAGCGCGAGCTCGTGTAGAGCGTGAGGGAATTCCTCCGTGGCATGCTCGGCGGACCGCTTGAGCCATTTTACGCCTTCCTTTGGCCGTCGCGACAGCCCCAGGTTCCCATTCAACTCCGCTGTGCCTAAACGGTACATCGCCCCCGGGTGCAGTGCTACAGCTGCTTTCCTGCCCGTAAGCACAAACCCAGGCTGCTTGTCCCTTCGCTGTCTCACGGGAGAGAAACACGCGGACTCACTTGTAGAACTGGACCGCTTTCGCACTCTCTCGCCGACATCCCCACCCATGCTCGCAGCACGTTCCTGCCCGGTAACACGCATCCGGGTGCCCGTGCTTCGCGGCCAGTATGAACAGCGGGAATGCCCGATCAAAATCTTGTCTACCCCGCACCGTCCCGATTCCATTCGCATAACAGTCGGCAAGGAAGTACTGCGCGTCCGGGTGGCCTCTATCCGCTAGACGCTTGAGCAAAGTCGTAGCCTCTTTGATGAGCTCCTCTTTCTTCTCCGTCAATGCCGCGGCAGACATGCCGCGATTGGCGGCTGAGCCAGGTACATGTGGCTGGTCGTCGGGCGTCATGGACTTGGCTGCGTCGATCATGAAAACGGCAAACTCAAAGATGAGCTCCGGGTCGTTTGTCTTCTTGGCGTTTTCGCGGTAGAGCTCGAGGGTGCGGTCGTGGGAGAGGAGGGCGGCCTCTTTCCCTGGTCGGAGATGGGCTGGTATTAGCGCGACTCGCCACGAATGACCTCCCAAGCTATGTGCCGCTGAGACGTTACATTGTCATATGTGCAACTCACATTGGTCGAGGAGGGGAGCGGGCTGAGATACGATTCGTGATTGCCGTGCTGACGCGGCATCCGAGTCGTCGTCGACATACAGGCTAGCCGGATGACTAGGTCCACCGGGGAAGGGCTGGTTCTGCGCCGCCGGGTAGCTCTGGATTGCCGCCATTGTGGTGCCAAGTTGACGCGGACGTAGAAAGTACAGACGCGAGAGAATTCAAGCGTTCAGATGAGGACCCGAAGAGGGACGGGTTGCGGGAAAGGAAAGACTTGAGGTGGGAAAGTCGAATGCGTCAGGGACAGCGAGCTAGGAGGGGGTTTGTTGATCGTGGTGTTGTAGGGAATGCTAGCGTCGGTGTTGGCGAAAGCGCGTGTGTGATCGTGAGCAAGTCGTCAAGTCGTCTTCTGGGTGCGTATGCTATCGATCTACCTCGGTCCTGCCGTCGGGGATGGTGTCGATGTCGAGTGCATGAAACGATGCAAGGAAGGGAAGGGGGCCAATTCCCAGTCGTGGTTTTCAGGGTGGGTCGTGATGTGATGTGGGATGAATGAGATCACCGCTTTGGCGCGCGCGAAGGAAAATTGACGGAATCAATTTCAGCTAACACGACCACCACGCGAGAAGATGAGAGGGGGGACACCATTCAGCTCGAACATTTCGAATGGTCACTGCGAACCCCTTTGCACCCATCACCATGACATCCCTACTCAGATCGCTGTTCCCTTCATCGCGGATACGCTTGCCCGCGACCGCACGATACCTCGCCACGACAGCCGAGACGTCCACCTCGGCCGATGCCGCGCCGGTCGCCGAATCATCCACCTCCCCTTCCGAGCCCGCAAAATTCACCCCTTACACCCGCCGAGCCGGCCTTCTCGCTCGAAAGCGTGGTATGACCGCAGTATGGGACCAGGATGGCCGTAGATGGCCCGTGACGGTCCTACAGGTCCAAGAATGCCAGGTCATCCAGCATCGAAAACCGCACGAATCGTCGCCGCACTTGCACGGTCTCCAGATCGGCGCCAAGAACAAGCACTGGAAGAAGGAGACGGTGTTCATGCAGGGTCACTACCGGACCAAGGGGGAGGGCGTGCAGCCCAAGTACCGGTTGAAAGAGTTCCAAGTGACAGAGGATGCGGTCATGAAGGTGGGGAGCTGGCTCTCGGCGGGGCACTTTGTCCCCGGGCAGTATGTTGATGTCCGCGCGAAGACGTGAGTGGAGGGAACAAGATGAGTCAATATACGCTGGTGCTGACGGCAGAATCGGCAAGGGATTCCAGGGTGTGATGAAGCGGTTCGGATGGCGCGGTCAGTCTGCGACGCACGGTACGACCAAGACGCATCGATCGCCCGGTGCCATCGGTGCCAATCAGGCGAGTTCAAGTGTCCCGCAAATATGAACCTCGCTCACCAACAGGACCCAGGTAAGGTTTGGAAGGGCCGAAAGATGGCGGGACGGATGGGCGGCAAGTTCAGGACGACACAAAACCTCCTGGTGCACCGGGTCGACCTCGCCCTCAACTTGATCTACGTTCGGGGACACGTTCCCGGAGTGGACGACCAGTACATCGAGGTGTCGGATGCGGTGCGCAAGGTCAAGTGGAAGGCGGAGGACTCGTTCATGTCTGGAAAGGACAGCGACGACTGGCTGGATGAGGGGGTCACGGGACTGCCCATGCCGGGGTTGACCCTTGAGGACGTGAAGAGCGGGGAGTGGCCCGAGGTTGTCGAGTGGCCCGGAACGGGCAAGCCGTTGACGTCGTAGAGCGGAACATGCATGTCATGTGTTCTGCGCTGCGACCGTTCGTGCGAGAGCTATGGCAGTCAGGCACGAGGGGAGAGGCGTGTCCTTCGCTTCGAGAGCCGACAGCACCGTTTAGCCTCGTCATGGATTTTGCACCTCGTCTCTCCACCAGGGCCTCCGCCTTGCCCTCCCTCGCTTTTGACACGTCACACCCGTTCTCTTCCCCACGAGCTTCCTTGCTTGGAGGACATGGCAGATCTTGCATGACGCGGCCGGTGGTCAGGCCGAAGCCCTACAATCTCGCCTGAGACCGCTCTTCTTCTACCTTGCACTCCCACGCCTTCTTCCCGAAGAAGTTGAAGATTGCGTCATCCGCTCGTGCGTCCGCCGAGCTGGCCTGCCCAAGAGCCGCACGGGCGGCGATCCCTTGAGCGATGATTGCAAGTCGGAACAGTATCCAGGCTCGGACCCATCTTCAAGCGTCAGCGGACAAGCAATAAGCGATGCCAGCAGCTCACCCCATATGCTGTATCGGGACCGTCCATGATGAGGCAGTCTGATGGCCCATATCCTCGTGCCATCTCGTCTCCGCATTCATGCCGTCCACCCACCAGCGCTCGAGCTCGTCCCGCTCCGGCACTCCCGATTGCGCCGTCGTCAAGCCTTTCAGCCCGATCAGGAGGCCAAAGTCGCCTCTGTCGCCCAGTAACGATGTGTCCTGGATCGGCGGCATCGAGTACGGTAGCAAGAGATTCCCCAGATCTGCAAGCGGTGAGCCAAGGGTGCATAGCTCCCAGTCGAGTATGCCGATGACGCGCGGCCGAGTCGGGTGGAAGATCTGCCCTCAGCATGTCGACGGCAGTAACACCGCCTTTTTGCATACCAGGTTGTCCAGCTTGTAATCGCCATGCACGACCGCAGCCACTCGTCTCCGCCCCTCTTCTTCCGCGATCAGCTTCGCTCCTTTCTCGAAATATGGCCGTAGCTCGTTCGTGCCCCATATTTCTCCCGTCTCCTTGCCATCTTTGGACCGCGCCTTGCTCTGCGATGCCGAAACCTTCAGCAACGACGTCACTTGCCGGGAGAAGTACGGCTTGTCATGCGGACTCGGCGCGAACGAAGCGGGAAGATTGAGCTTGTCAAGTGGGATCGAAGAAAGCTTTGTGAGGGTATGTATAGCCGATTGCCAGCTGAAGTCAATATCTTCCCCTTTGCTCATGGCCATGGGACCGCATACCAAAGTATCCGCTCGTCCGGGTGCAAACCCTTCAGCCGTACATCCGTAAAGATCCTGCCCTCCAGATACTCCATCACATAAAACCCCGCCCCCACCACGGCATTATCCATGCACAGGCAATGTACTTGGGGCACCGGTACGCCATCCTCGCCTTTGGCGAGGGAGTCGTTATACTTGTTCAAGGCGGCCAGGATCAGGTACTCCCGGTCGATCCGGTGCGCGGTGGGCGAGAGGAGCTTTCCTGAAGGCTGCCGACGCAGCACCAGGCGATGGGAAGGGGTGGTGAGGAGGTATGTGGGGTTTGACTGGCCAAACTGACTGTCAAATCCTCGGGGCCTCTGCGTCGGCCGAAGGTGGGCAGCTCACCTTGAACTGTTTGACGGTTATGGGCCCGCGGAGGTCGGGTATTTTGGCAAGTAGATACGGCTCCAGTCTTTCCAGTGGTAGCGGGGCCCGGATATCGCCGTAGCTCGCTCCCCCGCTGGGTGCATCTGTCTTGTCTGTCATCGGTCGAAAGCTGTGGTCGATTGATATCATGAAACGGTCAGAGGAGGATCAGACCAGATGAAACCGCGACTGACCGGCGAGAAGAGGGCAGCTTTAACCGGTACTCGCCCGATTCGGCAACTTTGCTCGGCATCAGGCAGCCTGATCTGCAGGCTGCCGTAGTCTTGACATCGAAATGCAATTCTATGTCTTGCTTTGCTTCGGCAGTCGGACAAGGTCCAGTAGCGGCATGCAAGAGCTTTCAAGGCGACGATGGGATTCGAGGGCTCTCATATCAGACTCGTTTTCGGACGCAATCAACCCGAAACGAGAGACAATGGGCGGGACCACGGATCCTCCGACGTGGCCATCACATCAACACACAATCGCAGATGATCATGATTCACGCGACTAACGATGTATGCCCGCCTCGAAGGAGTGTCAGTGTTGGGTCTCGAAGACTCATACCGCGACATCCTCTACCAGTCTGGCTCCTAGAACATGCCCGACCCCGCTATCGACGCGTTCAACGCCGGTCTGCCCTACATCGAGCCGAAAGGCGGCGGCTTGTTGGGACGAAAGGGCTCAAAGGCGAAAGTGACTTTCGCGGCAAACCCGAATGACCCATCTGCACCTCCTCGACGTGTGGTCGATGTGGACGGCGGAGGAGGCGGGCTCTTTAAGCGGACATGGGGCGGAAAGGGCATTGTCTGGGGGGAAAAGGTACGTGGAGCACGAAGGTACCTCCTTGCGACCGCTTGCGGCTCGCCGAAGCCTCTCGGGAACACCTCACTTCGTCCACTCCTTGGGCCGGCCACAGTTGCCGTGCTCAGACCATGTGTCGGCCTCAGAATGACTGATCGCAGCCCCCGCCTTCAGCCCTCGGTTCTTTCGGAGCGCGCCCAATGCCGCAACTCGGAGTCGAAGCGGGCATGCCGAGCTCCCACTCGGCGGCCCAAGGCCTCGGCATGACCCTGCCGCCCGACGCGACAGGCCTAGCCCAGCCGCCCATGCTGATGCAGCCCCTGCCAGACGACTTCCGGCAGCTGTCGTGGCGCCAGCGGCGACAGCTTCGAAAAATGCAAGCGAGCGAGCAAAAGTCCGTCTGGGACTGGGAGAAGGCGCAGAAGCAGTGGGACAAGGCACAGCGGGTCGAGATGGAGAAGAAGAACAAGGAGGTGTACAAGATGCGCAAGGCCGAGCTGAAGTCGGTGTCAGGGATGCTGGGCTGTGGGAGGATGCTGATTGCAGGGCCCAGGAGAAGAAGCTCAAGAAGGACCGGAAGAACCCATACCGCCCCATGCCGACTCCGACGCCTGCCGAGGCCGCACCCGGCGCTCCCGCTGAGCCTCCTACGCCTGCAGCGCAACCGAATGCCAAGTGGATGATGATGCCCGTGACGGCAGAGTTCGGCGTGCGAAGGCCATTCGACCATGTGGGGACGGTCCCTCAGGCGGGACAGGGCGACTGGCCGATGATGAGCCGGACGATGACACATGTGAGTGCAAGAACACGGAGGATGCGGGAAGCAGGAGCAGATGTGCAGGCAATCGTCGACATGGCCCGTGAGGAGCGGGTGCATGCTGTTTCGGTAGGTGGCGTTCAGGTCCCCACTGCTGACTTCTAGGCGGGTACAATCTGGGGTGGAGGATGGGGCGGGCATTGGTAGGGTAGAGGAGGGGCAGACAACAGCGCAAGGAACAGGGCGAGCATGGAAGGCAAAGAAGCGGGAGGGAGAGATCGTGGTGAATCTATCCTCATATTGTCCCTCCAAATCTCGTTCCCCTTCCCTTCACCCCTCGCCCTCATATACCCCGCTTGCCCTTCTCCCACGACTTGTCCCGCCCAATAAGTACATGATGCATAATCGTGACGTATCGGATCGACCCAGAAAAGCCACATGCCACACACACATCTGATCGTGTCTCCCTCAGATCGACCGATATCTAATCCGTCGACACCTTGGGCGGGAAGCCGGGGTTGGCGCCACCGTTCTTATCCCGACCACCATCCCGGCCGCCATCCCGACCGCCTCGTCCGCCTCGTCCACCCCGTCCGCCCCGTCCACCTCGACCGCCCCGACCGCGTCCTCCACCTCGTCCACCGCCAAAGTTCCTCTTGCCCTTGTTATCCGACGCAGCCGCGGCCGCCTCGGCCTGGGCCTTCTCTCCCGCCTTGCGGCCGTAGAACGACGCGCGGGTCGCCCAGAACTCCTCCTGCTGGCCGTCTGCGCGTCAGCAATGGTCCGCAAGTCGGGGCTTCATGACTCACGCTCCAGCCGCGAGAACTCGAGCGGGCTGTCGCCGTACGCGATCTTGCCGTCGTTGAGCTTCTGGATCTCGGCGTCGGTGAAGGCGGTCTTCGAGTCGGCCTTGGCCATGTACCCGAACGACTGGGACGGCGGTCGTCCGACAAACGGTGCGGTCTCTCCGCCGAGCACCTCATGCGCCTTGGCCTGGGGAGTCAGTCGCTCGCACCGTCGGCATCCCACGCCACGCACCTTGACCTCCTTGTAGTCGCCCGTGGCCTGCTCGTTCTTCCACTGGATGACGACGTCGTTGACAAAGTCGAACTTGCCGATCGGCTTGCCCGTCGTCGGGTCGCACTTGATCTTCTGGTCCAGGAACTCGATCTCGACCTCGTCCTGGGTGTGAGCTGAGCTTATACTCACATTTTGCGGAACGCACCAGCTTGACCTGCTTGGCCGGCTTGGACTCGTCGCCGTCGTCCTCCCGCTGCCTCTTCCTGTCGCCGCCCTTCTTGTCCTGCCTATCCCGGCCCTGCGGTCCGCCCGTCTTCGGCCTCGACCCCACGATCGCAACGCCCTCCGGGATCGTCGCAAAGTTGGCAGTCTTGCCCTCCTGCAGACGGGCCATCTCGAAGAAAGCGTTAAAGTTCCTGCCCGGTGCGGTCTTGCCGCCGGCGCCCGAGTTGCCCTGGCCCTGCTTTCGGTCGTCGTTGCGGTTTCGGTCGTGCTGCTTCCACGCCTTGGCGTCCAGCCCCTTCTCCTTGATTTTCATGTCGCAGTACGCTTGCCTACGATGAGCGACTGCCGCGGAGACGAGGCGGGGCACACTCACTTGCTCATCACCTTCATGGGCTCCTCGCTGCCCTCGGCGTAAGGAGGGAACTCCTCCCGCGCGACAAAGGCCTCGGCATCCTTGATGTTCTTGAACTCGACAAACACGGAGCCCTGCGGTTAGCTCCCTGCCTTAACCTGGTCCTGCTGGACCCACCTTGAACGAGCCCTTCTTGTTCCCCTCCGGAAGCTTCGGGTCATCCGCACGCCTGAATCGGACCGAGCTGATCTTGTAGCCAAACTGCTCGAAATATCGCTCGACGTTCTCCTGTGTCTTCTCGTCCTCCTCCTCGCCGAAGCCTTTCTGCCTGTCAGCGGGGTCAGGGCTCGTCTTGCCGACGTACAACATAGACGGATCGCTCAAACGCGCCGACGGGCTTGGACAGGGGCAACCGCCGTCGCGCGTACTTTCCGTCCTTGCTCAGCACGAGCAGCCTCTCCGGCTCGGCGTCACCCTCCTTTCGGTTCTCCTCCTTCTCCGCGTCAATGGCCCGTCGCAGCGCGAGGGTGATGAAGTCCAGGCCGAACGGCTGGAACTCTTGCATCCGCTTGAACGAGCGGACCGTGTCGAGCGGGACCCATCCGGCCGAGTTGCAGATGGTCAAGGTGAAGAAGTACTTGTCGGTCGGGAGGTTGCTGTCGGAAAAGTAGAAGCTGACTGAGGGTCAGCGAACGTCGCACGCAAGGCAACAATGGTCAGCCGTGCGATCCCACTCACCCTGCTTGGCGGCCTTGTTGAGCAGGTCGATCACGTCCTTCTCCTCCAGACCGTCAATCTTCGGGATGGTCAGGTCGTGCTTGGCATCCTCGGCGTCGTCCTCCGGGAGCACCGTTCCCGGCTCATCCTTGACCGGCGGGATGACGCTGAGCTTCGAGTACGAGCCCCGGTTGTTATCCCGCTTGTTGTTATCCCGGCCGTTCGTCTGGCTCTCGGCAGCAGATCCCTCGGCGGCCGGGGCGTCGGTGGGCGCATCGACGTCCATTTTGATGTCCTCCACAGCGGTCTCCGGGGCGGAAGCGACGACGTCTTTGGTCTCGTCGGACATTTTGGTTGGCGCTGGGATGCGGGTGGGTAGTAAGAGGGTGCGCGAGCGCTTTTGAGAGGGTAGGTTGATCCGCTGGTGCAGAAAGCAATAAACCTTCAATTCGCGCGTATGCCGTCTCACCGACTTGTTGCCAGTCGCCACAGGGATAAATGAACAAAGAATTCATCTTGTCGATATTCGTTCCCCCCCGGACTCATGGCGGCGATCACCGCATTCGCGCGCCGACATGAGCCAGCCATCTCTGTTCGTGCTTGTTCTTTGGGAACATTGTCCCGTCAGTAGAGACGGCTTGACAAACCTTGGCCGTCCATTCTGTCTCGTCGCCGTGCCTCTGAGATCATTCCCTGTCGCCTCTCATGACGGGCCCAGAATTGACAGCATGCAGCGACTGATCTGCGCCGTACTGACCGATCTTGACGTTGCTCTCGACTCTTCCTTCCATCCCTTACCTCACCTCACTCTCGCTGCAGGACAGCTATACTTTCGTTGACACCCTCTAGACGAGGTCAATCACACTCATTACACCGGACCCCTTCCCCGGCTTCGACGTCCATCGACCCCAGCCCCGTCGACCTCGTCGACAATGTCGATCACAAGCATCAAGCACGTCATCTTCGTCTCGGCCCTGCCGCTCGCGTTCGCTGCGACGCCGGCGGGGCGATGGGGTCACCAGGCGGTGTATGTGCCGTCGCAGCAGGCGATGTACGTGGTCGGAGGACAGGTCTCGTCTTCCGGCGCAAAGGTCACCAATGATGTCCTGGTTTTGCCTGTGAGTCGCGAATGGACGCGGCCCGTACCGAAAGCTCACCTGCAGCTCAACCAGACCTCCCCGTCATTCTCGGCTGGCCCGAATGACGCTCTCCCACCTCATGCTTTCGCCGCAGCGACGCTTTCGGAAGGAGGCGGATCGCTCATGGTCATCGGAGGGATGACCTCGTCGTGCTCGTCCGATGCCATTGCGCACACGCTTGCCCTGGACGGCACGACTACGAGCTGGACGCACTCGAACCCGAATTCGCTCGTCCGACGACGCGGCGCCGCGGCGGCGTGGACGGACAACGGGTCGGCCAACGGGCAGGTCTTGCTCGTTGGAGGTGTGGCCGACACGTACTCGTGTTCGACCGGTACTTACACCTACCCCGCCACGGATCTGCTCGAGATCCCGCTGAGCAGCTCCGCGCTGAGGTCAAGCACCAACCTTCCGACCGGCCTCACCGGCACGGATCTCGCCGTCTCGGACTTTGCGTTCACTCGCGCGAGCGACGGCACGCTGTACATGATCGGAGGGCAGGACGATTCAGGCAATGCCGTCTCGCTGCAGACCATCGGCAAATGGACGACCGGCGGGGGTTGGGTCTCGCAGGCGACAACGGGTACTGCTCCAAGCGGACGCACGGGCGCGTCGCTTGTTGCCCACCCTACCCTTGACCTCTTGTGAGTCGGGTGGATTGACACGCGCACGGTTCATTGACCCCCAGGATCCTGCACGGAGGAGAAGTCAACAACGCCGCATCCACCACGCTGGCCTTCCTCAACACGACTTCGTGGGCTTGGTCCATGCCGTACACCCTGCAACCCCCCGCGTCCTCGGCCGCTGCCTACCACTCGTCCATCATGACCCCTCACGGCGTCATGATCACCTCGTTCGGTCTCGGCTCCACCGGCTCGCCGTCGTCCAACGTCTTCTACCTCGACATGCGGGACCCGACTCAATCGGCCTGGTCTTGGAAGTCGCAGTGGTCGCAAGACATGCTTCAGCCGTACACCGCCCCTTCGGACAACACCACCAACACCGTCACGGGCGTAGCGGACAAGGCAAGCTCGCGTGGAGACGACAAGAAGAAAGTCACCTCCATCGTCGTGCCCGTGCTCATCGGCGCGCTCATCCTGATCCCGCTCGCCATCTTCTTTATCCGCCGCAAAGTCCGCCGGGATAAGAAACGACGCGAGGCGCGACACTTTGCCTTCGAGGACGAGGGCGACTTTAGGTCGACGACGTCGTTGCCGGCCGGCCGGGTCACCCGCACGCAGTATGGCTTCGGCACCGACGCCAACGAGCGCGAGGGCAACCTGTTCAGCGACGCCATGGGCGCGCTCAAGCGCATGTCCACGCGCCGCCGATCTCGACCACCGGCGAGCGAGAGATGGAACAGGTGAAGGACGGCCGCGTGAGCAGGCTGGACGAGAGGACGATGCGGTGGGAGGAGATTGATTTCGGTCTGGGACAGGTCGACGAGAAGAACCGCGACTCGCGACAAGGCTCCGTCGCTGGTGCTCCCGGTGTCGCGTCGACCGCCACCGCGGACCCGTTCGCGGGTCCCGCCCCGCTGATCCGCTTCGACTCGATCGACTCGTCCGACCACGTCGGTACGCCCCTGAACGACGGGCAACAGCCGCTCATCCCCTCCGTCACCGTCCAGCCGCCAACCGTCCCGCCCACCCCGGCTTCAGGTGTGACCACCTCGGGCCAAACCTTCAATCCCTCTGCCGCAGACGGCCTCGACTGGAACCTGCTCGCGCAGGAGATGCAGGTCCGGCCCGCCTTCCGATCAATCTCCCCGACTTCTACGCTTCGGTCCCATGCGCACCCCGACGCGCCGTCCATCGTCCCCGCCCGTTCCACCTCGCCGGCGGCAACGGCGGAAGACGACTCGCTGCCGTACCTTCGCTCAACCACGCCTACGCCCTATGCCCCGTCGCTAGCTCCTGGACGTCTGCCTCCGGCACCCATCCAGTCGAGCAGCACGGGCGCCCGACCCCCTCGTCTCCCGTCGCTCGAGTTCCAGCGCCACGTAACGTTCGACCCGGCCCAGCCGCTCCCGCAGGCCCGTCGAGCTTCAGATGTCCCGGCCACCGCGCATCCCCGTGCAGTCTCACAGCCGATCTCGTCCCGCCACCTGGCGGGCGGACCGGCTCGACGGGGATCGGCTCCGATGACTAACGCTGCTCCGGCCCTTGCTTCGCCTAACTCGTCCGGGTCGGCGACACCTACGCAACGCTCGCCTCGTGCTCTGCCTTCGACGCCGCAGCAGACTCCCACTCGACGCGCCAGCAACCCCGTCTCCACGCCGGGCACATTTGGCACAAAGTCCCCTCGCTCGCCGCGATCGCCCACCGCCTGCTCACCCGGCCTAGGGTCGCCGCTTGCGCTGAACGACAAGCGCATGAGCACCATGAGCCGGTTGAGGGTGATGAACATGACGGATGAGGATGAAGTCTCGGTCGACTCTGGCGACGCCCACTAGGTTGTGTTGGAGGGAGCGTCAGGGATGCAGGGAGTCAGCCGCTGGACGGCTGCAGAGTGTTCCCGTATTCGTAGTGCTGTAGTTGCGCGTATGCATGGACACTGAATTTGCATAGATATTCAGCCAATTGGGATGCCAAATCGTC
>Ga0308170_10003555_pt1 | contig 12698 bp, 7 predicted proteins | sample PhyBR2_2_FD_202136 | JGI IMG/M metagenome (GOLD analysis project Ga0308170, IMG submission 202136) | Phyllosphere microbial communities from UC Gill Tract Community Farm, Albany, California, United States - DLSLSB.R2 | ecosystem: Host-associated > Plants > Phyllosphere > Unclassified | place... | reverse complement strand
GAGATTATGCCGTGTTTCGCTTACCTCGTCAACTCATCCTTTTCTGCAGTGTGCACTCGTTGTTGAATCTCGACGGTGCGCTGCAGAAGCAGGACGCGCACTATAGCAAACGGGGTATGGGCGCGCAAGCCCTCCCCTGCGAAATCGACGGCGATAAAGCAACAGGACGCCGGACTTTCGTCCGGCGTCCTGTTTGCCACAAGGAAGGATTAACTTAGAACTTGTAGTTGCCCGTCACATAGACCTGGCGGCCGAGCGGATCGGCATAGCGCGGGTCGTAGCCGACCTGGTGGCCGGAAGAAGCGCGCAGCGACAGCGGCGGCTGCTTGTCGAGCAGGTTCTTCACGCCGAGGCGCAGCGTGATCGCCTTGGTGAAGCGATAGCGCCCCTGCCAATCCAGCGTGGCGTACGACGGCACGTCGAGGCGAATCGTCTCGTTGGCATTGGTCGCGGTATTGCGCACCGATGCCGACGCATCGGTATAACCGTTCCGGTAATTCACCATGATCGTGTTCGACAGCTTGCCGGTGTCCAGCGTGCCGCTGAAACGCGCCAGGTTACGGAAAGTGACGGCATTGTTCACGCCGAAGAAATCCAGGCTGTTGGTCCACTGGTTATCGGTACCGGGCAGCGTGTAGTCCGACTTGAGCATATGGGTGCCGTTGACCGTGGCGGTAAAGCTGCCCCAGTCGAACTTGTAGCGCGAGGTCGCGTCCCAGTCGATGCCGCGGTTGTGCTGGCGGCCGATATTGACCGACAGCGACTTGAACGCCCAGTACGTATTGCCGGTCGACGGCTCGGTATAGGTCGTGAACAGCTCACGGAATTTCACCGGATCGCCAAAGGCCTGCTGCTCCGAGATGCCGGAAACCGCATCGCGGATGGTGACGTCCCACAGATCCAGGCCCATCGACAGCGAGGGCGACGGCTCCAGGCGGATGCCGACGCTGAATTGCTTCGAGGTTTCCGGCTTCAGGTTCTCGTTACCGCCGGACAGCACGTTGTACTGGGTCTTGCCCGGACGGCAGTACTCGGCGTGCTGGATCGGGCAGGTGTAGGAAGCGGCCGTAAAGCCGGCATTCACCAGCGGCTGGCCGATGTCGAGCATGCTCGGCGCCTTGAAACCGGTGCCGAAGGAACCGCGCAGCAGCACCGCGTGGGTCGGCTGATAACGGGCCGAGATCTTGTAGGTGCTCTTCGATGCCTTCTGCCCGATGGTCTTCTTGGCGATGCCGTTGTCGATCGCATCGATGCTGTCATAGCGCAGCGCAGCGGTCACTTCCAGATCCTTGACCAGCGGCGCCAGCACTTCGGCAAAGACGCCATAGCTGTCGCGCTTCATGTCATAGGCCGCCGATGCATTGAAGTTGTAGATGTCGGCGTCTTTCGCCAGCGGCGTCTGCTCGTAGTGATACTGGCGGTAATCCGCGCCCACGCCGAGTTGCGCCGTGCCGCCGCTCAGGGCGAACAGTTCGTGGGAAGCGCGTACGTCGGCGGCCTTGAGGGTCGTCGAGGCTTCGCGGATCGAACCGTGGAACAGCGAATTGGCGATCAGGGTCTTGGTGGCGGCGCTCTGGCCGCCGATGGCCGCGAAGGGATCGAAGGAGCGGTTCGCCAGCATGTCGCGGAATTCCTTGTCCTTTGCATAGCCGCCGACATACTGCTCGTCGATCTTGTTGCGCGACCAGGTCAGCGCGCTGTTCATGTTCCAGCCCGCGAAATTGCCCTCGGCGCCGGCCACGAAATGGGCCGAATCTGTAATTGTACGGCTGTCACGCGTGCCCCAGTCGTAGGTCCGGTAGTTACCCGACACCGATTTGACGTTGGCCAGCTGCTGCGCGGTCAAATAAGGCGCCACATACTGGGTGAACATGGCCGAATTGGCCGCGATGGTGAACGGCGCGGTATTCGGGGCAATACGGGCGGTGATGTCGAAACGCGAGAACGCGAAGTCGGAGAACAACTGCAGGTTGTCGCTGACATTCAGCGTGCCCTTCAGGAACAGGCTGTCCCGCTTGTTCTCCGGGACCACTTCGACGGTCTGGACGAAGTCGAAAGCGCAGTTCTGGGTCGTCGCCGTATTGTTCAGGCTGACGAAGTTCATGTCGGGGCAATTACCGTTCTTTTTCAGGTAGGGAGAAAAGCCCACCGACGGGATATTGTTATTAAACGTCGCGGTGACGTTTGCCGGAATGGTCGCGGTACTGGTGCGATCGTAGATATAGTGATTGCCGCGGAAGTCGAAGGGAATATAAGCGGTCTTTGCGAATGCGCGCTCGGTCGACTTGATCTGGCTTTGATCGTCATGGCGATAGGCGGCCAGGACATTGAAACCCCTGGTTTCCAGATCGCCGAAGCCGAAGCTGGCACTCACATACTTGGTATCGCCGGAGCGGCTTTCGGTGGGCGTATTGTAGTTCGCCTCGATATCGCCGCCCTGCTGGTTACGCTTGAGGATGAAGTTGACGACGCCGGCGATGGCATCGGAGCCGTACAGTGCGGAGGCGCCGTCGGTCAGGATTTCGACGCGCTCGATCGCGCTCATCGGAATCGCCTGCAGGTTGACGGTGCTGCCCGAACCCTGCGGCGCCAGCCGGCGGCCGTTGAGCAGGACCAGGGTGTAGCTTTCGCCGATATCGTGAATCGAGGCGGTCACGCGGCCGCCGGAATTGGTGCCGGCCGAAATCGCGGAAATCGTGAAGCCCTGCATGGCGGGCAGCGCCTGGATCAATTCGGCGACATTGGTCGCACCGGTTTTTGCGATCGTTTCCTGGCTCAGGATCTGGATCGGCAATGCCCCCTCGGCAGCGATGCGCTTGATTGCCGAACCCGTCACTTCGACGCGCTGGATCGCCTGCTCCTGGCTGATCGCCTGCCCGGCTGCCAGCGTTGCCAGCAGACCCAATGCCAGACGCACGGAACGAACAGTCGCTTTCTCTTGTAGTCTCATCCTCTTCTTCTCACTCTTATATATTGATTATTGGAGTAACAACATCGGAAAACACCCGTAAAGCAGTATTTCCTGGTTGCAGCAGCATTATGTATTTACAAAAGGAAAAATGCATATGTATATACATATCGCTGTGTATTTACAACAACGCTTTGGACGTGAGAATTGAAGCGAACGCGATGGATGCAAGCGCAAGCTTGCGTGCTACATTAGGCAATAGTCGACTTCCAGCGATAGAGCCGCGGTCCAGGGCCCACCAGGAGACATGGAATGACTTATCACCTGCCGGCGACCATCGCCAGCTCGCATCGCCGTTCCCAGCATTACGGACTGCGCGCGGACGTCCGCCCGGACTTTAATCCCCTGTCCGTTTCCGCCCTTTCGGCCCTGGTCGAGCAGAACCGCATGCTGTACAGCCATGCGCTGCCGGCGATGGAAACCCTGTACCAGCAGATCGCCAACACGCATAACACGGTCCTGCTGACCGATGCCCGCGGCGTGATCCTGCACTCGCTGGGCGACGCCGACTTCATGGAAAAAGCCAATCGTGTCGCCCTCACGCCGGGCGTCGACTGGTCCGAGGAGAGCAAGGGCACGAATGCGATCGGCACCGCCATCGCCGAACAGGCGCCCACCATCGTGCACGCCGACCAGCACTACCTGACGGCCAACCATTTCCTTACCTGCTCGGCAGCGCCGATCGTGGACCACCGCGGCAAGGTGATCGGCGTGCTCGACGTCAGCGGCGACCGCCGCAGCTTCCACAAGCACACCATGGCCCTGGTGCGGATGTCGGCGCTGATGATCGAGAACCAGCTGTTCGCCTCCGCCTACGAAAACGCGATCACCCTGCACTTCCACACCCGTCCGGAATTCATCGGCACGCTCATGGAAGGCATCGCCTCGTTCACGCCGGGCGGCCGCTTCCTGGCGGCCAACCGCAACGGCCTGTTCCAGCTCGGCCTGTCCGCGCCGGCCCTGCAGGCCCAGACTTTCAGCTCCCTGTTCGGCCTGCCGCTGTCGAGCCTCTACGATCACTACCGCAGTGCGGCGCCGGGGCTGCTCGACCTGTGCATGCACAACGGCGTGCGGGTGCGCGGCCGCGCCGAGCTGCGCCTGAAGCATGGCGCGCAACTGCTGAACGATGTCCCCGCCCTGCCCGCCCCTGCGGCGCCGGCGCGCGAAATGCCTGCAGCGCCGCAGCCGCGCTCCCGGCTACAGGCACTGAACACGGGCGATGCCAGGCTGGCGCAGTCGATCGCGAAAACCGGGAAGGTCCTTGGCCAGGGCGTGCCGATCCTGGTCATGGGAGAGACCGGCACCGGCAAGGAATGGCTGGCCCAGGCCATCCACCAGGATTCGCCGCGTGCGCGCGGTCCCTTCGTCGCGGTGAATTGCGCGGCGATTCCGGAAGCGCTGATCGAATCCGAGCTGTTCGGCTACGAGGAAGGCGCCTTCACCGGCGCGCGCAGGAAGGGCGCCGCCGGCAGGATCATGCAGGCCCACGGCGGCACCCTGTTCCTCGACGAGATCGGCGACATGCCGCTCGCCCTGCAGGCGCGCCTGCTGCGCGTGCTCGAAGAACGCAAGGTGGTGCCGCTGGGCGGATCGCGGCCGCTGGCGGTCGATATCGAACTGGTCTGCGCCACCAACCACGATCTGCGCAAGCGCATCGCCGATGGCCTGTTCCGCCAAGACCTGTATTACCGCCTGAATGGCCTGGTCGTCAAACTGCCGCCGCTGCGCGAGCGCGGCGATCTCGATGTCCTCGTTGCGACGATGCTGGCCGGCGGCAGCAGGCGCCGGCGCGTGGCGGACGAGGTCCTGCACCTGTTCAGGCGCCACGCCTGGCCCGGCAACCTGCGCCAGCTCGCCAGCCTGCTGCGCACAGCAAGCCTGATGGCCGGCGACGAGGACGAGATCGGCCTGCGCCACCTGCCCGACGATTTCCTCGACGAGGCGGCGGATGCCTGCGCTGCCGTCAAGACGCAAGCGGCGGCGCCGGCCCGCAGCGGGGCCGCCAGCCGGCTCGACGAACTGGAGCTGAGCGCCATCCTGCGCACCCTCGACGCCCACGGCGGCAATGTCTCCGCCGCCGCGCGCGCCCTGGGCGTATCGCGCAACACGATTTATCGCAAGCTGCCCAGGACTAGCTGACCGGCTGGCCGCGCAGCAGTGCGCATTCCTCGTCCGTGAACAGACGCGAACGGGTCAGGAAGCGCCTCCCGGTGCCGTTATCGAGCGAGAACATGCCGCCGTTACCGGCCACCACGTCGATGATCAGCTGGGTGTGCTCCCAGTAGGCGAACTGCTCCTGCCCGATATAGAACGGCGTCCCGTCCAGGCTGCCCAGGCAGACGTCGGTGTCGCTCAGGTTGAACTCTCCCTCCGGATAGCACATCGGCGCGCTGCCGTCGCAGCAGCCGCCGGACTGGAAAAACATCAGCGGTCCGTGACGCTGCCGCAGCTCACCGATGAAGGCGAGTGCGGCCGGCGTCGCGGTCACGCGGTCGACTGGCGTGACCATGGCGGTCATCAGAAGAAGCCGAGCGCTTTCGGGCTGTAGCTCACCAGCAGGTTCTTGGTCTGCTGGTAGTGATCGAGCATCATCTTGTGGTTCTCGCGGCCGATGCCCGACTGCTTGTAGCCGCCGAAGGCCGCGTGCGCCGGATACAGGTGGTAGCAGTTGGTCCACACCCGGCCCGCCTGGATCGCGCGGCCGACGCGGAAGGCGCGGCTGCCGTCGCGCGTCCACAGGCCGGCGCCCAGGCCGTACAAGGTGTCGTTGGCGATGCGCAGGGCGTCCGCTTCGTCCTTGAAGGTCGTGACCGAGACCACCGGGCCGAAGATCTCTTCCTGGAAGATGCGCATCCGGTTATCGCCCTTGAACACGGTCGGCCGCACATAGTAGCCGCCGGACAGGTCGCCCTCGTGGGTGGCGCGTTCGCCGCCGGCCAGCACCTCGGCGCCTTCCTGGCGGCCGATGTCGAGGTAGGACAGGATCTTCTCGAGCTGCTCCTGCGAGGCCTGGGCGCCGATCATGGTGTTCTCGTCGAGCGGATTGCCGGCCTTGATCTGGGCGACCCGGGCCAGCGCCCGCTCCATGAACTTCTCGTAGATCGATTCCTGCACCAGCACGCGCGACGGGCAGGTGCAGACCTCGCCCTGGTTCAGCGCGAACATCGCAAAGCCTTCCAGGCACTTGTCGAAGAACTCGTCATCAAGCGCCATCACGTCTTCGAAGAAGATATTCGGCGACTTCCCGCCCAGCTCCAGGGTCACCGGAATCAGGTTCTGGGCGGCGTACTGCATGATCAGGCGGCCGGTGCCGGTCTCGCCGGTGAACGCGATCTTGGCGATGCGCTTGCTGGACGCCAGCGGCTTGCCGGCTTCCAGGCCATAGCCGTTGACGATGTTGATCACGCCGGCCGGCAGCAGGTCGGCGATCAGCTCCATCAGCACCATGATCGAGGCCGGGGTCTGTTCGGCGGGCTTGAGCACCACGCAGTTGCCCGCCGCCAGCGCCGGCGCCAGCTTCCACACCGCCATCAGGATCGGGAAGTTCCAGGGGATGATCTGGCCGACGACACCCAGCGGCTCGTGGAAGTGGTAGGCATAGGTCTCGTGGTCGATGGTCGAGATCGCGCCTTCCTGGGTGCGAATGCAGCCGGCAAAGTAGCGGAAGTGGTCGATCGCCAGCGGAATGTCGGCCGCCATGGTCTCGCGGATCGGCTTGCCGTTGTCGATGGTCTCGGCGGTCGCGAGCATCCTGAGGTTCTGCTCCATGCGGTCCGCGATCTTGTTCAGGATGTTGGCGCGTGCTGCGGGCGAGGTCTTGCCCCAGGCCTCCTTGGCGGCGTGGGCGGCATCGAGCGCGGCGTCGATGTCTTCCGCGCTCGAGCGCGCCACCTCGCAGAAAGGCTGGCCGGTAATCGGCGTCACGTTGGCGAAGTACTCGCCCTTCACCGGTGGGACGAAGGCCCCGCCGATGAAATTGTCGTAGCGCTGGCGGAAGGGGTTGGTGACGCCGAGTTTGCTGATGTCTGCAAGGTTCATGTCATCCTCTTGTTTCGTTGTGGTTGTGTGGAACCCCTTCTCTCGCAAGCGCCATGCCAGCCCTTGCTCGGCATCGCCGGAAGGGGTAAACGTGGACAAGGCCGGCCGGACCTGCGTCACCAGGTGTGACACCTGCTCCAGATTGACACAGTACGAATGAGCAAGCGGACAACGGGATTCCCGTCCGGCGGGTATAGTTCGTGCCGGAATAACGGAGAAAAGATGAAACGTCACGCCCTTGCTTCCAGCGTCATCGCGGCGCTGTCCGCTACCTACGCACCGTTCGCCCTGGCCGACGCCGACGCAAACGCGGCTGTTCCGGTCGTCGTGGTGACGGCCAGCCGCACCGAACAGCTCAGCTTCGACCTGCCGGCCTCGATCGACGTGATCGGGGCCGACCGCATCGGCGCAGGCCAGCCGCGCGTCAACGCTTCCGAGGCCCTGTCCTCTGTGCCGGGCCTTGTCGCAGCAAACCGCCAGAACTATGCACAGGACCTGCAGATCTCTTCGCGCGGCTTCGGCGCCCGTTCGGCCTTCGGCGTGCGCGGCATACGCCTGATCGCCGACGGCGTCCCGGCCACCATGCCCGACGGCCAGGGCCAGGCCGCCACCTTCGACCTCGACCTGGCCGAACGCATCGAAGTGCTGCGCGGTCCCTTCTCGGCGCTGTACGGCAACCACTCGGGCGGCGTGATCCAGCTGTTTACGCGCGAACCGAAAGGTGCGCCGGAAGTCGAACTGAACGTCAGCAGCGGCAGCTACGGCAGCCGCAAGACCGACCTGAACGCAAGCGGCAGCACCGGCGGCGTCGGCTACCTGCTGGATGCATCACGTTTCGACACCGACGGCTACCGCAGCCACAGCGCCGCCCGGCGCGACCAGGCTTATGCCAAGCTCACCTTCGCGCCAAGCACGACCAGCAAGCTGACCCTGGTCGCCGGCGCACTGAACCAGGACGATACCCAGGATCCGCTCGGCGTCACCTGGGCCACCTGGCAGCGCGATCCGCGCGCGGGCGAGATCGACACCAGCGATCCACGCACGCCGCAGCGCACCTACGCCGAACGCTACGACACGCGCAAGAGCATCGACCACCAGCAGCTGGGCGCGACCTGGGAACAGCGCTTCGGCAGCGACCGGCTGCGCGTGACGGCCTATGTCGGCAACCGCCGCGTGGTCCAGTACCAGGCTTTCTCGCAAGCCTTCCAGGCGCCGGCCAGCCATTCGGGCGGCGTGGTCGATTTCGAGCGCGACTTCCACGGCATCGACGCCAACTGGACCATGTCCCGTCCCCTCCTCGACGGCACGCTGCGTTCCACCTTCGGCATCGAAGCCGGCGCCTCGAACGACGACCGCAAGGGTTACGAGAACTTCGTCGGCAGCCAGTTCGGCGTGCAGGGCCGCCTGCGCCGCGACGAGAAGGACGAGGTCAAGAACCTCGATCCCTACGCGCAGTTCGAATGGGAGCGCGGCCCCTGGGTGCTGAGCGCCGGCCTGCGCCACAGCCGGGTCGACTTCGACGTCGAAGACCGCTACCTCTCCAACGGCAACGACAGCGGCAGCGTCAGCTACCGCCACACGACGCCGCTGCTCGGCCTGCTGTACAAGATCAATCCGGGCTTGAACGTCTACGCCAGCGCGGCGCGCGGCTTCGAGACGCCGACCCTGAACGAGGTGTTTTATTCGGGTACCGGCGGCGGCTTCAATTTTTCGCTGGCGCCGGCCCAGAGCACCCACCTGGAATTCGGCGTGAAGGCCATGCCTATCGACGGCGTGCGCATCAATGCCGCGGTGTTCCAGGTGAAGACCAGCGACGAACTCGTGGTCGACAGTTCCTCGGGTGGGCGCACCAGCTACCGTAACGCCAGCGCGACCCTGCGCCAGGGCGGAGAACTGTCGCTGGACGCAGAATGGCGCCACAACTGGAACGCCAGGCTGGCCGTGAGCGTGCTGCGCGCCGTGTATGACGAAGGCTTCGGCAGCGTCCTCGCGGGCAGCCGCCTGCCGGGCGTACCGAACGCCAGCCTGTACGGCGAATTCGGCTGGAAGGACAGCGCCGACCGCTACGGCGCCGCTTTCGAGACCATCGCGAACACCAGGATGTATCCGGACGACGCCAACCAGGCGAATCCCGCGCCGGGCTACATGATCGCCAACCTGCGGGTGCAGGCGCAACAGCAGTTCGGCTCCTGGAGGGTAAAGGAGTATGCGCGCGTAAACAACCTGTTCGACCGTAATTACATCGGCTCGGTGATCGTCGGCGACAGCAATCGCCGCTATTACGAAGCCGCGCCGGGCCGCAACTGGGTGCTCGGCGCGAGCATGCAGTACCGCTTCTAGGCGGCGGGGATCTGCACGCCGGGGTAGAGACGTTCCAGCACCTCGTCGACGACCTTGACGAGAAGGGCGTACAGGCGTCCGGCGTCCTTCTCGTCCTGCGTGCGCATCTCGGCCCAGAAGCGCTCCATGTCCGGGCAATGCGCCTGCAGGGCCTCCTCCACCGCCGCCTGCCAGAACGGCGGCGCCTCCCCTTCGACGAAATTCCCGCGCCCGCGTCCGAAGTGGGCGACCGCCAGGTAGCGCAGGATGCTGCCGACCATCAACGTGCGCAGGAAAGGCGGTGCGAACTGCACCGTCGGGTGATTGCGGTCGGTCGTCGTATTGAAGCCCCAAGCCGCGCCGGCCATCGTCAGCGCACCGACGATCGCACCGAGCAGCGCGCCACCGCCCAGGGTCAGGCCACCGGCCATCAGGTCGGCCGAGAGTCCCGTCGCCGCGCCCGAGACGACCGCGCCGAGCAGGCCGGCCTGGGTCTTGTCGAGCGGCGCGCGGACCTTGAAGTTGTCGCGCACCCGCGCATTGATGCGGGCCGCCTGGCCGGGGTCGAGGCGGTGCAGGGTCAGCAGGCGCGTGGTCGACTGGGCGATCCTTTCCTCCAGCCGCTCGACCAGCCGCGCCATCGCCGCTTCCTGGCGCCGCGCATCGGATTTACCGAGACGGACCGCCTTCAGCGCCGACTGCAGCAGGCCGCCGTTTTCCTCGGGGATGGCTTCGCTGTCGCGCGCCGCGGCCGCCAGCTGCCCGGCGGTGATGCGCAGCGAGTCGTGGTAGCGCACCAGGTTGTTCGCTTCCCAGGCCGCGCGCAGGCGGCCGTAGCCGGCGCGCTTCGGTTCCGGCACCAGTTTGCCGACGGCTTCGTAGAACACGTGTTCGTGCACCCAGCAGCGGGCGAAGGCGTCGAGGGCCAGCACCTCGCGCACGATAGCGTATTGGTCGAGGTGCTGCTTCCATAAGCTTTGCTCGGCCTGTTCCTCGGCCGAGGGGCGCGGCGGCCCGAGCTGGTTGAGCAGGACCACCACCGGTTTGCCGAGCCATTCGAGGATGCGCATCTCGGCCGGCAGGTAGCCGGCATCGCGCGGATGCTCGCTCGAATTCACCAGGTAGAGCACGACGTCGGCCTCGTCGCGCGCGGCGCGCAAGGCTTGCTGGCTGAGCCAGAACGGACGGTCGCGGTAGCGATCGAAGACTTCGCGCAGGAACCAGCCGATCGGATTCCCCGACATCGCCAGCCGCTTGAGCAGTCGTACCGAATCGCCGAAGCCGGGCGTATCCCACAGCAGCAGGCTGTCGCCCTGCTCCGTGGTCTGCAGCACGTGGGCTTCCGAGAAGGTCGTGACGTGGGCGGCGTCGCGCACCTCGCCGACGTCCATCCCGACCAGGGTGCGCACGAGCGTGGTCTTGCCGTTATTGGTGTGCGAAACGAGCGCGAACTGGACCTTGACTCCCTCGCTCATCGTATCCCCGTCGCGGCGGCATGGCCATTACTGCCGGCCGCGTATTTTTCAGGCTGCAGCAGGTTAACGACGGTCACCGGCACCTGGTGATAGGTGCAGAACTGCCGCCACAGGGCGATGCGCTCGGCCAGGCGCGCGTCGATGCCATCCTGGCTCATCGCGCGCTCGGTCAGCGCCGATTCGTCGACCAGCGCACTGACGCCGCCCGGCAGCTGGCGCGCAATCGCGGACAGCAGCGCGCCGTGGTTTTCCTGCTCGGGCGTGGCTGCCAGGTTGAACAGGACCGCGGTCACGGTCGCATCGCCGGCGTCCGGCCGCAGCTCCTGCAGGACGGCTTTCGGATCTTCGCCGTAGGGCAGCGAGGGCCGCAGCATGACACGGGTCTGCTCGCCGAACATGGCGGCTGCGATTGCGGACAGGCCGTGGTCGCGACGTTCATCGAGCGTGAAGCTGTACGGGAGCACGCGCAGGGTTACGGGGCCGCGGCCGGCGCCGATATGACCGGCGAGTTTCTGGTAATACGGTTGCTGCAGGTCGAGCGGAAAGCGCCGCGCGAGGCGGGACGCGCGCCAGCCGGCGAACAGGGACAGGACCAGGCGCGGCAGGATCACGAGCAGCAGCAGGGTCGCGGCATACAGGTGGACCCAGCGCGCGCCGCCGGCCGCAGAGGGCTCCTGTACGAATCGCAGGGCCTGGATGTCGGCGACGCTGAAGCCTTCGATCGGGAACACGAACAAGGCCGGGGCGAACAACCAGGACAGCAGCGCATGCACCTGGCTGGCGTCGAGGAAGGTGCTCTCCCAGCCGGCGGCGTACTGCGTCAGCAGTCCGCGCGCGTACAGCGAGATGATGGCGCCGAGCGCGAACGCGGCGGCCGACAGGTGGACGGTACGGCTCAGGCGCGCATGGTTCAGCTTCCAGGACAGCTGGGTCCAGTCGACCGCATACTCGCCGAGGGCTGCCGCGAGGGGCGCCGGCAGCTTGCGCGGCAATCTCGCCTTGCCGACGCTGAGCCTGCGCATCCAGTCCGGCCCGACCCAGCCGGTGCGCTTCGATGGAATCAAGAGCCAGGCCAGCAGGATCACATACACCAGCAGGTTCCAGCCAATGATCAGGAGGAGCGGCGCGGACAGCAGGTCGACGCGGTGCGGATCGGCGATGTGGTCGATGGCGGCGCCGGCAATCAATGCGAGCAAGGGCAGCAGCACCGACAGCATGGGCAGCAAGGGACGCCGGTTCAGGAAAGTGCGAAAAGCGGGGGTGCGCTCGGCGAGGCGCTTGAGGATCTGCTCGGAGCGCTGCTCCAGGAAGTGGTCGAGCGTGAGTTCCGATTTGCTGTCGGCCGCGGACCACTGCGCGAGTTCGCGCGCGCTGCGGCTGGCGTACATGCGATCGTCGTCGCTCAGGACTTCATGTTTGATATCCGCGGTCTCGATGGCGCGGACCAGGGTGACCTTCCTCGCAACCTGTTCTTTCATGCCGTTTGCCTTGATGGTTAGACAACAGCTGCATTGTGCCGCAAATCGGTACGGACCGACGGATTGCAGGACCGGAAAGCGGTTTCAGGCGCGCCAGAAAAGCAAAAAGCCCGCTCAACGAATTGAGCGGGCTCCTGCGAATAATTAGCCTGACGATAACCTACTTTCACACTGGTTGCAGCACTATCATCGGCGCAAAGTCGTTTCACGGTCCTGTTCGGGATGGGAAGGGGTGGTACCGACTTGCTATGGTCATCAGGCATGACTTGTACGAGTGCCGTCGTGTTCGACGCCACTCTGAATCTGGAAGAAGTAGTGTTATTGATCTGTTGTGTCAACAAACGCTGTCATTGCACCCTGGGCATGACTGCCAAGGTTATAGGGACAAGCCGTACGGGCAATTAGTATCGGTTAGCTTAA
>Ga0308170_10003551_pt1 | contig 12705 bp, 19 predicted proteins | sample PhyBR2_2_FD_202136 | JGI IMG/M metagenome (GOLD analysis project Ga0308170, IMG submission 202136) | Phyllosphere microbial communities from UC Gill Tract Community Farm, Albany, California, United States - DLSLSB.R2 | ecosystem: Host-associated > Plants > Phyllosphere > Unclassified | place... | reverse complement strand
AAAGAGGGGGAAATGAAATGCTAGAGAGAGAGAGATGTAGTGATTGAAAGTCCATCTTGGAGTGAGTCGAAACTATCCCCGAATTCGCGAAGATCCCCTCCTTATAGTACCGCTACAGCTCCTACTAATCCACCTACAACAGCAACAACAGCCATCACTGTCAAATCCCCCTTTCCAAACCCGAATGGATTCCTAGCCATCGAAGATCCTGCACCTCCTGCTAATCCTTTAGCAGTAGAAATAGTCGTGATATCTATTCTCAACACCAGTATCTTATCAGTACTGTCTCTCTCACTCGGGAGGAAGAAAGAAAGAAGGGAAGAGACTAACATGAAGCGGCTGCTTGAACTTGACCAGAACTAGTCCAAGTAGGAATTGGAGTAGTAGGAGTCGTAGCGAACCAAGTAACGATCGCACCATTCTGAGTATAAGTAGCTAAAAATCATTCACCTTAAACTTATCAGCTCCCATCCCTTCTCTCTTTACTCAAATCAAAATCGAGGAAAAACGGGTGCTTACTAGGTGAGACGGGACAACCAGCTGTAGTACACCTCGAAGCTGGTTGTCCTACTACCGCGGGTTGTCCAACTCCCTGAACTGGATCGGTCGTGGTCGCGGCTGGGAGAGTCGTCGTGGTAGAAGTAGAAGTAGCGGAAGTAGTGAGATCTTCCGCTGGGGTAAGGGTTTCCACTAGGAGTGTAGCGGTTGGATCTCCATCTGCATCGGTGGCTATCGTCGCTAGGATAATGTTACCGCTATTTAAGAGTTCGAGAGGGAGAGTTTAGTGAGATGGTTCGATTAGAGGGAGATGCGAAATGTTTGGGGACAAAAAGAACCCTCGACAAAGATGGCGCGTCTTTTCCCGAACTCATTCTAGTCTCGTACTCCTTCTTGAGCAACCCTAGCTATTCACCTTGCACCTCTTCGTCGAAGTCTTCCAACTCGCCAAGTCCCCTTTTCTCCAATGCACTCCCCTCCCTTCCCTCTCCTTCCAATCGAATCGAAGCGCGTGAGTGATTGATGTAGACTCACAGTTCATCAGTCATTGTCAATTCTTGTCCGACTACGAGTGTAGCTGCTGAGAGTGAAAGGATCGCCGAGATCAATGAAGGGAACCTCATCTTCTTTGTGATTGTCGACTTCTAGCTGTATCGTTCGGGTTCAAGGATGATTCTGAGGGTCTGGTAGAGTATTTAGTGTGGGCGAGAACGAAGCGGAGTGGTTTAGAATGAGTGGAGAGAAATCGAAAACAAAAGCAAATTGGTTTTCTATTGCAAATCGGATTCACTCTCTTCCTATCAATCCACTACTCACTCAACTCGTTTCAAACTCGTACAAAATGGCTGTGAGTATCTCCCTATTTACTAAAGAGCTCAGTACTGATCATTCAAAGGTATCCAGAGTGGTTTCGGATACACTGGAGGTCGAAGTCGTTGCTTCCCTTTCTGGCAAGGTGAACACTCGACTCTACTCACTCTTTACCGCTCGGGACAATGGATCTAGGATCGAAAGTGGAAATCAATCATCTCGGGATCGAAAGGGAGGCGCAGGAGGGATTTGGGAGGAAAGAGAGGGTTCATCAAGTTAGGGAATGGTGGACAAATCATCAAGCCCTCGTATCGCCCGAGGCTGGTCTACGAGGAGGAAGCGAGTGCATGAGGGCTCTTCATGAGGTAGAGCGTCGCCGGAATGAACGAACGAATTCACCTCTCTCTTGACTTCCGCCAATTCGACTTCACCTCCACATCTTTCGCCAATTCTCCCTCTCCCACACTCCACGAATAACCCCGCACTTCTCTCGACTTCTCACAGGTCCCCTCGCAGACCGAAAGAATCGCCTTACTGACTCAAATTCGCTCGTTCCCGTACTCTATAGATTTCCAAAAATGTTATGCTGGAGCCGAATCACCACAAGAGTGTGTAACTCAGAAAGAAGATTATTTGGAATGTTTACATCACACCAAAGAGGTATGTACTGCACTCTTCTTTTCTTTGAAGATTCGAGGGAAGAAAGGGATAATTGACAAAGAGTATTTTTCGAATTTCTTTCATCCCATCTCCCTACACACCTCCTTCATTTCCTCTCCATTCTACCTTCACCCGACTACTTCCATCTCGACACCTCACTCTCAACGTACCACCCTCACACCTACCGACTCTTCCTCAACCTCTCTCGATTCCTCATTTCCCAAAACAAAATTTGAACAGGTCTCTCGAGCACTTCAAATCAAAACTGAATACCTAACGAAAACTTCTCTCGAAATTGAAAAGAAGCGTAAAGCGGCTCAAACAGAGTTTGATACTTCTGGAGGAGGAATCATGGGATTGGGATTATTGACTACTGAAGGTCCATCGAGTGGAGCTAGTTCAGATGGAGAGAAGTAGATTTCTCGGGCCAGGGGGAGTGTTATAAAAGTGTACTTGAATTTGGTTTCTGTGACGTCGAAAATTGGCAAGAGAGAAAAGGGAGTAAAGTAGCGAGGTGCTTTTCCTATTCTGTCAGTCGGCTGCTCCTCGTTCAGTAGTGCATAGCCCATTCCCAAAGAGACGTCTATCTTGTCTCGTTCTCTCATTCTCGCTTGCATCGCCTCTGTAGAAGAACCTTCGGGCATTCGCATTCGTCGAATCGACGCTTCTCTTTCCCTTACTTGTCGGATTCGCCGATATTCTCTCTCTCTTTCGCTCAAAGTCGGACAAACGTCGTCGACTCTCTGAACACGTGGAATCCTCCGTTGTTTACGAGAGCAGTTTTTTCAGTCGACCGTCCGACTCGATCAGTTCAATCTAACCTCCGAACAAATCCCGAACGCCGAGGTTTCAACTCTGATTCCCTCCCTCCTCTCTCTCCTACAACATTACACGCCTATTCTAACTACAATGGATCCACCACGAATACCTCCTCCCACCTCCTCTAGTCAATCCGCTTCCTCTATTCCAGTTCCCTCAATTCTCATCTCTCCCTCTTCTCCCGACTCTCACCCATTCCCCTCTCACTCTACTAAACCATCCCTCCAATCCTCCCCTCGCCTACCCGGTTCCCTCCCCTCCCCTCCCTCCTCTTCACCTCCCTCTCGAACCCCGTCTTCTCAATCCACCTCTCAATCACAAAGATCAACTTCTCAATCCTTCTTCGCATCCCTCGCGAACGCATTACCTAGTATGCCCAATATCAGTGGAATGTCTAGTATTTCAGCTAGTTTGGGTGGAATCTTGAATCCTAATAAAGGAGTTTTGGAGGGGGCTACTTTTGGTGGAGGGAAGAAAGGTGAAGGGCTAGAGGTAGGGAAGAGGGATGTTGAGAGGGAAGTTAGGAGAGAGGAAAGTGAAAGTGAGAGTGAGAGTGAGAGTGAAGGAGAAGGAGAAGGAAGGTATGATGAGGAGGAAGAAGGACCTAGGACTAGAACGAATACGAATCGATCAATAGGAGGAGGAGGTGGAGTTCAAAACGGGGAGAGTAATGAGATTGGTAGAGAATCAATGGATTTAAGAATTGAACAAGGTCAGCTTCTCTCTTTCTCTCTCTCCCTTCTCGACTAATTTTCTCTCGTTTTCGCTAAATATCTAGCCACAACGGGTCCATCATCAGTATCCGACACTCCCTCAGCTCCTTCCCCAATTGTACCCCCCTTCTCAACTCTCCACAGAACCCCCTCTTCCGCATTCCGAGTCGCTTCTTCCTCAGGTCCCGTTCATCCTCTCACTTTACAAGCTATTCGTCGACAAGATTCAGAAGCTGCCGCGCTACGAGTCGCTGAAGAAATGGGAGCTGAATTCAAACGAAGAGATACGGTTGAAGATTCAGGGGAAGGGTTTGGATTGGGAAGAGTTAGGAGTGAGAGTCCTACTCAAATGGAAGATCAAGAGGGAACAGGAGAGATGGTGGGAGGGGAGAGAATGGAGAGAGGTAGAGAGGATAGTCAAGCTACTCTTCGCGAAGGACCAAGAGGAAAGAATTCAACTGGTTCTAGTAATCTCGGGAATGGACGACCTAGTGAAGGAAGAGCGGAGGAATTGGTGAGGGATAGGAACGTATCGATTGCTTCTTCGACGACGACGAATTCGACCAAGAGTAAGAAAGGGTTCTTCTCAAGATTCAAGAAATCGAAACCTCTTACTTCGTCACCTACTTCTCCAATCGGTACAAGTCCAACGATACTCTCCAACGCGAGCTCAACAGCTAGTGGGAGTGGGATCAAAAGGAGCGGATCTGTAGTTTCTCGAGCAACCACAAACACTCTCGAATCACGTGGACCCCTCACTCCTGGTCTATCCGAAGTCAACGAACCCCATCCCACCACCACCTCATCATCAGGACCAGGAAAGCAAGACAAAATCCGACATCCGAAAGTGAGAACGAAAGGGAAATCGAAAAAAGATTTCAACCATTTATTCCTCTCACAAGAATTACACCTCCCTTCTCCTTCTCCCTCTCCAATTCCTACTATTCCATCTCGATCTCATCCAAATCTAAACGATACAGATTCCTTACATTCCCTCCACACGCTCGACTCTTCCCATTCGCTCCATCACTCCCCTCAAGAGCTTGATGGAGTCGATGAACCTCCTTCCTCAGCTTCACCGGATAAGAAAGGAAAGAGTAAAGGATCTGGAACGAGTGGAGGTGGTGAAGAGAAGGGAAGTAAGAAGAAGAGTCGAGCGGTTTGGGCAGTGAAATTTAGTAATAATGGGAAATGGTTAGCTGTTGGAGGTAGAGATGGGGTTGTACGAAGTGAGTACTCTCTCTTTCTCTTTCTTTCATCTCTTGACGAAGGAGACAAGCTGATGTGTTCGAAATGAGAGCAGTTTGGGAAGTGTTGAGCTCGAGGGAAGAGAGGGAAGTGAGTTTGAGTACGGGAGTTATGCCGGTGTTTAAAGAGAAACCTACGAGGGAATGGAGAGGGCATTCATCGGATGTACTAGATTTGAATTGGAGTAAAGTAAGCTCACACTCCTCCTACTCTCTCTCTCTCTCTCGTTTCGAAATTCGAAAGAACAAGAGGAGCTGATATTGGGAGTTTGCGGGGGGAATGTAGAATGATTTCTTATTGAGTTCTTCAATGGATAAGACTGTTAGGTTGTGGCATATTGATAGGGATGAATGTTTGTGTTCATTCGAGGTACGTCGTTTATCTCTCCATCCGACTCTTTCGAAACCAAGTTGATGGCCTGATACGACGATCTACAGCACTTGGATTTCGTCACTTCGATAGCGTTCCATCCAAAAGATGACAGGTTCTTTTTGTCTGGAAGTTTGGATTGTAAATTACGATTGTGGAATATCGTAGAGAAACGTGTACAGGTACGCTTTCAAGCCTCTCCCTCACAGCACTGATCGCATTGCTGATGTGAGTTGTGGTTCGAGCATAGGTTTGGACTGAGCTACCGGAATTGATCACTGCTGTCAGCTTTACGAGGGATGGGAAATTCGCGATTGCGGGTAGTTTCGTCGGTCAATGCGTACGTTCTCTGTTCTGCGACATCAATCGACCATACTGATTTCATCTGAGAGAGGATGTAGATGTTCTTTGAAGTGGAAACTTTCAAATACCACAACGTGTTCACCGCGAAATCCTCGAAACGAAAAGATCAAAAAGGGAAGAAGATTACTTCACTCTGCACCTTTCCTTTGGATTTCACGAACCCAGCAGCAGATGGAGAGGATGGAGATAGGTTGTTGGTTACTAGTAATGATTCACATATGAGATTGTATAACACGAAAGGGAGATTCGTCGAGGCGAAATATTCGGGTCATGAGAATACTTCGTACGTTCCCTATTTCTCCATCATCTATCTCATGTACGAGGAAACTGATTTGGGGAAGTTTGGAAATGTAGGAGTCAGATTCGAGCTAGTTTTAGCGATGATGGGAAATATGTGATTTCTGGTTCAGAAGATCGACATGTTTACAGTAAGCGCACCTTGTTCGTTCTTCAGTCACTCGCACAATCTGACTGGTCGATTTCGAGACTGCTTAGTCTGGGATTCAGGAATCGCTCGCAACTCTTATGGTGAATTCGATGTGATAAAGAAACGTTCAGAAGGAACCGGATTCGAATCCTTCTCCAGTAAGTCTTCCATTCCCTCCTCCTTCGTCACGTTACTCACACCTATCTCGCGTGTTCAGTGCCAGCTCATATAGTAACAGCAGCACTCTTCGCACCCTCGACCACTCGATCCCATCTCGCTTCAGCAGGCGACCCGATCTTTTCCAACGAAGAACACTACCCTCATCTATCTCCATTCCCGTATACGAATACACGATCGAGTGCTGGAGGAGGAGGGAGTGAAGCGGACAGTAGTGCGAAAAAGGGGAAAGCTGCTGAAGATATGATTATCGTCGTTGCTGATGGTGCGTTCTCACTTCTCTCTACCGTCTTAGAGACTTGTGAGCTGAGTAGTTCGGGTCGAGGTGCACAGCCGAAACGGGAACGATTTCAATCTTTCGCAATTCACGAATCCCACCTTTACACCCTCCTACTTCAAGCGCTCCCCATTCAGCAGCCGGTTCAATCTTCAGACACAACAATCATGTATCAACCACCTCGTTCAGTAATGACAAACAGAAGAGATACAGTCGAGCGAGTCAATCCTCTCATTAGCAAAACTTCCCTCGCTTCTCCCTCAGTCCTCTCAGTTTATCTCTTCGTTATCATCGCACACTCTCCCTTTTGGACTACTCTGGTCGTGTTGTACCTCTTTCTGTTTGAATACCCTTTCTAATCCCCCCTTACTTTGTTCCATACCTTTTCCGATTAATCTGTCCTTTACTCTACCTTATCACCGTCTCTTTCCTTCCACTTGTCTGTGTGCAAACTTAGCCATGTAGCTTTACTATTTCTCCCTCTTGCTTCTATTGCGAATCCAAGTTGCCGAGTTGCGAGTCGAGGTTGCGAAACTTTTCTCTGCTTCTCTTCCCTTCCCCATCTTTCCCTCCCACATTTCTCCTCCTGATGCCTTTACCTCTAGACACGAATACTCTTCCATCAGATCTAGCCGCCCGTTTCCTAGCACTCCGAACCCCGACCTCTCAATCGTGAGCCCCTCCCCTCATCTCCCATCCTCCCTCTCTCACTCACATCCCCTCTCTGTAGCTCCACCTCAATACACAATGCAGATGAAACACTAGAAGAAAGGTTGAAACGATTAGAGCCTCCAACGGACAAGGAAGTGGAAGTGGGAGTTCCAATCGAAGTCAACTCAGAAGGAGACGAAGCGGTACGACTTCCTCCCTACCTAATCACTCACGGAGAGCTAAATAGTTAAGTCCGAGGTATCGTCGTACAGGTAGCTCGGTTCCTTTCACTCTCTCAATCCTCCCCACCTCTCTCCGATCCTCTCTCCTCCCCTCTTCTTCAACGACTTCCAGAGCTCTCCCGTTCCCCACTAGATCACTTATCAGGCGTAGAGATCCAATTCATGCGACCCTGGTTAGGTGCCTCAACTGGAGAAGACTCCTCATTCCCTCTCGCAAACGAAGAGGAAGATGAATTGATCAAACGAATGAGGGATGAACTGAGGGTTGAGGAGAGTACGCAGAAGAGAAGTGAAGTTGGAGTTGAAGAGTGGGAGAAACGATTAGAGGGATTGAGAGGGGTCGTTGGAGGACGACCGAGGAAATGGGAGGAGGATGAACGGGTATCGAAGAGTTTGGGCGAGGCACCGGAGCTGGGTGAATTGGAGAGGGAACTCGAGAAGAGGAGACGGAAGAAGAGAGAGAAGAAGGAGGATGAGAGTGAGGAGACTGAAGAAAGTGAGGATGAAACGGAAACAGAGAGTGAGAAAGATAGCGAAGACGATGAGGAGCGGTGATACTGAGAAAAAAAGGGGGACGCTTATTATTTGACAGTAGGATGTTGTTGTGCAACGAGAGAAAAAGGAATTATTTGGTTTTCAATCTAATCCAGCGATACTCGAAGTGACCCAATCTTCTCCTAATTTACTAAACACTTCTTTCGTAGATTCGTTTTGATCTGCCATTGAAGCTCGAGGGAGTGGGACTTCTACTTTGGGCTGTCGAGAAGGTTTCGTTTGACCGACTGAAGGTGCGGGAGTAGATTTCGGGTAGAAAGGAGTTGAACCGTTCGTCGATGCTTTCGAGTTTGACTAGGGAGGCGAAGAAAGCGAGAGTCAGTGAACGAACAACGAGTGAAAGGGGGGGAATACGAGCGTACAGTGGCAGCTTGTAATTGAGACCTCAAAGCGTTCATTTCCAACTCGTATTTCTTCTTCAAACTATCAATCTCCCTCGCGTGTTGTTCCGTCTCATCCCTCAATTGATACTCTAGATCTCCCAATTCCTCGCCATGAGACAATCCCCTCTCATCCAATCTGCAAGAGTGTGAAATTCAGTCAGTTATCGATTCCCTCGTCGAAAGAATCAAGAAAAAAAAGTGTGCTCGACTCACTCGTATTCATGAGCTTTCCTCTCCCTCTCCAACTGAGCCTTCAACTGACTCAACTCCTTATCAAATTTCTGTTTATCGGCCTCCCTCATCCCTTGATGTTTACTCTCAATTTTCCTCCTCTCACTAGCCGCCAAATCCCTCGTTGACTTTTGAACCTCTTTATCCAATTCCTCCTGTACCCTCTTGACCTCATCTTTCAACCTCAATATTTCATTCCTAGCCTCATCTTCCCCAACTTTCCTCTCCCTCAAAGTAGTCTGATGAGATTCCATCATTTCTTGTGCTTTCTTTTTAATGCACGCAATCTTCCTCTCTGCCAACTGAGTAGCTTCTTGCGCTTTCTCCGCTTTTTGAGTTAAAGAATCGATTTGGTTTTGTTGATCTTCGAGTAATTTGTCGGTACGAGTTTGATATTCTTCCAATGCTTCTTCTGCTGTAACTGCTCGTCCAGTAGCTTCGGCGAGATCTCCTTCGATTTCAGCGATACGTGATTCGAGTTGAACCAATCTTGGATCGGGTCCCGAAGAAGCTTCAGCAGCTTTAGGTTTAGGAGTAACGAATTTTGGAGGTCCACCTGTGAACTCAACGCAATCAATCTACTTGCTCCCCTCTCGAGTAGATATAAAGGTATGAACTCACTTCCGATCCTCAAAACAGGTGCCGGTCTATCCTTTTCCAACACTTCAACCCTCTTCAAAGCCTTTTCCAATTTCTTTTCCAACTCCCTCTTCTCCCCCTCCGCTTTCATCATCAAAACCGCCCTCTGTTCAGGCCACATCGCTTCTTTCTCTTGAACCATCTGAGCGATTCGGTGGTCGAGAGCTACTTTGTCTTGTTCTACTTGAGAAAGTTTCGCTTGAACGTTGGAAAGGAGTCGCTGATATTCTCCGATGGCTTCTAGGTCGAGAGGTTCAGAGGGTTGGGGACCGGTAGATGACGAGGGGATGGCGGAGGATGAAGTGGAAGCGATAGGAGGAGGAGGAGGAGTGAGGGGTCGAACGGGACGAGGGGGAGTCGGAATTCGAGGAGGAGGAAGGAGTTCAACTTGTACTCCCTTAGTAATAGTAACCATCTTCTTAACCTCTACAACACGTTTCTTTGATTCCGCCTCATGCCTGTCCCTCAACTTCTTCTGTTCCAACTCGAATCGTTTCGTTTCCTCTTCGAATCGTTTCTTTTCTTTCTCCCTCTCTTTCTTTTCTTTCTCCTTCTCCTCCCGTTCCCGAGTGAGTTCATCCTCTTTAGCGAGTGCCAAAGCGACTTGAGCATCTTGAGAAGATTGAACTCGTTTGATTTTCTCAGCAGCTTGATAGAGTTGATCAATCAAACTTGTGAGATCCACCTCTTTCGAATCATCGACATCCTTCTCATTACTCTCACTCTCCTCTGCAGACTTTGATTTCCCTTTCCCCTTTGATTTTGCACTTGAAGTAACGCTAGCATTCGAAGGAGTGTTTGTACGGCTAGGGTTGGATGCCGAGGGAGGAACGGAAGCTGTTGAAGGAGGAGCAGATACTTTGTTGTTGGATGATGATGATGTGGGAGTAGGTTTCGAGGGTGATGCAGAGAGTGCAGGGAAATCTGATTCGGAGGGAGGAGCGGTCGCAGGTTTGAAAGCGAAACTTCCTGCACCAGGGTTCAAACTCCTTTTTTGTACTGTCGGACTCGTCGATACTGATCTCTGAGGTTGTGGTTGTGCGTGAGGTTGGGATTGAGGTTTAGTAGGGGAGAAATTTGAAGCGATAGGAGAAACTGTCGGGAGAGGTTGGAGGGGAGGAGGAGGAGCTGAAGAGATGGGGTAAGGGTCGAAAGGTACCTCTGCGTAAGGGTTGATCGTTTGCGCAAAGTTACCAGGATGGGGAGGGGATTGAACTGGAGAGGGAGAGGAAAAGAATTCGTTGAGACCGGCTCGAGTGTTGATAGGAGGGGAAGTGAGAGAAGGTTCAAAAGGTTGATGTCTAGCATAACTGTAGCCTGTTCGATGCTCGAACTGTTCAGCTGGATTGTGAGTGCGCTAAGTGGGTTCAAGAGGAAGCGAACCTTGATTCGGATCTACTTGATGATTGTAATCCACTCGAGAGGGTTGCATGCTACGACCATTACTTCCACCTGATCCATACCCTGATCCTGCGCTCATCTACAGTAGAGTTGCCGTGTTTGAGGTGAAAAGGGAGAGAGAGAGAAAGATAGGAGACAAAGAGATAAGGGCGAAAGAAGAGTCGTTGATGCTGAGGGACGCGTACAAGGTCTTGTGTTTGACTATTCCGCGTTCAGTCTAGCTGATAAGCGGTTTTTGAAGTGAAATGAAGAAGGGAAAAGCCAACACTGGTTTTTGGGCCAATCTCATCTCAATTTCTCGCAACGATTCAAAGATCGGTCTATTTCGTAGCATACTAAGTGAAGTGAGCGAGAGAGAGACGGCTGAAGAATCTCTGCGAAAGAAAGTTTAATTCGAAACCGAAATAAGCGAAACCTCGGGACAAGAAAGAACGACGAAAGAGAGAGAGAGAAAGGGAAGCCATGCGATGGATTGTTAAGCAAGAGTCAGACTCAAAAAAGGTGTGTAGAGAGTGAGAAAGAGGAAGAGAGAGTGTATCTATTAGAAACAGTTTAAGGGTGAGAAACGAAATCGAAAACTACAAGAAATCGGGGTATATTGGGTTGAACGTCTTTGAGGGTGAGGCTGAACGAGGGATGAGGAGAGTCGTCGACGTAAAGTAGGAGAGAGGGAATTAGAGAGTAGGTAAGGTAGAAAGGAGGGATATCGATAAGTTTTCGGAAGAACGTCAAGGCACTCGTTGAGAGCCGAACCTAGGGAGGTGCAGAGTGTCTATTGAGCTATGAAACAAGAATGACGATGAGCGAGTTGAAGGAGAGAGAGAGAGAGAGAAGCTGGGAGGAAACGAAACTTACGAAATCTCATTCTCAGTATTCCTCTTCCCAATTCAACCATTCACCATACATATTCGGTCTCTCGCCTCTCAAATAACTTTCAAAAGTCCTCTTCAACACAGTAGCCCAAGACAAATCCCTCTCGTCCTCCCCAACCTCTTCGTCACTCCAATCCAAATCCCTAAAATCTCTAGGATCATCTCCCCAACTGTACCCACTACTCCTACCTCCTGTTGGTCCAGGTGCTGTATCTTTTCCTTTCGTGGCTTGAGCATCGGAAGGAGCGGTTGGTGAGGGACCAGAAGAAGAGGGAGCGTGAGGTGTTTGACGGGAGGGGTCGAGTTTCAGTTTCGAGGCGAGGTCGAGTCCCCTTGCTAGTCGTTCACCAGCAGAGAAACGAGGACCGAGATCGGGGAAATTTCGTGAAGGGTCGAAAGGTTTCCACCTGAATCAACCGCACTTGTCAATTTCGAGGAAAGAAAGGAGGAAGAAAGGAAGAGAAACGTACCAGAAGTTGTGGAAGTGATAAGAGAAAGCACCTTTGAAGAACCCTTCGAATCCGGTAGCTACTGCATCTGCAGATTGTTCTTTCGGAGTTTCAAAGAAATCTTCAAAGCGTTTGAAATAAGGTTGAGGTGGTCGATCGCGTTGATAGTATTCACTGTACCTCGTCCTTCACATCAGCACTGTTCACTTGTGACCAGTAAAGAGAGAGAAAGTAGACGTACGTATTCAACCAAGCAGGATCAAACAAAGCATCCGGTAACCTCAACAACAATCCCTCCAAACCCGCATCCTTCGTATACCTCGATACAGTCATCGGATGGAAATCCAACCCATTCGCAACCGCCGTCCTAAAAACGAAATTCCCAATCGCGCTCCCTCTCGCCATTTTCAAAACCGCCGTATTATACCTCTCCAACCTACTCCACCTATACGCGAACGCTCCATGCCAATTAAACAATTCCGTCCAATCCCTCAACAAGATGGTATCTGCATCCAAATAAACTCCTCCGAATCGATGAGTGAGTACGAATCTTGCCATATCTGAAAGTACTACTGATAATCGATCGTATTCAGTTGCACTCGAACCAACTCGTTCGAATAATGCATCTTTCGATTTCGTTCGTTGAGTAGGAAGTTTGTGAGGTTGAGCAGAGGAAGAAGAGTTTGAAGATCTAGTAGAATTGAGAGATTCTTGTCGTGCTTTCGATAAGGCTGCTTCGGCTGAAGGTGCTAATCCTTCTCCTCCTCCGGATCCTCGTTCGAGCTCTTCAGATTCTGCTTCGACTACTCGTTTGTCCACTGGTACTCCATCAATCATTTCATCATCTTCATCGAAATTCTCCGATTCATCTTCTGAATCTTCCGCATCTCGTCTCGCGATTTCAGCTTGAGCTTCTTTAGC
>Ga0308170_10003549_pt1 | contig 12712 bp, 16 predicted proteins | sample PhyBR2_2_FD_202136 | JGI IMG/M metagenome (GOLD analysis project Ga0308170, IMG submission 202136) | Phyllosphere microbial communities from UC Gill Tract Community Farm, Albany, California, United States - DLSLSB.R2 | ecosystem: Host-associated > Plants > Phyllosphere > Unclassified | place... | reverse complement strand
CGCGCTCGATCGGCGCCAGCGAAATGGGCGCGCGTTCGGTTGGCTGTGGCGGGACGCGTTCGATCAGCGCTGAATTGCTGGAAGTGTGCACTGCGCCGATGTCGCTTTGCACCGCGTTGTGATGAGTCGTTGCATGCATGTTGGTGTACTCCAAATAGAGAGAGAGACTGGGAGGTCCGGGTCGCTGTGTGTGGTCTGACACTCTGACAACACCTCGGGTTCCGCTTAACTGGCCTCAAGATTGCCTGCGTCAGCCCGGCCGGTCTGTGCGCCAGCCCACATTGGCAAAATTCCCCTAAGCATTTTTATGAATTTGTCCTAGCGGAAAATCAATCGTGCGGGGTCAACACGTCGTTTGTTGCAAAAACACGACGATTCAGCAAAAAATTTTGCGAAAGAAATAATTATCGAAATTACACCGTTTTATGCACGCTATATAAAGGGAATTTTGCGAGCGCAGTATTTTGTTGCGTATTTGTCACTCATCAGTATGAGTAGGTGCGCTAGCGCACCGACCCTCGGGAACCCCAACTCGTATTCTTCACTCCAACATCACTGTTAAGCACGCGATGTCACCTACCTTTTCAACTTATGGGAGTTTCCTGTGAACAATACGAAGAAGATCGCCCTGGCCGTGGCCATGCTGTGCGCCGCCGGTACCACGCTGGCCCAAGAAATCAACCCGTCCTGGTACATCCAGCCGAGCGTCGTCGGCATGAAGCCGGATGCGGACTTCGGCGTGGACGACAAGGACTGGGGCGGTGGCCTGAAGTTCGGTAAAGCCATCAACCAGTACTGGGACATCCAGGCCGGCGGCACCCATGTCCGTGCCGAAGACGGCGCGAACCGTTACCGCCAGACCCTGCTGGGCGTCGATGCCCTGCTGATGCTGTCGCGTAACAAGATCCGCCCATTCGTACTGTTCGGCGCCGGCGTCGAGCGTGACAAGGTTGAAACCCCAGGCGTGCGCTTCGTGAGCCGCAACTCCCCATACTGGACCGCCGGCATCGGCGTCCAGGCGACCCTGACCCCGCAGTGGTCCCTGCAGGCCGACATCCGCTCGGTGCGCAGCGACCTGCGTCACGACTCGGAATTCGGTTTCAACAAGCCGAACAACAAGTACGTGACCATCGGCCTGAACTACGCGTTCAACCCGCCGCCAGTTGCAGCAGCGCCAGTCATGGCACCGGCACCGGTCGCCGAAGCCCCTGCCCCGGCACCAGCGCCGGCACCGGTCGCTCCACCGCCGGCACGCTTCGAAAAGGTCACCCTGTCGAGCACCGAACTGTTTGAATTCGACAAGGCCACCCTGCGCGCGCCGCAGCCGAAGCTGGACGAGATCGCCGCCGCCCTGCAAGCCGACACGAGCATCACCGACGTCGACATCACCGGCTACGCCGACCGCCTGGGTTCGGAGAAGTACAACCTGAAGCTGTCGCAGCGCCGCGCCGATGCCGTGCGTGAATACCTGGTGAACAAGGGCGTCGACGGCAGCCGCCTGAAAGCCTACGGCAAGGGCGAAGCCAACCCGGTCGTGACCTGCACCGAGAAAAACCGTGCAGCCCTGATCAAGTGCCTGGAGCCTAACCGCCGCGTCGAAGTCGAACAGATCACGATCGAAAAGCGCGTTCAGTAATCGGCATCTCAGCCGCCGCTCCGGCATCGATGCGGAGCGGCGCTACGCGGCCAGGTCGGCCGCGGCCTGAGGGGTACTTGGCCCGGTCAACCTGGATTCTCACGAAGACAGGTTGACCAGGAGCCCGGTGCCCCTTTTTTCTTTTTCAGGAGAGGCGGTATGGATTCGGTCAGTAAAGATAAAAAACAGTGGATTCCGTCGCCGCGCCAGATCTTCCACATCATCAAATGCGCGGTGACCGAATGGCTGGCGCACCGTGCCGCCAGCAAGGGCGCGGCCCTCGCCTTCTATACGCTGTTCTCGATGGCGCCGATCCTGGTACTGGTGATCGCGGTCGCCGGCTTCTTCTATGGCGCGGAAGCGGCGCAGGGCCAGTTGCTCAGCGAATTGCGCGGCCTGGTCGGCAAGGAAGGCGCGGAGACGATCCAGTCCATCCTGGCCGGCGCCCGGAACAAGGAAACCGGCAAGATCGCCACCATCATTGCGACCGTGCTGCTGCTGGTCGGCGCCACCAGCGTGTTTGCCGAACTGAAGGACAGCCTCGACGAAATCTGGAACGTGCCGGCGCCCAAGGATGCCAGCTGGTGGGACACGGTACGCACCCGCGTGCTGTCCTTCGGCCTGATCCTGGTGCTGGGTTTCCTGCTGCTGGTGTCGCTGGTCGTCAGCGCGGCGATGAACGTGGTCGACGGCTATCTCGGCGGCATGTGGAAAGACTCGGCCATCCTGATGGGATGGATTTCGTCCTGCATCGGTTTCCTCGTGATTGCGACGATGTTCGGCGTGATCTACAAGCTGCTGCCGCGGATCAAGCTGTCCTGGCATGACGTGATCATCGGGGCGCTGGGCACGGCCGCCCTGTTCACGCTCGGTAAATTCCTGATCGGCCTGTACATCGGCAACAGCGGCGCGGCGAGCAGTTTCGGCGCGGCCGGCTCGCTCATTGCGCTGCTGCTGTGGGTGTACTACTCGGCCCAGATCTTCTTCCTCGGCGCCGAGTTCGCGCGCCAGTATGCGCTGCAACTGGGTAGTCTGCGGCACAAGCCGGAGCAGGAGACCGGGGCGAAGAATGTGAAGCGGATGGCGTGAAGTGATTTGTTGGATGGAATGGAAACGGCGCGGATCCGATGGGGTCCGCGCCGTTTGTTTATGTTGGCTTGCGAGCGGTCGTGATATGACAGGCTGTGCGCGTGATCGACGGCACGAACGCGTGGACTCGGGAGTCCACCCTACGACCGTTGCGTAAGGTAGGGGGGGCATGCCCACGCGTTTTACGTGCCCTTGCACACCCGACCGCAATTACTCGCCCAACAACTCCGCCACGAACTCCATCCCCTCGACCCGCTCCGCTACCGTCTTGATGATCATGACAACCGGCACGCCGAGCAACAAGCCCCACATCCCCCACAGCCAGCCCCAGAACAGCAGGCTGACAAACACGGCCGCCGGGTTCATCTTGGCGATCTTGCCGGTCATCCAGGTCGTGACGACCATGCCGACCAGCGTGGCGATGCCCATCGCGGCGCCGGCGACCAGGATCACCATGCGCAGCGATTCGAATTGCAGGAAGGCGACCAGGCCGGTGGCGGTCGTGATCAGGAGCGGGCCGAAGTACGGCATGATGTGCGCAACGCCCGAGAAGATGGCCCAGGCGCCGGCATTTTCCAGGCCGATCGCACGCAGCGCCACCCACATCAGCAGCGCCAGCAGGATATTGGTCACCAGCAGCATGAACATATAGCTCTGGATCGTGGTGTTGATGTCGTCCAGGATGTGGACGGTCACTTTTTTACGCGTCAGCGAGGGGCCGGTCAGCTTGACCAGCTTGCGCTTGAAGGTGTCCCCGGCAAGCAGCAGGAAAAACACCAGGAACAGCACCATCGTGGCCTGGCTGATGAAGGCGGCGAGGCCCACCGAGCCGGCCAGCAGCCAGTCGGTGACGCGGAAGGCTGGCGCATGCGGCTGCGACAGGGTCGGGCGGCGCTGCACCAGGCGCGCGTCCTTGTTCTGGCCGACGCTGGCGGTGGCCTGCTCGATCTCGGCGGCCGCCTTCTGCATCTGCTGGATGGTCCCCTCCCCGCTGGCGGCGGACGCGAGCAGCTTGGTGACCTTGTGGGTGAGCGTGGGCAGTTCGTCGATGATATTGAAGAATTCGTCCTGCAAGCGGTACATGGTCGCGCCGAGTCCGCCGATCAGGATGGCAGTGACGAGGGTGGCGCCGATGACGCGCTTGACGTGGATGCGCTCGAGCCAGCGTACGACGGGGCTGAGCGTATAAGCGATGAAGATGCCGAGCAGGAGCGGCACGAAGAATTTTTGCGCCCATTGCAGCGCGAATACGAAGGCGACGGTGGCCAGGATGCCGAGCGACAGGCCGCGCGCATTCACGTGAATGGGCAGGCGCAGATTGCCGGAATGCAGGGTCAGGTCGTCGCCCGGACCGGAGTGGACCTCCGGCGGGACGACATCGGCCGTGATGGCCGACGATGCCTCGAGGGCGGCGGGGTTGTTCTGCCCGGCAGGAGCCGAGCCAGGACTGGCGAGATGCATGTGTTTGCCGTTTCAAATTGCCGGACCGCCGCCCAGCGGCTGGGATTACTTCACGCGGATGTCGTTCTTCACCGAAGTTACGCCCTTGACGCCGCGTGCGACTTCGACAGCGCGCTGTGCATCGCCTGCCTGCGATACGAAGCCCGACAGCTGGACGTCGCCCTTGAAGGTCTCGACGTTGATTTCGGTCGCTTTCACGGTTGGGTCGGCGGCGAAGGCAGCCTTCACCTTGCCGGTGATGACGCTGTCGTCGACGTATTCGCCTGCGCTTTCCTTCGTTGGGCTCGATGCGCAACCGACCATGGTGAAGGCGAGCGCGCCGGTAAAGATAGCGGTAGCAAGGCGTTGGGTGATTTTCATGATGTATCCCTTTCTTCGTTGGTCAAAGTCAAAATTGCTACTGGTGCTCATGATGAGCGTGTCCGGTACGTCACTTGCCGTACGCGGTCTTTGCGGCGTCGACGCAATGGTCTTTCGCCGCGCCGGCAAACGCGTCGCACTTTTCGAGTGCGACCCGGTATTCCGCCGTCAGTTTGTCTTCACGCGCATTGCTGCGCGCTTCGATCATCTTGCGATCCGCAGTGGCATCGGCCTGGGCGGCGATCAGGGTCGCCTTGGCCTGCTTGATGCACACGTCGCGGTCATTGCCCGTTACCCCGCCGCAGCGCGCCTTGTCGCGGTCGTAGTTCGCGTCGGCGATGCGCATGCGGGCCTGGGTATAGGCCTTCAGGGTGTTCTTGTAGGCGGCGCCCGCTTCTTCCTCGACCCGCACGCGCTCGGCTTTCGCCTCGGCGATGCAGACATCGCGCGGATTGCCGGTGACGAGCTCGCAACGTGCGTGGGCCGCCTTGTACTGGGTGGCCGCCATGTCGCGCGCCGTGTTGTACGCCGTCTTGGCGTCCGGTACTGCCTGTGCGCGGGCATGGGCAGACCACAACAGGGCGGCGCCGACGATCAGCAGCGCATGGACGTTTTTCATCTTGGTTGTCATCTTCTTTTTCTCCTGGTTCTGCATGGTGCGTTCTGCATATCGCGTGACCCTGGATGATGTTTTACGCCGATCCTGCCGCGTTCTCTGTTCGCTGTCGAACACAACAGAAAATGTTGTTTAGATAATAGTAATCTAGCAACTCACAGTGCGTCATCGCACAGACCCCGCCCTGGCCCGCTCGTATTCTTGACTCACACTTTTTGCCAGGAGAACAATATGAAAGCACCACGCACCCTCGCCGCCGCAGCCATTGCAGCCGCCGCCCTGCTCTCGGGCTGCGCCAGCTCGCCTTCGTATAACAATGGCTACAGCAGCAACAATGGCTATAGCAGTGGCTACAACAACACCGCATCGATGGGCTACGGCGTCATCGAATCGATCCAGGTGACCCAGGCCGAAGGACGCACGAGCGGTGCCGGTGCGATCGTCGGCGGCCTCGTGGGCGCCCTGGCGGGCAACCAGGTCGGCAGCGGCACCGGCCGTACCGCCGCAACCGTCGCCGGCGGCGTCGCCGGCGCTGCAATCGGCAACAATGTCGAGAAGAACCGCAACACCGGCAACGGCCAGGAGATGTACCAGGTCAACGTGCGCATGGACAACGGCGAATACCGCACCGTGGTCCAGGACAGCGTCTACGACCTGCGCGTGGGCAACCGCGTGCGCCTGGTCGACGGCCGCGTCTACCGCTACTGATCACGCTTGACGCATCACCGGGCCGGCTTTGCCGGCCCGTTTCATTTCATGGAGGTGAAGATGAAAGCCAGGACTCAAAGAGCACGCATGCTGATGGCTTGTTTGCTGGCGGGCGCATGCGGTATCGCCGGCGCCCAGACCAGCAAGGACACCAGCAACGATGCGATGGTGACGCCGGCCGCGGCCAGCAAGCAGGCCCGGGAAATCGCGCGCGGCGATCCGGCGCGCTGGTATCGCGAGGATGCGACGGCCCAGCAGCAGTGGCGGACACGCCAGAAGGAAATCGGCGCGGCGCTGGATGAAGCGAAGCGCGCTTGCGGCCAGGGTCCGGCGGCGGAGCGATCGGGTTGCGTGAAGGCGGCGCAGGAGACCTACAAGGAAGAAATGGCGGCGGCGCGTGCGGAAATGGGCGGGCAGGCGGGGACGCGGACCCGTTGATGTGCATGGGCCGCGGGTGCAGCGTGGCCTGGACCGATCGGCAAAAAAAGACGGCGTCCAATCAATTGATTGCGACGCCGCTCAAGCCCCACCATATTCGTTGGCCCTCAGGCCCGGCCGGCATGACGGCCGTGGCCGCCATGCGGGACTTCTCAGACCTCGTACTGCGACTGCGCGCGCCGTTTCTTCATGTACCAGCCGGCGACACCCATCAGCACGGCGCCCGCCAGGGCCTGCTTGCCCATGCGGCGCTGGCGCAGGAAATTGAATGCGGTCAGCGCGTACGGTGCGATGACCGAAATGCTCGTCCCCGTAGGTTTCAGTAGAGCATCAGCCCGTGCCCGCAGTGCCCACGTCGCGTGGTCCAGAGCAGAATGTAGCATGACTTCGGGCCGCGCGCCGTGCTTTACCTGTGCCTTCGCATAGCTGACGCCGGCACGATAGAACTCGCCCTCGCGCAGCAGCTCGGCCTTGCGCTTCACCGGGTCGGCGCTGTGCTTGTGGCCAGCCAGTCCGGTCGGCTCGTTTTTGTCGTGCTTATCGTGCTTATGGTGCTTGTGATCCTGGTGATCGTCTTTGTCCATGTTCCCTCCCCTGTTGGTGGCCGCTTACAGCAGCGCGTCGCGGTCGTGGCGCAGTTCGTTCATCGTTTCCGGGAAGGCGAGCTTGCCTTGCTTGAGCATGGCCAGTCCCTTCATCACGAGGACGACCGTGATCACCAAAAACACCAGGAACATCACCAGCAGGATCTTCCAGCCCCAGCTATCCCAGGCCAGCATCACGATAGTCGCGGTGCCGTAGGCCAGTGCGAACCACACGGCGAGAACGGCGCCGGCGAAGATCGCCAGCAGTTCGATCACGTGGTTACGCACTTCCGACATCTCGAGCGCCGCCAACTCCACGCGCGACACGATGAGGCCGAACAGGTTCTTCGCCAGGCCGGAGATCCCGCCCATGAGTCCGGGACCATGCACGACGGTTTCGGTCTTTTCCATGGCGTTATCTCCGGCGCGAATTATTTACGACCCAGGAAGATGCCGACCAGCAGGCCGACACTCGCCGCCGCAGCGACGGTGCGCCATGGGTTGTCTTTAACGTAGACATCGGCGCTCTCGGCCAGTTCCTTGCTCTTGATGACTGCTTGACCCTGGTACTGGCTCGCCTTGCCCATCGCGCGGTCGAGCAACTCCATGCCGCGCGAACGGAGCTCGTCGGCCTTCACCCCGGTCAGCGAAGCGGCGGCGGTCAGCAGTGCCTGGGCATCCTTGACCAGGACCTTCATGTCGGCGCCGGCGTTCTGGATGCCGTCGTCGATCGAGCGGCTGGTGCGGGTGGTGTCTAGCATGGTGAACTCCTGTTATCGGTGATGTGATGGTTAGAAAAAATTAGCGCACAAGGAAGTCGTGCATGTCGTCGGCGTGCTCTTCCTCGACGGCAAGGATCTCGACCAGCATCTGCCTGGTCGTCGGATCCTTGTCGCCGATCGCCTGGATCATCTGGCGATACGACTCGATGGCGACGCGCTCGGCGATCAGGTCGGCGCGGACCATGGCCTGCGTGTCTTCCGAATCGTCATACTCGGCGTGCGAACGGGCCGTCAGCGTGGCCGGGTTGAAATTCGGCGAACCGTTCAGTTGCACGATGCGCTCGGCGATGCGGTCCGCGTGGTCCTGTTCCTGCTGGGCATGCTCGAGGAACTCGGCCTTCAGGGCGCCGTTGTTCGGGCCGCTGACGGTGAAGTAGTGGCGCTTGTAGCGCAGCACGCACAGCAGTTCGGTGGCGAGCGCGTCGTTCAGCATGGCGATGACCGCTTCGCGGTCGGCCGCGTAACCCTCGGTGACGGCGCCGTCGTCGAGGTTGGCCGCGGCGCGGCGGATGGCCTCGATATCGAAGCCATGCGCCAGGGGCGTCTTGCTTTGTTCCATGATGTTTCCTTAAAAAAGCAGGTTAAAACTTAGCGGTTGGCCGAACGCGGCGGGATCGGCGCGTTGTCGTTCGACAGTACGATCTCGACGCGGCGGTTCAGCTGGCGGTTCGATGCCGTATCGTTGGCGGCCACCGGGAAGGCTTCGCCATAGGCCTTCATGGCGATGCGCTCGCGCGCCACGCCCATGCTGGCCAGCGCCATCGCGACCGAATTGGCGCGGCGCTGCGACAGGTTCTGGTTGTAGCTCGAGCTGCCGGTGCTGTCCGTAAACCCTTCGACCAGCACAGTGCGCTCAGGGTTCTGCGCCATCACGTCGGCCAGCTTGCGCAGGGTCGACATTCCGTTCGGTGTCAGGTTCGCTTCGTTGGTGGCGAACAGTACATCGCCGATGGTCACGACCATGCCGCGGTCGGTCTTGGTCGCGTGCAGCTCGACCAGCAGGGCTTCGAGCTTGGCGGTGCGTTCCGCCATCATGCGGGTCTGGTCCTGGGCCATGGCGGCCTGCTGCTGGGCGGTCGCGGCTTGCTGCTGGGCAGCCATCGCCGCGGCCTGCGCTTCGGCAGCGTCACGCTTGGCGCGCTCGGCTTCGGCGGTGCGCGCTTCCAGGCGCACTTCGGTGCGCTGGCGCTGCGCATCGGCGATGTTCGCCTCGGCGGCCTTGGCGCGCGCAATTTCCTGTGCGGTGGCAATCTTCTGCTTGGCGACATAGGCCAGGCGGTCGATGTCGTTCAGGCTTTCCTTCCTGGCGGCGGCCGCGTTGGCGCGGTCGAGCGCATCGCTGGCCTCCTTGAACTGCAGCGGCGCATAGCTCGACACTTGCGGGTTGTTATTGGCGGCGACGAAATCGGCGCGCGCCTGGTCCAGCGTCGGCGTGGTGGTCGGCACGGTGCTGCAGGCGGCCAGCAGGATGGCGCTGGCAAGGACGGCCGGTTTCAGGAAACGTGGTGTCATGGTCTTCCCCTTCATTTCATGGCGCCCGTGAAGGGCGCGTTCGCGTTCTTGTGGATGCTGCCGCGGCGTGCGGGACGCCCGCCGGCGCAAGGAGCAGCGGGTGCTTTACTGCGAATTGGCGCGGTCGACTTCCTGGCGCAGCACGCGCAGGTCTTCGTTCAGCGCGTTCGAGGCGGCGGTCGCCTTGGCCGAGTTGGCCTTGCTCTGCGCCAGCTGTGCATCGGCCTGGGCCTGCATCGCCAGTTCACGCGCCAGCTTGTAATCCTTGGCGGCCAGCGCTTCGTTGGCGCGCATCATCTTGGCGCGCGCCGCCGTGATTTCCTCCGGCGCCAGGTCGGCGGCGCCAGCCTGCACGGCGTTGGCGACCGCATTGCGCGATACCGCGACATCGGCCGTGGCCGGCGCCTTCTGGCTGGCGCAGGCGCCCAGCGCCAGCACTGCTGCAAGCGCCGCGGCGCGGCCGAGGGTGTTCATCGGACGATTCATATCCATGTCTTTCTCCTGTGGATGTAAGCAAGTTGTTAACGTTATAAGCCTGTTACTAGTCGAGTTCGGTTCGCTGCCGCACATAGATCGTACATCGCAAGCCGTCCGGCCCTGCTCATCGGCCGCAGCGTGCGACACCGCACATTTGCGGCCCTCCCCTTTGCGCTAAGCTTGGCCGCAAGATCGATACCCCCGCAAGATCGATACCCCACTAAAGGATCGTCATGCCCGATACCACCACCCAGCACGATGCCGGCCACAAACACGGCGGCAAGAAAAAGAAAATCCTCTTCAGCCTGCTTGCCGTCCTGATTGCGATTCCGGTCATCGCCATCATTTTCATCCTGACCTTCGATTGGAACAAGGCGCGTCCGTGGTTGAATGCGAAGGTGAGCGAAGCCATCGAGCGCCCCTTCGCCATCCGCGGCAACCTCGCCGTCCAATGGGAAGTTCCGGCCAAAAGCATGGCGCCCCCGGACCGCCACCTGCGCGACTGGCTGCCCTGGCCGCACCTGATCGCCAACGACGTGCACGTCGGCAATCCGGCCAGCATGAAGCAGATGGACATGGCGCGCGTGCGCCAGTTCTCGTTCTCGCTCAATCCCTTCGGCCTGCTGCACCACACGATCGGCATCCCGGTGCTGCGCTTCGATGCGCCGTACGTCGAACTGCAGCGCACCGACAGCACCCACTACAACTGGGCCTATAAAAAGAAGGAAGAGAAATCGAAGTGGGAACTCGACCTCGAGCGCGTGGTGCTGACCGACGGCGTGATCCGGGTCGTCGATGCGGTGACCAAGGCCGATGTCACGGCCAACGTGCGCACGCTGGACAAGGATGCGAAATACGGCGTCGGCTTCAAGGTGACGGGCAGCTACAACGGCGCCCCGGTCACGGGCGGCGGCAAGGTCGGGCAGGTGCTGTCGCTGAAGGACCAGGACACGCCCTACCCGGTGCAGGCCGACATGCGCAGCGGCCCGGCCCGCATCGCCGTCGAAGGCACGGTCACCAGCCCGGCCAAGCTGAAGGCGGTCGACCTGCAGCTCGAACTGGCGGGACGCAGCATGGCGCAACTGTATAACTTCACCGGCATCACGCTGCCGGAAACCCCGGCCTTCTCGACCTCGGGACACCTGAAGGGGGAACTCGACCGCGAGAACGGGCGCTGGACCTATGACGACTTCAAAGGCAAGGTCGGCTCGAGCGACATCGGCGGCAAGCTCGTCTACGAAGGCGGCAAGCCGCGCGGCAAGCTGACCGGGAATGTGGCCACGCGCCAGTTGCTGTTCTCCGACCTCGGCCCGCTGATCGGCGGCGACTCGAACGAAAGCAAGAAGGCGCGCGGCGTCGACACCGTGCAGCCGGGCGGCAAGGTGTTGCCGGTGGAAGAATTCCGGACCGAGCGCTGGAAAGCGATCGACGCCGACGTACGCTATACGGCCGAGCACATCCGGCGCGAGAAGACCCTGCCGATCAGCAAACTCTCGACCCACCTGATCATGAAGGACGGCGTCATCACCCTCGCCCCGCTCGACTTCGGCGTGGCCGGCGGCACGCTGCGCTCGACCATCCGCCTCGACGGCAGCGGCGCCAAGGGCAAGAACACGATCGCGGCCACCGCCAAGCTGACGGCGCGCCATATCCAGATCAAGCAGCTGTTCCCGACCATCGAGAAGATGCAGGCGACCGTTGGCCAGGTGAATGGCGACGCCCAGCTGTCGGCCACCGGCAGCTCGGTGGCGGCCCTGCTCGGTTCCTCGAACGGCGAGGTGAAGGCGCTGGTCAACCAGGGCACGATCAGCAAGATCCTGCTCGAGGAAATGGGCCTGAACGTGGGCAACATCATCGTCACCAAACTGTTCGGCGACAAGCAGGTGCAGCTGAACTGCCTGGCGGCCGACTTCGACGTCAACAAGGGCCTGATGCAGTCGCAGGTGTTCGTGGTCGATACCGACGAGGCGATCATCCGCGTCAACGGCAGCATCAGCCTGGCCAACGAGCAGATGGACCTGACGATCAAGCCGGAAACGAAAGCGCTGCGCCTGTTCACGCTGCGCGCGCCGCTGTATGTGCGCGGGCCGTTCAGCAAACCCGACGTGTCGGTCGACAAGAAGGTGCTGGCGTTCAAGGCCGGCGGCGCCGCCGTGCTGGCAACGATCGCCGCCCCGGTCGCCGCCCTGCTCCCCTTGATCAATACCGGTCCCGGCCAGGACAGCGACTGCGGCCGCCTGGTGGCACTGGCGAAGGAAAAACCGACCGCGCCGCCGCCGGGCAAGGCCAAGACGCACTGAGCAGTAACTTGGCGCGTGTGTGTGTTGTCGAACAGACTCGACATACGCACGGATTTATTCTGGAACCAACGCTGAAACAGGAATACGGCATTCGAGGATTACGCATGACGCATTGGAAACCGGCCCTGGCCATGCTGGCGGCCCTGATGTTCGGGGGCCCGCTGGCGGGCTGTGGCGGTACCGGCGGCCTGCTGGCTCCAAGCCCGGCGGTGGAAGATTCCACCATCACCACCGGCGTCAAAACAGCCATCGGCGGCAATACGGAACTCCATGCGGCAGACATCGATGTCGCAACCCGCGAAGGCATTGTCCAGCTGAGCGGCTATGTCGTCTCGGCGGAAAGCGTGGCCACCGCAGCATCGGTCGCGCGCACAGTGAAGGGCGTGAAGTCGGTCAGGAATGACCTGCGCCTGAAGTAAAACCCACCAAGGAGATCAGTATGAAAAACATCAAACACCTGGCAGTGAGCGCTACCCTGGCTACCCTGGCACTGGCCCTGACCGGTTGCTCCGGCATGTCCCGCCAAGACAAGAACACCGCGATCGGCGCCGGCGCCGGCGCAGTGATCGGCGGCGCCCTGACCGGCGGCAGCGCTGTGGGCACGGTCGGCGGCGCAGCCGTCGGCGGCGTCATCGGCAACCAGACCGGCAAGACCAACTGATTTTCACACCCCTGTAGTACCCAAGGCAAACACACACGAAAGGCCCCGCTTGCGTCTTGCGCAAGCGGGGCGTGACGTTTGTGGGAAC
>Ga0308170_10003548_pt1 | contig 12713 bp, 11 predicted proteins | sample PhyBR2_2_FD_202136 | JGI IMG/M metagenome (GOLD analysis project Ga0308170, IMG submission 202136) | Phyllosphere microbial communities from UC Gill Tract Community Farm, Albany, California, United States - DLSLSB.R2 | ecosystem: Host-associated > Plants > Phyllosphere > Unclassified | place... | reverse complement strand
CGTGAGCGACTCGGCGGGCGGGGTCGAGGACGCCTGGAGGTGGAGCTGGGCGAGCTGGGCGTCGAGGTTGGCGAGCGTCTTCTCGGCTTCTTCCTGCGCCTTGAGGTGCTCCTGGTAGGTCTGCATGGAAGCGTCAGCTGCTGCGCGGGGCGAGGAGGGAGTGGAGCAGAGGACGCACCTCGCGAGCCTGAGTGACCTGCGTCTCGAGCTGCCGGATGCCGTCGAGCCGCTCTTGCTCCTCGCGCGCACTCGTAGTCGTGTCCTTGGCGGCGGCGGCGTGCTGCTGGGCCTCGACGAGGCGCTGCTGGAGCTCGGCGCGGTTCTGGAGGAGGGTCGCGACAAAGTCGTCCTGCGCCGTGATCAGGCTGCGAGCGGAGTGGGGGTGGTGGGTCAGCGTGTGCGAGAGGGTACAAGGAGGAGATTGAGCGCGCTCTTGCCACTGCAGGAGTAGAGAGCGAGTCAGGACTTCGTCATCACCTCGGGAGGAGGAGAGGGAGGGCGCACCGTCTCGCAGTCGCGCTCGGTCTGGTCCTGGACCTGCTGGACGAGAGAAGGCGCGGCATCGACCATGCCGGAGTCCATGCTGATCGAGTCTGAGCGTGACAGGAGGAGCGAGGGCGACGACGAGGAGCCGGCGGAAGCGAGAGCACACGCCTCGTCTCTGGAGCGCAGAGTGAGCGGGACTGGCTGGCTTGCAGACAGAGGTGGACCACGGCATCCGCACACCGCCCTGCCCCTCGAGAGGACTCGCCTTGGTCGAGAGGAGACGGCCGCCGCTCTCATCTGCTCCCCCTCGACGACGACGACGGCGATCCGCGGCGCCTCGCCTCGCTCTCTCGCTCGTCCAGTTCCGCCTTCTGCACCGCCAGCGACTTCGACCTGGCGTCCAATCGCAGCTACGCGACCTTCCCGCGGCCCTCGCGCCCTTCGTCCACCCGCCCTTCCCCCACCGCCTCCGGCGCCGCGACACCTCTCCGCGCTCAGCCCCTCGCCATCGCCCAGCACGACGCCTCGACCTACTCTCGACTAGTTGCGTCTCTCGGCCCGTCCAGCTGGGGGACGAGGGCGAGCCCGCACCGCCAGTCCCTCCCCGCGGTCGACGTCGGCCGGCCGAGCGGGCTGTGGGAGGCCGGGCGGTACCGCACGCCCGCCGAGCGCGCCGAGCACGAGGGCAACCCTGAGAGCTGGGGCGTCCTCACGACCGCGCTCGGGCGGGCGAGCGTGAGCAGCGAGGACGCGGCTGCCTCACCTCGGCGAGCGACTCGGCGCAGGAGCAGGACGAGCCTGCGGGTCCAGTCGCCGAGCAGGGAGCGCACGGATCGACCTCGAGCCCGCACTCTCACCGAGTCGACGCTCCAGGAGGAGCCCGAGACGTACTCGGTCGCCGACGCGTCCTTCGACCTCGGCACGGGCTCGGACGAGGCGGCGGCGCACGCGCAGGCGGCGACGGCGGCGGTTTCGGGCAACGACGACGTCAAGAGTCGAGCGAGCAGCACGTACTCGCAGGGCGAGAGCGACACCGACGACGACGACGACGACGAGCACTCGCCTCTCCTGCATCGAGCCGGTCCGGCCAGGCCTTCCTCCCTCCTTGCACGGTTCCGCCACGTCTATCCGCCCTCCCCGATCGTCAAGAACATTCTCAAATGCGTCCTCGCCTACTACATCGGCGAGCTGTTCACCTTCGTCCCCTTCCTCTCGGACCTCGTCGGCGCACCCTGGGACGTCGACGGCCCGGTCCGCAACGCGCACGTCGTCGCGACGGTCGCCGTCTACTTCATGCCGGCGCGCACCATCGGCGGCATGATCGAGGCCGACCTCTTCTTGGTCGTCGGCGCGGCGTACTCGGCCTTCCTCATCTGCGGCTCGATGGCGTCGGCCGTCCTCTTTGATCACTACGACCTTCTTGTGCGTCCCTCTCTCTCTGGGCTCGTCGCTTGCGGATGTTTCCGGGGCTGATGGTCCCTGTGTACAGGGATACGGCCACGTCCTCATCCTCCTCTTCTGGCTCGGCGGCGGGTACGCCTTCCTCGCCTACGTCAAGGTCACCATGGGCAAGCCGACGGTCGCGACGGCGTGCTCACTCGTCTCACTCGTCTGCTCGCCGATCCTCACCAAGGAGGGCGCCATCCACGTCGGCAAATTCGACGGCCGCGCCACCTCGCAGGTCCTCCTCCTCGCCGCGTTCGGATCGGCCATCTCGAACGCCATCTGCTTCCTCGTCTGGCCCCAGAGCGCAACGAGCAAGCTCCAGATCGACCTCAACAACACCTTGACGTCGTTCAGCACGCTCCTCGACATGCTCACCAAGACGTTCCTCCTCGAGTCCGTCCTCTCTTTCTTTCCTCCCTGTCCTTCCTCGTCCTCGCGCTGAAGGGCAGCCCTTCCCCTGTGCAGCACCGACTTTTCTACTCGTCCCGAGGCCCTCAAGAAGGCGATCGACGCTCACCAAGCCTCGTTCACGATGCTCAAAGCGTCCCTGTCGCAGGCCAAGTACGAGGTCTTCGACTCGCGCATGGCCGGCACGTCGACCTCGTACGACCAGGTCGTCGCGAGCATGACGCGCCTCGCGCAGGGCCTCACGGGCATGCGCGCCGGGTGCACGCTCCAGTGGGAGCTACTGCGGGCGCGGGACGAGGGCAACTTCGGCGGGAGCGAGGCGGGCGGCGACGAGATGAGCGAGGACAAGAAGGCCGAGCTTCTCGACGAGATGGTCGTACTCGAGCGGTTCAAGGAGAGGGTCGGCCCGTCGCTGCAGCAGCTCTCGGTGCGTCCACCCTCCGCCCTTCCTTCCCGCTCTCGCTCGCGGCCGTTAACCTTCCTCCTCTGCGGGCGCAGACAATCAGCAAGCAGTCGCTCGCCTTCCTCCGCACCTCGTTCATCCGCACCAAGGCCGGCTCGTCGGCACGTGCCGAGCTGCGCCGCGACGACCCCGAGGCGGCCCTCTCGGCCGACGAGCTCTTGACGCTCCAGTCGGAGCTCGAGCAGAGCTTGCACCTCTTCAAGCGCGAGCACTCGAAGGCGGTCAAGGTACTGTACCGCAGCCTGCCCGAGAAGACGCTCTTCGGCAACGAGGGCTTGCCGATCGACCCGTTCGCCGACTCGCCGTCGTCGTCGCCATCGAGCGCTCAGGCCCCGAACGACAACCTGTTCCGCATCTACCACTTGTGCGTCCTCCTCTCTCTCTCCCTCTCTTTCTCAAGCTCGCGCACGTGCACTGCTGACGAACGACCTCGCAGCTGCTTCAACTACGAGGAGTGGAGCGCCGAGCTCCTGCACCTCCTCGCCGTCTTCATCCAGATCCGGGCGACCGAGGAGATCGTCGAGCGCGAGCTCGTCGAGCGTCGACGTCGATGGGGCCCGGTCGCCGGCCTCGCTCGGTTCGCGGGACTGCTGGTCGGCTCGAGCAGCGCGAGGGCGGCCGAGACGAGCTTGAACCAGAAGGCGGCCCTCCTCCGCAAGCAGTTCTGTGCGTCCATTTCTCCCCCTACCTTCACTCCCGCACCCGCATAGAGTCTTGACTGACTCGCTCTTCGTGCCCGTCCGCAGCTCGTGCCCTCCAGACGCCGGCGCGCAAGCACCGGTCCATCTTCCCGCAGATCGTCGACGGCGCTCTCTCCTCGCACCAGGTCGACGACGACAACCTCTCGTTCGTCGCCCGCCTCAAGCTTAAGTTCTGGCGCTTCGGATGGCGCCTGCGGCAGCCGGCCGTCCGCTTCGCCGTCAAGACCGGCTTCGGAGCCGCCGTCCTGTGCTCGGCCGCCTTCATCCCGCGCCTGCGCCCGCTCTGGCTCGAGTGGCGGGGCGAGTGGGCCCTCATCTCGTTCATCGTCGTCATGGCACCCGCTCTCGGCGCCACCAACTTCCTCGCCGCCGGGCGCGTCGTCGGAACCGCGCTCGGCGCACTCGTCGCCGTCGGGTGCACGGTCGCCTTCCCCGAGAACGCCTACGTCCTGCCCGTCCTCGGCGCCATCTTCTCGACGCCATGCTTCTACGTCGCCATCACTCGAGTGCGTCCCCTCTCGCTGCTCCTGCTCCTGCCCTGCTGCACTTGCTCACCTCCTCCCTGATGCTCCGCAGCCGCAGTACGCGCCGGCGTCGCGCTTCGTCCTCCTCACGTTCAACCTCACCTGCCTGTACTGCTTCAACCTGCGCGAGGCCGACATCCGGGTCGAGTCGATCGCGCTGCACCGTTTCGCTGTGCGTCCCTCTCTCACCGTCTAGACGGTCTCGCCCAAGCTGACTCGTCCGCTACCTCGCCCGCAGGCAGTCGCCGTCGGCGTACTTTGGGGCCTGCTCGTCAGCAGCTACGTTTGGCCGTTCGAGGCGCGCCGAGAACTCCGCAGCGGGTTGTCCGAGTGCGTCCCCTTCTCGCCTTCCCTTCTCTCCCTCCGAGCCAGACTGACGCAAAGCCCGCGCAGGTTCTTCCTCAACGCCTCCTACCTCTACGAGCGCATCATCAAGACCTACTCGTACGGCGACTCGGCCTTGTCTAGGCAGACGACGATCCAGGGCGCCGCGAGCGAGCGCACGGACCTCCTCCCTCGCCCGCCGCCGCAGCCCGACGAGGACTTTGTCGCCATGGAGATCGAGCTTCAGCTCACGCTCATCCGCATCAGCGGTCTCCTCGCGTCCACCAAGCACGAGCCTCGGCTCAAAGGGCCGTTCCCCGTCAACGAGTACCGGCCCGTCCTCGCAGCGTGCCAGGCCATCCTCGACTCGCTCACGGCCATCGTGCGCATGACCAAGCGCGAGGCGTGGGCCGTGATCCGGCGCGACTACGTCCTGCCCGTCAACAAGGAGCGCCGCGAGATGGCGAGTCCGTCCGCCTCTGCTTCCTCGGCGAGCTCGAGCTGACTCCCTTCGCGAGCAGGTCGGAAACGTCGTCCTCTTCCTCTCGCTCCTCTCGTCCGCCGTCGTCCTCAAAACGCCCATGCCGGCCTACCTTCCGCCTGCAGCAGAAGCGCGCGAACGCCTCGTCGCGCGCCTGCGCGACCTCGACATCGTGCGGCGCCGGCTCGTCCGAGGCGGGAGCGAGTCGCTCCTCTACTACGCCTACACGACCTCGATGAAGGTGCGTCGTGCTCTTGCTCGTCGTTCCGCGCCCGAGCTCGAGCTGACTCTCCTCTTGTCGCGCAGGACGTGATCTCGCAGCTCGGCGACATCGGCGTGAGCTTCCAGCGCCTGTTCGGCATCATCGGTACGCTCTCCCTCTCTTTCTTCTCACTCCCTCTTCGAGCCGCGAGCGCTCCTGACACTTCTGCTTGCAGGCGGATCCTCGGTCGCCGACTTCGAGGCCCTCTTCGACGCTTCGCCCGCCACTCCTGCCGACTCGAGCGACGACGACGAGCCGACGCCCGACTCGCGCAGCACAGCATGATACTTTCTCGCTCTCTCTCAGAGTAGCTCTCGTTCTCGTAGATCCCCTCGCAGCTTTAATCCTCGCAATTTGCATCGCTAGAAACGTCCTTTCACTTCGTCCTCGTCCGACTCTCCTTCGCCTTCTGCTCACGCGAGGCCGACACGATGTGGCGAGACTGCCGGATGGCTTCAACTGCGAGCGAGAGAGAAGAGTCAGCAAGAGCGCGAGCGAGGCCGGCAACAAGGAGAGGGAGAGAGAGAGAGAAGAGGGAGAGGAGGACGCACTCGTTTTGGTCGCCGAGCGAAGATCGAGCTCTCCTCGAGCAAGCTTGAACGCCTCCTCCTCGACCTGCTCCTCGCTCGGCTCGGCGACGCCTCGCGCCTTGAGGTCCGCCTCGGCCCTCTCGGCGAGCCCCTCGTCGTCGGCGTAGTTGAGCGCGACGGCGATCGACAGGAGGACGTCGACGCGGTACTGGTTGCGCTCCGTGCTCTCGAGCGCCTCGTAGCGCTCCGAGCCCGTCGGCCGCTGCCCGTCGCCGCTCGTCTCGCCGCTCGACCAGCGGTCGATGGCGTCCTGGACCGTGTCGAGCGCCTCGGCCGACAGCTCGCCGAACGCCGACATCTTGGCGAGGTGCTCGCGCTTGTTGCCGCCGGCGTGGAAGGCGTCGTTGAACGGCGCGGCGAGGGGCAGCTGCTCCTTGATGATCTTGTCGAAGACGGGCGGGAGCGACGTCAAGCAGAACTCGCGCAGGTTGGCGACGTACGACTTGGGGACGGCGAGCTCGGTCTTGCCCATCTGCGGGAACGAGGACGACATTCAGTTTCCTGTGCGAGAGGCGAGAGAGGCGAGAAGGTGAGAGGAAGAGGGACGCACTGCGACGGTGAAGAAGGCCGAGTCGGTCGGCGTGAGGAGGTCCTTGCGCGACACCTTGCCCGACGTGCCGTCGGTCCACTCGACGACGAACTTGCCCGGGATGGCCCGCTTGCCGCCCTTGCTCGGCGACGGCTGCTCGTAGCTCGCCGCTCGGGCAGCCCACCACGTGCGCTGCTGGCGGGCGAGGCAGAAGAAGGGGAAGCGGACGCTGTAGCGGTCAAGCAACGTCAGCACCACTCGGCGTAGAGCGCAGAGAGCGAAGAGAAGCATGGACGCACCCTGCGTCCTCGCGGCCGCCATCGAGCCACTCATCATCGTCGTCGTCCCGAGCCCGCGCTTTGACCTCCTCGTCCTCGCTCAACTCGCTCGACCCGTCCCGCTTGACCGCCGCCGGCGCGCGCGCCTGGCTGCCCAGCTTGGTGCCGCTCGTGCCGATGCTCGACGGCGGCAGGAGGCCCTCGTCGTCGTCGTCCGACTCGCCCGGGCCGGCGTACTTGATGACGGCGGCGCCGAGCACGTTCTTGAAGGCCGCGTCCAAGGGCGCGGCGACGTCGGCCGAGTCGCGGAAGGTGACGTGGTCGAAGCGGAGCTTGAGCTGGTGGCGGAACGTGGCGAGGTCGTCGTGGTTGGGCGAGGCAAATTCGATCGTCTCGGGGCTGCGGGCACGGTCATAGCGAGGGGTCAGAACGGCAGAAGGACTCGCAGGCAGCAGCTCGAGACGCACCTGTAGTTGAGGATGGATGAGTCGGCGTCGAGGAGGAGCTTGACCCGCAGGGGCGTGTGCCAGTGCGGGCAGTCGAGCTTCGAGGGCGACGGCGTCAGCGCCGGTCCGAGCGAGCGAGGCAAAGGGCTGGACGCACCTGAGCAGGCCACCAGAAACCGTCCTTGCCGTCCTCCTTGACGACGTGAGCCCAGACGGGTCGGTCGCGCGGAAGCGCGTTGAGGTTCCAGTCGCGCGCGCGCTCCTCGGACGTCTGCGGTGCGGCGGCGCGGTCGGTGCCGCCGATCTGGCTGCCGAACGACCCGGGAGGAGGGAGCCACGAGCTCTTGATCGGAGAGGAGGAGGAATCTGCGAGAGGGAAGGAGCAAGGCGTCAGTAAGGGCGCGCGAGGAGGCCGACGAGCTGGAGGACGAGCGACGCACGGGCCGACGGCTTCGCCTTGCCCTTGTCCTTGACCTCGCTCGCGCTCGACGACTTGACCCGCTTTGGCGTCCCGCTCGAGGACGGGCGCGCCTTGGTCTTGGTCGGCGGGCGGGCGCGCTTCTTGGGCGACACCTGCTGCTTGGTCGTCGGCGCGTCGACCGAGTAGGCGTCCGAGTCCTCCTCAGCCGAGTCCTGCTCGCTCAACGACGACGACGATGAGGAGGACGACGCCTCCTTGAGGGTCGAGCGCATGCTCGAGCGGCGCCTCGTGCTGCGGTTGGCCGCGGCCGCCGCGAGCTTGAGCGCCTGGGCCTCGTCCCACTCGATGCCCTGCTCTGCGCCGTTCTTCTCCTTCTCCTTACCCTTGCCCTTGACCGACGAAGGCGCCTTGCCCTTGCCCTTGCCCCGCCGACTCGCCGCCTTGTCCTCGCCCTCGTCCTCGCTCGACGAGCTCGACGAGCTCGACCTCGCCGCCGAGATGCGCCTCGAACCGGCGCCGCCCTTGATCACCGCCGCCTTCGCCGCCTTGGGCACACGCCCGGCCGACCCGGGCGCTTTGGCCGGCGCAGCGGCCGTCGCCTTCTTGACGGTCGGCGGCACCCTCTTGGGCTTCGCCGCCGCCGACGGCGCGGGCGCCCCCGCGACGCGCACTTTCTTCTTCGGGCTGGCAGCGAGCTCGGTCGCGCTCGAGCTGCCGCCCTGCCCGCTGTCCCGCCCGAGCCCGCGCACGGGCCCCTCGTCGTCGTCGCTGCCGTCGAGCTCGTCGGCGCTCGAGCTGTCGTCCTTCATGGCGGGGACGGCGGCTGCGGCCGAGCGACGGGGACGCTTTGCGCGTGCGGCGGAGGGAGGTGCCGGCGAGGTGCGGTCGAGCTGAGAGGGCGGGAGCGAGGTGAGGGGGGACGTGGGCGGGATCGGGTCGCGCGGCGGGGTCGCGTGCTGCGACTGGGGGAGGCGGAAGGGAAGGGGAGGGCTGGCCTTGGGGCGAGTTGGTGCGGGTGCGGTCGTCGAGGGGGTCGAGGCGGCGGCGGGCGGGTTGGGCGGGTTGGGCGAGGCGAGAGGGGAGCCGCTCGAGGGGCGCGAGCGAGGCTGCAGGGGCACCTGCGTCAGCAGGACCTCACAGAGCACAAGCATGAGTAGAGAGAGCGAGGGACGCACCGCTGGAAAGTCGAACTCGAACGGCTGCTCGGTCCTCGTCCTCCTGTGCCCATCCTCGGGCTCACTGCTCAGCTTGGCCTTGCCCTCGCCGCTCGCCGGTCCCTTGCCCTGCTGCGCCCTAGACGACGCCCCGCCGGTCCTCGGCATGCCCGCCGACCCTTTCGCCGGCGGGATCTCGACGTACGCGAGCGTCTGCACGCGCCGGCCGCCGGTCGACACGCCCGACGAGCGCCGGTGGACGGGCGCGCTGCCCAGCGCGAGCTCGTCGTCCGAGTCGGGGGCGTCGCCCTCGGGCACGGCGCTGATGCCGCGCGCGCGGGCCCCGGCGAGCGAGAGCGGCGCCGAGGGGGCGCGGCTGCGGCGCCGAGCGGTCGACGACGACGACGACGAGGGCAGGCCGAGGTTCTCGCCGGCGCCGTGCGCGGCTGAGGGCGTCTTGGACCGGTGCCGCGGGCGTGTGAGCGTCGGCGAGCTGAGGAGGCGGTTGTGGCTCGGGCCAGCCGACGGGCTGCGGGTCCTCAATGACCTGGCGGCCGACGACGAGGGGACGATGCGGAGCGGGTCGGGCGAGTCGTCGGCGAGCTCGGTCTGCGTGAGCTGCTGCGAGGTCGACCGGGCCTGCGAGAGGGTCGCCATGGCGGACGTGATGGTGTGTTGCGACGACGAGGACGACGACGGCAGGGTGCCGAGCGACGAGGTGCGCGGCGGGGTCGCGGGCTTGGGCTTGTGCGGCTGAGCGGCAGGAGGCATGTCGTCCTCTGCGCTGGACGCCGGCTGCAGCGCGCCGTTCTGGGCCGCGCTCGACGCCGGGCTGTCGACGCGCACGGTCGCGTCGGTCGTGCCGGTGCCGTCGACCATGGGCGAGTCCTCGCCGGGCGCGACGTGGTCCAGGAGAGCGGCTGCTGGCACGGCGAGCGCGTCGGGGCGAGCGTGCATGGCCGTGGAGAGGGGAGAGGTTGCGTCGGCGGGGAGGGGAGCGGGGACGGGGACGAGCTCGTTGACCATGCTGGACGCGTCGGGGCTGGTGCGAGGCTGGTCTTGTGTACTCGGTGGCGCGTCGTGCTGCAGTCGCACGCGTCGGCGAGGGTGCTGCCGAGCTGGAAGCGCGAGGAGGAGGAGGGTCGGTCGGGAGCGACGAGAGGGGTCCGCCTCGAGTTGCAGGAGCGGCTCGGGGTGCGCGTTGGGGTGAACTCGGGTGCTGCTCTGCTCTGCTAGGTGCTCAGAAGCTGGCTCGAGCGAGAGGCAGAGCAGCGTTTGCTCGGCCGGCCGCCGTTCGCCTCGTCGCGACTCATCATTTCCTGCGGCGCTCGCACGCACTCTGCACGTTCTCAGACTGTTCCAGCGGCTACACGAGTCGATTGCAGAGCCCCTCGTACCGCCTTTTCGCTTGCTGCGCAAAGAGAGACTAGGAGGGGAGCCGGCGCACTGCTTCGCCCGCTCCAGCCGGACCGCACCCGCCTGTGGCAATGTGCGGCGCTGCGGGCACACAGCTGCATTCGCAGACAGAGCTCGACGCGGACCGACGAAGCGTGCAGAGCAAGGCGAGGTCGCACAGGAAAGGCTCGCCGGCCGAGCAAGGTGGTCGGCTCGAGCCCGGCGGCCGCAGCGATCCGCCGAGCGAAGCGCAGGCAAGTGTAGCACATCTAGAGCACGGTGTGTTCATCGCAGGCTAGCAGAGCAGGACTGTACCCATGCGCGGTGGCAGAGCGAGCCGAGGGCTCGCCGCCCGCGCAGGCAAGAGCTGCACCGCTCCTCTGCGCCCTTGTGCGGCATGCGCGCCGCAGCGCCCTCACGAAAGCGAGCTGCTCGTAGCAGAGCAGGTGCACGCTGCCTTGGAGCGAGAGCGAGCCGGTGTTGTGGTCGAGGATCGAGACCTCGATCGGCCATTCAGCCCAGGAGCCGGCGAAGGGCGCGAGGTGGCACTCGAGGAGGACGGAGAGGCCACGCCCTCGTGCACCAGTGTAGCTCGAGCTCGTAGCAGTGGGTGCAGCGGTCCTCGTCGAGTGCTGGCCGCGTCGCCGAGGAGTTGAGCGAGCGGGGGCCGATGAGGAGGACGAGGGGGTGAGCGGGCGAGGGAAGGGGCGAATGGCGAGCTGGTCGGGTGTCGGGGGTGTTAGAGAGGCCTGCGAGTGCGACCAGCGTGCGCAACAGCCGGCTTAGCGCGCTGGCGGGACAGGGTGAGAGGCCAAGCGAGGTCCCGCTCTGAGCCAGCCTCCTCCTCTCCCCTCTCCCTCCTCGTCCTCGCCCTCTCTCGGCCCTGCTGTCGATCGAGCAGCCTCGACTCCCTCTCCGACCAGCACTGCTCGACCTCGCCGCAGCGCGCCGCCCCACCACTCGCCGCCCCGGCCCTCTCGACCTCGCCCCGTCCTCGTCGAGCCACCCAGGCTCCGCCCGTCGCCCAACCTGGCTACCCTCGACCAGAAGACGTTCGCGAGCACCTTCACCGGCCTCAAGAGCACTGCCATCACCGCCGGCTGCTTCATCATCGGCGGCCTCCTCTTCAAGGAGACCCTCAGTCGCCTCCGGCGCTACCCGGACGAGGATGCTCGTCGCAAGAGGGGCGAGCCGACGCGCGACCGAGGAGTAGAGGGCTACGCAATGGGTGCGTCGATGCTTTTCCTCTCGAGCGTCCTCTCTCGCACAGGGCTCTCGAGGCGCTTCGCCCAAGCCGGCGAGAGCATCCTCGAGCAGCACCTGCGCCGCCCAGAGCGCGCACTGACTCTTGCTTCGCCCGCAGGCTACATCTACCGGGCGCGCTCGTACGTCGCAGGCCCCAAGACGCCCAACTACGGTCGCCCGCTCGCCTGGGCCGTCGAGGCGTACAAGCTCCCGCAGGCGTGGTACGAGACGCACTGCGGCGCCGACGCGACCCTCTACGTGCGCTTCCTCGGCGGGTGCTTCGTCTGGATGACGTGCCTCGCCTGGACCCTGTTCCCCATCCTCATGTCGATCAACTACCTCTACGCCAAGTCGTCGTTCGACCGCGACGCCATCGACCGCGCGTCGCTCACGGCCCTCGTCCAGGGCACTCGCGGCCTGCACCTCCTCCCGATCCACGTCGTCGCCGTCTGGATCGTCCTCCTGTCGTGGATCGCCAACCTCGCCTGGCTCGGGCACGGCGCGCTCCGGGTCCGCCACAACGAGCTTCGCCGCCTCATCCGCGACGACGCCGAGCGCCACCAGCTGTCGACGACCGGCGTCGCAGCCGAGACTCGGGCGTCGTACCCGCCGGCGCCGACGCTCGACCTCGACCCGTCGATCCCCGACAGCGAGATCGGCTGGCGGTACCGCACGTGCCTCGTGCGCAACATCCCTCCCCTCCTCCGGTCAGAGCAGAGCCTCCGCGAGTACTTTGAGCGGTACTTGCGCGACGAGCCTCCTACCGCACCCGCCGCCGCCGCCGGCCCCACCTCGACCTCGACCGACTCGCCGCCGGCGCCGGTCGAGAAGCACGAGTACCCGCCGGTCAAGCGCAGCGGCGACTCGACGCCCTCGTCGTCGGGCCCGGCCGCCATCGTCGAGATCGTCCTCGTGCGGCGTCACACCGAGCTCAACCAGCTGTACTTTGCGCGGTACCGCGAGGTGCTCCACCAGCTCGAGACGGCGCACGTCGAGCTCGCGCGCGCCGTCATGCAGTGGGTGCGCGAGCGCGTCGAGCGCGACGAGGCGCTGCGGGCGGGCAAGAAGCCCAAGGGCCGCAAGCGGGCGTGGTGGAAGAAGCACGTGCGGCGGCAGGACGTCGAGCACGAGGCGAGGGAGGGCGACGACGTCCTCCTCGCGCGCCTCTCGCCGTTCCTCGACTCGTCGCGCACCGCCCTCCCGCCGTCGACGACCGGCGACGACGCCGAGACGCTGTGGGAGGCGCTGCACGACCTCCAGGCCGAGCACCCCTCGATCCTCGACCGGTTCCAGCCGCTGTTCCGCCTGCGGTACTTTTCCGCCGCCGTCCCCGCCATCGACTACTTCCTCCTCAAGCACAACCTCCTCTACTCGCTCATCGAGGACAAGCGCGCGCACCCCGAGTCGGTCGACGCCTCGTCGAGCGCGTTCGTCACGTTCGAGCGCGCGGCCGACGCCCGCCGCGCACGGACCGCCCTCAAGTGGCGCCCGATCCGCGACCTGTACCGCGGCAGGGTGCTCGACTGCAAGATTACCGTCGCGCCCGAGCTTCGCGACCTG
>Ga0308170_10003546_pt1 | contig 12718 bp, 11 predicted proteins | sample PhyBR2_2_FD_202136 | JGI IMG/M metagenome (GOLD analysis project Ga0308170, IMG submission 202136) | Phyllosphere microbial communities from UC Gill Tract Community Farm, Albany, California, United States - DLSLSB.R2 | ecosystem: Host-associated > Plants > Phyllosphere > Unclassified | place... | reverse complement strand
ACGGTCCAGAATAGCGCGACTTGCCCTGCGACCTTTCGCCTCGAGAGCCAACTGCGTCGAGTGCGAGACGACGAAGCTTGCGCTGCGGTCGACGCTATTCTCCTTCGCTCTTGCTCGACGGTCACCTACGAGCTACCAAGAGACGCTCTGAGGCCGTACAAGCTGCGAGAGAGGTCCGTGCGCCGACGACCTGAGCCTGCTCGACCCTGAACCTGCTCTCGAGGGCCGGATCTATCACCAACATAGCTTCGCCGCACAGCGCAGCAGGCAGCGACAGGAGTCGTAACATGCACAGATCGGCTCGCAATGCATCGAGAAGACGTCCCAGGTACAGCCCCAGCAGAAAAGAGGACACCCGCCCGCTCGCTCTCATCCCCTCACCGCTAAGCCCGCCTGCTTGTCTGCCCGCTCGCCCACACGTGCGACACGTCGTCGCGCGCGAACGGGCTGCTGCCCTGCCCTCGAGGCGGGAGCGAAGGCGCGGGCGCCGCCCGCCGAGGAGGTCGTCCGTGCGCGGCGTCGTCGTCGCCGAACGGCGAGTACGACGCGCCGGGCCCGTCCAGCAGGCCCTGCTCGCCCTCCTGCTCGTCGTCGTCGTCGTCGTCGGCCGTGTCCGAGTCCTCGGTCGAGTGGCCCTGGTACGAGCCCTCGCCGCCGTCGTGCGCCGCCGACGAGGACGAGGACGTCGCCCACCGGTCGTCGCCGCGCGCACCTGCGCCTGCGCCGTGCCGCTGCGTCGGCTCGTTGACGTCGAGGGGAAGGACGTGCGGCACGACGTACGCGCTCGGGAACATGCCCTTTCTGCCTTGCGCCCGCTCGGCGCCCGCGCCGCCGACGATCCGCGCGACCCACCAGTCTGCGTTGACCTCGCGCTCGACGCGCACGACGTCACCCTTCTCGAGCTCGAGCTCGTCCTCGCTCTCGTCGTCCGTGCCGTGGCCCGTCGAGCTCGCCGCGGGGACGTAGGCCCACTGAGCCCGGAACGTCTTGCCGACGGGCCCGCGCGACGGCAAAGGCGGGACGGCGCGGCGCGGCGAGGGCATAGGAGAGGCGGGCGCCGTCTCGGCGCGGCGAAGGACGGGCGGGATGCGGCGCGAGGAGAAGGACGCGGTCGAGCTCGTCGGAGAGGTCGTCGCCGCGGCGGGCTCGGCGTCGTCCTCGCCGAGCGAGCCGTACTTGCCCGACCCGGCGCCGACGAGCGACAGCTTCTTGAACGAACCGATGCTCGGCATCGAGGGCGCGATGCGGCTCCGGGTCGGTGAGCTCGCGCCGCTGTTGCCGCGCTGCTGCGCCGGCGGCGACTCGTCGTCGGGCTCCTCGGCCGTCGGCGTCTCGGCCGGCGAGACGTCCTTCTTCTTGTTCTTCCCGAGCGCGAACCGCTCGAGCATGCTGCCGCTGCGGCTGCGGTTCTTGGCCGAGTCGCCGCCTGCACCGGCCGCCGATGCTGCTGCGCCGTCGCTCGTCTGCGACGACACGGTGCTGCGGCGCGAGCGGTTCGGGCCGAGCATCGAGAACATGCCCGACGTCGTCGAGGAGGCGGGCGTCGGGACGGAGAGGACCGACGACTCGGACTGCGAGCGAGCCATGCGGTTCGAGGAAGGCGGAGCTTGAAGGGTGGACGAGCGAGGGCGAGGTGCAGAGCTGCGAGCGAGGGAGGGGATGTCAGTCTTCCCGGGTCTCGAGAGAAGCTCGACGTCTCGGTAGAGAAAGAGGGGACGCACGAGGACGAGACGCCGCCGATGGACGACTGGCAGTCCTCGAGCAAGGCGACGTAGCCGCGCGCAAAGTCGAGCTGGACGTCGACGAGCTGCTTGAGGGCGTCGATGTCGCCCTCGAGGGCCTCCTCCAGGCGGTCGGCCTTGCGCTCGAGGCGCTTGCACTCATCGGCATAGACGTCCTGGGCGTTCTCGAGGTCGCGCTCGTACTCGGCCGGGTCCTTCTTGCCCTTGTCCATCTGCAGGCAGCAGGGACGCGAGTCAGCGTATTGAGCGAGTGAGTCGATGGAGAGGAGCGAGAGTGCGACGCACCTTGACCATGATGGCCTCGAGGAGCGAGCGCTTCTTGTCGGCCTCCTTGACCGTTTTGTCGAAGTCCTTGAAGTCGTCGGTGCGGCGCTCGAGCGTGTCGAGGTAGGTGGCGCTGAGCTGGTCGTGGTACGAGGCGGCGAGCTTGGTGAACTGGAGGTACAGCTCGCCGGTCGACGCGAGAACGTGCGCTGCAGGAGGAGGAGGAGGAAGCGGGTCAGCACGACGAGCCTTGACACCTCCTGTTCGAAGATGGACGCTGGACGCACCGTACGAGGCCTCTGTCGAGCTTGTCGCGCCTGCCCTGATCTCCTGCGCCGCCTCGACCATGGTCTCGCCGACCCACTGGGCCGGGAGGGCGGTCGCGCTGCCGCTGCCGGCGACCGGGTTGGCGCGCTGCTTGGCGAGGGCGCGGACGTGCTGTGCGAACGTGTCGGCGAGGTTTCCTGCGACGTCCCTGCGGGTCGAGAGCGACGCGAGCCGGGTCGGGTCGGCGAGCGGAGGTCGCGTCGGTCGCTCGTCCTCTGCGGGCGACGAGCCGCCAAACGAGGGCAGCGAAGGCGGCTGGATCGATGCGAGACCTTGTCGTAGGCGGTTCATGGCAGCGGGCGAGCTCCAGAGGGTGTGTGAGAGGAGCGAGAGCTGCGTGAAGGAGCGTTCGACCGATCAACCTCGTGGCCTCGCGGAGAGTGAGCCGCGTCTCACACTTTCCGCACCGCCGGGCAGCAGCAACAGGTGCCAGAGATCGTGCCTGCATTGCAGCAGAGACCTAGCAAAGAGATGAGAGAAGAGAGAAGAGAAACCGAGACCTTTTTTGCGCGACTCGCTCCTCGACTGTTGAAGCGTGGAGCTCACCCTCGAGCACGTCCCACCGGCACCGCCGTCTACTCTTCCGCCGTCCATCTACGACCCGCCCGTCCCCGTCTAGGCGACGCGCAGGTCGGCCTTCATGCCCGTGCCCGCCTCGCCCGGCTTGAGCCCGAGCACCTTTCTCGCCTCGGCGACCCTCGCCGCGAGCTTCTTGACGTTGGCCGCCGCGAGCACGACCTCCTTGTCGAGCTCGACGCCGAACGCGACGTGGATCGCGTACGCTATGTGCGCCGCCTCGTCGAGCGAGTACAGGACAAAGTCGTCCGGGTCCGACAGCGGCACGGCCCGGCTCGACAGGGCCGGCGACACGGCGCCGCTCGCGAGGGCTGACGCAGACGCAGACGACGCCGAGGAGGAGAGCGTCGGGCTCGTCGGGCCCGAGTCGAGGTCGAGCGCCGACTGGTCCGCCGCGGCCGACGACGACGACGACTGCGCCGCCTTGCCCTTGCCCTTGCCGACGCCGACGACGGCGCTCGGCGCCGCAGTCGAGCTTGAGAGCGACGGGCTGAGCGCGCCGCCGTGAGCGTGCGCGCGCGCCGCCTCGACGAGCGGCATGGCCGACGCCGGGACCGCCTCGGGGTCGAGCGCGAGCGTCTTGCTGACGATGTGCGTCAGCGCCTCGTGCACGGCGGCCGGGTCGTCCTGGGTCGAGGGCGACGGCGTGTCGACAAAGATCTCGAACGGCGACGAGATCGACATGACGCTGTGCTTGCCGTCGTGGTGGTACCTGCGGACGAGGAGAGTGAGCGGGCTCGAGAGTCAGCTCGGCGAGCTACGAGGGCGCAGAGGAGAGAGGGGAGCGCGACGCACCTGAACTCGTACTGGCCGGTCCTCCACGGGAGCTTCTTGCCGCTGAAGACGACGGCGCCGGTCGGCTGGTCCTCCTTCTTGGGCGCGCCGACGTCGCCGAGGTGCGAGCCCTCGTAGCGGTCGCCCGACCACTCGTCGTCGTGCACGCCGAGCCACTTGCCCTGGCTGCTGACCTTGGTGACGAGCTCGCTCTTGTTGGCCTCGCGGCGGTACACGCCGAGCCAGTCCTTGCGCGAGTGGTTCGCCGGCGCCGTCCACTGGACGTGCACCGGCTCGCCGAGGTGGTACCGCAGGGCGGGCGCGTTCGAGGTCGAGGCGTGCGGGACGAGCGGCGGGAAGGCCGACGGGCGGAGCGTGAGCGAGTACTGGGTCGCGTCGTACGAGGCGAGGTCCGAGGCGGCGGCGACGCGCGAGATGACGAAGCGCTCGCCCGACTGCTGCAGGAGGATCTTGGTGTCCTGGACGTAGCCCTTAACGGCGGGTGCGGCTGCGACGATTACGGCCTCGCAGAGTCAGCGCTGCTCGCGAAGGGAGGGAGCCGACAAGGTGAGAGAGCGACTCGACGCACACTTGCTGAGGAACTCCTCGACGGCATCGGCCGTCTCCTCGAAAACCTTCTCGACCGTGCCCTGGACCTCGCGCACGTTCTTCGAGATGCGCTCGAGCAGGTCCTGGCGCGTCTTGTGCGCGTCGTCGCCCTTGCGGTGCTCCGACACGCGACGGACGGCGTTGCGCAGCGTCTTGGTGACACCGGCATCCTTGCGGAGCGCGTTGCCGTACAGGCGCTGCATGTGCGGGCTGTCGAGGGAGGGAGAGGAAGGGCGAGAGCGAGAGAGTCAGCTCGACCGCTCCCTGGCTCGCAGTCTCGAGGAAGGTCGAGAGAGAGAGGGACGCACTTCTCGACCGAGCTGAGGAACCACCAGTGGGCGAGGATGGCGATGACGGCCTGGGCGAGGACGAGCTTGGAGCCAGAGAGGAGCACGATGCCGAAGAAGGCCGCGCCGCCCATGGACCGCTCAGGGTTGTTGAGGAAGCGGAAGATGCCCGTGTAGTACAGCTCGTGCGGGTACTCGCTGATGAAAAAGTCGCCTGCGAGAAGGCCAGACAAGGTCAGCGTCGAAGCGCGAGAAGGTCGCTGAGGAGACGAGGCGAGGACGCACCGTAGAAGTAACCGAAGGGACCGAGCGCCTCGTACGTCGACATCGACGTCCAGACGTGGAGAGCGACGAGGAGCTGCAGGGGGTGGACGAGTAGAGAGAGGGTTAGTCAGATCGACCTCCTCGAGGAGAAGGCGAGAGGGAGGAGGACGCACGAGACCGAGCGTGTGGCGCACGACAACCGCACCGACGCCCCAGTTTGCGGGGATGCTGTAGCACTTCCAGGCGAGAGCGACGAACGAGACTGCGCGAGAGGAGAGCAGGTCGGCGAGTCAGTCCTGGGCCGTCGACGCTCGGGCCTCGAGCGAGAGCGAGGGGGGGACGCACCGTAGGTCATGCACAGCGACAAGTTGTAGATGCCCTTCCAGTTGTCGAACGTCTCGCTGACGGCGTCGCCCTCGCGCTCGTGGTGGTAGTGCTTGAGGAAGTGGCGCACGAGCCACTTGCGCTCGCTCTGCTTCTTGAGCGCGAGCCCGAGCGCGACCGTGTGGAACGCGCGCCAGGCGAGCGCGTGGATGAAGAGGAGGGCGACCTGGGACGAGCGCGAGAGCGAGGGGAGGAACGAGGGGACGAGGGCGTAGACGAGGACGAGCAGGGTCGTAAAGTCGCGGGCCCTGTGAGCGAGAGCGTGCGTCGGCGTCAGCGTACTGGTCGTGAGCAGCTGAGGGAGGCGAGGGAAGGGAGGGACGCACCGGAAGGCGTCAAAGTTCTTGAAGACGAGGAGGTCCTTGTGAAAGTACTTGTTGTCGAGGTCGTGCCTCGTCGCGGCGGGCACGTGCTCGTGCTGGTCCTGGACGCCCTGCGTCTGCGTCACCGACGAGAAGACCGAACTCGTCGTCGACAGCGCGCGCGCCTTTTTCTGCTGCTGCGAGTTCTCGAAGCCGAGGAGGGTCGAGTCGGTCGCAGACGGCGTCGGCGCGTCGTGCTCGGTGTCGGCCTCGTCCTGGGCGTCGGTCGTCGTCGTCGACGCGCCGTCCGTCATGCTCGGCGTTGAGAGCACGCTCGCGTCCGACGCTGTCGAGAGGGCCCTCGCGCGCGCGGCGGCGGGCGTCTCGTCGGCCTCGGCGGCCAGGTAGTGGAGCGGCGTGCGCGCCGCGAGCGGCTTGCGCTGGCCGTAGGTGCGATCGATGTGCGGGTTCTCGAAGTAGACGAGGAAGCCGAACTGGGCGGCATGCGCGGCGAGCGAGACGAAGAGGACGGTCGGCGACGCGACGATGAGCGACAGGCCGTAGTAGCCGGCGTAGCCGACCGAGTACATCGGGTGCGGCGCGAGCTGTGGGAGGGCGGCGCGTCAGCTCGAGCTCGAGCGCAAAGAGAGAGGGGAAGCAGAGGACGCACCTCGAAGACGCCGTCAAAGACGAGGTTCTGCAGCGACAGGAAGAACGCGTCGCCCCAGTACCAGCTGCGTGGCAGGAGAGCATCGAGAGTCAGCGTCTGAGCATCGAGATCGAGGCTCCTTGTCGTGCATGGTCGTGCACGACGCCGGACCCGCTCGAGGGAGACGGTCGACTCACGCATAGTCCTTGACGATCCTGTGCGCGTCCGTCTTGACCCAGAGATTGAAGAGGAGGAGCACGATGCCGCCGACCCAGCGCAGGACGTGGAAGAAGACCGAGTGGCCCGGCGGGCCCGACAGGGTGAGGAACGAGAGCGAGAAGAGGACGTAGGACAGGAAGTCGTTCAGGAGGATGACGTCGACGCTGTGGCGGAACAGGATCCAGACCTGTTGCGCGTGCAGGTTCTCAAGTCAGTATGTGCGAGCTGTACATCGAGAGGCGCAGGAGCTGGACGCACATTGAACTCGAGCGGGACGTTCTGCAGCCAGTGAGGGGGAGAGGCGGGTCAGCTGCGGCTCCCTCCGTCGCGAACGAGTTGAAGAGGACGCACCTCGGGGTCGTAGTCTGCGCCCATCTTCTTGCGGAGCTCGCTGCGAACCCACTTGGCGATCAAGGGCTTCTTGTCGAGGTCGAACCAGCCCTCGCGCTTGACCGTCTTGACGATCCAGCGGTGCTCGCTCTGGCGGCGCAGGACGTAGCCGAGGCCGGCGTCGTACGCGAGGCGCCACAGGGCAAAGTACAGGCCGAAGAAGATGCGCGAGGCCGGGCGCGACAGGACGACGAAGAGGACGAGTTGCGAGCCGAGGAGGAACAGGGTGAGGAGGTCGATGTTCTGCGGGCGCGAGGTGGGACGGCGACGAGCGCATTGCAGAGGTCAGCTCGAGGTTCCTCTGCCTGCACGAGGCGAAAAGGCTGCCCGAGTCGACCTCGAAGCGGGTCCGGCCGCGAGGAGGGGAGGAAGAGGAGAAGGAGCGACGCACCGACTTGGGGAAGCGCGGGTCGAACAGGCTCGAGAGCATGTTGTGCGTCTGCGGGATCCTGAAGACTGCGCGTGCGGGCGGAGCGAGTGCGAGGGTCAGCCGAGGGCGCGAGCGAGACGAGGGCGAGGGCAAGGTGGGGAGGGGGGAGGGGACGGACCCGTGCCGTCGGGCGTCTTGCCGTAAGGACCATCCTCTGCGATGCTGGTAGTCGAAGTGTGCGAGTCCTTGTGCGCTCCAGCCGGAGGGAGAGGAGCCGTGTCGGACGACGTGGTCGCGGCCGGGAGATGGCGACGGCGCAGCTCTGAGGCCGGCTCGGCGGGCGCCGGGTGCGCCTGCGGGTCGGGTGTGTCCATGGCTCGAGGACACGCGCTGTGCTGGACTGTCGCAAGCCGAGCGGGGCGCAGGTGGAAGAGGACAGAGCCCGCCTCCCTCCGCTCTCGTCCACCTCGTCGTCCTTCACCGCACGCTCATCTCGTCGACTCGCTCAGAGGCCCTTGTTCTCTCGCTAAGCTTGACCTCGAGCCTCTTCTGCATCTTTCTATCCGCGCGGCTTGCCTCTCATGGACCTCCTGCCCAAGGTGAATCTCCTCGCCTCGCCCGACCCGACTCTCGCCAAGTCGCGCCCGCTGACACGCTCCACCGAGCAGACCAACGCCGAGTACGGCACCCAAGAGTACTGGGACGCGCGCTACGCTCAGTGAGCTCCTCCCTCTCGGCCCTCGCAGCGCATCCAGAGCCGGTTGGCTGACCCTCTCGTCCGGCTCGCGCGCAGGGAGGCAGACGGCGCCTCGTTCGACTGGTGCAAGCAGTACAAGGACGAGGAGGTCCGACGGCTCTTCCGCCGCTTCATCCCGGACCAGGCCGCCCACATCGTCATGCTCGGCTGCGGAAACTCGAGTGCGTTCCCCTCCCTCTCTCTCCTCCTGCTCTCGCTCCTCGTCCTGACTCGCACCTTCCCGCAGCGCTCTCGCGCGACATGTATGACGACGGCTACCGCAACATCTCGAACCTCGACTACTCGGCCGTCGTGATCGACAAGATGGCGCGCGCGAACGAGGGCTGCGACGGCATGACCTGGACCGTCGGCGACGTGCGCCACCTGCCGTTCGTGCCCGAGAGCGTCGACGTGTGCATCGATAAGGCGACGCTCGACGCCATGTTGACCGGCGAGAAAGACCCTTGGGTGCGTCGCTCGGTCCTGCTGGACTTGCTCTCGCACGAGCTCTTCTCGCGCTCTTGTTGCGCTCGAGCGAGCTCATACTGACGAGCCCTCGCTCCTCCACTCGCAGAACCCTCCACCTGAAGCCGTCGCCGACTGCCGAGCCGAGGTCGACGAGGTGTTGCGCGTGCTCAAGCCCGACGGCGTCTTCCTCTACCTGTGCGTGCTCTCGCCTCTCTCTCCTTCCATCTGCTCTTCCTTGGCCTCGACATGCTCTGAGCCACTCGCCTCATCTCGCTCTTCTCGGTGCGCCCATCCCGCTGACCCGCTCCACCTCCTCCCTCCTCTCCCGACCCAGCACCTTCGGCCAGCCTCATTTCCGCCGCCCGCTCCTGCAGCGCGACGGCTGGGTCCTGCGCCACCTCGAAGTCGGCTCCGGGTTCGCCTACTACTTTTTCTGGATGCAGCGCGAGGGCGTCGAGCGGCGAGAAGCCGATGTCGAGGCGCTCGAGCCGCTTCGAGCGGGCGAGAGCGAGGGTGCGAGCGCGGCAGGAGCAGCGGCAGCAGGAGAAGCGTAGAGGGCGAGACGTGCAGGGCTATAGAGTGGTGGTATTGGCAACACGGCGGGCGAGTTCTACACAGCGTGACGCTCGTCGAGAACGAAAGAGAGAAAAAGAGAGAGCAAGGGTGGGTCGGCGCCCTCGAGCACGCTCAGAATTCCTGCCCGTCCCACACGGCGCCCGAGATCCAGTTGCGGTACCACCTCGTGCCCTCGCCCGCCTGCTCGTCGCGCACGACCGCGCCGCCTGCGCCCGCTCCTCCTGCGCCCGGACGCTCCCCGAGCTCGAGCACGCCGAGCAGCTCCTTGGCGAGCCCGACGCTGAGGCTCTCGGCGTGCGCGATGTCGAGGAGGCTCGCGCCCTCGCGCTCGGCCGCCTCTGCCGCTGCCCCGGCGCGCGCACCCTCGCCCCTCTCGTCGTCCTCGCCCTCGCCCTGCGGCGCGCCCGAGAGCGCCACGCTCGCAACGAGCGCCTGCCGCGTGTCGAGCAGGTGGAGCACGCGCGCCTCGAACGCGCGCGGGGCGAAGCGCGGCGTGTGGAGGATCGTGAGGCCCGAGGGGTGGAAGGTGCGGAGTGAGAGGCGCGCGGCGGGCGAGGCGGTCGGGAGGGTGGGGAGGAAGGGGGCTGCGAGGCGGAGGTCCTTGGGCGAGACGAGGGCTGCGAGTGGGTGATCGGAGAGGGTCAGCTGGAGCTGTAGCTGGGAGAAGGGACGAGGAGGGAGGAAGGAGGACGAAACGTACCGACGCCGCGCGCGCGGTTCCACAAGCACCACACCTCGTCGAGCCCGACGATCCCACCCTTGCGGTCCATGACCCTGCCCTTCTCGAGCACGCCGGCGAGCTCGCGCGCAAGCTCGGCGTGGTACGCCCGATCGTCGGCGACGAGGTCGGGCGTGACGGCGCTGTCGAGGACGGACGCCGCGGGCGTCGCGAGGCCGAGCGAGTGCAGCGAGGACGAGGCGAGTGAGGCGGCGTGCGCGGCGGCGGCGGGCGCGGGGGCGCTCGAGCCGTTCGCGGGAGAGGAGGTCGACGAGGCGAGCTGGGCGTTGATGCTTTGCGCGAGCGTGATCTGCATTCGGCAAGTCGTGAGTAGCTGAGCAAGGAGAAGGAAAGCGGAGAGAGGAGAACGCACCATGTCCTTGGCCTTGCGCATGAGGCTCTCGAGGTCCTTGAGCGCGTCGTCGAGAGAGTCCTCCCGGTCGCGCGCGTCGAGGTCGACGCCGCGCAGGATGGCGTCTGCGGGCACTCGAAAGAGCGCTCAGCATGCTTCTCGCTGACGAGCTCAGAGAGAGAGAGAGAGAGAGAGAGAGAGAGGAGGACGCACCGATCCCGACTCCCCGACTGCCTTCGCCATCGCCGTCCCCTCCCTTGCCCTCGACGCCCTTGCCGCCCTTCGCGCCGTTCCCCACCTTGCCTGCTCCCCTACTCGCCGGCGCCGACGCCGCCGCCGCGCCCAAGTCCCACGCCTTGGCGCCCATCGCCTCCTTGAGCGCCGCGTAGAACGCCTTCTCGCCGCCCTTGCGGAAGCTGAGCCGCACGAACGCCTGCGCCGCGCCCGATCCCGAACCCGAGCCCGAGCTGGCGCCGGCGATGGGCACCGAGACGGGCGCGGCGCTTGCCGGGTCGGTGCCCGGGCCGGGCGTGCCCGAGCGCGAGGGCGCTGTCGAGCGCAGCGAGTTGGTGCGCGAGGGCGCGGTCGCCGAGGTGCCCGAGGGGGAGGAGGACGGTCGAGGAGGGGACGGCGGGAGGAGGACCGAGTCGCACACCTCGCAGCGCGTCATCGAGTGGTGGTTGAGGAAGGTGCAGACGGGGCAGGCGAGGCGCGCGCCCGTCTCGGTCGGGTCGAGGGGCGCTGCTGCGGGTGCGGGATGCGGCTCGGGGCGAGGAGGCCGAGGTGGAGGGGGGGGCGTGCCGTAGCGTGAAGGCGGCGCTGAAGAGGGAGGAGGGCGAGCCGCCGAGGAGGACGACGGGGCCGGGTCGCGCGTGACGCCGCACAGGGAGCACTTGAGGCCGAGCTGGGCCGTCGGGACGTTGTGCATGCCGCAGACGCGGCAGACCCAGTTGCGCTCGCCGGCGAGGGCGGCGAGGGCGAGGGCCTCGCGCGTCTTGTCGCGCTCGCCGTCGCCTTGTCCTCCTTGCTGCGCCGCTGCGGCGCCCTCGTTGGCCGAGCCCGAGGAGGAGGACGAGCCTCGCTCGGCGAGGAGGAGGGTGATCTTGGGCGACGACTTGAGGAACCCTACCCAGTACTCTGTCTGGCGGACGAGCGAGAGCGGGAGGTAGGCCGAGTTGGCGTGCGGGCGCGAGGCCGAGACGTAGAGGACGCGGTGCGAGGTGAGGACTGCGCGGCCGTCTGCGTGGCGGGGCGACTTGTCCTTGCTGTGTGCGGTGCGGGAGTCGGGGTCAGCGAGAGAGAGGGGGAGGGAGGGAGGGCGGGAGGAGGAGGGGGAAGGAGGGACGAGGACGGACCCGTCGTACAGGCCGACGCTGTCTGCATGGGTGAGGATGTGCTCGTCTGGGTACAGGTGTGCACCCAAGGTCTGGAGGGTCACGTCGAGCGGGAGGAAGCGGTCCATGGTCGCAGGCTGAGGTGGGGCGGCTCGACGAGGACGAGGGGGTGACCGGGGTGGGCTGCGGTCGCGCGGGTCGCTGTGCTGGCCGGTGTGAGCTGCTCGAGTAGGGTGGGCGCAGCCAGGCGCGCTGCCCGAGGGTGTGTCGGGGGCAGGAGGGCTTCATCTCGTCGTCCCTCCTCGCCCTCATCTCTTGCTCTCCTCCAACTCGTCGCCGCACCCGCTGCAGCTAGACGCGAGCCGGCTGCCGACAGCCACCCTCGAGCTGCGCCTGGCTACACCGCCAGCCCACCCGCAGCCCGCCCTCGTGGCTCCCCGACCGCGACAACAAGCACACGCCGCCGGCCGCCCACCATGACCGACGCCCTCCTCCAGTTCCTCCTCGAGGAGGTTGCCATGGACGGCGATGCAGGTGCGCACCCTCTCGCTCTCGCTGTGCAGCACGCGACCTCTCCCTCTCGACGAGGCGGTGCACCTCGACGCCCCTCGCGGCGGCGGGAGGGCGGGCGGGGAGGACAGGGGGCCAGCCGCGGCCAGCCGCAGCAATCTCGGCCCTGCGCCCTACTGGGCTCGCACACAGCGCACACAGCATCGCACCCGGCCTCGCTGCGCCGCCCGGCCTCGCTCCGCAACGCGTTGTTGAGCCGCCGGCGCGTGAGGCCCTCTCGCCCGCCCTCGACCCGGTCGCACGTTCGATTCTCGGCCGCCTCTCGCACTCAGCAGCTCATCGACCGACTGGACAAGCACTGACGCTCTCGCCGTCCTCTGCAGGCACCTCGACCGAGTCGCTCGCCGCCTTCATCGCCGACTTTTACGCCCGCTCGTCGTCGGCGTCCGGCACGGCCCTCGACCAGCTCGTCGACGACAGCTTCGTCTCGTTCGTGTGGAACGCCCTCGTCGCCGAGCCCGACGTCCGCATCGGCGTCCTCTCGGCCATTCCGGGCCCCGCCGCCGCCGTCCCCGAGCACGACGCTCGCCCCGACGGCACCTCGCCCGCTCTCGACGCGGACAACGGCCTTCCTCTACCCGCCCTCGACGGCGACGGCGACGGCGACGGCGACGCCAACGTCAAGCCTTCGTCGAGCGCCGCCAAGGGCAAGGGCAAGGGCAAGCGCGCCAAGGCCGACTGCAAGCCCGCCGGGCCGACGCACGCCCTGCGCATCCTTGACGACGCCGAGCGCGCAGTCGGCCGCGACGCGCTCCAGGACCTGTACGGCGACCAGCTGCGCATCGTCGCGAGCGAGGAGACGGCAAG
>Ga0308170_10003545_pt1 | contig 12719 bp, 15 predicted proteins | sample PhyBR2_2_FD_202136 | JGI IMG/M metagenome (GOLD analysis project Ga0308170, IMG submission 202136) | Phyllosphere microbial communities from UC Gill Tract Community Farm, Albany, California, United States - DLSLSB.R2 | ecosystem: Host-associated > Plants > Phyllosphere > Unclassified | place... | reverse complement strand
GACGGTGATGATGAGCCTTATCGCTTCGTTACCTCGGCCTTCCCAATTGGGCCCCGGCCTCCGCCGGGGTGGTGCTGTCGCTGGGAGGGGTGCGCTAAAGCTCGATCCCCAGCCTTGGCGCGGCCCACGTCATCGCCGCATACAGCGCGATGGTCAGCACGCACCCAGCCACCAGCGATACCCAGAACGGTACGCCGTGGCGGAGCAGCGCCGGGATCAACAGGAACATCGGCAGCGACGGCAGCACGTACCAGAAGGTCGCGCCGGCGTGTGCGGCCATCGTCCGGGGGTCGGGCTTGTCGCGCCAGAGCCAGATCATGCCGAGCACCGACACCAACGGCAGCGACGCGACCAACGCGCCGAAGCCGGGGTAGCGTTTGGCGATTTCCGAGGCGGCGGCGATAAGAATGCCCGAGATCAGTGCTTTCAGCGTCAAGTATAACATGCAGCATTTGCGCGCATCACCAGGCGATCCGCAACACTGTTCAAGCCATTGCTAGCGACAGCCGGTGCGCTTACATTCCGTTCATGAACACATTCCTCGTCATCCTCCTGATCGCGGCGATGATCGCGACCGTCGTGGCCCTGGTGCGGGGCGTCGTGTCGTTCCTGCAGGAGGGCACGGCGCAGGTTCGCGACGGCAACGGGCCGAGCGCGGCATCGCTCAAATCGAATCGGATGATGCAGCAGCGGATCTTCTTCCAGGCGCTGGCGATCCTGATCGTGGTGGTGATCCTGTTCGCGGCGGGGCGGAACTAGGCCAGGATCAGGCTACGGGGCCAACCCAAATCCGTCATCCCAGCGAACGCTGGGATCTCACTGTTTGGCGGATGTCGCGAGCCAAGAGGGATACCCCAGCTTTCGCTGGGGTGACGGGTTGAGAGCGGTGACGGCTTGAAGCAGCGGTCTCAGATAGGGCGGGTCGTACTTGCCCGGGCAATGAACGGGCGCGAATTACGGATGGTCAAGCTCAACAAGATCTACACGCGAACCGGTGATGACGGCACGACCGGGCTGGTCGACGGATCGCGGGTGTCGAAGGCGAGTGCGCTGATGCAGGCGATCGGCGATGTCGACGAGGCGAACTCCGCCGTTGGTTTGGCGGTGGTGGCGCTTAGCGACGATCCGCTCGCCGCTGCGCTGGAGCGGATCCAGAACGACCTGTTCGATCTTGGTGCCGACCTCGCGACGCCTGCGACCGAGGACGGGTTCGCGCCGTCGGAGATGGTGTTGCGGATCGTGCCGGCGCAGGTCGAGCGGCTGGAGCGCGAGATCGACGCGATGAACGTACACCTCGCGCCGTTGCGAAGCTTCATCCTGCCGGGCGGATCGCCGCAGGCCGCTGCACTGCATCTGGCGCGGGCGATTTCGCGGCGTGCGGAGCGGTCCGCGGTCGCGGCGACGCACGATGTGGCGTTGAATCCCGCGGCATTAGCGTATGTTAATCGACTTTCTGATTTCCTGTTTGTCGCATCGCGGGCGGTGAACCAAAACGGGGCCGGCGACGTTCTATGGCAACCGGGGGCTACGCGCGCGCAGGCGTGATCGGCGTTCGAGCGTTGCGGTACTGGGCGACGCATTGAAGGATAACCGATGCCGCAGCCTGTTCGTCCCGATCCAAACTCCGCTCACTCGTCGGATTTGAGCGAGCGCTTCTCGACTGTACGCGCGCTGTCGCTGGCGCTGGCCGCGCCGCTGTCGGATGCGGATGCGACGGTGCAGTCGATGGACGACGCGTCGCCAACCAAGTGGCATCTGGCGCATACGACGTGGTTCTTCGAGACCTTCGTGCTGCGCGATCACGTCGCCGGTTATGCGCTGCACGACGAGCGGTTTCCCTTCCTGTTCAACAGCTATTACGAGGCCGAGGGGCGGCGCCATGCACGCGATCGGCGCGGGATGGTGACGCGGCCGTCGCTCGACGAAGTGCGGGCGTACCGCGCGCATGTCGATGCGGCGTTGCTCGACGCGCTGCCCGGCTTGTCGGCGGATGCGCAGACGCTGGTCGCGCTTGGGTGTCATCACGAGGAGCAGCACCAGGAATTGCTGGTGACCGACATCCTCCACATGTTTTCCGAGAACCCGCTGGAGCCGGCGATGTGGCCGGCGCCGCGGAAAGTGCCGGTCGAGATGCCAGGGCCGATCGGCTGGATCGCCCGCGAGAGTGGGATCGTCGAGGTCGGGCATGACGGCGACGGGTTCGCGTTCGATTGCGAGGGACCGCGTCACGCCGCCTTGCTAGTGCCGCATGCGATCGCCGACCGGACCGTGACGAACGGCGAATGGGCCGCGTTCATCGCCGATGGCGGTTATACCGAAGCGCGGCATTGGCTGGCGGACGGTTGGGCGTGGGTGAAGGCCGAGGGCATCGTCGCGCCGCTCTATTGGGAGCAGGGCGAGGCGGGCTGGACGCGGTTCGGGCTCGACGGCCGACGCGCGATCGACCCGGCGGCACCGGTGACGCATGTGAGCTTCTTCGAGGCGGATGCGTATGCGAGCTGGGCCGGCGCGCGGTTGCCGACTGAGTTCGAATGGGAGGCGGCCGCGGCCTCTTGCGACTCCGCTGGCGGCAACCAGATGGATGTTGCCGGGCCGGTCGAACCTCGACCCGCGGCGAATGGCCCGGCGTTTTTCGGCGATGTCTGGGAGTGGACCGGTAGCGCGTACCGGCCGTATCCCGGCTTCGTGACCGCGGCCGGCGCCGTCGGCGAATATAACGGCAAGTTCATGAGTTCGCAGTTCATCCTGCGCGGTGGCAGTTGTGCCACGCCGCGTGGCCATGCGCGCGCGAGCTACCGCAATTTCTTCTATCCGCACCAACGGTGGCAGTTCACCGGCGTGCGTCTCGCGAAAGATATCTGATGTTGAAGCCTGAGATCGAGGACGGCCAGCAGACGCTCGCCGATCCGCAATTCCGTGCCGACGTGCTGGACGGTCTTGCGCGGCGCCCGCGGGCGATCCCGGCACGGTGGTTCTACGACCGGCGCGGCTCGGAGCTGTTCGAGAAGATCACCGATCTGCCCGAATATTATCCGACGCGGACCGAGCGTTCGATCCTTGAGACCGCGTGCCCCGAAGTCGCGACGCTTGCGGGCGCAGGGCGTGCGGTGGTCGAGTTCGGTTCGGGATCGTCGACCAAGACGCCGATCCTGCTCGATGCCGTAGCGCCGTCGGTCTATGTGCCGATCGACATCTCGGGGGATTTCCTGCGCGAGTCGTCGAAGGTGCTGGGCGAGCAGTTTCCGGATCTGCTGGTCCTGCCGTTCGAGGCGGACTTCATGCGGCCGTTGAGCTTGCCGAAAACGATCGCGGATACGCCCAAGCTCGGCTTCTTTCCGGGGTCGACGATCGGCAACATGATCCCGCTGATGGCGGTGGATCTGCTGCGCGCGATGCGGTCTTCGCTTGGCGTGGGCGCGATGCTGCTGATCGGGATGGACCGGATCAAAAGCGAGGACGTGCTGGTCCCGGCGTATGACGATGCGCAGGGCGTGACGGCGGCGTTCAACTTGAACCTGCTCGAGCGGATCAACCGCGAACTGGACGGCGATATCCCGGTCGACGCGTTCCGGCACAAGGCGGTGTGGAACGACGATCGCGCGCGGATCGAGATGCATCTGGAAGCGGTGCGCGACGTGGCGTTTACCGTCGATGGGCGGTCATTTGAAATGACTGCAGGCGAGACGATACATACCGAAAACTCGCATAAATATGGTGCGCGGGATGCGCGGATTCTGTTGCGGTCGGGCGGGTGGACGCCGGTGGCGGCGTGGACCGATCCCGAAGGGCTGTTCGGCGTGTATCTGGCCGAGGCCCAGGTGGAGCGGCCGGCGCCTTAGAGGGCTGGCCGGCGCGTTCATGCCCGCGGCCAGCTCGAAGTCGGTAACGCCCGCAATCAGAGGCTGGGTGAAAATCGGAGTAGCGACTGTTCCGGGTGAGAGCGTACGGCGCGGTATTTCGTTCAGTTGGCGATGGGGCGGTCCGGGGGCGAAGGTCTTGGATCGGCCGCCGCCTCGACATACTGCGTGTCGGTTGGACCAAACCCGCTGATATACACCATTGCTGGCTCCTTACGGGTCAGCGCAAAATGTGGTGCGCCTGCCGGTTCGGTATAAAAGCTACCGGACACGAGAGGTTCGACCGCTGCGTCTCCCGCCTTGGCGCCATACCCGAAATACCAGGTTCCCGAGATAACGACGGCGGAGCGCTCATCGCGGTGGGTGTGTGCAGCGATGCGTGTGTTTGCCGGCACACGCAGCGCGATCGTATAGGGACCGGCAACCGCCGGGTCGCCATACAGGATAGTGGTCCGTATGCCGGCGACGCCCGACGTACCCGCGCCGGCGCCACCCTTCGCCATCGCCGCGATCTCGGGTGGCGTCAGACGGATTGCGCTGACGTGCGGCGCGGCGAACGCGGCAGAGGTCGCGGTCAGGGCGAGGCTCAGGCCAAGCATGAGGTTGCGGGTGCTCACGTGCCTTGCTCGAGGAAGGCGCGGACGATCGAGGTGGTCGCCCGGGGGTTTTCTTCCATGATCCAGTGCCCCGACCCGGGAATGATCCCCTCCTGCACGTTGCTGGCGGCGAAGCGCATGACGGTTGCCATCATCGGTCCGAACGATTTCTCGCCACCGATGGCCAGTACCGGCATGCTGAGCTTGCCCTTGGCGGCAAGGAACGCCTTGTTGTCGATCGCGTCCTGATCGAACGCGGCAAACTGCAGGAAGCCCGAGTGCATCGCACCCGGCATCGCGTAAAGCTGCGCATAATGCTCACGCGACGCTTCGGTGAACGTCGCCGGGGTTGCCGAGAACTCGTTCCAGAATCGGTCGAGATAGATCCGTTCGCGTCCTGCAACCAGCCGCTCCATATCCGGTCCACCAAAGCGGAAATGCCAGAGCAAGGGGTTTTTGAGGATCTCCTCCCATGGCCCGACGCCGGGAAGCGGCGCGTCTATCAGGACGAATCGCCTGACCCGCTCGGGGTGTTGAACGGCGAACGCATAGCCGACCATGTTGCCGATATCATGGGTGACGAGGTGGGCCTTTGCGATCTTCAGAGCGTCCATCACCCCTGCGATGTCGCCTGCCTGCGTCTTCTTGTCGAAGCCACCGGCAGGCTTCGACGACAGGCCAAGGCCGCGAAGATCCGGAACGATGACGGTGTGATCGCGCGCAAGATCCGCAGCCATCGGCGCCCACATGTCACCGGTTTCACCGTAACCGTGGAGCAATAGGACGGCGGGCCCCTTGCCGCCTACGCGCACATGGATCGTGACGCCATTCGTTGCGATGTCCTGGGTTCGGAAGGCCGACGGGAAGGGCGGCACCTGCGCCAGCGCCGGGGCGCCCAGCATGAGGACCGTCAACATGGCGATGATCGATCGAATCATGGCGTATCTCCAGATATTTGGCATCGAATTGCACACCGCGTGAGCAACCATCGGTGCAGTCAATTGCAGCAAGCAAAATTAACAAATACTGGAAGAGGGATGGATCGAGTATTATATTATTGCGAGTTGGTGCGCAATGGTCGTTCGATTATATCGTAAAATAGGTTGATCCGAAAATTACTGGCGAATGGTGATATAGTATTTGGCGGTCGAATAGACGTATCCGAATAATGGATAGTTATTAGGGGAATACTGGCGTCTTCGTCGCTGCGTGCTTCCGGTGCGCGCGCGCCGCCGGCACCGCCAAGTGGCAACGCGCCGGGCTCGCATAATATGGGGCGGGATCACGGTCTCGCCGCGTGCCTCGGGAAGAGCGAACCGGCTGAGACGCGGGCTGGCTTGGCGAACAGGCTGCGAGCGGCAACACGACAAGGGGCGCGAGGGCGGGAAAAGATCGGTTTGCACAGCATTGTTGTAACCCAGCGCTCTGGCAGGGCGGGGAAAAGCGGCTAGGGAGGGGGCAATAATCCAGGAGAGTGATGTGCAGACGATCGGCGTGATTGGTGCAGGACAGATGGGCGCGGGGATCGCGCAGGTGTCGGCGCAGGCGGGGTACCGCGTGCTGCTGGCGGACGTGTCGCTGGAGGCGGCGACCAAGGGCAAGGCGGGGATCGCCAAGGCGCTTGGCCGGCTTGTCGAGAAGGAGAAGATCGCGGGCGAGGCGCGCGATGCGGCGTTGGCGCTGATCGAACCGATCGCGAGCGTGGTGGACATGGGCGATTGTGCGATCGTCGTCGAGGCGGCGACCGAGCGCGAGGGCGTCAAGCGTGCGATCTTCGCGGAGGTCGGCAAGGTGCTGGGGCCGGATGCGATCCTGGCCTCGAACACGTCGTCGATCCCGATCACGCGCCTCGCACAGGCGGCGCCCGATGCGGCGCGGTTCATGGGGGTGCATTTCTTCAATCCGGTGCCGGTGATGCGGCCGATCGAGCTGATCCGCGGTCTCGCGACGTCGGACGCGACGGTGGCGGCGGTCGAGGCGTTTGCAGAGAAGCTTGGCAAGCAGGTGGTGCATGCCAACGACGCGCCGGGCTTCATCGTCAACCGCGTACTGATGCCGATGATCAACGAGGCGTGCTTCGCGCTCGGCGAGGGCGTGGCGAGCGTGCGCGATATCGACCTGGCGTGCCAGCTGGGGCTGAACCATCCGATGGGGCCGCTGACGCTGGCGGACTTCATCGGGCTGGATACGTGCCTGGAGATCACGCGCGTGCTGTTCGAGGGGACGGGCGATCCGAAGTTCCGGCCGGCGCCGGTGCTGGTCAAATATGTCGAGGCCGGGTGGTTCGGGCGGAAGACCAAGCGCGGGTTCTACGATTATTCAGGCGCGGAGCCTGTACCTACTCGGTGAAGGGAGCGCGGTTCGATGTGATCTCATCGGGCGTGCTTCACCATCTGAAGGGACCGCCGCCGCAATGGACTGTCTTGCGATAGTCCATTGCGGGCCTTGGCAATGTGTGAGCATTTGCCTGTCACAGGGGCGAATGCACGGCGGGCGACGGGCGAATTGAAATGACAGCGGCACAATATGGAATCGGGGCCTACACGATCCCTGAAGCCGCACGCCTGATCGGGATGACGGCGGCGCGGCTCCGGCGTTGGTTGTACGGCTATGAGTATGATGGCGGCCATGGCGGCGAAAGGGGCATGCAACCGGCCCTCTGGCAGCCGCAGTACGACGCAGAGGGGGATGGCCAGCTTCTCGGTTTTCGCGACCTGGTCGAAGCCCGGATCGTCGCCGCGCTGACCAAGGCGCATTTTGGTTTGCCGACCATCCGCGCCTGCATCACGGCAGCGCGAGATCTGCTTGGCGACGAACGGCCGTTCTCGACGCGTGCGTTCAAGACCGATGGGCGCAGGCTGTTTCTGGATATCACGGACGGGGTTCAAGACCCTGCGATGTACGACCTCAAGGCGAGACAACGGGTGTTCCGCGACGTTGTGATGCCGTCGCTGTCCCACCTGGATTTTGGGCCCAATGCCGCCGAGCGGTGGTGGCTGGTACCGGGGAAGCGGACGATCGTTGCCGATCCCGAGCGTTCCTTCGGGCAGCCGATCGTGGCAGCATCCGGGCTGCTGACGGCGCGTGTCGTGCAGGAACTGAAGGCCGAGGGATCGGTAGAGCGAGTTGCCAAGCTGTACGATCTACCCGTTCGCGCAATCCGCGATGCGCTCAAGTTCGAAAGCGATCTCCAACTGCGTAAGGCGGCTTGAAACTTTTCATCGACAACAACCTTCCACCGCGGCTCGCGCGGGGGCTGGCAGCGTTGTTCGAGGGGGATCACGAGGTCGTCTGCCACCGTGACAAATACGGCGATACGCACCTACTCGACGAAGAATGGATACCCGCTCTCGGTGCCGAGGGAGATTGGGTGGTGCTGTCCGGCGATCTCAACATCGCGAGACGGCGTCCCCAGCGGGCGTTGTTTTTCCGGTCCCGTCTGGTCGGCTTCTTTCCGCGTGCGGCAGTGATGGAGTTGCCATTACCGAAGAAGGCAGCGCGGATCTTGAACGTGTGGGACCGGATGGTCGGTCTGGCCCGCGACGTACGGCCTGGGGCGTTCGAGCTTCAGCAGCGCGGCGAGCAATTTCGGGCGTTGTGAGGAGCCAAGGCGCTGGTGGTTAGGCTAGCTACTTGTTGTTTTCCCGCGAAGGCGGGAGCCCAGACTGGGTCCCCGCCTTCGCGGGGAAACATGATTGGTGTCTGATGTGGAGCTATCAGGGTAACCAGATCGGTTAAATGGCTTGACATCGTCACGCTCGTTTGGTACATAACGGGAACGCTGAAGAATTGCGGGTCGGGCTGGTGGCTCGGGCGGAGAGAGGCCGGGACGGTCGGGGTGGGAGCCTCGAGTGTCGCCGGCCTTTTCGCGTTCTGGCGGGTCCTATTGCTGGGAGAGCGGGGATGGTGCGGTTGGTGGCGGCGGATAATCGGATCGTGCAGTGCGCCGCGATGCGCAAGGATGGGTGGACCAAGGCACGGCGCGAGGGGTTTTTCGCGATGCTGAGCGCGACGTGCAACGTGCGGGCTTCGGCGGCGGCGATGGGGATGACCGATTGCGGCGCTTATTATGTGCGGCGGCGCGATCCGGTGTTTGCAGGCCAGTGGCGGGAGGCGCTGGCGGAGGGCTATGGTCGGCTCGAACAGGCGTTGATGGCCTTGGCGCTGGAGGGGATCGACCCGGCGCCGGCGATCGAGGCGGGGATCGAGCAGGCGCGGGCGGCGACGTGCGGCGAGGCGAAGACCGAGGGCTTCGGGGCCGAGCGGCGGCGCGTGGAAGCGGCGGCTCGGGCGGCGGACGGTGGCGGGGATGCGGTGGTTCCGGGTGTCGGGCGCGAGGCTGGCGCTGGTGCGCGAGGTGGCAATGGCGTGATCATGGGGTCGCCGGGTGGTACGCCGACCATAACGAGTGTCGACCTGGCGCTGCGGTTGCTGGCGCGGAATACGGACCGGGTTGCGGGTACGGCAGGGGGTCGCGGGCGCAAGGCGCGGGCTTCGGCGGAGGAGACCGATGCGGCGCTGATCAAGCAGCTCGATGTGCTGGCGCGGCGGATCACGGCGGAGGAGGTCAAGCGAGTCGGTGGCAAGGTGGTCGAGCAGGGCGCCATCGAACATGATGGTGCTGAGCGGGCCAACGTGCCCGGAACGCCTTCGGCATGAGTGCGGACGAGGGGGAGGCTCCGGTGCGCGATCCGGTGGTGGAGCTGGCGATGTTGCCGCGGACGCGGGCGGATTGGGTGCTGGGTACGCTGACCACGGCGCAGCGGCGGGAGCTGCATGATAGGTGGGAGGTGTGGGCGCATCCGGGGCAGCATCTCGGCGCACGCACGCGGGCTGGTACGGCGGCGGACGACTGGCGGATCTGGGTGATCCTGGCGGGGCGCGGGTTTGGGAAGACGCGGGCCGGGGCGGAGTGGGTCAGTCAAATGGCGCGGGACAATCCGGGGGCGCGGATCGCGCTGGTCGGGGCGACGATCGAGGACGTGCGGCGGGTGATGATCGAGGGGGAGAGCGGGTTGCTCGCCGTCGCGCGGGATGACGAGGATCCGGTGTGGCGCGCGGGGCTGGGCGAGTTGCGGTTTGCCAATGGGGCGTTGGCGTTCGCCTATTCGGCGAAGGCGCCCGAGTCTCTGCGCGGGCCGGAGCATCTGGCGGCGTGGTGCGACGAGGTGGCCAAGTGGCGCAACGGGAATGCGACGTGGGACAATCTGATGATGGGGCTGCGGCTGGGGACGCTGCCGCGGATCGTGGTGACGACGACGCCTAAGCCGGTGGCGTTGCTGCGGCGGATATTGGCGCTGCCGGGGGTGGTGCGGTCTCAGGGGCGGACGCGCGACAATGTGCATCTGCCGGTGAGCTTCGTCGAGGCGGTGACGGCGTCGTATGCGGGGACGCGGTTGGGGCGGCAGGAGCTTGATGGCGAGCTGATCGAGGATGTCGTGGGGGCGCTTTGGACTCGGGAGCTGGTGGAGTCCCGGCGGGTGGCTTTTGCGCCGGCGGTAACGCGGGTCGTCGTTGGGGTGGATCCGCCCGCTGGCAGTGTGTCCGGGGGGCCTGGGGATGCTTGCGGGATCGTCGTCGTGGCGCTCGGGGATAACGGGTTTGCGTATGTGCTGGAGGACGCCAGCGTGTCTGGGGCCAGTCCCGAGGGGTGGGCTCGGGCGGTGGCGGAGTGCGCGGCGCGGCATGGCGCGGACCGCGTGATCGCGGAGGCCAACCAAGGGGGGACTATGGTGGGGAGCGTTCTCTCCGGCGCGGACCGGGCGATGCCGGTGAAGCTGGTGCATGCGTCGCTGGGGAAGGTGGCGCGGGCTGAGCCGGTGGCGGCTTTGTATGAGGCTGGGCGGGCCTGGCATGTGGGGGCGTTTCCGGACCTGGAGGATGAGCTTTGCGGGCTGATTGCGGGCGGGGGGTATGAGGGGCCGGGGCGGTCGCCGGATCGGGCTGATGCGCTTGTTTGGGCGATGACCGAGGTGATGCTGGGGCCGCGGGCGCGGGTTTCGGTGCGGGTGCTTTAGGCTTGGCCCTCTCCCCTTTCCTGGAGAGGGAAGGAGGAGCTTTTGCGACGGGAGGGTGAGGGGCTTTGGGGCGGGTGTTCCTAGCCTCACGCCCCTCTCCCTCCCACGCGCAAGGGCGCGCGGGCCCCTCCCTCTCCCCGGAGGGGCGAGGGAATTAGGAGGAGATCGGCATGAAATTGTTCGGGTGGAAATCCGGGCGCGATGAGTCGCGGCCGGTATTGTCTCGGTCGGCCGCGGGGGCGATCGGGGGCTCCGCGTTTGGCGAGTGGCCGCGGAGTTACGAGACGCAGGTGCGCGAGGCGTATCTGGACAATCCGATCGCGCAGCGGGCGGTGAAGCTGGTGGTGGAGGGGCTGGGGAGAGCGCCGATCGTCGCGTCGGATCCGGCGTTGCTGGCGCTGGCGACGGTGCGGTCGGGGGGGCAGACGCTGATCGAGACGGTGGCGGCGCATCTGCTGCTGCACGGCAATGCGTATGTGCAGGTGCTGCGCGATGTCGAGGGCGGGGCGGCGGAACTCTATGCGTTGCGGCCGGAGCGGGTGACGGTCGAGCCGGATGCGAGTGGGTGGCCGGCTGCTTATCGGTACCGGGTCGGGGAGCGGGTGGCGCGGCTGCAGGCGGATCCGGTGCGGCCCGAGGTGATCCATCTGAAGAGCTTCAATCCGGTCGATGATCATTATGGGTTGGGGTGCCTGGGGGCGGCTTCGGGCGCGGTAGCGATCCACAATGCGGCGGCGCGGTGGAACAAGGCTTTGCTGGATAACGCGGCGCGGCCTTCGGGGGCGTTGATGTACGATCCCAAGGACGGCGCGACGCTGTCGACCGAGCAGTTCGAGCGGTTGCGGGGCGAGCTTGAGGCGTCGTTCTCGGGGGCGGGGAATGCGGGGCGGCCGATGCTGCTGGAGGGGGGCTTGCGGTGGCAGGCGTTGAGCTTGTCGCCGGCGGATATGGATTTCGTGGGCACGAAGGCGGCGGCGGCGCGGGAGATCGCGCTGGCGTTCGGGGTGCCGCCGATGCTGCTCGGGCTGCCGGGGGATAATTCCTATGCGAATTACCGCGAGGCCAATCGGGCGCTGTGGCGGCTGGCGATCCTGCCGCTGGCGACCGCGGTGCTGGGCGGGATCGCGCAGGGGTTGCGGGGGTGGTTCGAGGGGGCGGCGATTTCGGTCGACCTCGACCGGGTGCCGGCGCTGGCGGAGGATCGCGAGCGGCTTTGGGGGATGGTGAGCGGGGCTGGCTTTCTCAGCGATGCGGAGAAGCGGGCTCTGCTGGAAATTCAGGAGGTGGTCTGATGGACGGGGCGGTGTTGGCGCAGTTGATGCGGCAGGGGGCTGAGCGCGGTGTCGACCTGGTGACGTTGCGGGCGATCGTGGAGGAGGCGGGGGAATTGGGGGCGGCTCGGGCCTTGGCGCGGGTGGCGTTGAGCGACGAGCGGGCTCGGGAGGATGTGGCGGAATTGCGCGAGCTGCTGGCGGCGTGGCGGGATGCGAAGCGGTCGGTGTGGAAGGCGGTGGTGGGGTGGATCGCGCGGCTGGCGATGGCGCTGATGTTGGCGGGGCTGGCGGTTAAGCTGGGGTTTGCCGCGTGGTTGAAGTGAGTGTCGCCTTTGCCGGGTATGCGGCGGTGTTCGATGTTGTCGATCGGGCTGGGGATGTGATGCGGCGGGGGGCTTTTGCTGACGCTCGCGTGGTGCCTTTGTTGTGGCAGCATCGGGGCGTGGTGGTTGGGTCTTTGTCCGTCGTTACGGAGGATGCGCGGGGGTTGCGGGTCGAGGGGGTGGTTGCGGATCTGGCGCTGGCTCGGCTGGTGCGGGCCGGGGCGGTGGCTGGGTTGTCGGTTGGGTATCGGGCGACGTCCGTGCGGCAGGGGGTTCGGCGGGAGTTGCTGTCGGTCGATCTGGTCGAGGTTAGTCTGGTGGCGGTGCCTATGCAGGTTTTGGCTTGGCTCGAGGTGGTGCCTTAGCGGCTTGTCCCTCTCCCTGTCGGGGAGAGGGAGGGAGGAGCTCTTGCGACGGAAGGGTGAGGGGTTTTGGGGCGGGGGTTCCGTGCCTCACTCCCCTCTCCCTCCCACGCGCAAGGACGCGCGGGCCCCTCCCTCTCCCCGGAGGGGCGAGGGGATTTTTGAGTTTCGTGAGGCGTCCTGCGGGGCGCCTTTTTTCGTTTCACGCGAGGAGATGGACATGAGTGTTGTTGACCGGCCGGTTTTGGCGGGGGCTTCCCCCTTGGCGCAGAATGCGGCGTTTGCGGGGT
>Ga0308170_10003544_pt1 | contig 12722 bp, 22 predicted proteins | sample PhyBR2_2_FD_202136 | JGI IMG/M metagenome (GOLD analysis project Ga0308170, IMG submission 202136) | Phyllosphere microbial communities from UC Gill Tract Community Farm, Albany, California, United States - DLSLSB.R2 | ecosystem: Host-associated > Plants > Phyllosphere > Unclassified | place... | reverse complement strand
GTTCACCACGCTGCACCGGGCATGGAGAACTTCAAGGAGCCGCTGGACCGGCTCCTCAGCTTCGTCAAGGAGAACTGATCATGGTTGAACGCATCGCAACTGCCGAGAGCATCGCAGACGAGGTCGATCGCCTCCTCGTACAGATCCCGGCTGAGCTTCAGGCAGAGCTCAAGATCGAGGAGAAGCGTGGTGAGATCATCGAGAAGCTGAAGGCTCAGCTCACTGATCCCCTCAAGGCCGTTGAGCACTACATCGACCGCATTGCCCGTTCGGGTAAGAACCCCACCTCCGAGGGCTCCCTGGAGTGGAACGAGAACATCGCTCTCCGACGGCTCACTATCCAGTACACCTACATGCTCATGGGGCTCCGGATCATCGCGGATGGCAAGCACTCCTGTTCGAAGCACGGTGTCGTCTACGCCGGTGACTCCAAGGGCAAGGGGAGCGAGATGTTCACGCCCGAGGTCTTCGCCGCCAATGCTCTGGAGTCGGCGGACAAGATGAGCATGGACCGCACGCTCCCCGACGGTACGAGCAGTGAGGTCGATCTCAGCGATCTTTCGATGCTCGATGCTGAGCTTCAGCGAATCATCATGGCCACCGATGCCATGGCAGATGTGGAGCTCAATAGCGAGGAAGCCCGGCAGGTGGTTCCTCTGCTCAAGGGGATTCTCAAGGAGAAGGTTCTCAACAGCACCGACCCCGCTGAGTACATCAACGCTCGCATCGATGAGCGCTACGAGATCGACACGCACAAGCGTACCATGAACATCCCCGAGGGCTCGAAGGATGACGCCGCCTTCTACCTGGCCCACCGGGTTCGCATGGCTCGGGAGTATCTGGAGACTCTGGCGGAAGGGTCGCTGCCTTGCATCCATGAGGAGCGCTACACCAGCGACGGTCGCAGCAAGCTCTTCACCACTCAGGAGTTTGCGGCCAGTGCACTCAGTTCCATCGAGGGTCAGAAGCTCCGGGAGTTCAAGATCTGAGCGAATCTCTCCCACTGGCCCGGCAGTTCCGCCACGGAATAGCCGGGCCAGTGCCCTGCCTGTTGTCAGCCTGAGGAAACTGTTGTGGTTTCAGCTACTCTGGTGTAACATCGATCCATGGACAACACCGCAGAGCAGACTCCTCGAGGGGCTCAGAAGATCGCCAGCCAAGAGAGCATCCAGGTTGAACTCAACCGATCCCTTGAGCTCACTCCCGATCCTGAGGTCCGGGCGCTCCTTGCGGACGGGATTCGGACTCAGGTCACTGAAGGGCTTGTGCATCCCTACCAGGCCGTGCTCCACTACCTCTTCCGTCACTTCGAGGGCGAGGACGGTGAGCTCTCCAGGAAGGCGCTCGAGGATAATCCCGAAGCATTCCGACTCAACGAGCTTCGCAGGGCCTACGAGGATCTCAAGAGTCCTCTGAGTATGATCTCGGAAGCCGGCTCTCCGCTCTCCTGCGAGAAGCATGGCTGGATCTACGCTGGTAGCGTGGAGACCGAGGGTAATCGCATCTTCAGCCCTCAGGAACTCGCATCCAATGGGCTCAAGGCATCTCACAAGCGAAAGCTCGGCGATCCCGTGGAGAACGGCTACCTCCAGCCCGCGAATCCCGGCTCCCTCGATGAGGCAAGGGTCCTCCTCTACCGTCAGGTTCGCATCGCTGAGATGATGCTCGAGTTCATCGTCACCAAGCCCCTTTCCTGTGAGCACGAGCGCATCCGCGACACCGACGGAACTGAGCTCCCTACCGTCCAAGAACTCACCTTCCGAGCTCAACAGTCCATGGATCAGCTGAAGCTCACCGGTTCTCCGATCTCTAACTGACGCTCCACTCTCCAGGAGGAATAGCTCCCATGGCACTCTCTGATTACAGCTTTGAAGAGCAGGCGGCTGAAGTCGCTGAGCACCGTACCAACCTCTTCTTCCACGACAATCCCAACTCGGAGCACCGGGCGCGCTTCGAGGAACTTCTCACCGAGAAGCTCCTCGACTCCGATGATCTCAGCGAAAGGTCCCTGGACCTCCAGCACTCGCGAACCGTGCGAGAGATCTGGTCTCCAAGTTGAGCATGATTTCTCAGTTTTAGTAAGTCGCACCGGTGGACGGAGGGTGTTCAATACACCTTCTGTTCACCGGATCTGTTTGAGCGATAGCACTTGGACATGATGAAGAAGATCCTAGGAGGAACCGCTCTAGCGGTAACCATGCTCACAGTTCTCACAGGCTGTGCACCTCGTCAGTACGAGGAAATCCACGGGAAGGTCCTCGAAAGGACCGCCGAGACAAGCACCGAACTGATCTCTACCGGCGAGATCCTAATGCCCGTTCAAGTGACTAGCTACTATCTCAATGTTGAGTACACAGGTACAGTCGGAGAAACGATCCCTGCGAAGATCGAGGTGGACGAGGTTGCTCACGCGAGCTGCTGGAAGGGACTCAACTTCAAGCGAGCTGAAGATGGATCGGTGAGTTGCACGGTCCCAGGCGCTGAAGGCATTTCGCTAAGCTGAAGCATTTAGAAGGAACTCTGTGATAGTATTGCCTCGTGGACCTGGCTCCTCGGAGGCCCATGGTAGAGAGTGAATGGCTCCCACCTTCAGAGCTCCTAAAGGAAACTCCCTTGGACATCCTCCCCATCATCCTCGGCTTCGCACTGATCCTTGCTGCCGGTGGATTCGCCCTGTTCTACGCTCGTAGGCGGAGTAACTTCAAGCAGTGCTGCCAGGGCACCATGGCTCGAGTCGTGGATGTCCGCAAGAAGGACAGCTCCATGGACAGCGACTGGCCCGACTACAGGCTCACAGTGGTCTACACTGTGGGAGTCGATGAGTACCAGGGCCATCTCTCGGTGAGCTACTGGACCATGCGCTCCCACTTCCCCCACCTCCTTGAGCCCGGAGCCCGCGGGGAACGCTCATCGGTTCCCATCGTGGTGGATCCTGACCACCCGAAGCGAATCGCCTTCGATTCCCGCTATGTGAAGACAAGTAGCTCAGAGGCACCCCGGGAAACCACCACTGTCGGCTGACCATCGGTCAGGATCATGGCAGCACTAGAAAGAGAATAGACGGATGGACATCCTCGGCTGGATCGTGGCTGGACTCGTAATCCTGGGCATGTCGGTAGCTGCACTCATCGCCATCTCCTACCGGATTCGAGGTCGCATTCTCAAGGCCCCACGGACTGTGGACGCCAGCATCAAGTTCGTCCAGGAGATTCAGACTCCCGACAAGAGCTGGCCAGAGTACATGCTGACTCTACGCTACGAAGCCGAGGGTAAGCGCTTCAGGAGAAGGGTCACGCTTCTTCAGGTAGACTTCGAGCGACTCTTCCCCGGAGTAGCAGTGGGAGAAGAGCTCGATGGATCCTACACCGTGCCTCTTCTCTTGGACTTCCATCGCCCTGAGCGCGCACTCCTCGACCCCCGCTGGCTCGGGACAAGCCGATAGTGCTCTGCAGAAGAGGCACGGCGGCTTCGCCAGGCTCAACGAGGGGTAGGACTGACCATGAGGAAGCAGCTTCAGACAGCACTGAAGACGAGACTTAGGCGACCGCTAAGCAGGAGGCTCGACCTTCGCAGTGCCCGAAAGTTCTACGAGGAGCTCAACATCGAACTCCCCCGGCTCCTGAAGCCAAGTGACTTCACGAGCTTCCATAGAAAGCTTGCTGATCAGAGCCGCCGGGCCTTTCGGAGCTGGCGCAAGGCATCACAGCAGACCCTTGCCCATCGACTCCACTACGGAACCCTGGAGGGCCTCCTCACCAACGGCTGGAGAGAGGACATTCAGCAAGCTCGGGACAGTGCCTACGCACAGTTCAAGCTCGCTGAGTCGGTGGAGGCTGAGCTCCATCGGATTCGGATTCGCCAGAACAAGGCAGAACGAGTTTCGCTAGAGCTCTACAGGCTCTTCGCCTCTGAGCGAACTCCAGCTGACTACGAGGTCCTAGAGGCAGCAATCGGCGATGCCCAGCAGCAGATTCGCTTCATCGACAGCTACTATCCTGCCGTCATCGGCTCCACGGACGAATGGCTCTACTCTGATCTCAGGCCATCTACAGAAGTTGAATCAGAAGAGATCAACCCCGAGGATGAAGCTCAGCGAGCCGATTGACAGATTGCTGTCAACTGTGTAGGATCGATCCATGGACACCGCTCCCAACCCCATCCTTCCCATCCTCCAGGACATCGGCGAGATCTTCGGCCTCCTCGGCGAGAACTTCGACTCGACTCGGAGCATCCACTACTTCGAGGCCTTCCGAGCCATCCAGCAGGATGACTTCGAGATCGCTCGCATCAACTTCGAGACGGCCAATCGGGAGTGGCAGAAGGAGTGGCTGAAGCTCGCGGCCATGGAGTCCTCCAAGAAGAAGCCGGCTCCCAGCGCCATCGCCGAGCAGGCCCGCATCGAAGAGAACTACCACCGGGCCTACTACGGCGCTCGAGAGGACCTTCTCTTCGCCCGTGCCAAGGAAGAGCTCCTGCGAGCTGTTCCCGAGATGTTCCTCGACGAGGATGCTCGTCGCTTCACCGTCAACGCCATCCGCCGGGTCCGAATCTACCTCGGCATCGACGGATCCGACAGCTGAACACAGAACTTGCTGAACAGCTTCTAGCTGTTCTAAGGGCCGGAGCCTAGTTAATCGCATTCGCCGACGGCTCCGGCACAAGCATCGCCTAGCGCAGCGCCTCCGGGCGCTCCGTGGCCATAGACCACCGCCCGCACCAACCGAAGGACACGGCCCATGAAGACCGCGATCCACAACGCTGCATCCAAGCTCAAGACAAGCCATCCCCTCGTGAGTGAGCTCTACCACCTGCTCTTCGTGGTGGGTGGAGGCATCCTCGCCGCTCTCGGCCTTGAGGCCTTCCTCATTCCCCACGGCTTCCTCGACGGCGGACTCACGGGTGTCTCCATCGTGATCTCGAAGCTCGTTCCCCTGCCCGTGGGTGTGCTCATCGCAGTGCTCAACCTGCCCTTCATTGCTCTCACCTGGTGGAAGCTCGGCCGCCGCTCTGCCTTCCGCACCACCATCGGTGTGGCGACCCTGGCAACCTTTGCGGTGCTCTGGCATCACATCGATCCCTGGACCGACAACTATGTGCTCGCCCTGTTCTACGGCGGTGGCCTCCTCGGCTTCGGCGTGGGTATCGCACTCCGCAACGGTGGAGCCCTCGACGGCACAGAGGCGCTCGCCACCATGATCTCCAACCGCTCCGCCTACTCGGTCGACCAGCTCATCCTCGCCATCAATGTGGCGGTCTTCCTCGGCGCAGGCTTCGTCATGGGTTGGCAGTCTGCCATGTCCTCGGCGCTGGTCTTCTACATCGTGGTCTCCACGCTCATCAGCAAGATCGTCAACGGCTCCAACGAGTTCAAGTCAGCCGTGGTTTCTACTGAGAAGCCCGAAGAAGTGGCCGGAGTCATCACCGAGATCACCCATCGCCATGTGGTCATCGATCCGAAGCACTACTGGAAGCGAGGCGAGGGTTTCGCGGGTGAGGTCCACCAGCTTCGCTTCATTCTGACTCGACTCGAGGCCTCTGAGATCAGCGAGCGTATCATCGAGACCGATCCCGATGCTGTGGTTGTCTTCAGCGATGTTTCCAGCCTGCGAGGTGGCGTCTATGAGGACCTTCAGAAGAGTCACTAGCCCATTCACTGGATAGGATAAGCGCAGAGAGGAATCGTCCATGGCAGATCAGCTGAAGACCGAGGTCAAGGTCACCGTACTCCCCGAGGATCGCTGGGAGCAGGGCATCGACCACGACGAGCGCTCCCAGGAACTCTACGGGTTCCTCGCAGAGTATGACAGCAAGTTCGCTGGCGACTCCATGGATCTCTCCAGTGGTGGAGACGGGGACAACGGGGAGGCTCTCATGTATCTCCTCGACGAGTACTTTGCTGCAATCGACAGCAATCAGAAAAAGGAGAATGAAGATGGCTGAGAGTGAAGGCTATGAGCAGTCAGTGAGCGAAGAAGCTCGCAACGAGACACTGCCCTACAGCACTGCTGAGAAGCCTCTCAATGAGGCCATCGCTGAGGCACTGGCGCTTTGCATCAGGTTCGGAAGCGGCGACGATCATCACGGTGGTTGGGTGGTTGACCAGATCGTCCGCAAGCTCACAGGTGAGAAGTACCCCACCTTCATCGACTTCCATGATCTGGGAGGGATCGAGGGCATCGATCTCAACGATCCGGAGGCCGTGGCCAAGGCTCGGCAGATCGGCACGGGAGACTACTACGAAGGTGACTTCACCGAGGAAGAAATCCGCCTGGTGGAGGACAACTACTACGAGTGGTCGGGCGGAATCGCTCCCTGACATCCTAAGCCCTCGAGCTTGCGATTCGACACATGCTCACCGAAAGGCGTTCCAGCTCGCTCTAGCGGGCAGCTGGGGCGCCTTCCGACGATAGTAGGACCATGATCTCAGTATACGGTAGGGGCAACTACTACTGGTGGAACAATCCCCTCCTCGCCAAGACCCTCATCGTTCTGAGCTGGGTGACTCGTATCGTCGCCGCGCTCATCGCGCTGGTAGCCACTTTCTTCTGGATACTCGTATGGATGAGCCACGGGGAGAGCTGGCAGGTGCCCGCAGCTATGTACGCCGCCGTGGGAGTACTTATCTGGACGGATGTCTATCCGATCCGACGCTGGGGACTCCCCGACGCTGACGGCACGAGTGTCCACGCCAAATCTCGGGCTGCCTATGACGCTCAACATAGATACCGGGGCCGAATCCGCTAGACAGTGATTGAAAGCAGCTGTTCCCATCGTGTATGATTGGAACTGAGCGATCTGTGCTCGAATCACTTCCACCACACTGAAGGAAATCATGCCCTCGGGATTCTTTGCCCTCCTCGACGACATTGCCGTGCTCGCCAAGGGTGCGGCTGCCAGCATCGATGATGTGGCACTGGGTGCTGCCCGGACCTCAGTGAAGACCACCGGCGTCATCATCGATGATGTGGCTGTAGCACCCTCCCTAGTCACCGGCCTGTCGCCAAAGCGCGAGCTCCCGGTGATCTGGAAGATCACCAAGGGTAGCCTCCGCAACAAGATCTTCTTCGTCATCCCCCTCCTCATGCTTCTCTCCTGGCTCTTGCCGGCAGCTCTGCCCTACCTCCTCGTGGTGGGCGGCACCTACCTGGCCTTCGAGGGTGCTGAGAAGTTCCTCGTGATGGTTCATCTTCTCAAGGAACACAAGGAGGCCAAGCTCGCCGCCAAGAGTGCCGATGAGCTCGAGAAGAAGATGGTCAACAGCGCCGTCACCACCGACCTCGTGCTCTCAACTGAGATCATGCTGATCTCTCTGGCATCCATCGACATCGACAATTGGATCAGCCGGCTCCTCATGCTCATCATCGTGGGAGTAGCTCTCACTGCTCTTGTCTACGGAGTAGTCGGTCTTCTCATCAAGATCGATGACATCGGTCTCCACCTTGCTCGCCGGGAGAAGCGCAGCGTTCGACTCTTCGGCCTCAGCCTTCTGCAGGCCATGCCCATGGTTTTCACGGTGCTCAGCGTGGTGGGTACCTTCGCCATGCTCTGGGTCGGCGGCCATCTCGTCTGGAAGTCCCTAGGAGACATCGGCATCGAGGTCTTCTCCCACAGCCTCCACTGGATTGAGGAGACGCTTCATCACTACGGCGCCTTCGTGGCCTGGCTCGGCGAGACCGTAGCCTCCACCGCTTTTGGTATCCTCTGGGGTGTCATCGTCTTCCTTCCGGTTCATTTCATCGGTGAGGCTATTCAGAAGCGCAAGGGCGCGAGCTCCAGCCACTGAGCTGAACGCTCCGGGTAGCACCGACGGTCCGATAGTCCTAGGGCAACCTACGGACAGCTACAGCATCACCGAGAGAGGGGCAGCAACCATGACCACACCAAACATGAAGCCCGGTTGGAACTTCGGCGGAGGTTCAGGTAAGGGGCCCAGTCCCTTCCGGTTCACCTTCATCTTCGTAGGGGTTGTCTTCCTCATCCTGGGCTTCACCAGCAATCCGGTCTTCTTCGGTTCTGGAATCATCTTCATCGTCCTGGGGCTTTCACTTCAGGACGGTGACGGTAAGGGTCCCGGTGATGATTCCGAGGGCGTTCGACCCAATCCCAAGGATGACAGCAGCTGGGCTCGAAAGCAGAGGGAGCAACACAGCGAAACGGGAGTCAAGCATCCGAAGTCGGATTCTGAGGGATCCTAAACTTAGCTATTGCGCGGGGCTGTAGACATGTGTATGGTGGCATCCATGAACACCACAACATTCTCGAAGCCGGATCGCACCAAGAGCAAGAGCGCCCTGAAGACCGCCGGAATGTTTCTGATCTTCTCCGGCTTCACCGCACTGGGATGCCTCTTCATGGCCGGCAACTCCTTTCAGTTTGTCTGGTCCATCGTCGCGGTGCTCCAGCTCATGTGCTCTGCGCTGAGCTTCAAGAGCTTCCGAATCAACCGGGAGCTCGAGGACATCGCAGCCCGTAAGTCCGCCGATGTGGAGCTTCACGACTCATGGCGCTGACGCTCAAGCTCGGTCACAGTGGATCCGACGGAGGCCTCCACTACTGGCTCCTGGACGGTGGTGAGGTTAGAGCCTACGCCAAGATCTACGAGCGCAGCGAAGCTAGCGGCACAGTGATCGAGCTCTGCGACATCGAGACTCGCAAGGGCTTCCGGAATCGGGGCTACGCTACGGCAATCCTCGATCTCCTCGCTCGGGGCTACGGAGTCGAACGGGTCTGCCACGGTGGATCCTACACCGAACTCGGAATGCGCCACATCGCTTCCCGGGTTAAGCGCATCGGCATGCCTGCTGGTAGTGCGCTCTACAGCCCCATGAGCTTCGTAGAGGACTGGGATGGGCTTACGCCGCTCTATCCCTGAAGCTCACAGGCTGTATCCAGCTCTGAGTCCAGAACTGCCTAGCCAACATGGTTGCGGGAAGAGGCTCTTCGGTGTAGTGTTCTTCCATGACCACCTCCAGCGCCCCGAGCTTCCAGCCTGAGCTGCCCCTCTTCGAGGACGACGAGCAGAAGACCGACGAGGCCATCGAGCTCACCGTCGCGGAGCAGATCCGCCGAGGCATCGAGGAGGGTCTTCGTTCCCGCGCTGTGGACACGGCCGTGCTCCTAGAGGCAGATGCTGAGCGCCTTCGCAGCTGGATCCGCAGCGAGTTCTACGCTCGCAGGGCGTCGGCCTACTGGCTCCGAGATGGTAAGCTTCTCGCTGACCCCAACCTCGCCACGGGCTCGATCCTCGAGCGTGCCATCAACCACACCATTGCCGTGGGTGACTCCGAAGGTGGCTACGACCAGCTCATCGTCGGTTCGAAGCTCCTCATGCACTTCGCAGAAGAGCTGAAGTATCAGCGAACTCAGCGACGCTGAAGTTTTCAGCTCAGGCTTCGAAGCGATAGAGCGTCTCGCCGCATCTACCGAGAGACCAGAGACTTAGCCAAGAGGAGAGCACCATGGCTGACAACACCGATCCCACACCAAAGCGCAAGAGCGTCCTACCCGCTGTCATCGGCGGATCTCTGGCGGGCCTGATCCTCCTGGCTGGGGTTTTCGCCGGAGGGCTGGCGGTGGGCTATGGCGTTGGTACCGCCGAGAAGGGTGATCCGGGCAACAGTGACGCCAACTGGCCTCCTCGGGATCGACCGAATTGGAAGCCCTCGCAGGGTTCAGATGGCATGGACAAGCGCTCTCCGGTTGGCGAATGGCGAGGCGATCTCAAGGGAGGAAAGTCGGATGCTGTCCGGCTCACCCTGACAGCCAGCGGCCAGGCCAGCGGCAACGATGGCTGCAACGGAGGCGGATCCCAGTGGGAGCTCAAGGGGTCCCAGGTTCACTTCAAGGACTTCGTGAGCACCAAGATGTTCTGCGAGGGAGTGGACACCTACCTCTATGACACTCGAGTCGCTGAAATTTCGAAGGACGGATCGAAGCTCCTACTCCTGGACGGCAAGGGTAGGGAAGTCGGTGAGCTCCACAGGGCTGCTGGCAATGGAGGCATCGTGCCTCCCATGGGGTCCCCCGAGCCTCGACCATCCACAGATCCTGAGGGCTCTGGCAAGTTCGACGAGCGAGAGCGGATGCGAGACGGCCTACACTTCAGGGACTACGAGGAGCGCATGCGAGATCGCCTCGACGAGCAGCGAAAGAACGGATGAGCCAGTGTATCAGCAGTACTCAAATCTGCCCAATGGTGGGTCTATGGCAGGTCACACGGCTCAGATGACGCCCGAGAGTCTCTGGGCCCTGGGTATTTTTGCCGCACTTTTCCTCTTCAGCTTTGTCGCCTGCGCGGTTGCGATTTTCCGCAACACTGAGCGGGGCTCCTGGGGAAATCCTCGGACAGATCAGACCCCACCTGTTCCCATAGCCAGAGGCTTTGACTCCCGGCTTACACCGGCAGATCGGTTCCGGGAAGTCCAGTGGCTTGAGGCTATGATGGAGGCACCGGCGAGACAGCGTGCTCCCCGCGGGAAGCTCCAAGACGGTTCAGACAGCCCTGGGGACAGCCTCTAGAACTGCCCGTCAACTTCTGTTGCACTGATCGGACCCAGGGTGTATGGTGGGACTTACACCACCCACCCTGGGTCCGCCGGATCCTCCTTCGCCGAAAGGTAGCCACCATGGCCATCAACCCGGAGAACTACAAGAACCTCTCCTTCGATGAGATCCACGGCATCCAGAAGGTCTACATCGAGGACTACGAGCAGGCTAAGCTCGGGGTCGAGATCGCTGCCGAGGTCTACAAGTCCGGCCAGACGGACAGCAAGCCCGCCCTGAAGGTGGTCAAGTCGGCCATCAGGCGCAAGCTCGCCATCCTCGAGGACATCAATGCTCTCGGTCGAATCCTCGATGAGCGCGATGGCACCATCTCCACTTCGGTCAACTGAGGGAAGAAGATCATGGCACAGACCACTCTGGCCCAGCGACAGGCCGCAGACACCGACTTCAACAAGCTCGTGCTCTCCTACGCTGGCTATGACGCCGAAGGGCTCAAGGGGCTCTTCTCTGACGAGCTCAAGAACCTTCGGGAACTGAGTTCCCGGGAGAAGCAGTTCCTCGATGAGCACTACCTCCTCCTGACTGCAGAGGTCCGAGAGGCTCGAGTCATCGGTCAGGAGCGCTACGACACGCTCCAGCGCATCAATGCCCTGGGCTGGTGCCTTGGGCGGCCTCGCAACGGAGCTGCTAACGCAGCTGCCGCTGAACAGTACGCTCCTGATGGTGAGATCCTGGGCTTCTTCGTGACCCACTACGCCCTCATGGCGGATCTCGCTTTGGAGGGCAACCGGGAGGCTCGCCTCGAGGACTTCTGGGCCTTCCTCGACGAGGAAGATGAGTTCGTCCTCGACTACTCCGAAGAGTCGGTGGGCTACTACGAGGAACTTCAGCGCTGGGCATCCTTCCGGCAGGATACCCTCAACCGTATCGAGGCTCTGGACATGCTCATGGCTCAGCGAGCCGAAGAAGAGGAAGGTCACTGACCATGGTCCGACAGATTCTGGGCTCCACTCGGAGCTTCGATGATCTCATCCTCGAGTACACGAGCATGGAGGACCACGAGCGCATCGCCTTCCTCCGGCTCCAGGTAGCTGCCCTGAAGATGATGACCAGGAACGAGCGTCAGTTCCTAGCAGAAGCAGATCCCGATGACCCGGACTACTACGGCTGGCTTCTTTCCCTGGGACAGCAGCGCAAGGATGTGCTTCAGCGCATCAATGCACTCAACTGGCTTCTCGGCATTCCTCGGACTGGAGCCGCCAATCTCGCTGCCCAGGAAGAGGCAGGTAAGCTCGAGGATCGCATCGGCTTCCATGCGAGCTTCTACTCCGCCTTCGAGCTGATGACGGTTCGCAAGACCAAGCTCCTTCGGGTCCACGAGTTCACACAGATCCTCGATGAGGAGCTCGAGTTCACCACCGTGAACCCGACGGCGACTCCGGGCTACTACGAGGAGCTTGAGCACTCCGCCCAGCAGCGCATCGGTGCGCTCAACCGGATCATTGCTGCACAGCGCGTGATCGCCCAGCGCGAAGCACAGGAAGAGAAGAACTGACATGGCCATCGCAGCAGAGTTCCGTGACAAGGTTAGCGCTCACGAGTTTGATTTGAAGGAGCTGAGCTACCAGATCTTCCTCCTCGATGACACTCGAGCAGCCAAGCGAGTCAAGCTCGTAGAGGAGCTCGACTCCATTGCTGAGACCGAGGCTCGGCTCCTCGCAACTCAGGTCGAGACATTGGGCGTCTACGGTCCCAATGGGGAGGTCCTAGGCTACTACGAGACCCTGGAGCTCGTAGCCCGCAGCAAGGTCGAGGTGCTCATGCAGCTCAATGCTCTGGATTCGGCTCAGGACAAGACCGACCGGCGTCGAAAGGCAGCTGCTCAAGCCCTAGCAGAGTCGGAGTACTGAGCTTCCATCAGGACTCCACATCCTCGGCACTGGGACGATCCCACTAGAGATCGAAAGCTGTTGCCGGGGCTATCTCCATGGTGTATGGTGGACTCTGACACCACCCACCTGACAGGATCACCGGTCCTGTCCGTAGGAAGAGAACTTCAGTGACAGACCAGATCCTCCCCAATGACTTCGACCCCAAGGTCCTCGAGCTTGCTCAGTCCCTCAGCAAGGAGGAACTGGAGCAGGTTGTTGGCATGAACTTCGGCCAGGTGCTTCTCGGCAACCGAGGTACTCATCGGGCGACCTTCGATGGTACGGAGG
>Ga0308170_10003540_pt1 | contig 12730 bp, 14 predicted proteins | sample PhyBR2_2_FD_202136 | JGI IMG/M metagenome (GOLD analysis project Ga0308170, IMG submission 202136) | Phyllosphere microbial communities from UC Gill Tract Community Farm, Albany, California, United States - DLSLSB.R2 | ecosystem: Host-associated > Plants > Phyllosphere > Unclassified | place... | reverse complement strand
AGTCGCCCGCCTCGCCCACCTCGCCCGACGACAAGACGCCGCGCATGCCCGCGCCGACCTCGCCGACCTCGTCCACGTCGCCCACCTCGCCCGAGCGGCCGCTCATCCTCAGCCCCGAGCGACGCTCAACCTCGCTGCCCTCTACGCCTCGTCGCCCCGAGAACACGCCCCTTCCGCCCTCGCCGCTCGTCAGCAGTTCGGCCTGACGCCGCGCACGGTCCCCTCCCTTTCTCCCGCTTGTTCCCTCTCTCCGTCTTCGTCGCCTCGTGCACTGTGTCTAGTTCCTCCCTCGTCACCCACATCTTCGTACAGATTCCCCCTCGTCTCTCTCCTCCTCCTCGTCGTCGTCGCCCTCGCAGTTTCCGCACCCACGCAGCATGCAGCAACTCGCCCTTTCCCTCTCGCGCCAGTCTGGTCCTCTTTCTCGCTGCAAGAGTCGCATCCCACTCTCTGCACGTCTCGGCGACCGGCAAGAAGCGAGAGAGAGAGAGAGAGAGAGAGAGAGAGAGAGAGAGAGAGAGAGAGAGAGAGAGAGAGCGCGCAACGGGTCGACGTTTCAGCCCTCGAGCTCGCTCAGAACCTGCCTCGTCTGCTCGCGCACGAGTGCGTCCTCGTCCGTCTCGCTCACGTACCGCAGCACCGTCCTCGCGCGCACGAGCTGCTGCGGGTCGAGCAGCGACGCCTCGCGCTCAGACTGCGACGGCCTCGCGCGCAGGAGGAAATCGCCTGAGCCGGCGCGCACGGCCGGCGAGAACGGCATGCGGATCCCGCCTGCGCCGAGGCCGAAGGGGTCGCGCTCGTCGTACCCTGCGCTCGCGGCGTGCTCGCGCCGCTCGGCCGCTTCGGCCGCCTGGTGCGCGACGGTGCGGACGAGCGCGCCGAGGAAGACGGCGGCGGCGCGGCGCAGGGTCGGGTGCTTCGAGGACGTCGTCGTCGGGTCGGCGAGCTCTTCGGGGCGTGGAGGGACGCCGTCCTTGGCCTGCGGCGATTGAGCGAAGAGGGGCTCGTCGTCGTCGGAAGACGCCGCCGACGAGGAAGAGCTCGACGAGTCACCGACCTCCTCGATGAGGACGGCAGGCCGGCCCTGCTTTTCCTTGCCCTTGTCGCGACGACGAGCCTGCGTGTCGACCGGCGCGGCGGCGGCGGCGGCGCGCGCCCGCGGCGCGAGCGGGACGCTCTCGACCTGGAGGAGCGTCACGCACGCCTCGGTGAGCACGTCGGCGTGCTGCACGAGGGCGGTCGGCGCCGTTTCGACGCAGGCGGCGAGGATCGTGATGGCGGATGCTCGCAGAGGGACGGGGAGGGTCGAGGACCGAAGGACGACGAGGAGGGAGGGAAGGATGTCGTCAACTGCGGGCGGCCGGGGGGCAAGTTAGCGAGCCCGGCGACGAGAGCGTCGCCGTCGATAAGGCAAAGGTGGACGTACCGAGGACGGCGAGTGCCTCGCCCGCACGCTGGATCACCTGCGTGAGCGTCTCTCCGACCCTCAACCGCTTGTCGAGCTCCCTCATCCCCCTCTCGCCCTCGCCGACCTCCCTCGGTCCGCCCGCCTCGCCCCGCCGCCGGCCCGTGTACACCTCGAGCAGCCGGCCGACGACCTGCCGCCCGAACACGTCGACGAGGCTGCTGAGCCCCTGCATCGCGTTGAGGTACAGGAACGAGTCCTCCTCCTCGAGCGCGGCGACAAAGATGTCGAGGACGGCGGGGAGCAGCGCCGGGTCGGTGCTGAGCAGGGCGTGCTCCTTGTCGAGGACGAGCGACCGCAGAAGGTGCAGGCCTTGGGCGCGCACGGGCAGGAGCGGGTCCTGCAGGAGCTTGAGCGCGCTGCGGTACGTGTCGCGCGACGCGGCGAGCGGGTCGGGCGTGCCGTCGGCGTTGGTCGTCGAGGTGGAAGAGGACGAGGCGGCGAAGGCGGACGAGGCGCGGCGGAGCGAGAGGACCATGCGCGCTTCGCGGGCGAGCGGCGGGATGAGCGCCGAGGTCGTCGACGCCTGGAGCGCCTCGAGCTGGGTGTAGATGACGGCGAGGAGCGGCGTGTTGTTCATGTCGAGCTTGTCGTCGGCTGTTGCAGAAGGACAGGGTCAGGCTGTGGAAGCAGACGGAGTCGAAGAGGTGGGCGTACGCACCTTCGAGGACGGCGAGGAGCAGTGTGAGCGCCGTCATGGCCATCTCGTCATTGCCGAACCCGGTCCCGAGCCCGAGCTCCGACTCGTCCTCGTCCTGCTCTGCGCCCTCGAGCGAGTCCGGCCCGCCCTCGTCCTCCTCGACGATTCGCAGGCCCGCGAGCCCTGCCCTCGGCCGCTCGTCCTCCTCGCGCACCTCCTTCCGCCCTGCTGACCCGCGCGCATCGCCGCCCGGATCGCCCACCTGCGCGTCGAGCGCGTGCGCGACGAAGGCGATGATCTCGCGCGGGTCGGCGAGGATGTCGCTCCCGAGGTGCTCGACCATCTGGAGGACGAGCTGAAGGCGCGTGACGGTCCTGTGAGCGCAAGCAGTACGCAAGAGTCAGTCCCGGAGCTATGCAGAGGAGTGCTCGGTGATCGGGCAATGCAGCGAAGAGGGGAGCGAGGAAGGACAGGACGCACCGCCTCGCACCCTCGACGCCCTCGACGCCGCGCAGCACCTTGACCTCGTCGAGCCAGCGCAGGAACAAGCCCGCCGCGAGCTCCTTGCGCTCGAGGCCGGCGAGCCACCCGACGAGCCACGGCGCGTCGACGCGCAGCTGGAACTCGGCGCCGGCGCCGCCGGCCTCCTCGCTCGGCGCGGGCTCGGGCTCGGGCTCGGCGACCAGCTCAGGCGCGCCGTCTGCGCCCCAGGCCCACTTCCAGCTTGAGCGCCCGGCCGCCTGGGCGCTGCGCCCGTCGTGCGCCCGCTCGCCCACGCGCGCATCGGCAGTGAGCTCGTCGCCGGCCTCCCAGCGCTCGACGGCGCGCGCGACGCCGCGCACGGCCTCCTGCGCCGGGACGCTCTTGGCCCACGTGCCGAGCAGCGCGCTCGCCTCGTCGCGCACGACGAGCTCGAGCGCGTGCGCGCCGTCGTCGAGGGGCGCGACGAGGCGGGGCGCGTCGAGGAAGGCGACGAGGGCGAGGAGGGGCGGGACGAGGGGCGCGACGAGTGTCGAGAGGAGCGAGGGGAGCGGCGGGGCGTAGAGCGCGAGGAGGGAGACTAGCGCGAGGTGCGTCGCGAGGGGTCGGCCGCCGAGTGCGCGGCCGGGGCTCGGGGAGGGCGCCGAGGCGGTCGCGGGGAGGAGCGGCGCGTGAACCGCGGCAAGGAGGCGCTGCGACGCCGTGCGGCCTGAGCGAGTGGGCGGCGGCGCGACGACGAGGTGTGCGACGCACCACGCTGCGGCGCGGATGATCGGGGCGGGGACGACCGACAGGGGCTGGGCCGCTGGCTGAGGCGCGAGGCGGGACTTGCCCTTGCCGGTATTGGGGGCGTACTGCGCGAGCGAGGCGGCGAGCGAGGACGAGGCGGCCGAGCGGAGAAGGTCGAGGAGCTGTGAGGTGACGTTGGCGTAGTAGACCTGCGCGAGCACGAAGGTGAGAGTCAGTGAGCGGCTCGGGGTAGGGAAGGTCGCGATGAGTGAAAGGAGGACGCACCTCATCGTCGCCGCCAACCGGCGGCGTCTCGACGACCCGCCGCACCATCTCGAGCTTGCTGACGCTCACCTCGTCATCGCCGCCGCCTCCCGCCGCCGATCCGACGCCGACGACGACGACAAAGAGCGAGCGGATGCCGGTCGGGTGGAGGAGCTGCGCCGAGAGGAGGGCCGAGAGGCGCGCGCGCGAGGCGGAGCCGGGGCGGGTCGCGGCGACGAGCGCGAGGAGGGTCGAGAGGACGGTCGGCGTCGGCGTCCTGTTGCGGTCTGTACGTCAGTCGTGCTCAACGACGGGGACCAGGAAGCGGAGGAGAGTGCACGCACAGCTTGAAGACGCGCTCGAGCGCCTCGCGCGCCCGCTTGCCGTCACCGCCATCGCCGCCGTCGCCCAGGTCGACGAGCGCGCCGACGAGCGGCCCGAGCAGCTGAGGCAGGACGGCCCCGAGGAACTGCTTCGCGCCAGGCGTCATGGCGCTGACGTGCACCTCGCGGTCCATGCCGAGCACGCCGGACACGACCCGGCGCACGACGTCCTCCCTGCGCGCGCGGCGCGCCGCCTCGTCCACCTCGTCGTCCGGGCCCAGCTCTACGATCCTCGGCTCCTCGGCTGCGCGGGTGCGCTTGGCGGGCGCGGGCGCGGGCTCGTCGCGGATGCCCCAGCGGCCGACGACGGCGGCGAGCTGCGCGAGGGCTTTGGCGTCGCCGATGCCGAAGAGCGGGGGAGGGGGCGGCGGGGCGGCGTGGGTGCCAGTGTGTGGGCGGGCTGACGAGGTCGAGGGGGCGGAGGAGGGCGCGGTGGAGGAGGTGAGGGAGGGGAGGAGCGAGGCGGTGCGCTCGAGGAGGGCGAGGGCGGCGAGGGCGGTGCGATGCTGGAGGGCGCGCTCGTCGAGGTCGCTTTTCGGGGTGCTTGCGGCATCCTGGGCGGGCGAGTCTGGCTCTTGCTGCGGTTGCGGCGGCGCGAGTGCGCTGTAAGCCTCGAGGCGGGCGAGGAGGACGGCGGCGAGGGAGGGTTTGCCCGTGGGCTGCTGCTGGTGGCGCGAGAGGCCTAAGAGGGCGTCTGCCTGTGCCAGGGCATGCCGCAGCTGTGCCTCTGGGGCTGTGGCCATGTAGCTGGTCGTCGAGCTGATGAAGCCGCCGTCGCAGTTCGCGCTCGCGCTCGCGGCGGAGTCCGCCTCGGCTTTCTCTCCTTTCCTCGTCCTCGCCTCGTCGCACCACCCCGCTCAACCTTGCTCTGTGCGGGCTCGTTCGACTCGGCACATCCCCTGCTACATGTTCGCCCACCTCTCGACCTCGACCGACGTCGCCTCGCCTCTTTGCCCTCCGACGATTTCTTCCTTCTCCGCCGTCTCGTACCACCACGACCCGCCTCCCGGAAGCTACGAAACTCCGCCTACCGACTCAGCGCACGCAGTCCTACACGGTGCGTCTTTCTCGCCCTTCCCCTTCTGTGCGCGCGCGGCCCAGAGCGCCGTGGACCGGGAGGACGACAACCACACCCGCTCTCAATCCAAACAACGAGCACGTAACGCCTAGCGGCGGATGCGCCCCCTAGATGCCTCCAGGCATTGTTACCCTATTAGATGGACCGGTCTGTACATACGCTGGTTGGAACGCGCGCCGTCAGCAACCCCTCGACCCTCCGGACCCGTCCTGACCTCGTTCCTCCCGCACAACAGCCTCGCCCGCTCCCGATCGACCCTTCTGTACCTCTCCCGCTCTCGTGCAATCTCGTTCCACTGTCCCGCGGTCCGAGACGGAAGATGTGGAAGGAGAGAGAGCGAGGAAGAGCCGGAGAGCTCGTTGCTCGGCGTCGTCTTGCTCGGGCCCTCTCCTGCTCTATCGCTCGCTCTCTCGCTCTCGCTCACCGTACAATGTCCTCATCGATCACTTTGCACGTCCGCCTCTACTCGACGACCAACCTCAGCAGCGCCCTCCTCATCCCCTCCTCGAGCTCCGTGACCGGCCTGCGGCTCTCCTCATCGACAAACACGTGCACCGCCTCGCCGTACGCCGCCGCGCGCGGCTCGCCGTCGCCCGCCGCCGGCCGCACGAGGCGCACGCGCCGCCCTGCACCGCCGCCCGCGTGAGGGGACTGGACGTCGGCGAGCGTGAAGCCGCTCAGCGCCGCCTCCGCCGCTCGGCCCTCGTCCTCGCCCTCGCGCGCGCTCGCGCCCGCCGCGCCCTCGTCGCCCTCGCGCGCCGGCTCGACGTACTCGCCCGCAAAGAGCGCGACCCTCCACGTGACGCTGCGCGTCCCGAGGTGGCTCACGGCGAGCGCGGCGACGACGGGCTGCGGGTACGCGACCGAGGCGGCGTACGTCGTGCTGCTGCTCACGATGAGGCCGATCGGGCGCGGGGTGGGTGGAGAGGGGTAGGCGTGGTGCAGCTGCGGGAGGGGCGGGTCAGCGAGGGCGGAGGTGGGAAGGAGGAGGGAGGGAGGGAGGGGAGGGACGCACGAGGTAGGCGTTGGTGATCGAGTCAAAGTAGAACGAGTAGACCGCGTTGTTCATGTGGCCGTACTGTCGCAAGGAGGAGTGTCAGCATTGCGGCTGAGAGAGAGAGAGAGAGCTGAGGAGGAGAGGGGACGCACCATGTCGTTGTCGTTCCACCGCGTCTGCATCGGCAGGAAGTACCGGAACTCGCTCGCGGTTGGCGCACGAGGGCGTGGCGGCTTGGCGGGCGCGGCGGCCGTGGAGGACGAGGCGGAGCGCGCAGGTGGGGCGGCGGCGAGCGGGGACGAGGTGGGCGAGGCGAGGTGCGCCTGGACCTGGGCGAGGCGGGCTGGCGGGGTCATGCTCGAGTAGCTGGAGCGGGTGAGCGAGGTTCTGAGCATGCACCGAGCGGTGGTGGAGAGCGCGAGGGGCCGAAAGGCGAGGTGAGGGCGGGCCGGCCGGCGTTGGCGGTGAGCGGTGCCCGGGAGTGCACCCAGGGCAGGCGAGCGAGATGGTCCTGGTGCGGTGATAGACTGTCCTGAACAGTCTGGAATGACTCCCAGTCGCCCCAGCTGACGGCGTCGAGGGAGCGTCTCAGCTTTGTGGTTCGCCTCGCCTGGTCGAGCTTGACGACAAGGCGGACCAGCTTCATTCTCACGCACACGCACGGCTAGCTCGACTGCAGCCTAGCTACACGCACCAAGCTCTCCAGCACAACTCGGCACCCCCCGCGCCTGCCAGCGCCGCACCAGGAGCTCCCCTCTCCGTCCTCCTCGAGCTCATCGCTCCCCGCCGCGACACCGCCTCGTCGTCCGACCTCGCACACCTCGAGCCCGTCGACCAACCAGCTCGACATCACCGCAGCATCTCCACCCTCCACCCCCTCGACCAGCCCGCGCCCCGCCCTTCGCCATGGCCAAGACCGGCTCCAAGCGCAAGCAGACCGTCGCCTTCCTCAAGTCGGGCGCCCTCAAGGGCCAGATCGACGCGCGCCACAAGCGCAAGGACTTCGCCCAGAAGAAGAAGGGGCGCGACGCCAAGCGCAACAAGGGCGTCCTCCCCGCGCACCAGCAGCCCAAGGCCGACGTGAGCGACGACGAGTTCGAGGAGGTCAAGCGCCGCAAGGAGGAGGCCGACGAGGTCGACAGCGACGAGGACGAGGGCGAGATGGGCGTCGACGACGTGCTTGGCGCAGAGGGCCTCGGCAGTGACGGCGGCGACGCGAATGGCGACGAGGGCGAGGTGCGTCTCCCTCTTTCGCTCCCCGACTCGTGCCTTCCTCCCTTACTCGGAAGCCGCCGCTGACTCCGCGCACCTCCCTCAGGACGACGGCTCGGACCTCGAGGACGACGACCTGTCCGACCTCGAGGACGACGAGGGCCAGCACATGGCCGACATTGCCGCCCTCGCGCAAAAGGACCCCGACTTCTTCAAGTACCTCCAGGAGAACGACCCCGAGCTGCTCGACTTTGCCGACCAGGACGGCGCCGGCGCCGGCGAGGACGACGACGAGGACGACGAGGACGACGAGATGAGCGAGGACGACGACAGCGAGGACGAGGCGAGCGCGAAGAAGGGCAAGAAGGGCAAGGGCAAGGAGAAGGCGCAGCCCAAGAAGGCGCGCGACGACGTCCTCACCAAGGACGTCCTGCGCTCGTGGCAGAAGAACATCCTCGAGGTGCGTCCCTGCTCCCTGCCTCCTCGCCCCCTCTCCCCCTCGTCTCCTGACTCCACAGCTCTCGCCCGCAGACCCGCTCGCCGCGCTCGCTCCGCAAGCTCCTCCTCGCGTTCCGCTCGGCGGCCCAGTCGGGCAACAACGACGACGAGACGATGGGCCGCGACGCGCGCGCGACGGCCGCCGCCGAGCGCTACCGCATCGTCGACCCCAAGGTGTTTGAGAAGGTCGTCACGACGGCGCTCAAGTACACGCCCGTCGTCCTCCAGACGTATTCGCCGTACAAGGAGGTCGGTGGCAAGTAGTGCGTCGCCGTCCTCTCACTCACTCTCGCTCGTCAGTGTGCGGGTCGGGTACTGACCGACCCCTCTCGCTCCCTCTCTTCCTTCCTCTCTCCCTCTTGCCCGCTCACAGCAAGCTGTCGACCAACTCGAAGCAGTACGCGACGACGCAGCGCCTCCTCAAGTCGTACTTTGTCTCGCTTCAGGCCCTCCTCAACACGACGTCGTCGGCGTCGGGCATCCCCTCGCTCGCCGTCGCCGAGTCGGCAAAGCTCGTCCCCTGGGTCGTCGGCAACCGCAAGGTGGCGCGCGGCTGGGTCAAGCTCCTCCTGAGCCTGTACGACTCGGCGAGCGACGAGGTGCGCGTTCAGGCCTTCTTGGCGCTCCGCAAGCTCGCCGTCGCGGCCGACCACAGCCTGCGCGAGTCGGTCATCAAGGTGCGTCTCTCTCTCTCTCTCTTCCTCTTGCGTGCTCTTTCGCCGAGGACGGCGACGAGGATGCGTGTAGCTGATGCCGCCTCTCTGCTCTCGCTCGCAGGGCGCCTACGCCGCGCTCCTCGGCTCGTCGCGCCAGACGTCGATGTACACGCTCGGCGCCATCACGCTCATGAAGAACTCGGCCTCGGAGCTGTTCCTCTTGCCGGGCAAGCAGGAGGGCGACCTCGCGTTCCAGCTCGCGTTCGGCTACATCCGCAGCCTCGCCATCCTCCTGCGCAAGGGCGTCAAGGACGCGAGCAAGGAGGCGTTCAAGAGCGTGTACAACTGGCAGTTTGTCCACGCCGTCGACTTCTGGAGCCTCGTCCTGTCGGCGTCGTGCGACAAGCAGCGCGTCGCTGAGCAGGGCGAGAGCCCGCTCCAGCCGCTCCTGTACCCGCTCATTCAGGTCGCCCTCGGTGCCATCCGGTGCGTCCCCTCCTTCCTCTTTCTCTCGCTCTCTCTCGCTAGCCGTGCGCGACCTGTGGACCGGCAGCGGCTGACCTTTGCCCGACCGCCCGCCCGCAGCCTCGTCCCGACGTCGCGCTACTTCCCGCTGCGGTTCCACCTCGTGCGGGCGCTCCTGCGCATCATCCAGCGCACGGGCACCTACGTCCCCGTCGCGACGTCGCTGTTCGAGGTGCTCGACTCGCCCGAGCTCACCAAGCGGTCCAAGCCCTCGACGCTCAAGCCGCTCGACTGGGACTACTACCTCAAGTGCCCGACGGCGTACCAGCGCACGCGCGTCTACGCCGACGCCCTCGTCGACGAGGTCGTCTTCCTCCTGAGCGAGTTCTACGGCGCCCTGTCGACCTCGATCGCGTTCCCCGAGTTGGCGCTCCCGGCGTGCGTCGCCCTGCGCCGCCACGCCAAGAAGCTCGCGGCCCCGAAACTCGCCCAGCAGGTCAAGCAGCTCGTCGACAAGCTCGAGGCCAACAGCGCGTGGATCGAGCAGCGCCGCGAGCAGGTCGAGTTTGCGCCGGCCAAGCGCGACAAGGTCGACCGGTTCCTTGCCGGCGACGACGGCGCCAAGACGCCGATGGGCACGCACGTCAAGCTGCAGCGCAAGCTCAGGGAGCAGAAGAAGGCCCAGATGGAGCGCGCCATGCACGCCGGCGAGGACATCTGAGCTGGGGCTGGACGGCGCGGGAGAGGCGCGAGCGGGCGAGGGAGGGCGTGAAGCGGGTCGGGCGCTGTCCTTGTTGTAGATCTCTGCACCGGCACTTCTTCTTCTTCTTCTCCCCTCGCCGTCCGCAGCGCACAAAGAGCGAGAGCGAGAGAGAGCTGAGGGACTGCAGTGCGCGCTCGCTCTACGTCGGCGTCTCCTTGCCCTTGTCCCACTCGCGCGCGCCGCGCGAGTACCGCATCTCGATGAGCCCGCTCTTGGCGTCGTACCTCGCGCCGACCTCCTCCTCCCCCTCGGCGCTCTCACTCCTCGCCCTCCTCCCGCCCCCGCCGCGGGTCCTCCTCTCCTCCCTCTCCCTGCGCACCCTCTCCCGCTCGGCCCTCCTCAGCGCCTTGTCCCTCCTCTCACTCTCCTTCTTGTCCTCCCGCCGCGCACGCACGACGTCGACCATGCGGTCCCACCCGTCGAACCCGCCGGACGCGATCAGGCCTGTCGAGGCGTCGGTCACGTCGGCGAGCGTGAAGTCGAGCGCCGGGTCGTACGAGGGCGAGAAGTACTTGTCCATCTTGGACGGGACGGGCGCGGTGGGAGGGGGAGGGGGCGGCGAGGCGGGGAGGGGCGCAGAGGGTGAGCGGCGGCGCCTGTGGACGGGCGGGAAGGCGGGCGTCAGCGGGCTCGAACCCGGGTGGACGAGCGGCGGGAGGCAGGAGCGAGAGGGAGAGTGAGTGACGCACCGCTTCGAGACGTGAGAAGAGCCCTCGCGCTGCACCTCGCCCTCGAGCTCGTCCAGAACCTCGTCGACCGCGCGCTCCTTGCCCTTGCCGCGCGCCTCAGACGCCGCCGAGCCCGCCGCCGACCCGCGCCGCTCGCCCTCCCGCTCGCGCTCGCCGTTGCGGTGGTGCCGCCGGCGCCGCTTCCGGTCGACCTCGCCGCCCTCGTCGTCGTCGTGGCCGGACGAGCGCTCGCGGCGGCTGCGGCGCCGGCGCGCACGGCGCTCCTCCTCGTCGGCATCGGCGTGCGAGCGCCTCGCGCGCGGCGAGCGCGACCGGCGCGAGTCGGCCCGCGAGCTGCGGTGCGAGCGCCGCTCGGCGTCGTCGTCGTCGTCATCGTCGCGGCGGCGCCGGGCGGCGCGGCGCTCGTCCTGCGACGCCGAGCGGTCGTGGTCGGCGACTGCAGGAGAGGGACGATGCTCCCCGCGCGGGGAGCGCCCGCCCGCCTCGTCCGCCCGCCGCCGGCGCTCGCGGCGCCGCTCGTCCTCGTCCTCGTCTTCGTCCCGCCGCCGATCCCGGTCCTCGTCCCCTCGCGCGCGCTCCCGCCGCCCCTCGTACTCCGCGCCCGCTCGGCTCGCCCCCGCGGCGCGCTGCTCGCGCCGCCACCGCTCGGCCGCGTCGCGCTCGTCCTGGTCGCGCCTGTGCGCGGCGCGCTCGTCGGCGCGGCGCAGGGCCGCGTTGTGGTCGTCGACGGTGCGGATGACCGAGGTGAGGAAGCGCGTGTTGGGCTTGCGGAGCGGGGCGGTGCTGCGGGGCGGGCGTCGTGCGGGGTCAGGGTGGGTTCCGAGGAGGTGGAGACGGAGGGGGAGGAGAGAGAGGGGCGCACCGTTCCTTGTCCGGGTCGTAGTAGGCGCGGGTGCCCTGCTGACCCCACTGCGAGTCGTTGCGCCTGGCCTCCTGGAGGAGGAGGTCGGCGACGTGGCGGTCGAGCTGGTCGTCGGGGACGGCGGCGGCGGTGGAGGAGGACGACGAGGACGAGGCGCCGACCTGGGCGCGCACGAGCGAGGCGACGATGGACGAGAGGGAGCCGTCCTTGGGCGGCATCGCGCAGGGCTGTGCAGCTGGGCGGCGACGAGCGAGCGAGTCGGGCCGGGAGAGCGAGAGAGAGCGACGCGGCTCAGAGCGACCTCGTCCTCCCGCCGCAACCAGGCTTCCGTGCCAAAGCAGCCCACAGTAGCGCGACGCTTGCTCCAAGGCCCTGCTCGGCGCACCCGCTGCACCGCTGCACCGTCTCGCCTCGCCCTCGCTCGACCGCCGGCCCTCATCATAGCGTTGAGCGACACCGACCCGACCCTCGACCACGCTGGACTCGTGCACGGCCGCAACAGCGACCTCTGCATCGCACACGGCATGGTCAGCGACCGCACCCTCGGCGGTGAGTTCTCCTCCTCGCTGCTCCTCCTCCCCACCCTCCCCCTCGAGCCGGCACTGAACCTCGCCCCCCCGTGTGCTCGCAGGCGCAGGCCTCGTCGTCCTGATCTCGTCGTTTGCCTACTACACCCTCTGGACCCTCGTCACGGTGCGTCCCCTCTCGCTGTGCCCTCGCCCGGGCCCTCGCAGCTGACGAGCCCGACCACGTCCCTCTCCCTCTCGTCCCCTCTCGGCCTCGCCCCGCTCCACCATGCACCCTCCACACACCCACACACCGCGCCCTCTCGCAGCCCTTCCTCCCGCCCTCGTCCCCGCTGTGCGCCCTCTTCCCGCTCTCGCGCGAGTGGGCCATCCGCCTCGCGGCGCTCGTCGTCCTCGTCGGCCTGTCGGGCGTCGGCGTCCTCACCGGGTGCGTCCTCGTCGAGACGGCCGCGAGGAAGCGCGCTGCGGCGAGGGGCAGGAGGACGGGCAGAGGCGAGGGCGACTGAGCCGGGCTGGGCTGGGCTCGAAGGGCGAGAGGCGGTGGATGAGGTGCGTGCGGCCGCTCTCTCTTCCTGCTCTCGCTGGGTCAGTGCGATGCTGACTCGTGCCTTCCGATGCAGGCGTCTTCCCTCCGCGCCGCCGTCGAGCACCGGCCAACTCGAGCAACGCCCTTGGCCTTCCTCACCGCCCCTCTCGACCTCGCACACCGACCGACCGCACCGACCGCGCCGAGCGCATCCACGCCGCCCCCGCCGCGCGCTCTTTCCCCATGCATCGCCACATGCGCACGACTAGGTCGTCTCGCGCTCGCAGGGGCGACGTCACCAGCGCCGGCGAGCGCCTCGGGTTCAGGGACGAGCCGAGCCTCGGGCCTCTCGGGACGAGCAGCGCCGCGCAAAGCTGCGACGCGACCAGCGTTGCACGCTCCCGACGACAAGCACCTCTCCTCCCTCCTCGTCCACTCCTCGCCCCTCCCCCTCGCCCCTCCCCCTCGCCCCTCCCCCTCGCCCCTCCCCCTCGCC
>Ga0308170_10003537_pt1 | contig 12733 bp, 10 predicted proteins | sample PhyBR2_2_FD_202136 | JGI IMG/M metagenome (GOLD analysis project Ga0308170, IMG submission 202136) | Phyllosphere microbial communities from UC Gill Tract Community Farm, Albany, California, United States - DLSLSB.R2 | ecosystem: Host-associated > Plants > Phyllosphere > Unclassified | place... | reverse complement strand
GCATGAAGCAGCTCAATCGCAACGCAGCATTCCACGCGACGTCGGGCGCGGCCTCGGCGCCCTCGTTCGTCACCTCGGCAGGTGGGCTCGCCGTCGACTTTCCCCTGCTCGACCCGGCCGACGAGCAGGGCATCTCGCTGTGGCCGGCCATCCTCGTCGTCTTTGCGGCGCCGCTCGGCGCGTCGCACGAGGCGTTCTACCACCTCGCGAGCCTCGCGAGGCCGTCGTCGACGGCATCCCGCGGCGGCGAGGCCCAAGCGCGAGGAGGCGCTTTCTCGCTCGTCGCAGCGGCCGGTGCAGGCGACGACGACGGCGATGCGGGCGTAGCAGGAGCAGGTGCGAGTGCCGGCGCAGGCGGGCGAGGCGCCGAGCGCGAGGGCAAGCGCAACGGCTACCCGCTCGCGCTTCTCGTCGGGCACGGCGGCGCCTTCCTCGTCTCGCTCGGCTGGGCCCTCGTCGGCTCGCTATCGCTCCCCTCGTCGCCCCTGCGCCCCGCACCCTCGACCTCGCCGTCGTCGGACCTGAGCGCCCTCGTCCCGCCGGCGCCCAACCTTCTCACGGACGGGCGCCTACCGCGCGCCGATGCCGCCCTCGGCGCCGTGCGCCTCCTCGTCCTTGCCGCGCTCGTCGCGCAGCTCGAGGCGCACGCGACGGTCGGCATCGGGCGCGTGCGGCGGGCGCTGCGCGGGCTTGGCGGCGAGGGCGGCAAGGCGCGTGCGGCGAGGAGGACGGCGGCGCGCGTGGTCGTATGGGCGGCGGTGGCCGGGTTGGCGGCGGTGCTTGTTGCGGTCCCGGCTGTTGCGCGAGGCGGGGGAGGGAAGAAGGGCCCAGGCTGGGCGGGCGAGGGCAAGCACCCGAGGGGTCACGGCGAGGGGATGCTGCGCGTCGCCGAGTGGTGCGGCGTCTTCCTCGGTGGCATCGGCGGCTGCCTCGTACCCGGTGCGTCCCTCCTTCCCCTCTCCTCGTCGTGCTTGTGTCGCTCTCGACGAACGCTGACGCGCTTTCCCCGCCCGCAGCCATCGCCTACCTCGTCCTGTTCCACCTGCGCCGCCCGCGCTCGATCCTCCTCCCGCCGTCGACCTCTCCCTCGGCCTCGAGCGACCCCTCGGCCTCGACGACCGACGCCCTCCTCGCGCGCAAGGAGCGTCAGATGCAGCGGCGCCTGTCGGGCCGGCGCGTGTGGACCGACGCGGGCGTGTTTGGGCTGCTCGGGCCGGTGGGCGTGCTCCTGGTTGCGAGGGGAGCGGTCGTGCTCATCGGCGGGTGAGTTCGAGCTGTAGAAGCGGGCGCGAGCGGGCCGACTGTATCACGATTGCGGCTCCGAGTCGGCGGGTCCTGCGAGGGCGAGTCAACCTGTCCTTCTCGCTCGTGAATCGGTCTCGTGCATTTCGAGCTCTCCTATAGCGCTGAGCTGAAGGTTCCGATCCACGAGAGCGTCGCTCCAGGTGCTCTTGCGCGACGTCTCGTCGGCGGCCTTCTCAACTCGCGCTTCCTCCTGGTCTCGCCTCGCCTCGCTAAGCAGTTTTGCTTCTCCTCTCGGTCTGCAGCTCTGTTTCAAGCTGTCACAGCGACGCTTACTCTGCCCGTGCATCTCGTCCCGAGGGACGAGCGCTCTCTCTGCGCTATTGCCCGAACGCTCGAGCCTCGGGACGAGCGAGACGACGCTCGCGCAAGGTAAGGAGCTAGGACGTTACTGAATCGCTCAAGGGCGCAGATCAAGCTCGTGAGCGACTCGTCGTCGCATTTCTACCGCTCGCCAATGCTCTACTGCGCCCGCTTCTCCTCCTCCTTCGCTGCCGCCGTCCCAGCACCGCCTCGCCGCCGCACCCACGCCTTGAGCTCCTCGACGCTGCTCCTCGCACTCGCGCCGACGCTCGCGCCCCGCTCAGCCCTGCGGCGAGCCTCGCCCCACACGCCCTCGACGCCGTCGCCGACGCGGTCCACGAGCCGCTCGAGCGCGCCGCCCGCCCTGCGCACGCTGTCGCTCGCCGGGTCGATGACCTCGCCCCTGCCGATCGGGCGCAGTGCACCGGTGGGGGCAGGCGCGAGGCTGCCCGGGCGGGCGTAGATGCCGACGAGGCGCGACAGGAGGCCGTCGGCGGCGCCGAGGCGGGCGAGCGCGGCGGGGAGGCGCGCCTCGAGGGCCGCGAGGGCGCGGTGCGCGGTGCGGCGGGTGAGGGCGAGGAGGTGAGAGGGGAGGCGCTGGAGGTGGGTGAGGAGGAGGGACGGGAGGCGCGAGAGGCGCGAGGGGAGGGCGAGGAGGGTGGCCTGCAGCCGGGAGGGAAGGGCCGAGACGGTCGCGAGCGAGGGGACGGAGGGCGAGGGGAGGCGCACGGCGGCGGGCGCGGCGGGTGCAGGCGCGGCTGGCGCGCCGAGTCGAGGTGCCGAGGGGGACGTCTCGGGCAAGCTCGCGCGCGCCGGCGCCAACGACGGGGCCGTGTAGCCCTTGACGAACCTCGTCCAGTCGACGTCGTCCTCGAAGTCGACCGCTCGCGCTCGCCTCGCCTCCGCCGCACGACGGCGCGCGCCCCGGCCGCCGAGCCCCCACAGGGCGGCGCGCTCGAGCCAGCGGACGAGGGTCGTGCCTGCGCCCTCGCGCGCCCAGAGGTGAGTCGTCAGGACGGGGACGGCCTCGATAACGTCGCCCGGTGCGCCGAGGGTGCGGCGGTTGGCGCGGCGGCGCAGGAAGCCGAGGATGGAGGACGACGAGGGGGAGGAGGTGGTCGCGGCGGGGAGGGAGAGTGGGAGGGTGAGGGCCGAGAGGCGGTGTGCGAGGACCATGTCGGTCGCGAGGCGGTCGCCGATGACGAGGATGCGGGTGCGCTTGCGGCGGTGCTGGTCGGTGTGGGTGCTTGAAGGGGAGGAGGGGGAGGTCGAGGCGAGGCGGGCGCGGGCGAGGGGCGAGAAGACGACCTGGCCGGCCTGGGCCGTCGTCGAGTGGGCCTCGTCGTCGGCGTCGGTGGACGGTGGGCGCAAGAGGGAGCGGCGGTGCGAGAGAAAGTGGGCTGCGACCTGGTGGACGCAGGCGTGGGCGGGTTTCGGGTGTGGGTGGACGAGGACGGGGACGCCGAGGTTGCGCGAGAGGGCCTCTGCCTGGAGGTTGAGCGGGTCCTTGCGGTGGTCGCCGGCCGAGTTGGAGACGACGAGGACGTTGTCGGGCCCAAAGGTGTCGACGAGGTCGTGCCAGGCCTGGCGGAGGTGCGGGTCGTCGGCGAGGGAGTCGGAGCGGGGTTGGGCGATGCAGTTGTCCTTGTCGATGACGACGCCGAGGATGCTGGCGTGGTTGCGGAGCTTGTCGAAGTCGAGCGAGGCGATCGAGGGGATGCGGAGGGCGGGTTCGAGGATGTGCGGGCGGACGAGTGCGGCGAGGGTGGCAGCGATCCCAGGCCAGTTGGTGGCCATGGTCGGGCTGTGCGGTGCTCTGGCTGCCGTCGAGAGAGCGAGCGAGAGACGGAACCGACTCGCCTCCTCTCGCCTCGCCGTCCTCATCTCGGCTTGGGCTCTCTCCCTCACGCCCCCCTCTCTCCCTCGCCGAGTAGGGCAGAGCAGCCACTAGGCAGCCATGACTGCACCCGCCACCGACACCAAGCGCGACCCCTCGCCCGACTCGTCTACCTCGAGCGACCCCGAGGCCAACTCGTCGCGGCTGCACCTCCCGCCGCACCTGCTCGCCTCGGCCGACGCAGCCTACGAGGGCGACACGCCCAACACCCTCGCAGACCACCTCTTCCTGCGCCCGCACCCACCCTCGCGCTCGTCGTCGTGGCACTCGATCCTCGACCCCGACTCGGCCCACGTCCACCACGCGGCGCACCACCCTCCGCCCGCCTCACCTCGCCCACCCTCGCACCTCGCGCACCACGACATCGACCACGCCGACGACCGAGATGCCACCTACCCGGCCCGCCCCCGCCCAACCACCCGCTCGTCCCACTCGAGGAGCAAGAGCCGCGTCCGCAACCTCAAGTGGTACCACCGCCCCTCGCCCATCTGGTTCTTCCCCGGCACCTTCCTCCTCGCCATGACGGGCGGCATGATCATCTCGCCCAAACTCGAAATCTACACCCAGCTCATCTGCCGCGCCATGCCCGTCGAAAAGTCCCACGTCTCGCTCCCGCCGCCCCTCGTCGACGCCCAACCCGTCACGGGCGTCAGCCCGATCGCCGGCGCCCCCATCTCGACCACGCCCGTCAACTCGACCTCGACCTCGACCTCGTCCTCGTCGCACTCGGGGCACCAGGACCGCCTCTTCTTCGAGTGGACCGCCTCGCCCGCACCCGTCCTCGGCGTCGACCGCGACTCGGACGGCCACCTCGACACGGCCACCACCACAAAGGACGGCGACTCGTGGAGCCTCCAGTGCCAAAAGTCGAGCGCAGTCCAGGCCGCCGTCGCCCAGCTCGTGCGTCCCCTCTCGCTCTCTCGGACGCGCACAGGACGAGCCCGCACTGACCCCTTCTTGCTCTCGCGCGCAGGCCCTCGTCCTCGCCCTCATGATGGGCGTCCTCTCGGCCCTCACGACCGGCTGGTGGGGCGCCTTCTCGGACCGCCGCGGCCGCAAGCCCGTCCTCCTCCTCGCCCTGTGCGGCACCGTCATGATGGACTCGGTCTTTCTCCTGTGCGTCCCTCTCTCTCTCTCCCTCTCTCTCTTGCGCTCCTACTCGGACGAGCACGCACTGACGCTCATGCTCAAACAGCGTCGTCAACTTCCACTCGACCCTGTCGTACAACTTCCTCTTCGTCGGGCCCTTCCTGGACGGCGTCGTCGGCGGCTGGGCGTGCGTCCTCTTCTCGCTCCCTTTCCTCTCCCTCCTACACCTGCTGACGATGCTCCCTCCCGCCCGCAGTACCGCACAGGCCGCCGTGTCGGCCTACGTCAGCGACTGCACGTCGCCCGGCTCGCGCGCGCGCGTCTTCTCGCTCCTCGGCGGCTGCCTCATGGGCGGGTTCGCCTGCGGGCCCCTGTTCGGCAGCGCCCTCATCTCGCTCACGGGCGGCTGGGTCCTCGCCCCCTTCTACGTCGCCCTCGGCACCCACTGCGCCTTCGTCGCCGGCCTCGCCCTCGTCCTCCCCGAGTCGCTCTCGGACGAGCGCCAGCTCGCCGCCCGCGAGCGCCACCGCCTCGACAAGCTCGCACAGCGCGACGCCGACAAGCAGGCCGGCGCCGACGGCCACGGCGCGTCGTTCGCCCGGCGCACGGCCCGCTCCTTGCGCCGCGCCGCCGTCAAGCCGTTCGCGTTCCTCAAGCCCATGGCGCTCCTCCTCCCGCGCCCCGTCACCGACGAGGTCGACGACGAGCTGCGCACCAACATCGAGTGGGGTGCCCACCTCGACGAGTACGCGCACCCGAAGGACGTGTGGCGCGCCAAGGCGTCGTCGGGCTCGTCGGCCGGTCGGCGCGACTGGGCCTTGACCAAGATCGCGTTGGCCTACGCCCTCAACATGGGCCTCATGGGCGTCATGACCGTCAAGCTTTGTGCGTCTTGCCCTCTCTCTCTTCCTCTTCCGCTCGGCCGGACGACGACGACGAGCGACGACGAGCTGACTCTCGCTCGCCCTCTCGCTCGCAGTGTACGCCCGCACCGAGTTCGGGTGGGCGCCGACCACGACGGGCTACTTCCTGTCGTACATGGGCTTTATGCGCCTCTTGACGCTCCTCGTCGTCCTCCCGCTCGGCATCAAGCTCCTCCGCCGCCGCCCGATCCCTTCGCCCTCTCGCCCTCGCCCGACCTCGTCGTCGGACGCCGACGTCGACATGGTCGCCGCCGAGAAGCAGTGGGACGCCGAGGCGCGCTGGCTCAAGATCGTCGCCGACTCGCACTTTGACCTCGTCCTCGCGCGCCTGTCGCTCGGCATCGACGCGCTCGGGTTCCTCCTCTTCCTCGTCGCGCCCCTCCTCGGCGCCCCGCGCGCCTCGTCGGCCCACACGGCCGTCTTCCTCGTCGCCGTCCTCGTCCAGTCGCTCGGCTCGGGCTCGAGCCCGGCCATCCAGTCGCTCGCCCTCGCCCACTCGACCCCGCGCGACGCCGGCCGCCTCTTTGCGAGCCTGAGCGTCGTCCAGGCCCTCGCCGCCCAGGTCGTGAGCCCGGTCCTGTTCACGGCCGTCTTCAGCCGCACCGTCGGCCGGTTCGACGAGGGCATCTTTGCCCTCGCCCTCGCCCTCAGCGTCGCGAGCTTCACCGCCCTGAGCAGCGTCCGGCTTCGGCGCGTGCACGTCGCGGCGCCCGGTGCGCGCTCGTCGACCGACGGCGACGGCGAGCGCGGCCCAGGTGCGGCGGCCGACGAGGCGGCCGTCGGCTCGGCGTCGGCGCCGCTTTCGGCGCAGGGGCGCGCCGCCGCCGCCGCCGCCGTCGGCGGGCGCAAGAGCAAGTCGTCGCTCGTGCCGCAGCGAGGCTTCGAGCCCGAGGATGACGACGACGAGGCCGAGGTCGCCAAGGGTGGGCGCGCGCGAGGGAGGGGGAGGGAGCGCAGGGGGAGCTGGAGCGCGCCCGTGTCCGAGCCCTACAGGGACTAGACGGCGCGCTCGAATCGCTTGTGGTGGAGCAGCTTAGTCGAGAAGGATAGAGCGGCAGAGGGTACTGTTCATAGCGCGCGCGTAGAGAAGGAGGAGGAGGAGGAAGCTTAGTCGTTCAGTTTGCGGTCCTTGTAGCTCTTCTCGGTGCGTCTCGATCTTGCTTGCCATCATACACACGATCCCATCTCTCTCATTTTTGCCTCGCTGCCGCTCGAGAGCAGCTCGAGCCCAACATCGATACCCTCGCGCTCGTGCCGAATGCCTTCGCCCGCGCTCGCCTCGACTTCCCCAGCTAGCGCAAGCCTTCTGCTCGTCCCTCGCACCGCAGCAGAGACCAGATGTAGCCGTCACTGAGCTAGCGACAAAGAGGGCGAGAGAGAGGGAGAGAGAGCTGCTGAAAAGGAGAGGCTCAAGCGATGAGAAGGAGAGGCTCGAGCGTCGTCGAAGCACGGCGGTCGATCCTCCTCGAGGGGCGACTCTTGCACGCATTGACGCTCACGAGACAGTTCTACACTGCAATGCTCGAAAGCTACGCAAGAGCTACGAGAGAGACTGACGCTAGAAGCCCTGCGCGTTCAACTTGCCGCCCTCGGCAAAGAAGGCCGCCTCGAAGCCTCTCAGCCGCGGCTCGTCGCTCCACTGGACGACCTCGAGCGCCTCGTCCTTGTCGAACCGTACCTCGAAGCCGTCCGAGGCCGGCGTAGCGAGGCGGTCCTCGTCCGAGCGAGGGTCGTCCCACCTTGTGTCGATGCAGAGCTGCGAGCGAGGTTAGGCGTCAGCGAAGTTGCTCCGCTTCCAATCGAGCGAGAGCGTGTAAACAGGACGCACCGCAGTGTTCCAGCCGCCGTGGAAGCCCTGCGAGGGAAGACGAGGTCAGTTTGGCTGCTACGAGCGGCGGCGAGCGAGCGAGAGCTGAGGACGCACCGCACGGACCCCCTTCTCCATGACTGCCCTCCTGCGCACCCTCGGCGACGCCGCACCAGCGAGCGAGGTGCCGTTGTCGCGCACGTCGGCAAGCATGTCGCAGTCGATGCCCTCGTCGACGAGCGGCTCGACCGTCTCGAGCGCGCGCGAGGAGCCGAACGTCGCCGCGCCCGAGCCGAGCGGGAGCGAGTTGGGCTGCGTGCGTACTTGACGGTGACGGCCCCAGGCGTTGCCTGCGCGCGCAAGGGAGAGACGAGAGGGTGCGAGTCAGGCGATGTTGCAGGAGGTGGTCGAGGTGAAAGGGAGAGACGCACCAGGGCCGACGCCGGACGGGATCTGCTTGAGAAGGTTGGCGTGTACGAACATGGGCTTGCCGAGGTGGTCGTTCTGGAGCATCGTGTGGCCCTGCGCGCAGGCAAAGCAAGGTGAGCAAGTGGACCTGCGAAGCAAGTCGAGCCCGTGACGACGACGAGGTCCGGGGAGGAGCAGGCAGGACGCACACAGAAGCCGCTCGCAGCTGCAGGGAGGCACATGAGCATCAGCTAGAGCTCATGCTACTATGAGTTGAAGAGTAGGAGAGGTGCACGCACTGTTCCGAGGGAGAGCGCCGACCGAAACGTACCGCCCGGGCACGCCCCACCGCCGTCTCAGGGCGAGCCATGCGAAGCGGAACAGGTCCTTGTCGCCCTGCGTGAGATGAAGAGTACGAGAGTGGAGGAGGGAAGGGGAGGAGGGCGGGAAGGCGGGAGAGAATAGGTCAGCTCGGCTTGCTCGGCTCTCCGCTCAAGCTTGAGGACAAAGTCTGCGCACATCCGACAGGCTGCAAGTTCATAGAGTCAGATCTGCTCCATAGAGCGAGAGGAAAAGGGAGAAGAGAGAGGGACGCACTTGAACCAGAACTTGAACCTGCTCGAGTCCATCATCCACTCGGCGAGCAGGAGAGCGTCGAGCGTGCGGCTCTTGTCGACGAGGATCTGGCCCGCTTCTTGCTCCCACTCATCGCGGCAGGGGACGCCGATGATCGACCAGATGGCGTTGTCGGCTTGCGTGCGCCACTGCGCGCGACCGTGTCGTAGTGAGCGAGGACGAGAGGGGCACGAGGGAGGGGAACGAGCGCACATAGTCGGGCCAGAACATCGCGCCGTGGTGCTTGTAGGCGTTCCTGCAGGGTCAAGCCGAGTCAGAGAGGTGTCAGAAGGGTGCAGGAGAGGAGGAAAGGGACGCACGACTCCCACAAGCCCGCCGGCTTCCCCCGGATCTCCTCCCGCCGTCCATCGGCCGCCGAGCGCATCCACGGGTCCCACTCGTTCTCGGCGCCGTCGAGAACAGCTTGAGGTACAGGCGAGTCGGTCGGCATGAGCGACGCGGTCGGGATGTTGTCGCTGTCGAGGAAGAGGACCTCGCGGAACTGCGAGCGGATGATGGCCGTCGCCTGCGCGAGGAGGTCAGACATCGGGTCGGCTTCACACAGCTCGGTGGAGTAGAGAGACGCACCTTGATGTGAAAGTTCTTCCTGCGGGTCGAGGTGGGTGAGGGGTCAGCGTCGGCGCGAGAGAGGGCGACTCGAGGCGACTCGAGCGAGGCTGGACGCACTTGCGGCTCGGGTCCCTCGTCGCGTCCTCGACGACTCGCAGCTGTGCGCCGTGCGCCTTGAGCTCGGCGCGGACCTCGGCGCTCGGCTCCTCGCCCGGGAACGAGAAGATCTCGGACGGCAAGGTCGTGTGGAGGTGGTTGCGGAGCATCTTGAGCGTGAGGAGGACGCGCGAGAACGTGTCGGCGTTGCCGGCCGTGAAGACGAGGCCCTGTGTGGCTCTGAGTTAGCTCGAGCCCGTGTGCAGGGGGGAAGGGCGAGATCCGACGCACCTTGCCCTTGCCCCAAGCTGCCTCGCCCAGAGCTCCCTCTCTCTCGCGCGCCCGCAAGTACTCGATCATCTCGCTCCTGAGGCCCATGACGTGCGACGTGTTGAGCGAGTGCCATGCGACGTGCGCATCGTTGAACTGATTGAAGTTCTGGACGGGCCGGATGCGGTAGAGCGGGCAGAACTGCGCGCAGGAAGGAGGAGAGGATCAGCTCAATTCTTCAGTTCAGCTTGCTCGGCGCACAGAGCTCGGAGCGAGGGTCGAACAGAGGGAAAAGAAAGGAGGAAGGATCAGAAGAAGATGGACGGCGACGCACCTCGTCGCTCTTGCGGACCCAGTCGGCACCCTCGACTCCCCACCCAGGCGCGTCCCGCTCCCACGCCGCAAGCCGCTCGCTCGTCGTCGCTCGCTCCGGCAACGGCCTGCGAGCGTGCTCAAACCGTGCATCGAGGTCGTCGGGCGCGGCGCCGGTCTGACCACAGCTCGACGAGCCGAAGGCGTGCGCCGACGCCGACGAGGCACTCGCGCCGGTGCTGCGCCATGCCGTCCATCGACTCGTTGAGGATGCTGCTCCGTATTTTGCGGCGACGTGTACGCCGTACATGAAGAGCGAGACGAGGGCGAGGACGGTCCAGACGATGCCGCGGCGAGGAGGAAGGCGTGACGGTGAGCTGACGTGGTGGCTGGGTGAAGGCGGGGTCCATGGCGGCGTGCTGGAGCTAGGCGAGTCTTTGCGGTCGACCGCGGCTCGCTCGTACGACGAGAGCGGCAGGAGGGGGACCTCGTCGCGGCGAGTCGAGGAGGTCGAGGCGGTCGGCATCTTGCGCTGGTCGAGGGCTGCTGCGGGCGAGGCAGAACCGTCAGCAACTACTCTCGGTACCGTGCCATCCTCGTGCGGGCCCATCTCGCTGCTGCCGCCGGGGAATGGCGCCTCATCACCTGCTCCGGCCGAGGAGAGGTGGGGAGGAACGCACCTCGTCCACGGGTGCCGCACCTTGCAGACGGGTGTCGAGCGAGGCAGCAGAAGGCTGTAGAGCGAAGCAGCAAGCGCGCAGGCGAGCTGCGAAGCCATCGCAGGCGGGTGCGGCGGTGCGCAGCTCCGAAGACGTTCGCCGGCCTCGGGCCGCAGTCGGCGATCTGACGGCGTCCGTCCGCATGGCGCGCCCGCAGCACAGCTCCTGTCCGCGTCGCCCTTACGAACCAATCGCATCTCGCCCGCGTTCGAGAGGAGGCCGATCCGCTCTCTCGCTCTCGCTCCCGCTCTCCTGCGCCAGCTGCAAAGTCGACAAAGTGCGAGACGACCGAAATGTGTGCAGGGGGGAGTAACAGGGTATAAGTTGCGCGTGTGTGCTAGGCAAAGTGAGCGTTGCGGGAAAACCGAAAGAGGAGGAGGGAGCGAGGAAATCTAGGTCACGGCGAACGGCGGGGAGAAGAGTGTCCTTGCAAGCACGATGAGGGAACGAGCGACTGGGGACGAGAGAGGGGAACTGGACAAGATATGTGAGGAACGAGGAGCGCGCTCAGGCGAGGAAGGCAAAGGCGGCGCCGACGAGGGCGACGAGCGAGCCGGCGACGCCGACGGCCGACGCGCCGTTCGCGTCGTTGGCCGTGTTGGACGTCGTCGCGCCCGAGGCCGCAGCATCGGCAGCGGCGGCGCCGGTGGAGCCAGTAGCGCTCTCGGCGGCGGACGAGGCGGACGAGGCGGGGACCTCGGAAGTCTGCGGGAAGGACGAGGTCAGCTTCGCGCTCAAAGGGCGAAAGAGAGACGCAGAGAGGGAGGAACGTACAGTCGAGGTGACGGGCGTCGAGGTAGGGGTGGCGAAGGTCGAGGTGGCGGTGGCGTAGAAGCTGCGCGACGACTCGGAGTCAGCCTAGGTCGCTCAACGGACGGTGAGAGCAAAGCGGGGAGAGGGACGCACGCCGACGAAGCGGTCGCGAGGTACGCCTCGGCGACGGTGTCGTTGGTGCCGTAGTAGGGCTTGCCGCACTGGCCGATGGGCGTGTAGTACGAGAGGTGGTCGTCGATCGGGCTGCGAGGCGAGCAAGTGCGTCTGGGTCAGCCGAGCTCCACACGCGGCGCAAAGAACGAGCGAGGGACGTACCCGCCGGCGGTACCCTGGCATGCGGCGTTGCTCGGGTCGTCGCAGACGGTGAACTGCAAGCGAGCGAGGCAAGCGTCAGCTCGAGAGCGGGGAGGAGGCTCGAGCGTGAACTCGACCGGGGCGTGCGAGAGGAGGAAGAGAGGGACGCACGTCGTAGCCGTAGGTCGCGTTGCTCGTGCCGTTGCCGAGGATGTGGAAGCCCTGGAGCGCGAACGTGTAGTCCTCCGACTCGGGGATGTAGGTCGGAACCGGGTCGTCGTTGGCGACGACGCGCTGGCCGGCCTCGCCGCCGTACAGGCTGTTCATGAGCGTCGCAGCGGCCGGGTTGAAGACACGAGCCGCGCCGTGGTTGTGCGTCCAGTGCGACAGACCGCGCCAGCCGAGGTCGAGCGAGGCGACCTGGGCGACCATGCCGCCGAAGCCGTGGCCGGTGATGGACCATCTGCGAGACAAAGGCGTCGAGCATCAGCTCGTCTTCATGCCGAGTCGAACGAGGAAGGAAAAGGGACGCACTGTGCGCCGGTCGTGTTGACGTAGTACTTGACGAGCTCCCAGTCGTTGGTGATCTCCTTGGCCTCGATGTAGGCCTGGGTCGCAGCGGCGTGCGCCGTGCAGTTCTGGCAGCTGTCGCCGATGTAGAAGAGCTGACCGACTGCGGATGCCGGATCGAGGATGGGCGGGAGGAGAGGCGGGCGAGCGAGAGCGGGAGAGGAGGAGGGAGGTCGGGGCGAGCAAGAGGGTGCGGGATGAGGGAGAACACGTCAGTACTGGCCTGCAACGCCCGAGAGAACACAAGCACCGGCTGAGAAGAGGAGGGGCACGCACCATCGACGGTCGACTGGTTGCTGCGAGAGCGCGCCGGGGATTCCGAGGGAGGTGTCAGCGACGGCGCACGCTCGCCCGAGCACGCAGAGAAAGAGCACGCACAAGGTCGACTCCCAGCCGAACATGCCCTTGAAGACCATGACGACCTTGTCCATCTCTGCGGCAAGGAGCGAGGTCAGCCTCTTGCGCGCGCAGCTCGTCCGGTTCGAGGAAGACGGGTCACGCACCGGGAATGACGGCGACGAAGCCCTCGCCGCCACTGGCAGTCGGGCCGAAGCCCTGCACGTAGGTCCAGGCTGCGGGCGAGGCGAAGGGAGGGCGAGGTCAGCGGCCAAGTCGCCCAAAGTCGAGTTGGGGCGGTGCGAGCGAGACGAGGGTGCGGAGCGGGCGACTCACGAGCGGCGGTCGAACCGGGGAACGAGCTCTCGAGTGCGGCCTGGTCGAAGGTCTGGGCGCAGACGGTCGTCGGGTCCGAGTTGTAGGCGGCCATCGAGAGGAGGCCTGTGGA
>Ga0308170_10003528_pt1 | contig 12753 bp, 9 predicted proteins | sample PhyBR2_2_FD_202136 | JGI IMG/M metagenome (GOLD analysis project Ga0308170, IMG submission 202136) | Phyllosphere microbial communities from UC Gill Tract Community Farm, Albany, California, United States - DLSLSB.R2 | ecosystem: Host-associated > Plants > Phyllosphere > Unclassified | place... | reverse complement strand
GGGCAATGAGTTTGTCCTGCGCCAGCGCTTGCCGAGCCAGGCCGACCAGACCTGCGATGTCGACCACGTTGCCGTGCACCAATTGTGCGTAGTTGATATACGCATGTAGGCGCACCGCCAGGGTCAGAGGCCGCCCCGAGCCTTCCTGCCCGCGCAACGCGTTCATCAGCGCTTGTATGGCGAAACCAGCGTTCAGCGTGTGGACACTCCCTACCTCGGTGGGATCGCTCGGCACGGAGGGTTTGTTGGCCAACGCTGAAAAACATTCCGAGAGGTAGTTTTTTATCCGCAGCAGACGATGATCGTCAGTGGCGATTCGCACCAGATGCTCAGGCTTTGCCGGATCGATCAGGCTTACCCGGTAAGATCCGTCGGGCATGACCTCCAACGTTTCGAACAACGGCACCAGGTGTGCTGCCGACGGGTTCGCCTGCTGGAGATGGCGGGTCGTCTGCTCGATCTGCTGGCTCCACCAATGGCCATCCAGCGCCAGCAGACAGCTGCCCAGTCGGGGATTGTTGTGCAGTGACTGACCACGGGCGCTGGCCAACCGCTGCCTGACTGGGCCTTGCGCTTGCCCGGGCAAGGCGCCGGGTTGCAGCAGGTGCTCCACGGTGAAGCCGTCGGACAACTGCAAGGCCGAGACTTTTTCACTTTGCAGGTCGATCAGATCGAATTCCGGCCGATTTTCAGCACCGTAGGCAGCGTAATAACGAGCCATGCCCTCTTTCTGGAAAAAACGCTCCAGGCCACGTTGGAACGCGTCCGAATGCTCGAACTTGCAGAGACCAAAATTCGGGTCGAAAAAATGATAGAGGGCGCGTTCGGCGCTGACCGTCTTGGCCACCAGCATTGAATGATTGTCAGAGTTGAGCAATAGCGTACGGGAGCCGGTGTGCTTCTCGAGTGCGGCCGTGACCTGATCGAGGTTCGCCTGCCCAAGCGACGTCCCGACGTCACTCATCGGTACGTCCCCCAGGGCTTCCAGCGCTTGTATAAAGCCTTGGGAGTCGTCTTGCCCAGGTTCCAGCACAGCGAGGAAGAAACGCTCGCGCAAATGTCCGGAAGCGGTATCGCCTTGGGCCAGCGCCGCGCCCATCACCAACGCCAGTGGATAACAACGTCCGCCAATCGTCTCGCCATCACGGTTGAGCAGCAAATCCTGAGGGACCATTTGAACGCCGTTGTGCCCGAACCCATCCAGCAATTGCCCTGACCGCTCGATAACCTGGATACGGTGCTCAAGGGCGGCCACTTTTTGAATCTGCGCAACATGGCGCCCCCATTGCGACAACGTCAGCGCTTTCTTCAAGGCGGTTTTTTTCAGTTCCAGTGCGCTGCCGGACGGTATCGATGCGTGGGCCGCATCGTCCGCCAGGCCGCTCATGAACCGTGCAGCCTTGCGCTTGTACAAGTGCCGCTCGATGACCGCATAACGCCCGGAGACACCCTGCTCGGCAACACCGTTGGCAAGGTTTTCCAGCTCGCTGGTGGATGCGTTGAAGTGCTGGTTATCCAGGGAATCCATCCCCAACAACAGGCCCAGCGACAGCCTTTGCAAAGGACTCGCTTCAATGAAGCGGCGCGAGCCGCTGGCGATGTCGCTCAGCACTTCATCGATCCCTTGGTCGCGGATTCTTTCATCACTCAGGAAGACGGGGACAAGCGCGCTGGGCGCCTGGCTCTTGATCAGTTGGCGGTCGTCGAAACTCAGCGGCAGTGGCTTGTCGAAGCGGATTTCGCCGTCATGGCCCTGTCTCATCGCCTCGATGAACGGCTCGCCGAGCCCCTCGGCCAAGCGCTCCAAGACATCGGTCAGCAGCACCGCGCGCCCTTCGATCAATGGCCAGCCCTGTTGGAACTCGATCGTCGGCGGCTTGAGCAATTGCGCCATATCGCCTTTGTAGCGCGCCTTGTACTGACCGTCGCGCCAACGCGCCCGCTCGTTGGCGACCCATTCTTCGGGTTGGCTGCCGTTCTCTTTCCAGGAGTGATCCTGCTCCTCTTCGGTGGCGCCATTAACCGTGAGGTTGGGGGCAATACCGGCTTCTTCGCGCAAGGTGCTGGCAGCTACCGCGCTCAAGTGCGCGTTCGCGTAGTCGGCCATGCCGTCGCGCATGGCACCGGGGCCCGTCAGATGGATAGTGCCTTCACTGTCGAACCGAATGCCGTCGCCGAAGTGGGTCGCTACCGCCGATATCCGCGCTATCACCCTGAGTACTTCGTCCATCGGCAACCGAGCCAGCGGCCCATTGTCCTTTTCGAACACTTCCTCTACCAATGTCAGCATGGCGGCGACATCGCTCAATGGGATACCGCGCTGAGCGGCCAGCCGGGTCGAGGTCTCGATCAGCTCGTAGTTGGAACGATAACGGTCGAGCACGCTTTTTAGGATTTCAGCGCCTGGATGGGCCATCAGAAAGGCATTGGAGAATGACCGCTCCATCGTCAAGGCTCGCAACGCAAAGGGGCGGGCCAGTCGCTCCGCCGGCAGTTCGAAAACCTCCCCCAGGCTTGGCCGACTTTGCGCGAATGCTTCCAGTGCCGGCAGATGCTCAGCAGGAATATGTGCACGATAACGGGAGGAGGCCTGGCGACCTGGCATCAATTCCGGATTGTCGTTCAATAACAATTGCAGGGCCCCCAAACGGGCATCGCGGTCAAAACCGCTGATATCAACTGCGCCCCAGGGATTCGACAGCGGAGGAAGATGGTCGATATCCGTATAACTGCCGCCTTCGGCATACAGGATTTCAGCGCGCACGACATCGGACGCCGCTGCCATATTGCCTAGCAAGCGCATCTCCCGTTCATAGACATCCTGCAATTGCAGCGAAACCGCGCCGGTAGCGAGATCACGCAACGTAAAGCCGTCCATGTCCAAGACACTGCGACGATCGTGTTCCAACTGTTGGCGCAGCCCTTGCGTATCCTGACCGTAGGCGCGGGACAGTAAATCTATCCGGGCCTCGTCGGCTGATCCGCCATTAGCCACAGTGGCGTTGATATGTGCATGCATCTGTTGTTTCAGAACAATAGCGCGCTCGTTGTACAGGGCGCCCAACTCAACTTCGGCAATACGTTCATCTACACCTTGTAAAAAGACATCGGCCTTGGCGGCTTCGACAATAAGCCTATTGGTTTGCCAAGCCAGTAGTGCGTCACTGTCATACCAAAGATTCAGGGTATAACCCTGCCTGGCCAATACGAGTCGCCACACATTGAGGTAATCGCGTTGGATATCGCCAAGGCCGCTGCCGAGCCAGACGAAGTGGAACGCCTTGGGCACCTCCGTTGGCAACTGCTTCATCTGCTCGGTACTGAACTGAAGGCGCGCTTCGTGAAGTTCAACTTTGTCGTAAATCTGCGGCAAATCCATCGCCGCCCCGGTTGAGCCAGGCGTCCGGGAATCCTGGCTGCGCTTGACCCTGCGGTTGCCCAATAGCTGGGCGAGGGTCTGTTTCAAGAGCCCTAATGGCTCGAGCAACCTGTGGGAATCCGGCATACCGACACAAGCGAAGTAGTACCGGATGACCGCCTCGTATTGCTCATTGTTTTTGAATGGCAACAGGGCCCGCTCGAGGTCGGCCAGTTTGAAAAGACTGATGAAACCGAGCGCACCGTCGCCCGTATTGATGTTTGCTTCCTGCATAAAAAGACACTCCTTGACCCGCCCTGGCAAAAACGAACAGGCAAATAAAAACACCGCCGCCGGCGTCTGTTCCGGCAAACCATTATTCAATTGAATACGTTGAAACTTGGCGATATGGAAAACTCTGCCAAGCACTGACAACTGCACACCGACAACTTATCAGGCACGCAAACTAACGCTTAAAAACAAACAACTCAAACAGGAAGGCTTTCAATGCATGTCAAAGAGCGACCCATACTAAAATTTTTATTCTTGAGTTTAATCGGGCGACCAATAAAGCGAACGAATCGAAAGCGCGGTCCTGAAGTTCATATTTATCCTGTGGCGAGGGAGCTTGCTCCCGCTGGGCAGCGAAGCGGCCCCCAACCTGACACCTCGGTGTATCAGATTGATCGAGTCGCTGCTTTTGGGGCTGCTGCGCAGCCCAGCGGGAGCAAGCTCCCTCGCCACACGTGAACAGTGCGATTCAGGAGGCAGGCTTATGCGCATACCAGCGCGGCGTGTACACCCAGTCACCGCCTTCGGCGCGCGGGAACACGCATGTCGTCGAGGAACCGATCAGCACCATGGTGCGCATGTCCACTTGGTCCGGGGTCAACTGCCCCAGCGTCGTGACGCGCAGTGACTGGCCCGGGCGACCGATGTCGCGGCCCAGCACTACCGGCGTCTGCGCCGTGCGATGTTGGGCGACGATTTCCAGCGCGCGCCCCAGTTGCCAGGGCCGGGAGCGGGAGATCGGGTTGTAGAACGCCAGGGCCAGGTCCGCCTCGGCGGCCAGGGCGAGGCGTTTTTCGATGATCGACCACGGCTTGAGGTTGTCCGACAGCGACATCACGCAAAAATCATGGCCCAACGGCGCGCCAGCCTGGGCGGCCGTGGCCAGGGAGGCCGAAACGCCAGGCAGGATTTGCAGGTCGACGGCGTGCCATCGGGCGTCCGTCGAATCATGCAGCGCTTCGAGCACGGCGGCGGCCATGGCAAACACGCCTGGGTCACCGGAAGACACCACCACCACCGAGCGTCCCTGGGCCGCCAGTTCGAAGGCATGGCGGGCACGCTGCATTTCTTCGCGGTTGTCGGTGCAGTGCTGTATTTGATCGGCCCGGAAAGGGCCGGCCATGCGCACGTAGGTTTCGTAGCCCAGCACATCGGTCGCGCGGTCGAGTTCGGCGCGCACCGCCGGGACCATCAACTCCGCCGCCCCCGGGCCAAGGCCGATCACGGCCAGACGCCCCCGCAGGCGTCCGATGCGCTGTGGATCGACGGGCTGCTCGGCCACGGCAACGGCATGACCGTCCACACGCTGGACCAACGCCGGTTGGCCGAGGGCTTCAGCCAGCCATTGGTCGACCTCGCCATTGGCCGGCGCGAAACGCAGCGGCACGTTCAAGGCCGACGCGGCCTCATGCAATTCCGGCCGAGCCATGTCGCTGTCCGCCGCCAACAGGCACGCCAGCGACTGCACGGCGAGGCCGGCCTCACGCAAGGCCTCGCCAATAGCCGGCGACGCACCCGCGCTTATCGCCACGACGACGTTGCGCGGATAAATACGCAGCTCATCCACCGATGGCGTGCCCGCAGCGCTGTCGATGCGGATCGCCAGCCGTGCCTGTTCGTCCTCAGGCAATTGCACCTGGTCCAGCCACGGCGCGGCGCCTTCAATACGTACCGTCTCGCCGGCCAGCAAGTCGGAGACGAAACGCTTGCCCTGCTCCAGGTCGCCGAGGCTGTAGCCGCTCGGCGGATTGAGCAGGCACGTGCCGAAACGCAATTCGCCGCTGGTGGTGATGGCCGGCGCGACTTGCAGGGTTTGCGCGATATCCCGGGCCATGACGTTGACGCCGCCCAAGCCACCCAGCAGCGGCACCACGGCGCTGCCATCCTCGGCCACCGCCAGCACGGGCGGCTCGACGCCTTTTTCCAGCAGCAGTGGCGCCAGCGTGCGGATGACGATGCCTGCCGCGCAAAGGGCGATGATCGGCGTGTCTTGCCGGTAGAGCTCGCGCAACGTGGCGCCGAACTCCAGGTATTGCCGATCCGCGCCGTCGACCCGACCGGCCAGGCCATGGATCATGGCGTCCGGGTAGCGCTGCTGGATCCGCCGGGCTGTGGCCAGGCTGCCTGGACCGAGAATGACAATTGCCGCAGCGTTGGACGTCATCCCTGCCACCGTTCGCCCGGCACGATGATCAACGAGAAGTACGGCGAGGACATCGGCTCGACGTCATCCAACGGCACGATTTTCTGGTTGGCCATGGTCGCCCGCTCGACGTACAGCGCCCGTCCGTCCAGCCCCAACTCCTGAAGCACTTGGCGGACCTTGGGAAAGTTGCGCCCCAGCTTCATGATCACCGCCGCATCGGCATCGGCCAGGCGACGCTTGAGTTCCTCATGAGGCAATACCCCGGAAAGCACCGACAGGCTCTGGTTGCGATAGACCAGCGGCGCACCGAGCACCGAGGCGCCACCGAGCATCGAGCACACGCCAGGAATGACCTCGGCGTCATAGCGCTCGGCCAGGCGATCATGCAGGTACATGTAGGAGCCGTAGAAGAACGGGTCGCCTTCGCAGATCACCGCCACGTCACGACCGGCATCCAGGTGCACGGCCAGGTGTTCGGCGGCGGTGTCGTAGAAATCGGCAATCACCTGCTCGTAGGACAGCGGCGCCGGCAATGCTTCGGTGGTGACCGGGTAGACCAGCGGCAGCAAGGTCTGGGCTTCTTGCAGATGGGCTTCAACGATGCCGAAGGCATTGCCCTTCTTGCCCTTGGCGACAAAGTACGCCACCACTGGCGACTCACGCAGCAGGCGCAGGGCCTTCACCGTAATCAGTTCCGGGTCACCGGGGCCTACGCCAAGGCCGATCAGACGTCCAGGCTGCTGCATCATTCAATCTCCGTAGCGAGGGCGTTGACGGCGGCGGCGGCCATGGCACTGCCGCCAAGCCGACCTTGCATGATCACGAACGGCACGCCACGGCTGTTGGCCGCCAGCATGGCCTTGGACTCGGCAGCCCCGACGAAGCCCACCGGGAAGCCGAGGATCAGCGCCGGTTTTGGCGCGCCGGCGTCGAGCATTTCCAGCAGGTAGAACAGCGCGGTCGGCGCGTTGCCGATCACCACGACGCTGCCTTCCAGGTGCGGACGCCACAGCTCCAGGGCCGCCGCCGAACGGGTGTTGCCCAGCTTCTGGGCCAACGCCGGCACGCCCTCGTCACGTAAGGTGCAGATCACCGGGTTGTTGGCTGGCAGGCGAGCCCGGGTGACGCCTTCGGAGACCATCCGCGCATCACAGAGGATCGGCGCACCAGCGGCCAGCGCCTGACGCCCGGCTGTGCCCGCGCCTTCGGAAAACTGCAAGCCGTCGATGGCCTCGACCATGCCGCAGGCGTGGATTACCCGCACCGCAAGCTTCTCAAGGTCAGCCGGAATGCGCGCCAGGTTGGCCTCGGCGCGGATGATCGCAAAAGAGTTGCGATAGATCTCCTGACCGTCGCGGATGTAATCAAGCATCAAGGGGGCTCCGGGGGCGCGCGTCGAGCCAGTGGCCGAGCGCTTCAATAGTCAGATTGTGCGCCTGCAACGCGCCGAAACCCGGCAGCGTCGCATCGCGAAAATACAGGTCGTAACGACCGGGGGCCACCGCCAGCAAAGTGGCAGGCGCGATATGGGCTGCCGCGCAGGAACGCGGACAACCGGACAAATGGATCTTCAAAGTTCGGCCCTGGCGTTGCAGCATCTCGGCCAGTTGCCGGGCATCGGCCTTGGTATTGGCCAAGGCTTTGCCGCAGCCACTGGAGCCGGTGCAGGCGATGAGTTGCGCCAGGGGCTGATCAACCGAGCACAACAGGCCCAATTCCTCAAGGCGCTCCAACACTTGGTCCGCATCCTCGCGGCGCACGTTGGGCAGCAGCAGGCTTTGCCAAGGGGTGAAGCGAAGGCTGGCGTCACCCTGCTCCCGCGCCAATCGTGCCGCGCCGCGCAGCATGACGGCGTCGAGCCGGCCAAGAGGCGCCGCCGCGCCCACGTAGACCCGGTCGTCGCGCTGGGGATGGGCGCCGAGGTGCAGCCCGTCGATGGAGGCGTCCCGCTGCCAACCCATGCACGACTGCAGCGGCACGCGACGGGCCAACTGGGCGATGAAGTCGTCCAGGGGCACTTCACTCAGCAAATGACGCATGCGTGTCTGGTCCGGGCGAGCCCGCTCGAGAAACTGCTCCAGCACCGCCACCACCAACGCATGCCCCTGGGCCAACGGGACCCTGCCCGCCGGTTCATCCAGCGGCGATCCGGCCAAGCCGAAGGCCAGCCAGAGCTCGCCATCGCAAACAAGGGCCGAGAGCCAAAGGTCGTGATGATGTTCGAGCATCGCCATGGCTTCGCCGCCATCCAATTGCACGGCGAACTTGGCCGACAGCTCATGGAAGCGTTCATGGGTTTGCAAGGTAACGAGGATCCGCGCGGCCAGCGGGCGAGTATCGACCAGCATCTGCCGGTCGATCCCGGCCGAGGGGCTGAGCATCAGGTTGCGCACGTCATCGCCGGCCGGCGTTCGCGGGCCGAGTCCGGCGGCCAGCAGTTGCTCGATCAACGCGCCGTGCCGCGGACCGATCCCGCGTATTTGCAGGTTGCCGCGATTGGTCGCCTCGATCACACCACTGGCAAATCCCTCGGCCGCCGCAGCCACCGCATCGGCCTGATCCGCCCGGATGGAACCGCCATCGAGCTTGATCCGGCAGATCCCTCCGTCCAACGCCTGGACGACACGCAACAAACCCGGACAACCCGAGGGGCGTATGACGTTGGTTGATGGACGTTCGTTCAAGGGATAACCGGTAGACAAGGCACGCCACGACGGCGAAGGAGCGCCATTATGCCTGCTTTGCCGGGGGTCATGAAAAGCTTGCCGGTCGGATTAATAGGGCCAAGCACAAAGTTTGTGCACAACCCAATTCAAACTGTGGGAGCGGGCTTGCTCGCGATAGCGGCCAGTCTGAGACGGCGATGTTGAATGAATCGACGCCTTCGCGAGCAAGCCCGCTCCCACATTTTTGATCGAGTTACCCGCAAATTCTGCGCTCAACACAAATCCACGGTGGGAGCGAGCCTGCTCGCGATAGCGGCCTGCCCGTGCCGATGCTACCGCGCCAGGCGCCTGATCCGCCTGGGCGCGGTATGATGGCGGCCCGGTTCGCGGGTGACGCAGCCCCGCCGAGCAAACACATTATTTCGAGGAACACAGATGACACCCTGGCTGACCGTTGTGGGCATCGGCGAAGAAGGCTTCAAGGGCCTGGGCAAGGTTGCTCGCCGTGCGCTGCTGGGGGCCACGCGGATTGTTGGGGCGCAGCGCCAGCTGGATCTGCTGCCCGTGTGCATCCGCGGCGAACGCGAACTGTGGCCCAGCCCGTTCTCCCTGGAGCCGCTGCTGGCCCGCCGAGGCGAGCCGGTGTGCGTGCTGGCCAGCGGCGACCCGATGTTCTACGGCGTGGGGGCGAGCCTGGCGAAGCAGGTGCCTGGCGAGCAGATGTTGGTCGTCCCGGCATCATCATCCTGTTCGCTGGCGGCGGCGCGCATGGGATGGCCGTTGCAGGAAGTGGTCACGCTGTCACTGGTGGCGCGGCCCCTGGCGGTGCTCAATGTGCATTTATCCACCGGCGTCAGACTGTTGCTGCTGAGCAATGACCGCCACTCTCCTGCCGCCGTGGCGCAGTTATTGTGCAAGCGCGGATTCGGCCCCAGCCCCATGACCGTCCTGGAACACCTCGGCGGCCCGGCAGAACGACGGATCGACGGCACTGCGGCGCAATGGTCCGATCCCGACGGCGCCGACCTGAACCTGATCGCCGTGGAATGCCGGGCCGAACCGTCCGCGTTGCGTCTGTCACGCCTGGCCGGCCTGCCGGACAGCGCGTTCGAACATGACGGCCAACTGACCAAACGCGACGTGCGCGCCGTCACCCTGGCGCGCCTTGCGCCCACGCCGGGCGAGTTGCTTTGGGATGTTGGCGCCGGCAGCGGCTCCATCGGCATCGAATGGATGCGCGCCCACCCCAGTTGCCGAGCCCTGGCCATCGAAGCCGACGAAGGCCGCCAAGGCTTGATCGAACGCAACCGCGATACCCTCGGCGTGCCCGGCTTGCAGTTGGTTCGCGGCAGAGCCCCACAGGCGTTGGAAAACCTGGAGCGTCCGGACGCGGTGTTCATCGGCGGCGGCGTCACCCGCGAAGGCGTGCTCGACGCTTGCTGGGCCCACCTCAAGCCTGGCGGCCGGCTCGTCGCCAACGCTGTGACCCTGCAAAGCGAGATGACGCTCATGGACTGGCGCGAACGTCATGGCGGCGAACTGACTCGGATCCACATCGCCCAGGCCCAGCCATTGGGCGAGTTCGACACCTGGCGCCAGGCCTTGCCGATCACCTTGCTGGACCTGACGAAACCTCTCGATGCGTGACGAAACCGCCGAACAACCCGCCCCCCTGCGCAGCGGCCTGACCACCGGCAGCTGCGCCACCGCCACCAGCCTGGCGGCGGCACGCTTGCTGCTCGCGGGCACTCATGCCGACGCCGTGGAGATCGTCCTGCCCAAGGGCAAGCAGGTTCAGATGCGCCTGGAGTTCTGTCGGCTGACCAAGCAAGGCGCCGAGGCCGGGACAATCAAGGACGCAGGCGATGACCCGGACGTGACCCACGGTGCGTTGCTGTTTTCCCAAGTGCGCTTGATCGCCGAACCCGGGGTGCGCTTCCTCGCCGGTCGCGGCGTAGGCACCGTGACACGGCCGGGGCTGATGCTCGCCGTCGGTGAGCCGGCGATCAACCCGGTGCCGCGCAAGATGATCGGCGATCACCTGGGCCGGCTGGCCGAGGACTACGGTTATGCCGGCGGTTTCGAGGTCACGGTCAACGTCGAGGGCGGCGAAGCCTTGGCATTGAAAACCATGAATCCGCGGTTGGGCATCCTCGGCGGCCTGTCGATCCTTGGCACCAGTGGCATCGTCCGACCGTTTTCCTGTGCGGCCTACATCGCCTCGATCCACCAGGGCATCGACGTGGCAACAACCAACGGTTACCAGCACGTCGCCGCCTGCACCGGCAACGCCAGCGAAGACACCATGCGCCGGGTCTACAACCTGCCGGAAATCGCCCTGATCGAAATGGGCGATTTCGTCGGCGCCGTGCTCAAGCACGTGCGCAAGGTGCCGGTGGAAAAGCTCAGCCTGTGCGGCGGTTTTGGCAAGATTAGCAAACTCGCCGCCGGCCACATGGACCTGCACAGCCGCCATTCGAGCATCGACCTGCCACAACTGGCCGAATGGGCAGCCGCCATCGGTGCCGACGAAACCTTGCAGCAAGGCATCCGCGAGGCCAACACCAGCCAGCAGGCCCTGGCCATGGCCAGCGCCGCCGGCATCGCCCTCGGCGACGCGGTGTGCGCCCATGCCCTGGCCTTTGCCCGCAGCGTCGTGCCGGCCCAGGTCCAGGTCGAAGTCTTCGCCATCGACCGCCAGGGCGGGATCGTCGGTCACGCCGGAGGCTTTCAATGAAACGCATCCTGCTGCTGGGCGGCGTCACCGAAGCCCTGGCCATCGCCCGCACCCTTGGCCCCCGGCACATCTACAGCCTGGCGGGCGTCGGTCGCGTGCCCACGGACCTGACCTGCCAGGTCCGCGTCGGCGGCTATGGGGGCGCCGCAGGCCTGGCGCGATTCATCCGCGACCAGGGCATCGACTTGCTGCTGGACGCCACCCACCCCTACGCTGCGCAAATCAGCCAGAACGCCGCCGACGCCGCCCGTGCCTGCGGCATTCCGTGCTGGGCCCTGCGCCGTCCGGCATGGCAACCCCAGGCTGGCGATGACTGGCGCGAAGTGGCCGACTGGGCCGAACTGATCCAGGCCCTGAAGCTCTTCCACCGCCCTCTATTCACCCTCGGCCGCGAACCCTTGCAACATCTGCACGAGATTCCCCCAGAGCAATTCTGGACCCTGCGCGCCCTCGATATTTATCCCGCCAATGAACGCTGCGAAGTCATCGGCGCCCGCGGACCGTTCCACATCGAAGGCGAGCGCGAGCTGTTTGAACGACGGCAGATCGATGTGCTGATCAGCAAGAACAGCGGCAGCACGGCCACCGAGCCGAAGCTGGAAGTGGCGCGGGAGCGGAGGGTGCCGGTGCTGGTGTTGAAGCGGCCGGTGTTGGCGGGGGTGGATCGGGAGTTTGGGGCGGTGGATGAGGTGTTGGTGGCTTTGTTCGCGTCAGACGATTCCTAAAACAAACAAGACTTCGAGATATTTCCGGCAAATTTTCAGGACCAAGCCGACTGTTTCGTCCAAGCCGCCCAATTCTATAGTTCCGCACCGCAATACCGTCGCAGCAACTGCTTTGACTCTGCTACGAAGCCCCGTCTCGCGCCGAACAAAGTGCTGCTTGCCAACATGTATCCCAAGGAATACGATCCGAAATGATCGAATTTGAACAATCCCAAGTGTTTTCAAATTGGCTAGGTGGGTTGAAAGACATCGCTGGGAAAGCTCGTATCATTGCCAGGCTTCGGTCTGCAGAGCATGGAAATTTTGGCGATTGCGAACCGGTTGGTAACGCCGTTTATGAAATGCGCATTCACTCAGGTCCGGGCTACAGAGTGTACTTTTCCCGTCAAGGGTCCACTTTTTACTTGCTGCTAGCGGGGGGTGACAAATCGACTCAGAAAAGGGACATCGCTCGCGCTACTCAAATAGCGCTAAACATGGGTAATGAGGAATGAATCATGACCGAAAAATTCATACGTTTCGATGCTGCGACCTACCTTAGGACACCTGAGGAAATGGCTGCTTATCTGGATGCCTGTTTCGAAGAAGACACGGGAGACGGCTTGCTGATCCGCGCGGCTCTTAACGATATAGCTCGGGCAAAAGGTATGACACAAATTGCACGTGATGCGGGTCTGGGACGAGAAAGTCTTTATAAAGCGCTCGGAAGTACCGGCAACCCAGAGTTCGCAACTATCATGAAAGTCATGAAAGCTCTGGGCCTCAGGTTACATGCAACGGCCGTTTGACAATTACCCAGGCCACCTCTGAATGGCAATGCTCGAATATGG
>Ga0308170_10003527_pt1 | contig 12754 bp, 9 predicted proteins | sample PhyBR2_2_FD_202136 | JGI IMG/M metagenome (GOLD analysis project Ga0308170, IMG submission 202136) | Phyllosphere microbial communities from UC Gill Tract Community Farm, Albany, California, United States - DLSLSB.R2 | ecosystem: Host-associated > Plants > Phyllosphere > Unclassified | place... | reverse complement strand
ACCGCTTTGATGCTGTTACTCGGCTCATTTGCCATCTTCGGCTTGACGGCGATTCACGATGCAACGAAGGAGCTGCATCGCGTCAACCAGGAGCACCTCAAGCCACTGTACATCGCCCGCGAAGCATTGGCGCAGACAGGGCTGGCAGCGCGCAATGCTTATATCTTTACCAGCGAAGAGCAAGCCACCAACGAGCTCAAGCTGGTCGATGAGCAAAAGAAGATGTATCTCAACGCGCTCGAGGGCATGACGCCCGCATTTGCCGGCGATCGCCAGTTCGACAAGGTGCGCGCAGGATTGCTGGCAATGGCCACTGCACTGGAAAAACCACGCAAGTTCCGTGAAGCGGGCCAGATGGAGGCGTTCGGAAAATTCCTGGTCGAAGAGTGCAGCCCGCTGCGCCATCAGATCGTGAAAGACATTGCGGTGCTCGTCGCCAACGCCGAACGTGAGCTGGCTGACGCGGACGCATCAGCCGAACACGCTGAAGCTGCCGCCCGTAACTGGGTGATCGGGCTGACCATCGCAGCGTTCGTGCTGAGTGTCGTCATATCGACCGCCATCAAGCGCCTGTTGCTTAAACAGCTGGGTGGCGAGCCTGCCTATACTGCGCAGATTGCCAATCTGATCGCCGCGGGCGACCTTGCCACAAATGTGGATGTGCGCAGCGGTGACAGCGCAAGCCTGCTGTTCTCGGTGAAAACCATGCGCGACAGCCTCGCATCGATCGTCGGTAAGGTGCGCCATGGAACCAATGCCATCGCCAGTGCCTCGTCAGAAATCGCCGAAGGCAGCGGCGATCTGGCCGCACGCACCGAGATACAGGCGTCGTCACTGGAACGCATTGCTTCTGCCATGGAAGAGCTGACCACGACCGTCGAGCAAAACGCCAACAATGCACGCCAGGCCAACACGTTCGCGCAGTCGGCGTCCTCGGTCTCGCAGGAAGGCGGCGCGGTCATGCTGCAGGTAACGGATACGATGGCGTCGATCAATGCGTCGTCCAAGCGCATCGTCGACATCATTTCGGTCATCGACGGCATCGCGTTCCAGACCAACATCCTGGCGCTCAACGCTGCGGTGGAAGCGGCGCGGGCAGGGGAACAAGGGCGCGGGTTTGCCGTCGTGGCCAGTGAAGTACGCAATCTGGCGCAGCGCTCGGCGAGCGCCGCCAGGGAGATCAAGGTCCTGATCGAAGACTCAGTTGGCAAGGTGGACACGGGTTCTGAACTGGTCCAGCGCGCAGGCAGCACCATGCAGAACCTGATGGAGAGCGTCCAGCGCGTGACCGAAATCATGGGCGATATCTCGACTGCCAGCGCCGAGCAGAGCGTCGGCCTGGGCGAAGTGAGCAACGCGATCGGCGAAATGGATGGCATGACGCAGCAGAACACCGCGCTCGTTGAAGAAGCATCCGCCGCGTCGCAGGAACTGCAGGCGCAGGCATCCGGTCTGGCCAGCCTGGTGGGCCAGTTCCGGCTTGCCAACGGCAGTGGCGAGACAAGCCGGCAAGGGCGCATCGCGCCTGGCGCCGCGCCGCTGCGTCTCGCCGCGGTCGCTTGAACATGGCATGAAGGTGCGACCGCGATACGAGCGGCCGCGCCTAGCGTGTTGATTACGGGATCAGACGTTCTGCGCGCAGGCGTTCAAACAGGTCGAAGAACGATGCATCGGTGGCCTGATAGGGCGTGAAGCCAAGGCGGCGGCTGTTGCTCATGTCGGTCATGACTTCCAGCGGCCGGCCCAGATCGAGGTCGGTATGCCAGGCCGAAGCCAGGCGATCCAGATCGGCTTCCACCAGGCCGTGGCGCGCCGCGATGTCGCGCCACAGCGGCGCATCGTGTGCCATCGCTGCTTCGAGTGGCTGCACGGTGCCATTGAAACCGGCCGCCTCGACGCCGAAGAACGCGGCCAGCTTTGGCCACAACCAGCTCCAGCGGAACACGTCACCATTGACGATATTGAAGGCTTCGTTGCGCGACGCGTCGGTGTCAGCGGCCCAGACCAGCTGCTTGGCCAGCATGCGGGCATCGGTCACATCGGACATGCCATTCCACTGCGCGGCTGAGCCGGGGAACTGGAACGGGCGGCCCGTCTCCTTGCAGATCGTCGCATACACGGCCAGCGTGGTGCCCAGGTTCATCGCATTGCCAACTGCCAGGCCGATAACGGTGTGCGGGCGGTGAATGGTCCACGTGAAGCGGTCGCGCTCGGCAGCAGCGTAGACTTCATCTTCCTGCGCGTAATAGAAATTCTCGAGCGCCAGGCGCGGCTGCGATTCGCGCAGCGGCGTGTCGGGCAGCGTCCCCGAACTGGCGTACGCTTCAAACGGCCCCAGGTAATGCTTCAGGCCCGTGACCAGGGCGACATGGCGCACGCTCTTGTGCGACGACAGCGCATCCAGCAGATTGCGCACGAGTGCAGCGTTGACGCGGATATTCTCCGCCTCGGTGTCCTGGCGCATCCAGGTGGTGATGAAAACGTGGGTCGGGGCAATATCCTTCAGTGCAGCAGCCAGCGCAACAGGGTCGAGCAGATCGGCGGCGATGTGGCGCACCTGCGGCAGGTCGCGCGGTGCGCGGCGCGACAGACCAATCACATCCCAGCCTTGCGCCAGCAGTTCACGCGCGGCGTGGTTGCCGCCAATACCGGTAACACCAACGACGAGTGCGGTTCGTTTCATGTGTGACTCCTGATTTGACAATTGTCGTTCATTTTACTGCGCACGATTGATGTGCGTGCTGGCAGGCTGCGCCGTACTCGGTAGAGTTGAATTCCTTTCCTCTCAGAAATAATCCAGCCATGACCACGCATCGTAGGTGCTTCACCTGCAACTTCGCCGCCATTGGCACGCCAATTGTGCTGATTGTGCTGATCGCGCTGTCCGGTTGTGCGTCGTTGATCGCGACCCGGATCGGGACGACGGCGACCGTACCGCTGACCGATCTGGACGTCGCCCAAGAAGATATTCCAGCGGTGCTGCTGGCAGCACGGGAGAAACCGTACCAGGTGCCGTTCGGCCAGAACTGCGTGGCGATCTCGCTGGAAATCCGCGAGCTCGATGAGGTGCTTGGCGACGACCTCGACGCGCCGGTGTCGCCGGCAGACCCGTCGCTGGCGCGCCGCGCGTCGTCGCTGGTGCAGGACCAGGCCTTGGGCGCGCTGCAGCGCACGGCCGAGGGGCTGATCCCGTTTCGCGGCTGGGTGCGCAAGTTAAGCGGGGCCGAACGCCATTCGAAGCACGTTTCGGCCTGCATCGCGGCAGGCTCGGTGCGCCGTGCTTTTCTGAAAGGATTCGCCGCCTCGGAACAGTGCGCCTGGCTCAGTGCGGTCGGGGCCAGGCGACGCGCTGACTGGCCGCGTCACCCCATCAGAAGCGGTAGCGCAGCGTCAGCGATGTGTTGCGCGGTGCGCCGTACGTGAACTGGTTGTAGGCGGAGAACATCGCGAACATTTTCTTGTCGGTTGCATTGTTGACGTTCAGCTGGGCCGACAACTGCTTGTTGAACTCGTAGCGCGCCATCAGGTTGACCAGCGCATACGATGGCTGCTCCATGCGGCCATCGATCCCCGGGGCCACGGTGCCGTCCACCGTGTAGGTGCTGCCTTCCCAGTTCACGCCGCCGCCGACGGTCAGCTTGTTCCACTGACCTGGCAGGCGGTAGCTGGCAAACGCGCGCAGCGTCTTGCGTGGGAAGATCGAGTTGAAGTCGACGCCGGTCGCGTCCTTGGCGCGGAAGATCGCGTAGCCGATGCTGGCGTTCAGGCCCGAGACGATCTCGCCCGAGACATCCAGCTCGATCCCCTTGCTGGTGGCGCCCCTGGCGGCGCGATAATAGTTCTCTTCCAGCAGCGGACCGGATGCGCCGTCGCGGTCGATGCGACCGGCTACCTGGCCCAGGTTGTCCTGCTTCAGGTGGAACACGGCCAGCGACGCATTCACGCGGCGGTCGAAGAACTCGCCCTTGATACCCGCTTCGTTGGCCTTGCCCTCGATCGGGTCGAGCATATTGCCCGCGAAGTCCTTCAGGTTTTGCGGCTCGAAGATGCTGGTGTGGCTGGCGTACAGCGAATAGGTGTCGTTCAGGTCGAACACGAGGCCGGCGTAGGGCGTGATCTCGTTGTCGTAATCGAGCGAGTAGGCTGCCGTGTACAAACCGCCGCCTTGTTTTTCATACTTGGTCACGCGGGCGCCAACGACGGCCTTCAGGCGGTCCGTCAAGGTGAAGCGCGCCATGCCGTACAGGCCTTGCTGGGTGGTTTCGCTACCCTCGTAGAACGCTTGCGGGCCGAACGTCGGCGTCGGGTACGACGCCGGATTCCAGTTGTTGATGTCGCCCACGGTCTGGTCTGCGTTCCCGTAGTTCGCCAGTCGGTTGTTCGAATTGAAGTCGGTCTTCGCGTGCAGGTAGCCGAAGGCGGCTTCGTGCTGACGCTCGCCCAGCGTGAACTTGCCGCTCGTGTGCACGCCGAAGTCCTTCTGCTTGGTCTGGATCACGTACGACCCCGTGAAGGCATCCAGGCCGGCGCCCGTCACGCGATCCGGCACGCCCGACAGATACAGCAGGTGCGAGTCGCCGTCGCGGGTGGCGTCGGTATAGGTCAGGCGCAGCTTCCAGCCATTGGCGAAGCGGTGCTCGTAGTCGGCGAAGAAGTTGTCGTACTGGTTTTCATAACCTGCCCACGGCGCGGCGGTGGTTTTGGAACGGTCCCAGTCGATGACCGAGCCATCGCTGTAGCGGTACGGCAGGCCACCCCACATCGAGCCGCGCGGGCTCATTTTCTGGCGCGAGAAGCCGGTCGAGAAGGTGCCGTCGCGGCCGATGTCGGCTTCGACGGTGGCATAGATGGTGCGGTCCTTGTTTTCGAGGTACTGCACCCAGCTGTCGCCGGCGCTGTACTCGGCCACGGCGCGGCCACGGATGCTGCCCGATTCGTTCAGCGGCGTCGAGACATCGGCCATGATGCGGCGCTTGTCCCAGCGGCCGACGGTGGCCTCGATCGTGCCATCCAGCTTCTTGCTGAAGGCGCGCTTGCGCACCAGGTTCAGCGCGGCCGATGGCGTGCCGGCGCCGGTCATCAGGCCGGTGGCGCCGCGCACGACTTCGACGCGGTCGTACAGGGCCAGGCTGCCCAGCACTTCGCCTGCGCTCCAGGCGGCGTCCCAGGTGGTCGGGATATTGTCGATCTGCAGATTGGTCACTTCGAAACCACGCGCGGTAAAGCTGGCGCGGTGGGTTTCGTACTGGTTGACCGAGACGCCGGTGACGTTGTTGGCAACATCGGTGATGGTGAGCAGGCCCTGGTCTTCGATGCGCTGCTGGGTGATGACGGACACCGATTGCGGCGTGTCGCGCAGCGACATGTCCAGTGGCGTGGCGGTGCGGGTGCGGCCGATGGTGTACGAGCCGACGGCGTCGCCCAGCTTCTGGGCCTGCACTTGCACTTGCGGCATCGACGTGGTGCCGGCGTCGGTGGACTGTGCCTGGGCCAGTAGCGGCAGGGCGAGGCCCACGCAGACCGTCAGTGTCGTCAAGTGAAGATGCCCGGCAGGGCGAACCAGCTTATCCATCGTTGTTTCCTGTTGTTCGTGAATGGTACGGAAGGCGACTACCCGGGATCCGGATGATCTGCGCCAGCCATGGCCACATGGCTGATTTCCCGTAATGATAACTATTCTCATCTAAGGGTGTCAACTTGTTATTGAACAATGGAAATGCAGACCAGGTGGGAGGTAGCTCGAGGGATGACCGATGGCGTCACTGGAACAGGTCCCAGTGATAGTCGCGGCGGTGGACAGGAAGCAGCAGCGGCGCAGGGCGCGCCGCTGCCCGCGGATCAAGCGCCTGAGGTTGCCGACGCGCCGAGCCAGTCGAAGATGGTGGGCCACAGCGTGGCATGCGCGCTGCGACCGGCCAGCACGCCGACATGCTGCAGGTTTACGCCAATATCGCCATGGTATTGCAGCACCTGCTTGCGCGTGCTCGAGGTCGCCTCGTGGAACGGCACCACGGCGGCCGGTGGGATCACCTTGCTGCGAAAATCGACGACACTGATCAATGGCGAGCGCAGGTCGGCAGGGCCGATGGTGCGGCCGTTGATGACGAGCCGGCCAGCCATGAAATCGTCGTTGCGATACAGCGATTCGACGATGTCGACGAACAGCTTGCCGGGCAGCGCGAATTCGTCATGGCTCCAGCGCTCGACCTGCATGTGCGTGGCCAATGCCTTCGGATCGAACAGTGACAGCCAGCGGTCAGTGGCGCGCTCCCAGCCGAACGCTTGCGGCTCGGCCATCGCGCTCATCATGTTGAGGAACGCGCCCGGCACGTGGTGGAAGGTGTCGGCGATCTGGCGCGCGTCGGGCGTGGCCTTGACCAGTGGCGCAAAGCACGAGGCGCCGTGCGCGAAACGCAGTGGCGACTCGAGCAGCACGGTGGCCGTCACGCGCTCGGGATGCATGGCGCTGTAGATCGCTGCCAGAATGCCACCGAGCGAGTGGCCGACGACGGTCAAGCTGGCCTCGCCGCTGTCCGCCTGGATCGCACGCTGGCAGCTCGACAGCATGCGATCGCCATAGTCGGCCAGGCCCACGGCCGGATCGCCATCGGGCATCGGCAGCCATTCGGCCAGGTAGACGCGGTAGCCGCGCTCCTGCCAGCGCTGCACGACGCTGATGGCGGGCGCCAGATCCCAGATATAGGCGCGCTTGATCGGCGCCGGCACCAGCAGCACCGCCGGCCCGCCCGCGGCGGCGGGGTCGTAGCGGCGCAGCTGCAGGCCCGTTTCTGCCAGGATGACCGTGTACGGTGTTTCCTGCGGACCGTGACCGGCCTGCTCGAGTTGCCGGCCGCGTTCCTGGCGGCTGCGGTCCATGTTCTTGAGGGCTTGTACCTGCTGCGGCCCCAGGGTAGTCCAGTTGCTGGCGTACATGGCGATCCCATCGAAGTGGCGACCATGGCACTGTACCTGCTCTGGCGACCTGCGCCAATCGTGGCGTGCGCGAATCGCCACGGGCTTTGCGCTCGCTACTACCCGGCCGGCGGAGGCAATGGCCATTCCGACATTGCCGCCGTATCTACAAGTACTTGACCCAGGCTTTGCCACTGTCGCGCTTGTAGCGGCCGAACCGTTGCGTCGGCCAGTACAGCAGCAGCGCCAGCAATGCAGAGCCGAGCCAGACCTGCCAGACATGCCCGGCATCGACGCGCGGCACGTCCAGCATGAACGCAGCCAGCCGCTGCGCCAGCAGCAACAGATACAGGTGCGCGATATAGAAAAACAATGGCGCGCCGCCGAACACGGCCGCGACCCGTACCCAACCGGCGTCGATACGCTCGATCCACGCCAGAACCAGCACGCCCACGCCGAGCGTGAGCAGCAGGAAGTCCAGCGACGGCGGGTACTTCGTGAAGTTCAGCCACGACATCGCGCTGCGCAGAAGGGTATCGTGCGGCGCCCACGGCAGCGGCTCGCCATACACGTTCCAGGTGCGCAGCACCGCGAGCAGCAGCAGGCTGGCCGCGCTGGCCAGTAATAGCCAACGCTGGCGCTGCGCGGCGGGCATGCCGCGCGCATACAGCGGGCCGCAGGCGTAACCGAGCAGGATCACGCCGATCCACGCCAGCAGCGGATAGCTAATGCGCACCCGCACCGGGTCGTCCATCAGGTTGCCGCGCTGCTCCAGGATCGTCCAGACAGTGGCGGCCCACGTATCCGGCGCGAACGCCACGCCGGCCAGTGCATTGTGGCCGGCCACGATCGCCACGCCGATGGCCGCCAGCAGCAGCAGGGGAAGGCGGTGCAGCAGGGCCAGCGCCAGCATCGACAGGCCGATCGCCCACATCACCTGCAGATACACGGTCTGCGGCGTGAAGGTGCCGGTCCAGGCGAAATTGATGACGACGATTTCGAGCAGGATCAAGAAGGCGCCGCGTTTGGCCAGAAAGCCCGTCGCACTGCGCGGACCGCTCGCCGGATTGGCGTACAGCCAAGCAGACAGGCCGGTCAGGAACACGAACATCGGCGCGCAGAAGTGCGCGGCCAGGCGCGAAAAGAACAGCGCCGGATCGGTGCCCGCGACATCCATCGGGTCGCTGACCTGGTGCTGCAGGTAGAAGGTTTCGCGGACGTGGTCGAGCGTCATAATCAGCATGACGAGACCGCGCACGACATCGATCGAGGCGATGCGCTGACTTGGCGGGGTGACTGGGAGGCTGTGCACGGCGGCGTTCATGCAGTGGCAAAGCCCGGCATTCTACCCTGCACCGCGCCCGTCGAGCCGCGCCTCTGGCATACTCGGGCCATCTTCCACGACGAAACGGCAGGGTGGTAAACGATGAAACCGAGCATTCTTGTATTGGGCAGCGTCTGGTCGGACGACGTGCGCGAACAGGTCGCGCAAGCCTTCGACTGTCACTTCATGAAGGCGATCCCGCAGGCGGGCGACGCCGCGTTCGACGCGGTCGCAAGCAGCATCCGCGGTGTGCTCACGACTGGCACAGTCGGCGTCACGCCCGCGCTGGTGGCGCAGCTGCCGCAGCTTGAAATCGTGACGGTGCACGGCGTGGGCGTCGATGCCGTGCCGCTGTCGCTGCTGGCTGAGAAGGGCATCCACGTGACCAACACGCCCGACGTGCTGACCGATGACGTGGCCGATTTTGCCGTGCTGCTGTTACTGGCCACGGTGCGCCGCCTGCCGGTGCTCGATCGCTACGTGCGCGCGGGCGACTGGCTGGCCAAGGCGCCGCTGGGGCACGTGCAGGCGCGCGCACTGAAGGGCAAGGTCGCCGGCATCGTCGGCTTCGGGCGCATCGGCCAGGCCGTTGCCGCGCGCCTGGAGGGCTTCGGCCTGAAGATCCGCTACTACCAGCGCAGCCCCGGGCCGGCGCCCGCGCAGCGCAGTGCGACGCTGCTCGCGCTGGCGCAAGAGAGCGACATGCTCGTGCTGTGCATGCCGGGTGGCGCCGACACGCAAGGCATGATCGACCGCGCCATCATCGAGGCGCTGGGCCCGCAAGGTACCCTGATCAATATCGCGCGCGGCACCGTGGTCGACGAAGCGGCGCTGGTGGCGGCGCTGCAGGACGGGCGGCTGGGCGCAGCGGGCCTGGACGTGTTCGAGAACGAACCGCAGGTGCCGGAGGCGCTGCTGGCGCTGGACAATGTCGTGCTCACGCCGCACGTGGGCAGCTTCACGGTCGAAGCGCGGCGCGCGATGGGCGCGCTGGCGGTGGCCAATCTGGTCGCCCACTTCGACGGCAAGCCGCTGCCCACGCCCGTGGACTGAGCTCGCCAACAAGGGGCGGTAAGGGCACTGCATTGCTGTATCATCCCCGTCCTGCAAACGAAAGTCACACATGCTCATCATTACCATCAAGCAGGGCAAGGAAAAAGCCCTGCTCGCCGGCGACCCGTGGATCTACCTGTCAGCCGTCGAAAAAGTCGACGGCAAGGGCCACGAACGTAACAAGCCCGGCATCACCGCCATCGTGCAAACGTCGACACGCCAGTTCATCGGCCGCGCCGCCTACAATGCCAAGTCGCAGATCGTCGGGCGCATGTGGTCGTTGCGCGAAGACGAGCCGGTCGATCATGCAATGATCAAGCGCCGCGTGCAGGCGGCGATCGACAAGCGGGCCGCCACGCTGCGCACTGCCGATCCGCAGGCCCTGATCGGGTTGATCGATGGCGAGAAGGATGGCCTGCCAGGCCTGCAGGTACATCAGTATGGTGGCGCCGACGGTTATCTGATCTGCCAGTTCAACGCTGCCGGTGTCGACATGTGGAAGGTGCCGGTCGTGCAGGCGCTGTTGAAAGCCACCGGTTGCCGCAACGTCTACGAACGCAGCGACCCGCTCGTGCGTCAGGGCGAAGGCTTGCTGAATACACCCGGCGCGCTGGCCGGCGACGAGCCGCCCGACCGCCTGATGGTGCGTGATGGCAAACGCCTGGTGCCGATGGATATCGCCACCGGGTTCACCTATCCGCGCTGAGCGGCTACCCTGTCAGTCCAGGCGCTCGTGATGGTCGGCCACGCCGCGCTTCCAGTAGGCCGATACTTTGGCGGCCTGCCGTGGCATGCCCGTCTCGACCAGCACCTGGCGCACACGCGCCATCAGTGCCGCTTCGCCACCACCCCAGGCCAGTCCGGCGCCGGCCTGCAACGGCAACGCCTTCAGCACCTGCAACAGCGCGTCGTCACTGTCGACCCAGTGGATGCGCGCATCGGCGCGAGTGACGAACGTGCGACGGTCCGCTGCATCCACCAGCAGCACCGCGACGACGCGCGCGCCTGCCGGCAATTCTTCGAGCCTGCGCGTTACGGCCGGCAGGGCGCTGTCGTCGCCGATCAGCAGGTGCCAGTCCATCGCCAGCGGCAGGATCATCGAACCGCGCGGCCCACCGATGATCGCGCGCTGGCCGACGGTCGCATTGCGCGCCCACTCGGCTGCGCCGCCATGGCCGTGCAGTGCGAATTCGATGTCGACTTCGCGCGCGTCGGTGTCGACCCGGCGCGGCGTGTAATCGCGCCGTACCTGCTCGCCACTGGCATCGTTGAACATGAACTTGACATGGTCGTCGAACGACAGCGACGTGAAATCCGCCAGCGCCTCGCCCTGGAACGTGATGCTGGCAAAGCCGGGGCTGACGCGCTTGATGCGCGCCACGGTGACCTCACGCAGTTTCAGGTCGTGGCGCACGCGCTCGATTGTGGGGATATCGGTTTCACTCATGCTACACTCCATCAATTAGTTGATAACGTCCACCATTATGCAAAAAGAAGTTGATAGAGTCAACCAAAAAAGCGGCGAAGATGCGCTCGAGGTGATGCACGCGATCGTGCACCTGTATCGTTCGCAGCAGATGCGCGGCCTGCGCAACGGCGTACAGGCCGGCTCGCACGAGCTGGCGCACATGGAAATCAAGGTGCTGCGGTTTTTCGGCCGTCATCCCGGCGCGACGCAGAGCGATCTGGTCGCGCATTCGGGCCGCGACAAGGCGCAGGTTGCGCGCCTGATCAAGGGCTTGCGTGATGCAGGCATGCTCGATGCGACCGCCGACGAAGCGGATCGGCGCAGTACCCGGCTGACACTGAGTAGTGCAGGGCAGGCGGTGTGTGAGGAACTGCACCGGCAAAGCGGCGCATTGGGACAGATTGCCCTGGCAGGGCTGGACGGGGCCGAGCAGGCCCGCTTGATGGCGTTGCTGGCGCGCGTGCGCGCCAACCTGGAAGCCGGCGCGGCCTGAGGCCGCGCCGGTGGGTGGTCGAGTCGCTTACTCGACCCAGCCGAACCCGTCACGCGCCAGCAGCGCGAACGATTCCGGCGGCCCCCACGAGCCGGCCGCGTACGCGTGCGGCTTTTCGCCCAGGGTCTCCCAGCCATTGATGATCGGCTCGACCCATTCCCACGCCGCTTCGAGTTCATCGCGGCGCATGAAGTGCGTCAGGCGGCCGCGTACGACGTCGATCAGCAGGCGTTCATAAGCTTCGGCGCGGCGCTGCGCGAATGCCGATTGCAGATCGAGGTTCAGCGCGACCTGCTGCATCAGCATGCCGCTGCCCGGCTGCTTGGCGAAGATCTGCAGCTTGATCGCTTCTTCGGGCTGCAGCTCGATGACGAGGCGATTGGCCACGCCACCCGGCGTTTCGGGGAACAGCGGGAACGGCGGATTGGCGAACTCGATGACGATCTTCGACGAGCGGCGCGCCATGCGCTTGCCGGTGCGCAGATAGAACGGCACCTTCGACCAGCGCCAGGTATCGATGTGGGCGCGCAGGGCGACGAAGGTCTCGGTGTGGCTGTCGGCCGGCACGTTGCTTTCTTCGTGATAGCCCTTGGCTTCCTGGTTGCCGCTCACGCCACGCGAATATTGGCCACGCACGGTGTCGCGCGCGATATCGGCCAGGCCCATGCGGCGCAGCGAGCGCAGCACCTTGAGCTTTTCGTCGCGCACGGCGTCGGGCGAGAGCGAGGTTGGCGGCTCCATCGCCACGATGCACAGCAGCTGCATCAGGTGGTTCTGCACCATGTCGCGCATCGCGCCGGCGCTGTCGTAGAAGCCCGCGCGGCTGCCCACGCCGACTTCTTCGGCCACCGTGATCTGCACGCTGGCGATGTTCGGCGCGCGCCACAGCGGTTCCAGGATCGAGTTCCCGAAGCGCAGCACCATCAGGTTCTGCACGGTCTCTTTGCCCAGGTAGTGGTCGATGCGGTAAATCTGCGACTCGGCGAAATGCTTGCCGACCGCCTCGTTGATTTCGACGGCCGAGGCCAGGTCGCGGCCCAGCGGTTTCTCGAGCACGACGCGCGCGTTGGCGTCGACCAGGCCGGTGGCGGCGAGCTTGTCGCAGATCATCGTGAACAGCGATGGCGCCGTCGCAAGATAGAACACGCGCTGGGCGCCGTCGCGCGAGACATCGCGCAGCGTGTCGAAGACCGGCGCCGTCGCGACGTCGACCTTCACGTAGACCAGCAGGTCAAGGAAACCGGCCCAGCTTTTCTCGTTGAAGTTGTCGCCGCTGATGAACGAGCGCGAATGCTCTTCGATGAAGGCGAGATAGGCGGCGCGGTCATAGTCCTGGCGGCCGGTCGACAGGATGCGGGTCGATGCCGGCAGGTTGCAGTGCAGGTAGGCCATGTACAGGGCGGGCAGCAGCTTGCGCATGGCAAGGTCGCCCATCCCGCCGAAGATGGTCATGTCGAGGGGGAGGCCGTTGTCAATCTCGGTCGAGGTGCTCATGGGTCTTTCG
>Ga0308170_10003526_pt1 | contig 12757 bp, 9 predicted proteins | sample PhyBR2_2_FD_202136 | JGI IMG/M metagenome (GOLD analysis project Ga0308170, IMG submission 202136) | Phyllosphere microbial communities from UC Gill Tract Community Farm, Albany, California, United States - DLSLSB.R2 | ecosystem: Host-associated > Plants > Phyllosphere > Unclassified | place... | reverse complement strand
GATCAACGTCATCAAGGAAGTCCGTGCGATCACCGCGCTCGGCCTTACCGAAGCCAAGACGCTGGTCGAGTCGGCTCCCAAGGCCGTCAAGGAAGGTGTGTCGAAGGACGAAGCAGCCAAGATCAAGGCTCAGCTCGAAGCAGCTGGCGCGACCGTCGAGGTCAAGTAAGCCGCAGCTGGAGAGACGGGCCATACTGGCCCGCACTCCCGCAAGGCCGGCCGGCGGCATTCATGCCGACCGACGAAGCAGGGGCTTTGCCCCTGCTGGCCGCAGCTAAGAAAAAGGGCGGCCCCAGCGATGGGGTCGCCCTTTTTCGTGTCTGGTGATGGTGGGTCGTCTTGCGTACGCGGGCGTAGCGCGCGGAACCTGTGCTTCGATACGAGCCCTCGATACGCTTCTACGAAGCTACTCGGTCTCTACTCAGCACGAACGGGGGAGAGCTAGCGACGTCTCGCTTCCCGCCCCCCTTTAATTCACCGCTCGAACGTCGCGGCATGCGGCCGGGCGGCGACCGTCGTGAACATCTTTGCGGGGGCATCCAGCCAGAACGGTGCGAGCTTGGCGGAGTCGACGCGTTCGATGCCGACGACCCACGCGCGGGCGGTCTGCGCGTCGTCACCGGCAGTGGTGTAGAGGATATTGGTGGCGACGACGGGGACGAACATCGGGCGGTTGGCAGCGGTCATGGTCTGGATCGCCTCGCGCGCGATCGCAACGACGGTGCGGATCGTGCGGGTCTCGCCAGGCGCCAGCGCGAACGGTGGCGTGGCCGGGCGGCCGATCGGAGCGGCATTGAACTGGGCGAGGTCGGTGTCCTGACGAGCATGCGCGGTCAGCAGCGCGATGCCGGTGCGGATCGCTTCGGCGGCCACGGTGCCGGTGTTGGTGATGACGAGTTCGCACTCGACCGTCGCGCTCAGCAGGTTGAGACCGGCGCGCAAGGGACGGAGGTCGCAGGTTACGCGAGCCCGCGGAACGGCAGGCGGCGGCGGTGGCGTTTTTGCCCGCGGTTCGAGGAATTTCGGCGCGGCCGCCGCGGCCACGGGAATTGCGACGGACGTAGCAGGCGCGACCGGGACCGCTATAGGCTCGATCGATGAGGCGGGGCCGACGGCGGGTTCCGGCGCAGCGGCGGGCTCAGGCGCGAACGGCTCCGGTGTCGGCTGGACGACGGTTTCGACCTCTACGCGGTCCTGCCTACGGCCGCGGGGTTTGCGGCGGAGCAGCCAGAGCGCGCCGATGACTACGATGACGACTGCGAGCGAAAGCCAGAGCGGCATCGCCCTGCCCGTCTCTGGTGCAGTGACCGTCGATTGTGTCGTTGCGTCGGGCGTGGGCGTAGGTTGCGGGACTGTGGGTTGCGGGGCAGCGACTTGCGGGCCGGACTCCGTCGATTGAGCTTCCGACGGCGGCGGGGCCGATGCCGGCTGGGGCGTAGGAGTCGCTATCGGCGCGGGTTCGGTGGAGCCCGATGAACGTGTCGGCTCGGTCGAGGTACGGGCTTGCGACGGTTCGGATTCGTTGCGCGCGGCGGGCCGTGTAACGACGGCTTTTTCCGCAGCAGCTGGTTCCGCAGCGCGGGAACGCGATGCGCGGCGGGACGCGGGCGTCTCGCTCGGCAGGACAATCGTCGGCGCGTCAGGGATCGGGACCGCGGTGCTGGTCTGCGGCGCTGGGTTCGCCAAGCCCTCCAGGCCACGGACCGGCGCGGTCTGCTCGGTCTGTGCCGTTGCCGGACTGGCCGATGCGAGCATCGTCATGGTGGCGAGCAGGGCGGCCAGCGCCCCGCGATCGGTCGTCATTGTCGAAAATCCCCTGCGCGCGGTCGTCGCGGCGTTGTGGGCGGGGGAGGCTGAACACGGCCCGACGGCAACCCGCGTTGCGACGAGTTGCGCCTTGGTAGCGGTGAAACGCGGCTGGCGTAACGACGTCAAATATTAATCCTCCCCCGCCAGGGGGAGGATTCGGAAGGCGAGTCTACTTTGGTGCGATGACCACTGCCCCGCCCTTCATGACGAAGCTGGGATGCTCTAGCTCGCGGACATCGGCGAGCGGATCGCCATCGACTGCGACCAGGTCGCCGAAGCGGCCGGGCTGGATCGCGCCGACGTCCGCTGTCCTGCCGAGCGCCTGCGCCGCGCTGGAGGTAGCCGCCTGGATCGCCTCGATCGGGGTCATGCCCCATTCGACCATCTTGGCGAATTGCAGCGCGTTGTTGCCGTTGGGGTAGACGCCGCCGTCGGTGCCGAACAGCATCTTCACCCCGGCGGCATGCGCCGCGCGGAAGGTCTGGCGCTGCTTGAGGCCGACCTGACGTTCCTTTTCGAGGCTCTCCGGGAAGACGCCGTTCTTGGCACCTTCGGCGAGGATATAGTCGTCGTCGTAGATATCCATGTCGAACCATGCGCCGCTCGCCTTGGCCAGCTTGAACGATTCGGCGTCGGCGAGGCTGGCGTGTTCGATCGTGTCGACGCCCGCGCGCAATGCGTCGTTGATCCCTTCCGCGCCGTGCGCGTGGACCGCGACCTTCAGCCCAAGCATATGCGCTTCCTCGACGATCGCCTTGATCTCGGCGAGGCTGATCTGTTGCGCGCCGACGGCGTCGGTCTTCGAGAGGACGCCCCCGGTCATGCAGACCTTGACCACCTCGGCACCGTATTTGCGGATCGTCCTCACGGCGCCGCGAAATTCGTCGGGGGTGTTGGCGATCTGCGGATGAGGCACCTGGATCGAGGGCGGGAACTCGGTCGCGTCGCAGTGGCCGCCGGTGGCGCCGAGCGCGTAGGTGGCGGGGACGATGCGCGGACCAGGGACGTAGCCGCGCTCGATACCCTGCTTCAGCGCTACGTCGTCGTAATTGGCCGAGCCGACGTTGCGCACGGTGGTGAAGCCTGCGTCGAGCGTCTTACGTGCATTGGCGACGCCGACGACGGTCCAGAAATTGTCCGTAAATTCGAGTTGGCGGTAACCGCTGAGCGTCGGGTCGCTGGTCAGATGGACGTGCATGTCGATCAGGCCGGGGAGCAGCGTGCGTTCGCCCAGATCGACGCGTTCGGCACCGGTGGGCACGGCATCGCCTTTGCGCCCGACTGCGGTGATGCGGCCATCGACGATCGTCACCTGCGGATTGTCGACGCGCTTGCCGGCAAGGACGTCGATCATGTGCGCTGCGGTGACAACGACGGTCTTCGCATCGGCATTGGCGGCGGTCGTCGCGAGTAGCGTCGCGATGAGAATGCGCGCGATCATGTAAGTCCCTTCCCCGTGTTGCGCGCTGTGTGCGGTACCGCGGGCGATCGAGCAAGTGCCGCGTCTTGCCCTATTCTCGACACCGGTTCAGGCCATCTGTGATGCTTCCGACGACGAGATCGCCCGTGATGATGCTTCGATTTCTTCCGTTCTGCGCGCTGGCTGCTGCGCTGGTGCCCTTCGCTGCGCGCGCCGATCCGGCACCGTTCGACCTGACCGGGCCCAGCCTGCGCGTCGGCGTGACGCACGGCACGACGACGTTGCCGATCGCGCAGGTGCCGAGACTCGCGACCGGCGACCGCGTGTCGATCGCGGCGGATCTGGCCATCGGCAAGAAGGACGACGGCGCGCGCTACCTGCTGGTCGCGGCGTTCCTGCGCGGCGCTACCGAACCGCCGCCGAAGTCGTGGTTCTTCAAGGCCGAGACGTGGAAGGCGAAGAAGAACGCGCTGGCGTTGACGGTACCGGAGGGCGCGCGGCAACTGGTGGTGTTCCTGGTGCCCGAAAGCGGCGGGTTCGATGCCGTCGTGTCGGCGGTGCGCAAGCAGCCGGGGGCGTTCGTGCGTGCGGTGCAGGATCTCGACCAGGCGTCGCTGGATCGGGCGCGGCTCGATGCGTTTCTCGACGGGATCCATGCGCTGGAACGGACCCGGCCGGAGCGGATCGAGGCGGTCTCGCCGCTGCTGTCGCGCAGTCTGGCGATCAAACTGAAGGCGGAGTGCCTCGATCTCGCGGCGGATCTGCAAGCCTCCTGCCTGACGCAGAGCCGCGATTCGCTGGTGCTGGCGGATGGGCAGAGTTCGACGCTGGCGGATACTCTGGTGGGGGCGCCGACCGATCTGGCGCTGCAACTGAGCGCGACTCCGGAGGGCGGGCTTGGCTATTACAGCCCGTATATCGGCGTGGTGCGCGACCTGGCGAAGATCTTCGGCGCGTTCCAGACGACGCAGTTCCGCTATATTCCGGCACTGGCGCGGGCGCATGACGATCGGCTGGCGCTGCTGCTGAACGCGGCGCCGTCGTTCGCCAGCCCGAAGTCGGTGATGGTCGTGGCGATGCCGGTGATCGAGACGGGTGCGCCGCAGACCCCGACGATGCGGCGCGCGGAGGCGGACCGGCTCGTGTGTGCGGCAAAGCCCGATCTGGTGCTGCCGGTCGAGGGGGCGCCGCTGATCTATGCGACCAAGTTCGCGCACGACATGAGCTTGCGGGTGACGACGCCGCAGGGGGGCGTGGTCGAACTGCCGGTGCAGGCGGATGCGGAGCGTGGGGGCTATGTGCTGGATCAGGTCGGGATGCAGACCGCAGGCTTGAGCAGCGTGACCGATGCGACGTTGCACGGGCGCTGGGGCTTCACGCCGTTCGACGGGCCACGGTTCCGCTTGCAGGTGCCGCGCGCCGGCGGGTGGACGATGGTCGATACCGATCCTGAGAATTTGGTGGTCGGGCGCGACAATCCGGTGGCGTTGGCGGGGCCGACGCCGAGTTGCGTCGAGGCGGTGACGCTGACGAGCGCGGCGGGCGACGTGCCGCTGGCGTGGACGACGACCGGCGACCGGATCGGATTGACGCTGCCGCTGGCGAAGACCGCGCCGGGGAAATTGACGCTGCTGGTGAAGCAATACGGGGTCGAGGCGCCGGAGCGAATCGCGCTCACAGCGCTGGCCGAGGCGGGGCGGATTGATGGCCTCACGCTGTATGCGGGCGATGCGGCGGGAACGCTGGCGGGAACCCGACTGGACCTAGTCGCGTCGATGACGGTCGACGGGGTCGCTTTCAAGCCGGGCGAAGTGGTGCGCGCGGACAAGGGCGATCTGCTGGGATTGACCGCGGATGCGACGCCGACGTTTACGCCGGGGCAGGCGAAGACTGCGCTCGTGACGCTGACCGACGGGCGGAAGCGATCGGTGAAGTTCACCGTCGCGGCGGCGCGGCCCAAGGCGACGCTGATCGCCAAGAGCGTGGTTGCGCAGCCCTCCCCTGGGCTTCCCGTCGTGCTGGCGGGGGATACGGCGATCGCGCAGGATGCCCGGATCACCTTCTCGCTGCGTGCCGAAGGGACGACGCGGTTCGCGGCGGGGGACAGCGTCGAGATCGGCGCGGTCGCCGGCGGGGCGACGACCAGCGTCGCGTCGGGGCGCGGGCTGACCGTGCAGGACGAGCGGATAGCGGTGGTGTCGGTTGAGCCGGGCAAGGCGCTCGGCGTTTCCGCGCATGGGCCGCTGCGGTGGCGGCTGGTGCAGGACGGCGTTGCGGGCGACTGGGTGCCGTTGACGAGCCTGGTACGCGTGCCGGCGCTGACCGGGGTTACGTGCAACGACGTGTGCACGCTGGCGGGGACCGACCTGTTCCTGATCGATTCGGTGGCGGCGAATGCGGGGTTTGCGGATACGGTTCGGGTGCCGGAGGGGTTTACCGGGGCTTCGCTGACCGTGCCCAAGCCGGTTGGCGGGGCGCTGTATCTGAAGCTTCGGGATGACCCGGCGGTGGTGGCTACGGTGGCGGTCAAAAGCTGACGTTCGACCGCCAATCCTCCCCCGCAAGGGGGAGGTGTCGCCGAAGGTGACGGAGGGGGAGGACACGGAACAGCGGTTTCCCTTACCTCCCCCTCCGTCTGGCAAGCGCCAGCCACCTCCCCCTGGCGGGGGAGAATTTCAAGATCGGGTCCCACCTCGCCCCAAGTTTACGGGATCAAGCGATCGGCGCGCAGTTCCGCGAACAGATCGAAGAACGCGTCGTCGGTCGGCTGGTATTCCTTGAACCCGAGCCGCCGGCTCTTGCCCATGTCCGTCACCACCTCGATCGGGCGGCCGAGATCGGCGTCGGTGTGCCACGGCGAGGCGAGGCGCGACAGGTCGGCTTCCGCCAGACCTTCGCGCGCGACGATCTCGCGCCAGATGCCTGCGTCATCCTTCATCTGCTCGTCGAGCGTCAGGATGGTACCGTCGAACGGCGCCGGTTCGATCCCGAACCATTCGGCGATGCGGCCCCACATCCAGCTCCAGCGGAAGACGTCGCCGTTGACGACGTTGAACGCCTGGTTGCGCGCCTCGGGGGTGGTCGCGGCCCAGATGAGGTGATCGGCGAGCATCGTCGCGCTGGTCATGTCGGTGAGGCCGTTCCACTGCGCGGCCGAGCCGGGAAAGCGGAACGGGCGGCCGGTCTCACGGCACAGCGTGGCGTAGACGGCGAGCGTGGTGCCCATGTTCATCGCGTTGCCGACTGCCTTGCCGATGATCGTGTGCGGGCGGTGGACGCTCCAGCCAAAGCCGTCGCGTTCCGCCGCCTCGAACACGGCGTCTTCCTGCGCGTAATAGAAGTTCTCGACGTCGAGGCGGCCCTGCTCCTCGCGAAACGGGGTCTGCGGGAGGACGCCTTTGCCGTAGGCCTCGAACGGTCCGAGGTAATGCTTGAGGCCCGTCACCAACGCGACGTGGCCGACGCTGCCCGCTGGCGACAACGCGCCGAGCAGGTTGCGGACCATGCCGCCGTTGACGCGGATGTTCTCTGCCTCGCTGTCCTGGCGCGACCAGGTGGCGATGAACACCGCGTCTGGCTTGAGGCCGGTGAGCGCCGTTTCGAGGCTGGCGGGATCCTGGAGGTCCGCCGCGATGGGCTGGACGCCGTCCTGTTCGGTCGGGCGCCGCGCGAGACCGTGGACGGTCCAGCCCGACTTCACCAACGCCGCGGCGGTCGCGCTGCCGACGATCCCGCTCGTTCCCACTACCAATGCCGTCTTGGCCATGTGCAATTCCCGTAATCTAGATGATCTGTTCCGATCCCAAACGCGCTGTATTTTGGAAGGGATCCATCGGCGGCCGTTTGCGGTGGCGGCGGGCGGGCGATTGTCGCTATGGGGCGCGGATGACCGCATCGGATCTCCAGAGCCTGTTCGTGACCAACCTCGTCCGGTACAATAGCGGCGACCGGCGGCGGTGGCGGCTGATCGTCGGCGACGTGAAGGTCTACAGCCTCGCGACGCACGCGCATTGCAACTGGGCGGTGACCCCGTCGGGCAGCGCGAGCGAGGTCGACGCGGTCGAGCGGCTGGCGGACCGGCTGCGCGAGGATCACCCCATCATCACCGCCGGCTGACGGCTTTTATCTACGCAGGAGCGACACATGGCGAAGCAATATTGGGCGCAGATCATTGAACTCGATGAGGAAATGACCGCCGCGACGATTCCGGGCGCGACCGATCACGAGGATGCGGCGGATTCGCTGGTGGCGGATTTCGTCGGCGCGATGGGCGGCGAGATCACGTCGGGCGCGGTGCGCGTCTGGGTGCAGGGCGGGGTCGAGAAGGTCTATGACTGGAAGGCGGACTTCACGATGCCCGACATGGACGAGATGGGCGACGAGGACGAGATGGAAGTCGAGGGCGAGATCGAGCTGACCGAGCGGGTTTGAGCGCGAACCGCATGTAGATAAACATACCACCCCGGCGATGGCCGGGGCCCAATTGGCAAGGCCGGCATAACGGAGCGCGGCCCTTCGTTAGCGACGTTCCCCAATTGGGCCCCGGCCTTCGCCGGGGTGGGCTCAGGGGACGGTTTGCCCTGCCGGGGCAAGTTCGTGCCAGCTGTGGTCGTCGTGCGCGAGGAGGGCATCCGCCGCGGCGGGACCGAGCGTGCCCGCCTCGTAGGGTTCCGGCTTACTCGCATCATGCGCCCAGAGGTCGAGGAACGGTTGTACCGCGGCCCAGCCCGCCTCGATCGCGTCCGCCCGCTGGAACAGGGTTTGGTCACCCACGAAAAGGTCGTAAATTAGCGACTCGTAGCCGGTCAGATGACCGATATCGAACGCGTCTGCGTAGCGGAAATCGAGGGCGATCGGCGCGGTTGCCACTTCGAGGCCGGGGCGCTTGATGTTGATGTCCATGCTCAGCCCCTCGTCGGGCTGGATCTGGATGATCAGGCGGTTGGGCGGGAGCATATCCGCCGCCGCACCGGGGAACGAGGCGAACGGCACCGGCTTGAAGGTGATCGCGATCTCGGTGTCCCGGCACGTCATCGCCTTGCCGGTGCGCAGGTAGAACGGCACGCCCGCCCAGCGCCATGTATCGACCATCAGCTTCAGCGCGACATAGGTCTCCGTCCTGCTGTCGGGCGCCACGTCGGGCGAGGCGGTGTAGGCGGGGACGTCGACCCCCTTCACCTTGCCCGCGGTATATTGCCCGCGGACGCCGTTGCGCTTCGCCTTGCCGGGCGAATAGACGCGGACGGCTTTGAGCACCTTGCCCTTCTCATTGCGGATCGCCTCGGCGTCGAAGCTCGCCGGCGGCTCCATCGCGACCATAGACAGCAACTGGAACAGGTGGTTGGGCACCATGTCGCGGAGCGCGCCGGTGCCGTCGTAGAACTTGCCGCGGGTGCCGACGTCGACCGTCTCGGCGGCGGTGATCTGGACGTGCGCGATGCAGTCCGAATTCCAGACGCGCTCGATCATCATGTTGGCAAACCGCGCAGTCATGATGTTCTGCACGGTTTCCTTGCCGAGGAAATGGTCGATCCGGTAGACTTGAGCCTCCGACACGCGCGCGAGGATACGCGCGTTGAGATCGCGGGCAGAGGCGAGATCGTGGCCGAACGGCTTCTCAATCGCGATCCTGCGGAAGCCGTGCGGCGTCTCCGCCATCAGGCCGTGGTCGGCAAGCTTGTCGACGATCGTGCCGAAGAACTTGGCGGGCACCGCGAAGTAGAAGGCGACGTTGCCGTTCACCCGCGCCTTGAGCTGCTCGTAGACGTCGTCCTTGGTGAAATCGCCCTGGAGATAGCCGACCCGGTCCTTGAGCCGCGCCCAGGCGTCGCCCTTCTCGCTATCGCCCTCGCCACCCTTCGCATCGAAGCTGCCAAGCGCGTCGCGGAGCGACTGGTCGTTACCCTCGTCGATACCGACCCCGAGCACGTGGAAATCGTTACCGACCAGCCCCAGGCGGGTCATGTTGATCAGCGCCGGCATCAACAGACGGCGGGTCAGATCGCCAAAGGCGCCGAAGATCACGAGCGTCGTCGGCGGTGCGGGCTTCACGGACTTGCTCACGATTTCGCCTCGGACATGCATCGACCCTTTCTTCGGTGGTTCCTTCAAACAGCGTAGCGGGCGCCGATGTTCCCGACACCCATTTCAGAGTGGCATTTCCAGGGTGGCATTTCAGAGCGGCATTTCAGGTGGCGGTCAGGATGTTGTCCCCGAAGGCGCGCGCGTCGACCTCCGCCCAGTCGAGTTCCTCCTGCAGGCGGCGATACACGTCTTCGGCCACCTCGCCCTTGTCGCGCATCTGGTGCAGTACGACCCGCTGGCAGGCGATCATCTCGAGGTGGAGTTCGTCGAATTCGGAGGTCGCCTGCGGATCGTCGGCCTCGGCGGTGACCTTGCTGGCCGCGCCGTAGCGAAAGCGCAACGCGTCCGCCGCCTCGCCCGCACGCGCCGGTAGCACTGCAAGCCCGGCGTCGATCAGTCGCTTGCGTGCGGGTGCGATCTCGTCGGCAAGCCCGGTGTCCTCGCCGAGATCAAGGCGGCGGATCAGCGGGCCCAGCGTCAGTCCCTGCAATACGAGCGTGCCGATCACTACGCCGAACGCGGCCAGCACGATCAGGTCACGGCCCGGCACCGACCGTGGCAGCGCGAAGGCGGTGGCCAGCGTCAGCAGGCCACGCATTCCTGACCAGGACAGGATCACCGACGCGTTCCACGGCGGCGGCTTGGGCAACCAGGACGGCGCATAGCGATTGGCGATACCGCCCTCGACGAAGCGGACGAGAAACACCCAGGCGATCCGCGTCACCAGCACGGTGGCCAGGACCGCGGCCGCAAAGCCGATCGCGGGCCAACGCTCCGCGCTCGGCAGCCGGATCAGGATGTCGCGCGATTGCAGCCCCATCAGGGCGAAGGCGATGATGTTGAGGACGAGGACCGCTGCCGACCAGACCGCGGCGCTCTGCAACCGGTCGCGGGCGGGCTGTTTAATCGGGCGGCGCTGCGACACAATCATGCCAAAGGTGACGACGCCGAGTACCGGCGAAATGTGGAGACGCTCGGCCATCAGCCAGATCCCGAACGTCACGGCGAAATCGGCGAGGCTTGCCCCCAGTGTTCGTGCGAACAGCGGCGTGACGCGAAGATACGCCCATGCCGCCAGCGCACCGAAGACGATCCCGCCCGGCACCGCAGCGGCCAGCGCGAGCGGCGTGACGGGCGTATCCGAATGCGTCGCGAACGCACTGGCGAGCCCGAACAACAGCAGCGCGGTGGCGTCGTTGAGCAGGCTTTCCCCCTGCAGCAGCAGCAGGCCGCGACGGGGAATGCCGACCTCGCCCAGTACCGCTTCGGACGCGGCCGCATCGGGTGGCGCGACGATCGCCCCCAGTGCGAACGCGGCCGCGAGCGGTAGCCCACCGAGCGTCACGCCGACCAGCGCGACCGTCGCCGTGGTGACGAGCACCGCGAACACCGCCAGCGACAGAAGTGGGAACCAGAACCGCCGCAACGCGCGCGGACTAGTGTTGTAGGAGGCGTGAAGCAGCGCCGGGGCGATGAACAGCGCGAGCGCCAGATGCGGTTCGACCGCGATCTTCGGCGCGAACGGCAGCATCGCAAAGCCGAGTCCCGCCACGGCGAGCAACGTCGGATACGGGACGTTCAGCTTGCGCGCGAGGACCAGCAGGACCAGCGCGGCGAGCAGGATGATGTCGAGGGATTCGAAGAGTTGCACCGGGGTGCAACGGTCGGCGCCGCGCTATGGGCCCGATCGGTAGCCTGGCGACAGGGCCTGAGGCCAACCGCCGTTCGGCACTTGCGATCCTCCCCCGCTAGGGGGAGGATCATTGGGTTAGTTTTGCGGGCGCGGGTCTGGGGACTGGGTCGTCGTTACCCCGCCGCCGAGGGCGCGGTAGAGTTCGACCGAGTTGCTGTCGCGGGTCAGGCGCGCGGCAAGCAGGCTTTGCTGCGCGGTGTAGAGCGAGCGCTGCGAGTCGAGCGTGTTGAGGAACGTGTCGATCCCCGCACGGAACCGCAGTTCCGACAGCTTGAACGCACCTGCCGCATTGTCGCGGAGCGAGGTCTGCGCCTGCAACTGCGCGCCGATCGTGCCGCGGCGGGCAAGCGCATCGGCGACTTCGCGGAAGCCGGTCTGGATGCTCTTTTCGTATGTCGCGACGGCGGCGTCGCGCGTCGCCTGGGCGTAGCGGAGATTGCCCTTGTTGCGGCCGAAGTCGAACAGCGTCTGGCTGACCGATGGCGCGACCGACCAGTTCTGCGATCCGTTGCCGAACAGGTTCGACAGCCCGAGGCTGATCGTGCCGAACGCTGCGGTCAACGAGATGTTCGGGAAGAAGGCCGCACGCGCTGCGCCGATATTGGCGTTGGCGGCGATCAGCTGATGCTCGGCCGACGCGATGTCGGGACGGCGTAGCAGCACCTGCGACGGCAGATTGGCGGGCAGGTTCTCCAGCGTCGGGCTGGTCGTATCGAGCCGGGCCGGCAGCATGTCGGCGGTCAGGGTCGTGCCCGCGAGCAGGTTCAGCGCGTTCTGATCCTGCGCGATCAGCGTGGTCGCATCGGCGATGTCCGAGCGTGCCTGATCATAGCTCGTGCTGGCCTGGCGTACTTCGAGTTCGGAGGCGATGCCGATCCGGAAGCGATCCTGCGTCAACTTGACGGTCTGGCCGAACGCACGTTCCGTATCGCGCGCGATCTTTAGGCGATCCTGGTCGGCGGCCATCGTCAGCCACTGCGTCGCGATCTCGGCGATCAGCGACACCTGGGCGGCGTTACGGTTTTCCTCCGCCGCGAAATACTGTTCCTGCTGCGCCTGGGTCAGGTTGCGGACGCGACCGAACAGGTCGATCTGCCACGCCGATATCCCGACATTCGCCGAATAGATGTCGGCACGACCGCTCGAGACGACGCTGGACCCGGTCCCGCCAGTCCCGCCGCCGGTGCCGCCTGTGCCGGTACCGCCCGTGCCGGTACCGCCCGTACCAGTACCGCCCGTTCCAGTGCCACCCGTCCCGGTGCCGCCGGTACCCGTACCGCCCGCAAGCCCGCCGCCAACCGCGCCGAACGGCGACTTCTGGTAGGTCGCGCTACCGCTTGCCGCGATCGTCGGGAAGAGGTTCGAGCGCTGGACGCTGTATTGCGCGCGAGCCTGCGCGACGTTGGCGACCGCGACGCGGAGGTCGCGGTTGTTTTCCAGCGCGGTGCGGATCACGCGGCGCAGGCGGTCGTCGGTGAAGAACACCTCCCACGACGTGTCCGCCGGCATGATCGCGCCCGCCGCGTCGGTGGCGGCATAGGCGGGCCCTGAAGGCGTCGCCGCCGGCACGGACAATTCGGGCCGGACGTATTTCGGGGCGAGATTACAGCCGGCGAGCGTGAGCCCGGCGGCGAACGTCAGCGCGGTGCGGCTGGAGATCTTGGTCGAGAACATCTGGATCAGGCCTCCTGCGGCCGCTGGTCGTGGGGGGGCGTGGTGCCGCCGTCACGGTTATCGTCACGGTTGCCGTC
>Ga0308170_10003523_pt1 | contig 12766 bp, 17 predicted proteins | sample PhyBR2_2_FD_202136 | JGI IMG/M metagenome (GOLD analysis project Ga0308170, IMG submission 202136) | Phyllosphere microbial communities from UC Gill Tract Community Farm, Albany, California, United States - DLSLSB.R2 | ecosystem: Host-associated > Plants > Phyllosphere > Unclassified | place... | reverse complement strand
GAATCAGGAGACTCTTCTCTCAGCGTAGATTGCCAGAACAAGTATCCGGGACGTTTGCGTTCGAGTCGATACCTGAAAGTAAGCTAGATCAGCGTTACGGACTCTTACAACTCCCTTTCACTTGTGAAATAGAGTGAAATTTCGGAAGAAGCTCACCGAATATCGTTCCCATCTGTTCCCGTCACGACCTTGTCACCCCATCCAAACATTCCTTCATTGCGTACTGACAACTCGATGTACTTTCCCTTTCGAGGGATCAGTTCGGTCGTAGAGGCGGAAGTGGGTAAGGTGCTTTCTGCGATTGATAGCGAATCTGCTTTGTTGTCGCCTATTGAACGCAAAGCTATAGATGATTGATCGTTACCGTTCATGCTTGTACTGGGGAGTGAAGTGCAGTAGACCAAGTACAAGTGGAGCAGCGCGGAGCGAGTGGGGGAAAGCCAAGCGAGATGATGCTTTGAATTCGGTATCAGGGGAAGAAGGTGAGAGAAGAATGAACGGTGATGGAGCGAGGTTGATTCGAGGTGGGCAACGATGGGACGATTTGAAGGGAAGAGGGAAGCGATTCGAAAGAGGAAGGATCTAGTGACAGGGGGAAGAGATGAAGAAGGGAGAAAAAAAAAAAGAGAGAGAGAGAAGAGGAAGTTTTCCGATACCACCACGAAGCTACTCTAGACAGACTAGTCTAGAAGCAGACAGAGGAGTATGCCTACCTCTCTATCCCAGCAATTGGCTGCAAGGAACACTCTAGATTCTGCTCGATTAGCAACTCAAAAATCAATCAAGAATCCACCATCCTTCATCTACACTCCTCGCCATGCATCAAACGTATCAACAGCAGATCTACACAGCCTGGCAGTGAATGCATGGGAACAGTTGGCGGCGGTAGATTCTTGGTTCGAAGATCATTTTAAAGATATTCTCGGTGAACAAGCGAAAGGAACGGATAGGACTGGGTTAACGCAGGAAGAGAATGATAAGCTAGGAGTATTGTTGGACAAGACATTGAGACATTTGGGAAAACACATGCTGTTGAAACCAGCGGGAGTAGTTTTAGAATGGCTCGTGAGAAGATTCAGGTAAGCTCTCATTCAGCCTCTTTCCCCATGAGCCAAACCAACAGAACGAGTGTACGATTGATACAGGGTTCAAGATTTCAACATTCCAGCACTTGTCGCTCTTTTCCTCCCTTACCATTCCACTCCTCATTTCCCTTCAGCCTTGAATCTCATTTCCGAAGTCTCTCTCGCTGCTACCCCTTATGCTCCTCTCGTCATCGCACGCAAATCTCTCAAGCCTGTCGCACTTCCCGATCTCATCGTTCTCCTGCCCCCAACTTCGACCTCGACTACCGCTCGACCTTTCCTCGATAGCATTCTTCACCTTCCTCTCGACTACCTCAAGCAGAACGAGAAACCTCATCGAGCGCTCCTCGGTTTCTGGCTACAGGTCGTCGCCGGATATCTCGACAAAGTTGGACCTCGTCTTCCTGATGGAGAAAGAGCGGCAGTACTCTCAACCGTTCTCGAAGTTCTTCGTTCGGCACGAGCAGTTCCAGACGCCTTGATCGCCAGTTACATACTTGTCGCTAGATTCGCCATGCACCACCCCTTCGACGCCGAAACTCTCAGGGTTGTTCTCAAGGGAGTCGTCACGAATCGAGCCAAACGGGATGTGGCAGATGATGAAACGGACGCAGCACTCGTCACTACCCTCGTTGTGATCGCTCAGATGGGTGAAGAGGAGTTGTCGGTTGCAGATGGAAAGAAATTCTTGGGAGGAAACGGGTGGAAGAATCTGCTCAAAACCGAGTGAGCCGAGGAGCGCTTTCCGCCAGTCGTCTCTTTCGCATGCTGACGCCGAATATCACGCAGGAAACTCGACGAGCTAGTTGTGCAACTCAGCAACCAGTATGATGCCACCAAGTTCATGCGTCCTTTCCTCCAAACTTTGGCCGAAGAAGCGTGAGTTCCAATTCTCAAAAAGCTGCTCTCCTCTTGCCTCACTAAGCCGACCCTTCTCCGTAGTCTCACATCCGAAGAATGCCTCGCTATTCTCATCTCAGTACTCGTACCTCGTCCTTCTCCCAGCCTCGACTCCGATGCGATTCTTACCCTTCCTCAACCGATCATCTCTCACCTCGTCTGGTCCTGCTTCACTGCCATCGTCAGAACCGACTCGGTTGCACCTACCGTCTTCCAAAAGCCCTTGTCCCTCGTCTACCAACGCTACCCGGCGATTTGGTCAGCACAAACTAAGGAGTTCTCGACGAAGCTGCAATCAGCAAACGACCCTTCCCTTCCTCGTCTACTTCAAGCCATGAACGCCGTACTCGGAGGATCAACGCTCAGCAGTGATGCTTCGACCGCCCTCGTCATCTCGGCCTCGAGTCCTGATGTCGCTATCCGAGTTTCCGCTCTCAAGGATGTCCTCAAGAACGCAGGAGAGATCAAGGCAAACGGGAACGAGTCCTTCCTCCGCGATACGATCCTCGCTCGTCTCGGTGAGCCAGATTCGGATGTTGCTGCAGTCGTCCTCGCCGAGGAGAACCGTTCCACCCTCGAAGAAGTCCTCGAAGCTCAAGAAATCCTCCGAGCTGTCGAGCTGCCGGTCAGAACTGGCGACGTTGCCTACCTCTCGGTCGTCCTACCTTACCTTACTGGTCCCTTCATTTCGTCCCACTCGCATCTCGCCGATGAAGTCGTCAAGACCGTCTTTTGGCCACGACTTCTCGCAACCAAGGCCAACTCGAAGCTCGACAACGCTGTCTATTCTTCCTTGAATGGTTCGAACCTTGTCAAGACCCATCCCTGGCTCAAGGATGTTGGAACCGCCGCTTCGGCCGAAGGTGTCGAAAGGATTTCGCAAGTAGTAGACACGGTCGCTCGCAACTTGGCCGCTCTCCCTTCTCAGCAGCAACTCGATGAAGCGATCGCCTTCCTCCTTGAGCAGATCGCTCAACCCGAACCATCCCACTTCTCCCTCCTCGTCGCTATCCGATTCGCTGGAAAGGTCGAAAAGTCCCGCCGAGTCGAATTCGCTGTAACGGTCCTCGCCGCCCTCAATGTCGAGAAGCAAGGCCTCGGTGCCTTCACGAGCGCTCTAGCCACTCCCCTCTTCGACGACGCTGGATCCCTTGACTCGACTCTCCTTCAAACCGTCTTCGCTCACCCGGCCGTCGCCAAGACTGCCCGTCAAGTTCAAGCTGCAACCATCGTTGGAGTCGTTCAAGCGGTTCACCCAGTCAAGGAGGCGAGCTGGACTTGGCTATCTGCCTCATCTTCCGATGAGCCCGCTCTCCTCGCTTACCGAACCCTCTGCAGTCTCATCTACCGAGTCGCACACACTGGATCTTCGACCGCTGGTTCCGCCGCTCTCGCCACCGCCCTCTTATCGACCCTCTTCACCTCCCTCGTCGCCGATGATGTCCTCTCCTTCCTCGCCAGCTTGTTCACCTCATCCTCCCCAATCGAACTCCGACTCTCAGCACTCCGAGACAGTGCTGTCTTCATCGACGTTCTGTCCTCTGCGAATGAGAAGAAGGCTATCGACTGGCAAATCGTCATTCCTGCTCTCGTCGTCGCTCTCTCCGATTCTGAGAAGAAGATCAGAGTCGAAGCGCTCAAGGTGCTCGAGAAGGTGAGGGATGTTGCCGTCGCAAAGGAAGGTACAAAGACTGGAAGTGTTTACGGTCGGGACAAGTTCTACGGAGCATCATCATGTAAGCAGTTCCTCCCTGCCTTCGCGATTTGCAAGTCATCGACTGATTCAAATTCTTTGGGTGGTTAGCTTCGCTCAAATACCTCGAAATCCCCGACCTCCTCGTCTACCTTACGAAACTCCTCGCTTCTCGCAACGAACTCACTCTGTCGCCTTCCCACCTCTCCATCCTTCACTCTTCGATGCTCGACGCTTCGGAGAGTCCATCGAAGAAGAAAAAGGTTTCGCTCTCGTTCAAAGTCTCAACTTTCCTCCTTGGTCACATCGCAGCCTGGAAATCTCTCTCGGCTCGCGTCGAACTCCTCCTCGCTCTCGAAGGTGTTAAAGAGAAGGAGAAGTCGAATGTCGTCGTACAACTACTCGACGAGGCAGTCTCATCTGGCGAAGCTGGCCGTGTCGTATTCGCTTCATCTGCTACGGATGAAGACGTTCAGACCTACGCAAAGCTCTTGCTTCAGCCTTACGACGGTGTCGCACGCAAATGGCTCGAATCGGACGAATCTTCCGCTTTCGTCGTTCTTCTCAAGACTATCGAAATCACCGATGTTCAAGGTGAGTCTTCCCTGAAAGTCTGTTCAACCATAGCCCCTACTCATCTCACTGGGTGTTTCTCGCAGGTCTCGGAGCAAGTATCAGACGAGAGGCTCTTCGACTGACTGGATCCTCCGTCTTTGCGATTCTCAAGGGAGAGAACCGAGTCGAATTATTCAAACGTCTTGTCAAGCTTGCTGTCGCATCCGATGCTGTACGCCTTCTGCTTTCCTCTCAGTGCCAAAAAGAGACTGATCGTCTACCTTTCGCACAGCGCGTCGCTCCCGATGTTCTCGCTTGCATCCGCCTAGCCAAGGCAGACACCGAAACAGTCACTGCCCTGTTCAACGACATTCGTACTTCCTTCTCAGGATCAACGGCCGTTACGAAAGGACCCAAGCGAGGTCGTACATCGATTGGGTGAGTTTGATCGGCTCGACGATGATGAATAGAACTAAAAAATAACCATCCTCTCCTCGCTATATAGTGGCACTACTTCGAGCAGCGTACCTCGTACTGAACGCTTGCCTGAACTCGTCGTCGTTCTCGAATCGATCGAATTCGCCAACCTCTCAGCTTCTCACGGCCTCCTTCTCAGTCTTTTCGATCTCCTCGCCTGCCTCGTCGAAGTCCCTTCGTCGAATCAAGTCGAAGTTCAATACCCTGGTCAACTCCTTCTCGGCGCTCTCGGTCGAGTCGTCGACAATGTTCAACCAGCTTCAGGCGTTTCGAGCGACTCGATCAGAATGGCTCCCGTTCTCGACTTCATGCGATGTGAGTTGAACATCTTTATCATCTGTCTTCCGAATCTCATGAGCTGAACGAATCGTTCCTGAATCTGCAGCCTCTGTTAACCCTCAAACCTACTCGCAATCTCTCCTCCTACTCGCTCAACTCGGCCCTCTCGTTCCCGATCAACTCGTGCAGAACATCATGCCGATCTTCACGTTCATGGGTGCGAACGTTCTCCAACGCGATGACGCTTACAGTCTTCGAGTCGTCGACCAAACTCTCGAGAAGATCGTACCTCCTCTCGTCAAGGCTCTTCAGAAGACCGCTCGAGGAAGGGAAGGCTTGATCATCAATTTGAGGGAGCTCTTGCGAGCGTTCACCGATGCTGCTGTTCACGTCCCTCGACACCGTCGTATCAAGTTAGTCTCTCCTCCTCGTTCTCTTCGTTGTGTAAGCTGTTTGCTGACATTGTCTCGCTGTAACAGCCTCTTTGTTCGATTCGTCGAGACTCTCGGACCCCGAGACTTCCTCTCGCCCGTCACCATGCTCCTTGTTGAGCGATCTGGGAAGTCTCTCGATGAGAATGCGCTCCCGGTCGCTCTCGTCGAAAACTTTTCCATCGACATCCAACTTGGCGTGTGTTCTCCTGCTCGCTTTTCACTCTATTAGATCACGTCACTGATGAAATCTCACCCCTGCAGGCTATCAAACAAATTGTTGAAGAACTCGGTCGTCTCGTCAACCTTGAGCCTTCCTTCCTCGATCTCGAGGCAGAAGTGTCTTCAGCCGCCAAGGCGAAGGACCTCGCCATCACGCTACTCACTTTCCTCGGTTACGCTCTGGAGGCGAAGCAACTCTCAAGCAAGATTGATTCGGCTCGAGCCGCAGGAGAAGAAGAAGTCGATTCGACCCTTTCTGAACTCGTTCGCGGACTTCTCGATCTCTCGTCAGCTTTCTCGCCCTCGATTTCGGATTCCGACAAGGAGGAGATCAGCGCAGCTGCCAATTACGACGTCAACTCGACGATCGCACTCATGTCGACGAAATCCTTCTCAGATGCGATTCTTTGGCTCCTCGACCTCGCCGATCCTTCGATTCAACCCCGTGCTTTCGCCCTCCTCCGCGCACGACTTCCGAATGTCAAGACTGCTCGCCGTGCCGAGATCTCGACAGCCGTTTCGACCGTTGTTCAACGAGTTCAAGCCGTTCTCACCAGTTCTACTTCGGACGCCGCCGCGGTCGACGAAGCCCTTCAGACTCTCAGCGCCACCGCGGACTCGATCCTCACGGAAGAAGATGCTCTCCTCGCCAAGACTGTGCCGGATCTCATCGTCGTCGCGAAAGATGCGACTCGCTCAAACTCGACTCGTGTACTTTCCCTCGAAATCCTCACCAAGCTTGCGTATGCCGATATTTAATTGTACTCTCGTGGATGGCTTGGTACTGATCTTCTTTCTGCTGACAGAAACCGACTCGGTCCCCGTCTCATTCCTCTTGTTTCGAAGATTGTCCCATTCGCTCTCGAGCTTCTTCACACTCAAGCCAAAGGTGAGTTGTCCCATACTGTCTTCATTGCTTTCCGCTCATTACTGACACTCCTCTGGTGCCTTCCTCAGCCGGAGTCGAAGCTGTCGCGGATCTCGCTGTTGGCGCTTTCCAAACTCTCGAAGGTCTCTTCTCCTCGGTACCGACGTTCATCGGTGGTCAACTCGACAAGGTCTTCACCGCTGCGCTTTCGAGCGACATCATGTCCTTGTCTTCTGGCAAGAGTGGTGCCGTTCCGAAAGCGAGGGCATCTCTTCTCTCGACTGCAGCTCGCAAACTTCCCGCAAAAACTCTATACCCCGCTATCATCCGCCTTCATGCTTCTCTCGATGGGAACGCTCGAGCTGTACGCCTCCTTCATCCTGCTGCTACGAGATATCGATTGCTAACTCGTCTCGTTCCTTTTCAGCCTGTCCTCGGTCTCCTCGACTTGCTCAACCGCGCCCTTCGACATGGCAAGACTCCCGACATTGTCGAGAACTACCGTATCGTCTTCAAACTGTTCCTCTCCGTCTTCGACCTTCGTCGTGTTCACTCGGCATCGCTCGACGAGAACGACATTACCTCCATCGAAGAGAACGCCCTCGGCGCTTTTGTTCAATTCATCCTCAAGCTGAACGAACAGCTCTTCCGTCCCCTCTTCCTTCGCACATACGATTGGGCTGTCATCGAGCTCGCGGACGAGACGGACGCTCAAGATGGGCTGTCAGCAAGGAGGATCGTCCTCTACAAAATTGTCGATCGATTACTCGCTCAACTCCGGGTGAGTTCCTCTCTCAATACTCTTGTTGCTAATGTTCCTCGAACTGACGTCAAACCTCCATCTTCTAGTCAATCTTCGTCCCCTACTTTTCGTTCATGCTCGATCAAACAACCGAATTGCTCGAGGCGTTCGCAAAGGGAGAGTCGAACGATTCGACCCTTTGGGCCGCTGTCGCTTCCGCCCTCACGAAAGCATTCGACAACGATGAGAATGGTCAGCACTCTCATCGCGCTCTCGATGTTAGGCAGTCACTGACTTTTCCCCTTTTCATCTCGACACAGGTTTCTGGTCGGCACAACGCCTCGCCAAGTTGTCTTCTCCTATCGCACACCAAATCGAGGCACCTTCATCGCTGTTCCCGATCGCCAGTTATCACACTCTCCTCTCTTCTTACGTCGATCTCGTCGCTGCGAACGAGACGCACCTCAAAGCATTCAACTCTCAATTCTTGCACCTCACTCGTTCCGACGATCTCAACGTCAAGCGACAAGCTATCGACTCGATCACGCAAATGTGGGAGACGGTCGGAGACGGAATGTTGGGATTGGTACCCGAAACCACGCCTTTCTTGGCTGAGGCGAGGGAGGAGACTGAAGGTGGAGTCGAGACGGCTACTAGGACACTCATCAAGAAGATTGAGGAGCACCTTGGGGAGAGTCTCGATGAATACCTGGAGCAGTAGAAACTTTTCTCTTGAACTTGCGAAATTTGAACAGCTTCTTTTGAAAGTCCTCGTATGCGTGAGAGTGCTTCGTTGTCGACTAATATTGTCGTTGCCTCCTCATCCGACTCGCGAGGTCGCGATGGTCTCCTTTGAAAGAGATCGACGAGATGCGAAACTCGGGGTTAAATAACTCAATGTGAAAGTATCGCTGAAGTCTCTGAACCTCCTTTCTCTCTAGTCGTAGTGCTGTAGAAAATGCTAGAGCGCTGTCCGTCTAACGAATAGAAAGGTTTGCGAAAGGCGTGTTTCTGAATTTTTTTGGTCGACTCTCAGAACTTTTCGAGTGAAGGGACGATTTGCTCCTTACATTTTCCTTTTCCCCCCTTTTCACCTCCACCTCAACCTCTAATTCAATATGTCGGACGCCGGAGTGAGTCTATGACTTCTACTGAAGCTACCGATACCATCAGTGTACTGCCAGAGGGAGTGAGAGAGCTGACTTTAATTTGATCTCATCCCCCTCCCACCTCAATTCTCGTTATGACCTCGCACTACAACAGAACGATGAACAGGTATGTTCAATCTCCTCTAATACTCTACTTGATCCATCTATGCTATCTAGCTAGTCGATCAAGGCCTTGTAGATCGAGATCGCTGACCCGTGCTCATTTCTTGATTTCTCTACCCTCTCCCCTACCCAATACCACCTCTAAATCTGAACACTCCTATGAATCGTCATATGTACAACTTTTCCGAAATCAGCACGAGCAAACCTTCGAGTCAGTCTCGGCCGGTGCTTCCCACACCTACCCTCTGCAGTGCTCTGCCCTTCGCAAGAACGGACACGTCGTTATCAAGAACAGGCCTTGCAAGGTGAATAGAAGCTCTCTACGGTTTGAATGAAGGTGTTCGCAAATGGTGATTTGAGGGAGGGAAATTATTCAGTTGACTGATCACGGTTCGGTTTGATGGGATTTCGAATAGATCGTCGACATGTCTACCTCGAAGACTGGAAAGCACGGACACGCTAAGGTTCACTTGATCGCCATTGATGTGAGTTTTCCTTCCTTTTCTGCAGGTTCGAGGGAAATGTTGACCGATAATTTCTCGTCTTTCGACAGATCTTCACCGGCAAGAAGCTCGAAGATCTCTCTCCTTCCACCCACAACATGGATGTCCCCAACGTCAACCGTACTGAGTACCAACTCGTCAACAGTGAGTTCAGTCTGATTCGAGTGAAAGTGAACGCGATAAACTGACTGAAACGATGCTTGATTGATAGTCGACGACGGTTTCCTCAACTTGATGACCAACGACGGTACCTCGAAGGACGACGTCAAGGTTCCCGACTCTGACATTGGACAACAAATTGAGGAGGCTTTCGAGGATGGTAAAGACATTGTTGTCACCATCCTTACCGCCATGGGAGAGGAGGCTGCTGTCGCTTGGAAGGAAGCACCCGCTGGTAACTTCACATTCCTCTAGGTATCCCTGTTGAAGGCAGAAAAAGTGACTAACTTCGAATTTTACGACTTCGCAGCCAAGTAAGCGGATCACTTAACTGTGTCTCCGTTCTCTTTTCAGCTTCTACTCGACTCGACTGCGCACAACCCATTACTCTCAACTCCTTCACCTCTACCCCCCTCGCCTACAACCGCCTTGCATTATGCATCCTTAACTCCTCTCTCGACCCATAAAAACGACACTTCACTTTTCGTACCTCTACATCGTTACTTCTGCTTCGCCCCTTTTCTTCTTTCTACACCACCTCTACCTTCCCCCTCCTAACTCACTCCCCAATGCCTCCCTATCCCGCTACTCCTGCCGCTCACTGCACCTATACTCTTTCCCTTTTCTCTGTCTGTACCACGAGGGGTGCCTGTGTACTCTTTCTTACTCTTCTTCTTCTGTAGAAACGTGGGGAAGAGGGATCGGGGGTTTGTTGGATGGGTTGGTCTGTTTCCTCGAAAAAAATACACTCCATTGAAAGAAATACGAGAATGCGAGAGTAACGACGAGGAGAGCTACATTTGATTCGTTTACACTGACAGTCTGATCTTGAGTTGCACAACCATCTCATCTCCCTCGCACGCTAACCGCTCGTAGAGAGCTACCGAGTCTCGTAATGGTTTGCGAGCATTGACTCGGATAGAGTCGAAGCTCTTTCGCAAAGAATCAAGAAACAGCGCAACGTTTCCTTTCTTCCCTGCCCACAATCGACGCATCTTGAAGAATCTTCCAGTCAACGCCGGTACGTACTTGGAGAGATGAGAAAGTTCAAGGTCGCAAGGTCGAGACAACTTACGAATGCATCTGCTTCTTCGTCGATCGATTCCGTCCGGTAACTTCTCTCTCTCGTCGAGCTCGTCAGACTCACTCTTGCACTGCTTCCCGGAGGCTAGAGTTTGACCCTTGACGAGATGAGTCGAGTCGAGAAGTTGATTGAGCCAAGTTCGAAGTGTCGCTGCGGATGCTTTCGCATGGCATCTCGCAGATCTGAATACCTCTCGATTTTGACCTCTCCTCGAAATCACTGTAGGATACCAGTTCATGTCTCGTCGCACCGAAGACGAGCTTCGAAGCGAGATTCAGCAAACGTTGAGCCAATTTCTCGACTCTCTCCTTCTCTTCTCTCAACACCTCGAAAGTCTCAGATGACTGGCCCATCGCAATCAATCGCCCATGATTCAACGCCAGAACTCGTATCGACAGCTGTCCCCGCTTCTACGTCTACTCCTCCACCTCTTCCTGAAGAATCAGTCAACTCGACTTCAAACCCATTGGCCGACTCGGATATCAAGCAGAAGACTCGTAGGCTCAGTAGCTTCACCCCGGGAAGGGATAGCTGGGTAACTGAGCAGCTCCAATTCTACAATGCTAGCGTTCCAATTCGATCTCCTATTGTTTTCGACCTTACAAGCGAAGCAGACGCATATTCGCTACTAGACTTGAAAGAAGATGCCACCCTGGTCGAAGTCGAGCAGAAGATTAGCGAAGCATTGCGAGTTTATCGAGAAAGATCAGATGTCGTTCGTTCGTTTCGCTACTTTCTCTTCTGAGTCTGAATTGACATGGACAGGCGCTTGATACCTCTCTTCAGTCACCGCAAGAATGGAAACAACTCGATGGTGCCGTCTTTGCGATTTGCCGTCGCTTCGTCGTCGATTCACTTCCCGAGATTGGACTCAACCCTCGAACCGAAGGTACAGCCACTTACGATGCCGAACAGACGATCGCAATCAAGAGCCTTCGTGTACATCTCAACGAAGTCATCTCTGACGAAACGATCCTATACCTCAGATCGATACTCTCGTCTTTCACTTTTCCCGAGCTACCTTCGGGATTCATAGAACCGCAATTCGTGACAGATTGGGATCAGTTACAATCTGTCGCAAGTGCAATCGTCGTGCCCTCGGATGTGGAAGAAGCTCGTAAGATTCTCGGCATTGCGAAGAACGCTGGCTATGAAGAGGTCTTCTCGAAGTGCGTCGAGATGTACAATGTAAGTCGGAACGAAGTCCTGCTCTTGCTCGTCTTTGCGAGTCTTTGAGTTGCTCACATTGTCGTCTGGCTTAACAGGATACAGAGAGTATAGACGGAATGAAGGTTGTTGGCGCAATCCTATTCCTGTCCATCGCCGGCCAACACTCTCTATCGACTTCTTCTGCGCTCTTCCTCGACGTCCTCTGTCTCGAGACTTCGAGGATTATCTCGGAGATCTTGGAGCGCGCCGGAGTGACTGATACGAAGACGCGTTTGTCGTTAGCGTCGAATATGATCAGTCGAAACCTCAAGGGTGCAGCCAGCAAGAAGAAGCTCTTGACTCGAGTCAAGGTAGATGCAGGTGGAGCCGAAGCTAGGGTCGCCGCTGTCGCCGACAAGAACCCATCGTCACGTTTGAAGCCCGCTCCGTCATCAAAAACGAAGAAGCCCCCTCCCACAGCTCTCAGAAACGCCCTTCACTCTTCTTCGTCGTCACCTTCGAGTTCTCTTAATGGACAAACAAGAGATGTAGCTGAGTTTGAGCTTGAAAAAGGTGAGTCTTGAGTTCGCTCCCTCGCTAGTCAAAATAGTTAGCTCATTTTTTGCTACCGCACGACGCAGCCGATTCAACCGCTCGACCTAAGTCTGACACCGCTGTGCAGACTGACCCGATCACTCTCTCGTCACATTCTGACTCTGCCCCTCGTCAACCTCCTTGTGACGGAGAGTCAGGTACATCGAAATCTTTCGTTGGCAATCAAGCTTTTGCGATCCGTCGTTTAGCTCAGCAGAACATCGCACTGAACGCCAAGCTAAAGCAGGAAAGACCGAGAAAGGTGAGTCAGTTGCAAAAAGTCGAGTCGAGCTTTTCGCTGATACTGATGCCGACGTTGTGATCTAGCCGAATTGCTCGCAGAGCTACAGCGCCTGTCGATCGATAAGAGGTAGGCTTGATACTGGAAGAATGTTGCGACGAGAAACTGCTTTCGCCTCCCCACTAAGTCGTACTGCTCAGAGCGAAGAGAGCAAAGGTGAAAACGATTGAATCGATAGAAGTCGAATTGAATCGGTTCAGAGATCGCGCCGTACACGAGAGAGAATAGTCCGACCACGAATAGATCAACAGGGAGCCGTCGCCGAGTCGAGAGGTTTTCGAATCTGCGAGATGCCATGCGAAAGCATTCGCAGCGACAATTCAAATTTCGCTCAATCAACTTCTCGACTCGACTCATCTCGTCAAGGGTCAAACTCTAGCCTCCGGGAAGCAGTGCAAGAGTGAGTCTGACGAGCTCGACGAGAGAGAGAAGTTACCGGACGGAATCGATCGA
>Ga0308170_10003522_pt1 | contig 12770 bp, 14 predicted proteins | sample PhyBR2_2_FD_202136 | JGI IMG/M metagenome (GOLD analysis project Ga0308170, IMG submission 202136) | Phyllosphere microbial communities from UC Gill Tract Community Farm, Albany, California, United States - DLSLSB.R2 | ecosystem: Host-associated > Plants > Phyllosphere > Unclassified | place... | reverse complement strand
CGCCCGACGAGCCGACGATCGAGTGCGTCCCTCCCTCCTCCTCGTCGTCTACCTCCTCGAGCGTCGAGCTGACTCTCAACCCTGCAGCGCCTTCTGGTCGACCTTCCACGCCTTCTCGCCCGAGCAACAACGCCGCCTCCTCGCCTTCATCACCGCCTCGGACCGCCTCCCAGCGACGGGCACGGCCGGCCTCACGCTCAAGCTCCAGTGCTCGGGCGACGACACGGCACGCCTGCCGTCGGCGAGCACGTGCTTCAACACGCTCATCCTGCCGCGGTACGGCGCGAGGGAGGCGGTCGAGAGGATGCTCGTGCGCGCCATCGAGGACAGCGAGGGGTTCGGGCTCAAGTAGACGCTATATCGCCGCATCGCATTGCATCTCGGCACTCGGATCTCTCACTAGCTCGTGCGTTCGTCCGTCTGGGAGCTGGGCGAGCACGAAAGCGCGACTTTGGCGGTGTCGTCGGCGTTGCCTCCGCGCGATTCTCATCAGCTCGCCTCGTCCTTTCGGCTCTCCTGTGGCTCGCCCTCATCAGCTGGCCGGCCGGCGACCATTTCTCTCGCTGCTATGGCCCTGTCTGGCAGCGTCGACAGCCCGAGCGCGCCGCCAAGAGCTGCGCTCACCTCGCGGTCGAGGCGACCGAACGTCTGGCTCGGCAGACTGATACCGCTCCTCCTCCTCGTCTTTGCGGTACGCGGCTACTCGCTTGTTCTCCTCGAGATCAGTGCGTCCCTCTCCCTTGCCCCTCGAGCCTCTCACCCCCTTGCTGAGCTCTTGCTCTCCTCGCAGTCCCGCTCCTCTGGAGCCGACAACCGGTCGTCGCGGCGCTCTACTCGACGGCAGTTCATGGCCTCCTCGTCATGACGGGCATCTCGTACTTCATGGTCTACTTCCTGTCGATCGAGCCGCCGCGCGAGAAGGAGCCGCCGTCGCCGGTTCTCGAGAAGCGAGTGGTGCGTTCTCTCTCTCCTCCCTCCTTTCCCAGCAGTACCGAGCACTTTTAAGCTCGACGAGTACAAGCTTGAGCGAGTGCGCGGAGCTCTACCGAGACTGACGCCCTGTTCCGGAACAGGTCTTCGCGTGCGACTCGGCCGGCGAGCCTCTTCACTGCTTCCGGGACCGCTGCGCCGGCGCCTGGCAGTCGACTCGCACTCGCCACTGTCGAGACTGCGGCACCTGTCGGCCCATCTTCGATCACCATTGCGCCTTCGTCGCCAACGACGTCTGCGGCTCGACGCTCAAGCCGTTCGCAACCTTCCTCGCCTACGCCGCCGCCCTTCTCGTCGTCGCGCTCGTGCCCTTCGCGCCCCTCCAGTGCAGCGCGTGCCGAGAGGTCGTGAGCGAGACCTGGTGGAGCGACGAGATGCGGGACCGGTGGTGGAGCGGTTGGCGAGGCTGGATCGGCGGGCCGGTCTATCGGTGCGTTGCCGTCGCGCTCCCTCTTTCGGTCTATCTTCTCCGGGGCATGCCTGACTCACTCTCACACCATGCTTTCTCGTACAGATACGCGGGCGCTCTCCTTCTCGGCTACCGCCAGTACCAGCGCTCGACCGCCGAGCGACCTCACCTCCTCGGCGACGGCACCGTGCGCAAGCTCGACTCGCACGAGGCGGCGCTCTATCCGCACCTCGTCGTCCCCTCGATCAGCATGCTCCTCGTGACGTTCTTCGCGAGCTTCATCTCGGTCATCGCGCTCGTCAGTGCGTCCCTCTCCTCCTCTCTTCCTCCCAGCCCGCTCGAGCTCATGAAGGACGGCCAGCTGACGTGCGCCTGCGCTGCAGTGCTCTACGTCGTCGTCCGCAACGCTCGTCAAGGTCGCACCTCGGTCCAGGGCGAGCGCATCAAGCTGCACCGCTCGGCGACGTACGACGCCCGACTGCGCCTTTGGGTCCCGCTGCCCGAGGGCGGCGGTGCTGTCGTCCTCGTCGAGCCCGACCACGACCTCTTCGACCTCGGGCCCGACGAGAACTGGACGAGCCTCATGGGCGAGACGTGGATCGAGTGGGCCTCGCCCTGGAAGCCGAGGTGCGTCGAGCTTCTCGCAGACGAGGTCCGAGCGCTCGAGCTGCAGCAGTCCTTGACTCCCTCTTTCTCTCTCTCGTACACAGCCAAGTCTCCGACTTTGCGATGAACAGGAGAGCAGTGCGAGAGCTTGAGGAACGGGCGAGGAAGGAGCTGTAGAACGGTGCGCTCTCTAGATGCAGTGCAAGTCTATCGCGCCTCGTCCTCGTCTACGAGCTCGAGATCCTTCGTGAGCAGGCAATGCGGCGCGCCGTCCTCGAGGAACTGGCCCGGCTGCCGCTCGTACCCTGACCTTGCATAGAAGCCCTCGGCGTGCACCTGCGAGTGGACCAGGACGCGCACGCGCTTCTCGCCTCGGAGCGCGACGCCGGCCTTGCCGCGGCGGGCAACGATGTGCTCCTCGAGCGCCTTCATGAGGATCTTGCCCGTGCCGCCGCCGCGGAACTTGGGCAGAACTGCGCGCGAGGGGAAGAGCCATCAGCTCGACGAACGAGGACAAGCTCTGCATCGAGAACGACGAGAGCGGCTCGCACACGAGGGCCAGCGAGAGGAAGAGCAAACGCACCGCACACGCGCCCGAGCTTGCCTGCCGGCTTGCCCTCGGGCTGACCCGGCTTTGGCCACCACCTGATCGTGCCCGCATCCTCCTTCTCGCCGTCGGCGCCGACCCGATACATGATGAGGTGGTCCGACTCGGGGTCCTTCCTGCGCGCGCCGGCGAGCTCGATGTCAGTGTCGTGCGCGCGAGCAAGTAGCAGAGCAGGAGGAGGAGAAGGAGGGAGAAGAGAAGGAGAGGGACGCACTCGTCGAGCTCGTCCTCCATCGAGTAGCCCTGCTCGTCGACAAAGACGGCGATCCTGCACTGGATGCAGCGGTCGATGTCGGCCTGCGTCTCGCACAACTCGACGTGGTACGTGTCGGGTGCTCGGGGGTCGTCGAGCGTTGCCGTTGCGGGTCTGCGCGCGCCGAGAAGGAGGATCAGCACCTGAGCAATGGCAGGGTGAGAGAGCCAAGCACGAGAAGGAGGAGAGGACGCACTCTGGTACGAGCTCGATGCGCTTGACGACCTTGACGTGCGGCGTGCCCTCCTCCTCGAACTCGAGGCCGAACGTCGCCCAGCCCGTCTTCTCGTAAAAGGGCAGGCTCGGGACCTGGGCGTGAGCGAGGAGCTGGACGGCCTTCTTGCCGCGCAGGACGTCGGCCGTCTTGCCCCTGCGCTCGCGGACGTGCTCCTCGAGGGCGTCGACGAGGGCCTTGCCGCGCCCGCCGCCGCGGTAGCCGGCGAGGATGGCGACGCGGCCGAGCTTGAGCTTTGCCGGGTAGAAGCGGAGGGTGCCGATGTCGGTCGTGGTGCCGTCTGGGTCGACCTGGGTCATGAGGAGGTGGTCGCACAGCGGGTCGTAGGCGTCGTGTTGCTCGACGGCGGCGCTGTAGCCTTGCTCGTCGACGAAGACGGTGCGGCGGATGGCCATGGCGCGCTCCATCTGCTGCGGCGAGATGGCGAGGACCTGCAGGCGTTCGTGGCATCAGCAGGGATGCAGCAGGGCGGTGAGAGAGCGCGGGGAGATGGGACGCACGACCGAGAGGACGGGCGACGAGGGAGCCGGCGCGGCGGGCGCGTTGTACGTGTCGGCCATGGTTGCGAGGCGGCTTGACAAGCTCGTGCAAGCGTGCAGGCAGCTGTGCTCTGTCGAGGGAGAAGAGAGGCTCGCAGCAGCTCTCCTCCCCACTCGCCGGCGATCGAGACTCGCCCGTTCTCCTCACCCGCGAGCCGCGCTGTCGCACATTCTCGAACATGCACGAACACAAGTCACAGATACACGGCACGCGCTGGCCAGGAAGAGCTACAGGGACAGAGACCCGCCTCAGGCCCGCTTCGCACGGCCCGCCGCTCCTCCCAAGTCGCTCTCGCCCGATGCAACAAGGCCCAGCTGCCGCTCCCGCTCAGCCGACGTCGACGCCAACGGCGTCAGGAGGTCGTCCGAGTCCTGCCTCGGCGGCCGCCCGCCGCCGTGGAAGCCCGCCGCGCTCGAAGCTGCGCCCGGACCGGTATCGAGGACGAGCGTCGCACTCGACGAGGCCGTCGGCGTAGGCGTCGACGCACTCGACGACGACGAGCCGGGCGTGATGGTCGCCGAGCGCGAGCGCGGCGAGCGGGTGGGCCCTGCGAGCGACGCTGCTGCTGCGGGCGCGGCGCGGCCGGGTGAGGGCGGAGGGCGCGTGCGGCCTGGACCGTGCAAGACGAGCTCGGTCGCGCCGAGCGAGCGCGCCTCGGACGCCGAGACCATGACCGGGGCGTAGACGAGGACGCGGCGGTCGTCGCGACCGGGTGAGGGAGGAGAGTGAGGGAGGGCGTGCGCTGACGGGTATGCCGACGAGGCCGAGGACGACGGCGGGAAGCTCGTCCGGATGGGCGAGCTCGCCGTGAGCGCGATGAGCGGTAAGGCGTCCTCCTCGCTGCCGAGGTGGCGCTTGCCGCGGTCCTCGGGCCGCGGCAGGAGGAAGATGCGCGTCTCGTCCCTCCTCCTGCTGCCGCTCGCCGACGACCCTGCGCCCGCCGTCACCGACGACACGCTGCTGCTCCTCTCGCGCCTCGCACCGTGCGAGTCGCGCCGCTTCTTCTTGCCGCTCCCGCTGCGGCTGAGCCCGCTGCGGCCCGGCGAGCCGTCGAGCTCGACTGGCGAGTCGTAGAACTCCTGCTCGTCGCCCGCGCCGGCCCTGCTCCCGCCCGAGCGGCTCCTCGCGCCTCGTGGAGAGGCACGCATCGTGTAGAAGCCGAGGACCTTGACGGCGCCCCAGATGCGCAGGCCCTCGACGAGGGCGAGCGCCCCGAGCGCCGTGACGACGACGCCCTCGAAGCGGTCCTCGCACGCCTCGAGCGAGCCGAGGAGGTCGGGGAGGCCGAACGAGAGGAAGAGGGTGCCACAGAGGGTGGTGGCGAGGCCGCGGGAGGATGAGGGCGACGAGACGGTGAGGAGGAGGAGGATGAGGGCGAGGAGGAGGAGGTCGAGCGAGATGGCGAGGAAGCCGTTCAGGACGAAGAGGCGAAGGAGGGGTAGTCGGTCCTGCAGGGTTTGTCGGTGCGGCGTTGGCGCAGGCAGAGTGCGATGGCGAGGGAAGGGTGGGAAGGAGGACGGGGCGAAGTGGGGTCAGCGGATGTCGCGCGGCAGGAGGGCGCCGTGGCAGCTTGAACGCACCTTGAGCAGCCCGTAGATACCCACTCCAGCAACGCCGGCCGAGCACCAGCTCCACAGCTGTCCACAAGAGAGAGGGAGGGTCAGCACCGCCTCGGCATTCCAGATCTCCGGGACGGCCAGGGAGGACGACGACGCACCTTGCCGATCCCAAGCAGTGCCCGCACGCCCTCGAGCCTGCGCCACTCGGCCCCCTCGAGGTCCCGTCCGTCGTCCCTGCTGCTCCCACTCGTCGGCGTCTCGTCGTCGCCGAGTGTCGACGCGAGGCCCGTCTGCACCGCGCCGAGCTTGCGCGCGAGCCACACATGGAAGACGAGCGCGGCGAGCGCGATGAGGAGCACGTGCGAGCGCCGCGCGGGCGCGATCGGCGGATGTCGCGGAAGCATGTGAAGCGAGAGAGGAGGAGGAGGAGGAGAGCGCGAGGGACGGAGCGCGAGCATCTCGCCTCACCTCTGGCTCGAGGGTCGCAATCGAGGGGAGTGCGTTACAGGGACAAGTAGCGCTACTAGGACTATGTGCAGAGGAAGATGAACGAAGGGGGAGGAGAGGGAACAAGCGGGCGAGGAGCTACAACAACTTGGGATGGTAGGAAAGGCGAGGCGAGGAGCCTCGAGAGGGGTATCGTCGACGCAGGAAAGTTGCAGAGAAATGCACAGGTGAAGATTAGGTGTAAGGCAGAGAGGAGAGGGGCGAGCGCGCGAGGCGGCTCAGAGGGGAGGAGGCGACATGAGCCCGACGTCCTCGGCCCTCGGTCGCAGGCGGCGGCTCGTCTTGTCGTCGGCGCCGCGCATCGTCGACGAGCTGAGACCGGTCGGCGTGCAGGGCGGCGACAGCTCGACGGGCTCGTCGACGAAGACGGCCGAGAGGGGCGAGGCGAGCGAGGACGAGCCGGACGACGACGACGACGACCGGATGCGCGGCCGCTTGGTCGACGAGCGGCTCGACGAGCGCGACGACGAGGGCGAGCCAGTCGAGTGGCTGAGGGACGAGGACTGGCGGGTGCGAGGGGGCGAGGTCGAGTAGGGCGGGAGGGTGTAGGTGGGCGAGGAGGGCTGGAAGACCGGGTTGCCGCGCTCGTCGAGCATGACGGGGACGAGGACGAGCTGCGGATGCCGCCCTGCGGCTCCGCCTGCTCGGCTGCTCGACGGCGGGCCGTACGACACCGAGTGCGAGCGGATGCGCTTGGCCGAGTCGAGGCCGTACGGCAGCGGGAGCGTCTGGCTCCTGCGCGTCGACGACGGCGACGAGTGCGAGTACGACCTCGGCCGGCCGAGCGTCTCCTCGAGCGCGAGCGGCGTCTTGTAGTCGCCCGCGCCGCGCACCGCCTCGTCGACCTGGCGCATCATGCGCGCGCCGCCGTCCTGCTCGTCGACCCACGCCTCGCCGCGGTCGCGCAGCTCGCGCTCGCGCATGTCCGAGTTGCACTCCCACGTGACCCAGGTGCCGAACGCGCGCAGGACGACGGCGACGACGCAGCCGGCGAGGACGCCGAGCATGGCCGTCTGCCACGTCTCCTCGCACGCCTCGACGCCCCAGAACAAGAGGTCGATCCCGCCCGCCCAGGTCGACGCCGCTTGGTCGCTCCGAGTCGAGGTCCAGTCCGAGGCGAAGGTCGACGAGCAGAGGAACGAGCCGAAGGGCCCGGAGAGGGAAGGGGACAGGGTGAGGGACGCTAGTGCGAGCGTGGCGAGGATGGTGACGAGGAGGTCGGTCGCGGTCGTGACGGCAAAGACCCGGTGCAGGCTGCTCCGTCGCTGCGAGCACGGGACAGAGTGTCAGCGCACGAACTCTTGGCGAGTCCGCGTGGAGGGCTGACTCACAAGGAGCAAGCCGAGGGTACCGCACAGCGAGCCTCCCGCGCTGAGGAGAGCCCACTTGACGGCCGCGTCGCCCGCCCACCACGCGACGACGACCATGCCGTCCATGTCGACGGCGGCGTCGGTGTCGGACGCGAGCTCGCGCTCGAGGGCGGCCGTCCACACCCAGGTGAGGGTCGCGAGGCCGGTGCTGAGGAACAGGCTCGACCCGGCGACGACGAGGGCCTGGGTGCGCGAGGGCGAGGCGTGCTGGTGGTGGTGGTGCGCTGTCGAGGTGCGCTGGCGCTTGGCCATGGTGGCTGGCGGGCTGGTGGTGGTGGTGGTGGGAGGACAAGGGCGGAGGAGGCAGGTCCTCGGAGATGGGGTCGGCCAGCAACTGAGATCGGGGGACGACGGCGCGGGTCGCAGGTCGGGTCGCAGAGCTGTGCGCCTGGCCGTGAGCACTGCAGAGCTGTCGCAGGCGAGTCGTGCGACGAGTGCCGGTGGAGAGCGACAGAGAGCGAGGCGAGTGGCTCGATCCCGCGCACTGCTGCCGACGAACAGGCCGAGTCCGAGCCTGCGGTTCCCCCGCTTCCGCTCTCACGTGGGTCGGCAGCGACGTCTGCACGAAGGGGCACACCGCTCCCCTCTCAGCACAGCGCTCGCTGCAGATCTCTGCGCTCGACAAGGCACCTCTCGGGACCGAGCACGATTCGTTCATCGAGCTGCGAGAGTGCCGGACCGTCCCTCTCCGAACGAGCGCTCAGGCCGAGGGCGAAACGACAGCTTTGCAGAGCTCCTGCTCGGCGAGAAAGACGAGGGAAGTACAAGGTGCAGGCAGGGAAAGGCGAAAGAAGGGAGACAGGGAGAGAGACAGAGAGAGCGAGAGAGCTCAACGAGCCGCCTCCTGGTACGGGTACTCGAAAGCGAGCTTCTTCTTGCGCCAGCGCTTCTGCCTGCGGGCGAGGGCAACGATGCTCGTCAGCGAGAGCCCGTCAAGGAGAGGAGACGGACGAGGACGCACTTCTTCTTGCTGACGATGTGCTCGGTCCACGCCTCGACGCAGTGCGCCTTCTTGAACGCGCGGATGAAGACCGGGTCCCTGCAGCACGAGCTCGTCAGCACCGCCTCGACGCGCTCGACGAAAGGGAGAAAGAGAGGAGGACGCACCAGAGCTCGCTCGCGATGCCGAGGTCCTTGCAGCACCGCATGAGGGCGTTGCTCTTGCAGCCCTCGCTCGCCGTCGGGACGCCGCTCGGGTCGAAGAACGTCTGCTCGCCGCGTGCGACCGACACAAGTCTGCAGGGACCTCGTGCAGCATCAGCGAGGGCACTGAGAGGAGGAGAGAGAGCGAGGAGGGGACGCACCGTCCGCCAGCGACGAGTCCCCACTCGCGCGTCACCATGTTCTTGAGCACGCTCATCTCGCCGCGAGGAACCATGCCCCAGCCGCCGGGCCCGAACGCCCTGTTGAGGATGCGCCGGTACAGGATCTCGGGGAGGTACAGGAGGCCGTCTGCGGGCGACGAGGAGAGTCAGCCGGGCGCTCGTGCGCGTGTGCGACGGCGAGGGAGGAACGAGGGACGGACCGGGCTTGATCTCGATCTCGGGCTCCTCGAGCGGGCGCATGAGGACGTCGGCCTGCTCGCGCGTGAACGGCACAGCCGACAGGCCGTGATAGCTCGTCGCCCAGTCGACCTCGGGCCCGGCCGCGACGGTCGCGAGCGGCTCGGCGCTGCCGACCGGCTGCGACGAGCCCATGGCCGGGCCCGCCGGGAGGGCGTCGATCGATGCCAACGAGCTGGCCGGTTGCGCTGGTGCTGCTGCGGCGGGCGGAGCTGCTTGCGCGGTGGACGGCTCGCTCGCGGCGAGCGGGGTGGCCGGCGAGGTCGTGCTCGCGGGTGCAGTTGCGGTGGCAGCCGGCGCGGCACGCTGTGCGGTCAGACGGCGGTATGCGGGTGCCGCGGCGGGCGCTGCTGCTGCTGCGGGAGCGGTGGATGCGGCGGGCGACGAGGACGAGGCGGGGGAGGTGCGAGGGCGAGGGGTGTAGGCGGGGCGCTTGACGGCGGTGGTGGCGGCGGTGCGGCTGTAGCTGGGCGTGTGCTGCACGAGCGCGCGGGCTGAACGGTGCAGCATGGCGAGGCGAGCGAGGTGGGAGGAGGACAAGCCGCCGGGGTGGCGGTGCGAGCAAGGGCGACCGCCGCCGCCCCGCTGGAAGGCTACTTACGGCTGCCAGTCGTCTAGAGTAGCCTTCATACGCGTCTTGACTGCGCCAAAACTGCCACAGAGCGCTGTGAGCGGGAGCGAGTTTCGGCCGCCATCCTCATCGAACGCTCGCCCTCTCACGGCTCACTCCTCACCCCGCCTCAGCACCAGCTGCTGAGCTCTACCGCCATGCCGATCCAGACCAAGGACATCTCGGCCATCCGCAACAAGCAGGTCCGCTCCGACCTCCACCAGAAGCGCAAAAAGGAGCAGCGGCAAGCCAAGCTCAAGCGTCGCATCGCCAACAAGGAGGCAGAGGCTCGCGGCGAGCACGTCGAGAAGGGTGCGTTCCTCTCTCTCTGTTCCCGCACGACCGAGCGGCGAGCCCTGCGCCGCCGCGAGCCGTGTCGCCCACCGCCTCGTCGAACCCCCACCGCTCACTCGCTCCTCTCCCCACCCGCAGGCATCCCTCGCACAATCGAGAACACGCGCGAGTGGCTCGGCGACGAGGATGGCGAGTACGCCGACCCGCGCACCCGCCCGGCACCCGTCACCGTCAACGACCAGACGGGCGACGTGACGGTCGACATGGGCTCGCTCTCGAACCTGTTCCCGATGGCGCCGCCGCCGCAGCCCACCCCGGCAGGGTTCCTCCCGCCCGACGCCAAGGTCCTCATCACGACGAGCCCGGGCAAGCCCCCGGCGCCCTTCACCAAGCAGTTCCTCGACGACCTCCAGGCGCTCCTCGGCGGCAAGAAGCGCGCCGACGTCGTCCCGCGGCGCAGCCCCAAGTTCGAGCTCGGCAGGGTCGCGCGGTGGGCGAGGAAGAGGGGCTACGGCGCCATCATGGTCGTCGGCGAGGACCACGCCAAGCCGAGTGCGTCCTCCTCTCTCGCTCGTCCTCCTCTCGCCCTCTCGTGCTGACGCTCGCTCCCCTCGCGCAGCTTCCCTCACCATGTCGCTCCTCCCGTACGGCCCGACCTCGCACTTCCGCCTGTCTGGCATCACGCTCTGCAAGGACATCCCTGTGCGTCCTCTCTCGCCCACTCCCGCCCCTCCGAGCGAGCACGAGCTGACCCTTTCTCTCCACCTCGCGCACAGGGTCACGCCTCGCCGACCTCGCACCCTCCCGAGCTCGTCCTCAACCACTTTGCGACGCCCCTCGGTCTCTCGCTCGCGACCCTCCTCTCGCAGCTCTTCCTCCCGCCCGGTCACGCCGAGGTCCTCCAGCGCCAAGGGTTCCAGGGCCGCCAGGTCGTCCTCGCCCAGAACTCGCGCGATTTCGTCTTCGTGCGCCGGTACCGCTACATGTTTGCGCTCAAGAGCCACCGCCTCGGCAAGACCAAGAAGCAGACGGACGTGCCGCGCATGACCGACCCCAACCCGGAGCACGAGATCGACGACACGATCAAGACGCGCTTCCAGGAGATCGGGCCACAGTTCACGCTCAAGATGCGGTGGATCCGCCGCGGCCCGCTCGGCGAGACGGGCGACGAGCGCACGGCGAGGGAGAAGTTCGAGGCCGAGACGGGCGAGCAGGCGGCCGAGTTCGGCGAGCGCGCACCTGCGGGTGCTGCTGCTACGGCCGACGGCGACGACGATGAGATGGACGAGGACGGCATGGACGTCGACGGCGAGGTCGAGGTCGGCGGCGCGAGCGACGAGGAGGCGGACGATGCAGAGGCCGAGGAGGAGGCTCGGCGCGCCATCGGCCTCGACGAGTCGGACGCCGCCGGCCAGCCCAACTTCTCGTCGGCTTCGACTTCGGCCAGCGCCGAGGCGTCGACGTCGGCCTCGACCTCGACCGCACCCGCCGCCGACGGGGCCGACCCGGACGCGCCGACCTCGAACCCCAAGAAGCGCCCTCGCACGACGCCGCGCATCCGCAAGAAGCCGTACCACGCCCTCCTGAACCCTCCGCCGTCCGACTCGCCGTCGCCCGAGCCGGAAGAAGTGCCGCTCCCGACCATCGGCAAGAAGAAGAACCCCGAGCTCCAGAGCGCCATCGACACGGTCGGCAAGACGTGGCATGCGGGCAAGGGCGAGGGCGGCGTGCGCGAGGGCGCAAAGAGGAGGGAGTGGAACTGGGAGGTGCGTCGCGCGCCGTCCCCTGTCCTGCTCGAGACGCCGTCGCTGACCTTTTTCCCTCTTTCTCCTCGCGCAGGCCAAGATGCAGGTCTCGCGGCGCAAGTTCTTCCTCTGAGTCTCGCGCACCCTTCTCTGCACCTTCTCTCTCCGCCTCGCACTCTGTACCCCTGTCGTTCTCTCTCTGCATTGCACACCTCGTTCCTCTCGCAGCGCGTTGGCGAGCTAGCTAGCCCGTCTCGCTCGTCTCCTTGGCTCTTTCGCTCGCGCTCTGCCTCGCTGTGCATCTGCTCGGGACGTCGCCGAAGCGCGTTCACCGAAAGAGAGCGAGGGCGAAGCGGTATCAAAGGCGCGGGCTGCGAGGAGGAGAGCAAGAGGTCGACCGGACCGCAAGCCTCTGGCGCACCAGGACTCGCTCGCACCGCTTGCCAGGAGTAGTGGCGAACTTGCTGGACCCTCTCTGCACCCTCTGGACGAGCCGAGTGAGCGAGAGAGGCGCCGGCAAGAGGCGCGCGCAACCGGCCCGCTCCTCTCTCGCCTCAACCGTTCACCGCATCAATCATGCTCGACGCCCTTGTGAACAAGCCGAATACCATCCACCAGCGTCAGAAGGTCTTCCAGGCAAGTCGTCTGCCCGTCAGTGCGCCAGCAGGGGGGCCGTAGCTGACCCTCTCGTCCTCCCTCCTCCTCCTGCAGGCCGACACCCGTCACGTCTTCCAGAAGACCCCGAGGGCGCGTCTCTACATGGGTCAGTCACACTTTCACCCTTCATCGGCGCACCCTGCGCCCTGCAGCGCATTCCCCGAGCGATGTATCGAGCGAGGGCGAACATCGGAGCGACGAGCGCTGACCCTCCTCATCTCGTCCCCGCCCTCCCTCGACCTCGCGCGCAGTCGGCTTCATGACCCTGTTCACCGTCGGCACCCTCGGCATCACCCAGGGCGCCTACAAGCTCGCCACGGTGCGTCGTCGCCGCTCACCTCCCATCACCCGCCTCCGCCCGCAGGAGCTGACCCTCTCGTCCCTTCTCCCTCCCTCCCTCCCTCCCTCCCCTCTCTGCGCCTCATCCGACTGCGCCACTGCCCTGGATCACCTCTCTCGACCACGTCCACGCCTTCGACATCACGCAGGGCAAGAAGTAAACTCGCCTCGGCGACTCTGGGACTCGACTCGGGCTCTGCTCTTGGAGGAGGCGGCGCGAGGCGGTGCGGTAATGCGATGCGGTTGTTCTCGGTCATGGACTGGGTCGGGTGAGAGGCGGTGCGCTCGAGGGACGGGGAATGGCGCGCGCCGGCGCCGTCGAGCCTTGAGGCTGCTCGCTCTCGAGGCGGCTGATCTTGGCTCCTGCATCGAGCTGCCCGGCTGCTCGACGCTCTGAGCTGCTCACGTCTCCCCTGCGCTGTGTGTGGCTGAGCTTGCCGAGACCGCGCTGCTTTGGCCGCTCGAGTCGACGGCTCGAGCTAGCTGC
>Ga0308170_10003520_pt1 | contig 12774 bp, 11 predicted proteins | sample PhyBR2_2_FD_202136 | JGI IMG/M metagenome (GOLD analysis project Ga0308170, IMG submission 202136) | Phyllosphere microbial communities from UC Gill Tract Community Farm, Albany, California, United States - DLSLSB.R2 | ecosystem: Host-associated > Plants > Phyllosphere > Unclassified | place... | reverse complement strand
CTTCGATTTCGGCGCGCGGGGTCAGTGCCGCCACCGAGTCGATGACCACCAGGTCGACGCTGCCCGAACGCACCAGCGCGTCGGTGATTTCCAGCGCTTGTTCACCCGTGTCCGGCTGCGAGATCAGCAGCTCGTCCAGCTTGATGCCCAGCTTTTGCGCGTAACCTACGTCCAGCGCGTGCTCGGCGTCGATGAAGGCGCAGGTGCCGCCCAGCTTTTGCATCTGGGCGATGGTTTGCAGGGTCAGCGTGGTTTTACCCGAGGATTCCGGACCGTAGATTTCCACGATACGGCCGCGCGGCAGGCCGCCGACGCCCAGCGCGATGTCCAGGCCCAGCGAGCCGGTGGACACGGTCTGCACTTCCTCGACCGGCGCATTGGCATCCATGCGCATGACCGAACCTTTGCCGAACTGCTTTTCGATCTGCGCGAGGGCTGCTGCCAGCGCCTTGCCCTTCTCTGCAACGTTTAATGCGGATTTTTTGTCGTCCATAACTTTCTTTCTGTCCTAGAGTGAACCAAGATAAGGGCCGCTCGCGCGTTTTCAATAGGGAGTACTGTATAAAAATCCAGTGGTTTTAGCAAGCGATATTTACCGCTGTTTGACAAAAGCCACGTTGAAAAATTGCCCACTTTTGCCTCGTCGCCAGCTTGAGGTTTCCTTGTTGCGCAATATCAAACACAATATACGCGTAAGCTAGGTCTAACGATAAAAACTGGGGGCGTCATCATGCGTATTTTACTTGCCGAGGACGACAGTGTGCTGGCCGATGGCTTGACGCGCTCGCTGCGCCAGTCCGGCTATGCGATCGACTGCGTGAAGAACGGCCAGGATGCCGACACCGCCCTGTCGACCCAGGAGTTCGACCTCCTGATCCTCGACCTCGGCCTGCCCAAGCTGTCCGGCCTGGACGTGCTGCGCCGCCTGCGTGCGCGCGGCTCGCTGCTGCCGGTGCTGATCCTGACCGCCGCCGACTCGATCGAGCAGCGCGTGGGCGGCCTGGACGCCGGCGCCGACGACTACATGGCCAAGCCTTTCGCCCTATCCGAGCTGGAGGCGCGGGTGCGCGCCCTCACCCGGCGCGGCCAGGGCGGCGGCTCGACCGTGATCCGCCACGGCCCGCTGGTGTACGACCAGGTCGGGCGCAGCGCCCACATCAACGACCAGATGCTCGACCTGTCCGCGCGCGAACTCGGCCTGCTCGAGATCCTGCTGGCGCGCACCGGGCGCCTGGTCTCGAAGGAGCAGCTGGTCGACCACCTGTGCGAATGGGGCGAAGAAGTCTCGAACAACGCGATCGAGGTCTACGTGCACCGCCTGCGCAAAAAAATCGAGACCGGCGGCATCCGCATCGCGACCGTGCGCGGTCTCGGCTACTGCCTCGAGCGCTACAGCGAGGGCGCCGCGCAAGCCGGCGCGCACGGCGGCAAGTGAAGCAGTCGATTACCAGCGGCGTCGACCGGCTGCCGCCGGAGCCGCTGTACGTCCCGACCCAGCCCGAGCCCGAGGAGAGCATCCAGCATTCGCTGTTCGGCGAGATCCTCGACTGGATGCTGGCCCCGCTGCTGCTGCTGTGGCCGATGAGCATCGCGATCACCTACCTGGTGGCGAAATCGATCGCGCGCTCGAGGACAGCGTCACCGTGCTGGCCCAGCAGGTCAAGCAGGTCGACGGCAAGGTGGTGGCGCGCCTGCCCGGCAGCGCGCGCGACTTTTTACGCGCCGACGACGTCGACAGCGTCTACTTCCAGGTCACGGACCCGGACGGCGGCGTGGTCGACGGCGACCGCGAACTGCCGCAGCCATCGCCGGATGATGCCGATCGCAGCGGCCGGGTCCACTTCCGCAACGAGAGCCTGCACGGCATGCCGGTGCGCGTGGCCTATGCGTGGATCAACCTGGCGCCGCTGCTCGATCCCAAGGTCGATCCGCCACTGGCCCTGGTGCAGGTGGCCGAGACCCTGGACAAGCGCGCCCAGCTCGCCAACGAGATCATCAAGGGCGTGATCCTGCCCCAGTTCATCATCCTGCCGGTGATCCTGGCCCTGGTCTGGTTCGCCCTGTCGCGCGGCCTGTCGCCGCTGGCCCAGCTGCAGGAACGCATCCGCGCGCGGCCGCCCGACGACCTGTCGCCGATCGATTCGCGCCAGGTGCCGGAAGAGATCTCGCCGCTGGTCGGCTCGCTCAACGACATGCTGGCGCGCCTGACCCAGACCATCGACGCCCAGAAGCGCTTCATCGCCGACGCCGCGCACCAGATGAAGACGCCGCTGGCCGGCATGCGCATGCAGTCGGAGCTGGCGCTGCGCCAGGTCGATCCCGACGAGATCCACCGCTCGCTCGAGCAGCTCGCCAAGAGCTCGGAATCGGCGACGCGCCTGGTGAACCAGTTGCTGGCCCTGGCGCGCGCCGAGAACCAGCCGCATGCCGGCCTGGCCGCCCTGCCGCTCGACCTGTCCCTGCTGGCGCGCGACGTGGTGCAGGACTGGGTGCAGGCCTCGTTCACCCACAAGATCGACCTCGGCTACGAAGCCCCGGACGGCGCGGTTGATATCGCAGGCAATGCGATGATGCTGCGCGAGCTGCTCTCGAACCTGATCGACAACGCGCTGTGCTACACCCCGGCCGGCGGCAGCGTCACCGTGCGCGTGCGCAGCGACGCCGGCCAGGCCCTGCTGGAAGTCGAGGACACCGGTCCCGGCATCGCACCCGGCGAGCGGCCGCGCGTGTTCGAGCGCTTCTACCGCATCCTCGGCTCGAACGCGCCCGGTTCCGGCCTCGGCCTGGCGATCGTGCGCGAGATCGCCCAGCAGCACGGCGCCGACATCCAGATCTTCAACAACCCGCGCAGCACGCAGAAGAAATTCCCGGGCAGCCTGTTCCGGCTGACTTTCCCGCCACCCCAACCGCCTGACCTCGATGCCGACTGAACCCGATCCTGAACACCCTCCCGAGCACCGCGCGCGCATCCACGCCGCACGCGCCGCGCACTGGGCGCGCACGCGCCGCCTGACCGCGCTGCTGCTGGCGCTGTGGCTGGCGACCGGTTTCTGCACCGTGTTCTTCGCACGCGACCTGGCCCATTGGTCGGTGTTCGGCTGGCCGCTGTCGTTCTACCTGGCGGCCCAGGGCGCATCGCTGATCTACCTGGCCATCATCGGCGCCTACGCCTGGCGCATGCGCATGCTCGACCGTGCTTTTGCGCGCCAGCTCGGGGAACCTGCATGAACGCGGGGGCCCCGGTTCCCGTCAAGACGCGCAGCTACTTCCGCCGCCTGTCCGGTTATTACCTGTGGTACACGGCCTGCTTCGGCCTGTTCCTGGCGGCGCTCGCGATCCTGGAAAACGAAGGCATGCCGCGCCAGTGGATCGGCTACCTGTACATGTTCGCGACCATCTTCCTGTACGCCGCGATCGGCGTGGTCGCGCGCACCTCGAACGTGTCCGAATACTACGTGGCCGGGCGGCGCGTGCCGGCCCTGTTCAACGGCATGGCGACCGCGGCCGACTGGATCTCGGCCGCCAGCTTCATCAGCCTGGCCGGCACGCTCTACCTGCACGGCTTCGACGCGCTCGCCTATGTGATGGGCTGGACCGGCGGCTACTGCCTGGTGGCCCTGCTGATCGCGCCCTACCTGCGCAAGTTTGCCCAATACACGGTGCCGGACTTCCTGGCGGCGCGCTACGGCGGCGCGGCGCGCGGCAACGTGGTGCGCGCGCTCGCGGTCGCGGCCACCATCGTCGTATCGTTCACCTATGTGGTCGCGCAGATCTACGCGGTCGGGCTGATCGCCTCGCGCTTCACCGGGGTCGACTTCTCGGTCGGCATCTTCCTCGGCCTGGCTTCCATTCTTGTTTGCTCGTTCCTCGGCGGGATGCGCGCCATCACCTGGACCCAGGTTGCGCAGTACATCATCATCCTGGTCGCCTTCCTGATCCCGACCATCTGGCTGTCGGTGAAATTCGCCGGCAATCCGGTGCCCCAGGTGGCCTATGGCTCGGTGCTGCCCAAGCTGGCCAAGCGCGAAGCCCAGCTGGCGCAGGATCCGCGCGAACAGGAGGTGCGCGCCCGCTTCCAGGCGCGCGCCGACGGCTACGCCAAACGCCTGGCCCAGCTGCCGCGCTCCTGGGAACAGGGCAAGGTCGAGGCCCAGCGCCGCCTGGACGCCGCGCGCGCGCGAAATGCGCCGCTGGGCGAGGTGCGCAGCGCCGAACGCGCGCTGATGGCCTACCCGAGAAGCAGCGACGAGGCGGCGCGCGTGTGGCTCGATGAACGCGCCGCCAACCTGGCGCGCGCCCAGGCGCCCGAGCCGCACGCCGAGCCCTTTCCCGGCAAGACCCGGCAGGAATCCGACATCCGCCGCAACAACTTCCTGGCGCTGGTGTTCTGCCTGATGTTCGGCACCGCCGCCCTGCCCCACATCCTGATGCGCGCCTACACCACGCCCTCGGTGCACGAGACGCGCGTGTCGGTGTTCTGGACCCTGTTCTTCATCCTGCTGATTTATCTCACCATGCCGGCGCTGGCCGTGCTGGCCAAGTACGACATCTACACCGCCCTGGTCGGCACCAGCTACGACGCCCTGCCGAGCTGGGTCTCGTACTGGGCCAACGTCGACAAGACCAATCCACTGATCAGCATCGTCGACGTCAACGGCGACGGCGTCGTGCAGCTGGCCGAGATCGCGATCGACGGCGACGTGCTGACCCTGGCCACGCCGGAGATCGGCGGCCTGCCCTACGTGATCTCGGGCCTGGTCGCGGCCGGCGGCCTGGCGGCGGCGCTGTCGACCGCGGACGGCCTGCTGCTGGCGATCTCGAACGCGCTGTCGCACGACATCTACTTCAAGATCGTCGACCCGGGCGCCTCGACCCAGAAGCGGGTCACGATCTCGAAACTGCTGCTGCTGGCGGTGGCCTTCATCGCGGCCTACGTCGCTTCGCAAAAGCCGGCCGACATCCTGTCGCTGGTCGGCGCGGCCTTCTCGCTGGCCGGCTCGACCCTGTTCCCGGCCCTGGTCGCGGGCGTGTTCTGGAAGCGCGCGAACCACTACGGCGCGATCGCGGGGATGGCGGGCGGCTTCCTGGTCTGCCTGTACTACATGATGCACACCACGCCGAGCCTGGGCGGGCTTGCTTCCGCCACCTGGTTCCACATCGCGCCGATCTCGGCCGGCGTGTTCGGGGTGCCGGCCGGGCTGGCGATCCTGGCGGTGGTCAGCCTGCTCACGCCCGCGCCCACGCGCGAGACGGTGGGGCTGGTCGAATACATCCGGGCGCCGGAGCTGCCGTGATGCGCTTCCCCATGCCGGCCCCGGCATGCGATGATGCGGCTTTAGCCTAGCCGACACGATGCAGGAACCGACTTTCACCACCCGCCAGCGCCTGCGCCAGCTGACCGGCATGCACGCGATGCTGCTGTGGGCCGCGCTGGCCGGCCTGGCCGGCGCGCTCGCCACCATCGCCTTCCGCGACGGCCTGGACGTCGCGCAGCGCCTGCTGGTCGGGCACAGCGGCTCCTTCACCGAGATGGCGGCCGCCCTGCCCTGGCCGATGCGTATCGCCATGCCCTGCGCGGGCGGCGTGGTGGCCGGCTGCGTGCTGGTGTGGGCCCGGCGCCTGCCCGGCACCGCGCCGCTCGACTACATGGAAGCGATCACGGTCGGCGACGGCCGCGTGCCGCTGGCGCCGACCCTGCTGCGCAGCCTGTCCTCGCTGTGTACCATCGCCTCGGGCGGCTCGATCGGCCGCGAAGGGCCGATGGTGCAGATGGCCGCGCTGGCCGCATCGCTGGTCGGACGCGCCTGGCGCTTCGACGCGGCACGCCTGCGCCTGCTGGTCGCCTGCGGCGCCGCGGCCGGCATCGCCTCGGCCTACAATGCGCCGATCGCCAGCGCCTTCTTCATCACCGAGATCGCGCTGGGCTCGATCGCGATCGACACCCTCGGCCCGATGATGATCGCCGCCGTGGTCGCCAACATCACGATGCGCCGCCTGCCCGGCTACCGCCCGGTCTACGAGATGCCGCCGTTTCCGGAAGTGGCGCTGGTCGACGTCGCCTGGTTCGCCCTGCTCGGCATCATCGCGGGGCTGCTGGCGCCGCAATTCCTGCGCCTGTTGCGCCTGGCCGGGCAAGCCTTCCAGAAGAGCGCGCTGCCGCTGCCGCTGCGCCTCGGCCTGGGCGGACTCGGGGTCGGCGTGATCTCGGTGTGGGCGCCGCAGGTCTGGGGCAACGGCTACAGCGTGGTGAACTCGCTGCTGCACCAGCCCTGGGTGTGGACGGCGGTGCTGGCGATCCTGCTGCTCAAGGTCGCGGCCACGCTGTGCACGGCCGGCTCGGGCGCGGTCGGCGGCATCTTTACGCCCACCCTGTTCGTCGGCGCCGCGCTCGGCCAGCTGTTCGGCCAGGGCGTGCACGCGCTGTTTCCGCTTGCCGCGGCCACCGGCGCCGCCTACACCATGGTCGGCATGGGCGCCTTCCTTGCGGCCGCGACCGGCGCGCCGCTGATGGCGATCCTGATGATCTTCGAGATGACCCTGAGCTACCAGGTGATGCTGCCGCTGATGCTGGCCTGCGTGATCGCCTACTTCCTGGCGCGCGGCCTGGGTGGTCCGTCGATGTACGAGATCACCGCCCGCCACCGGCGCGACGAAGCCGCCCGCGTGCGCCTGCGTGCGACCCAGATGCACGAGCTGATCCGCCCGGCCGAGACCGTGCTGCCGGAGGACGCCTGCCTGTCCGAGATGCTGGCCATGTTCGCCAGCCACCCGGTCAAGTACCTGTACGTGGTCGACCAGAACGAACGCTACCGGGGCGTGGTGGCGCTGCGCGACCTGGCCGGCCTGACGCCCGACGGCGACACCCGGCGCGCGCGCGACTTCGTGCGCCCCGACGCCCTGCCGCTGGTCACGCCGGGCATGAGCCTGGCCGAGGCCTACCGCCAGTTCCTGATCCACCATGGCGAACGCCTGCCGGCCGTGCAGAGCGAAGCCGATCCGCTGCTGCTGGGCGTGGTCTACAAGACGGCGCTGCTGGACGCCTACGCGCGGCTGCAGCCGGCCGAGGTGCCGGGGCTGCATTCCTGACACTTATGTGAACGCCAAGCAAAACGGGCGCTCAGCTTGCCGAGCGCCCGTTTTTTCATGCAGCCTTGGGTGATTTACACCACGATGGTCTGGTGCTCGCCCTCGGCGCGCGCGCGGATCTCGCCGATGCGGTACACGGTCTCGCCGGCCGCCTGCAGCTGCGCCATGGCGGCGTCCGCGTTTTCCCTGGACACGATCACGGTCATGCCGATGCCGCAGTTGAACACGCGGTGCATCTCGGCATCGGCCACGCCGCCGTGCTGCTGCAGCCACTGGAACAGCGGCGGCAGGGTCCAGGATTTGCTGTCCAGCACCGCCGTCAGGCCGTCCTGCAGCACGCGCGGGATGTTTTCGACCAGGCCGCCGCCGGTGATGTGGACCAGACCCTTCACTTCCATCGCCTGCATCAGCGCCAGCAGGGGCTTGACGTAGATGCGGGTCGGCTCCATCAGCGCGTCGGAGAGTTTACGACCGTGGAAGTCGGCTTCCAGGTCGGGCTTGGAGACTTCGATGATCTTGCGCACCAGCGAATAGCCGTTCGAGTGGATGCCCGACGAAGCCAGGCCCAGCACCACGTCGCCCGGGGCGATCCTGGTGCCGTCGATGATCTGCGATTTTTCCACTGCGCCGACGGCGAAGCCGGCCAGGTCGTACTCGCCTTCCGGGTACATGCTCGGCATCTCGGCGGTCTCGCCGCCGATGAGAGCGGCGCCGGCCTGTTCGCAGCCCTGGGCGATGCCTTTCACGACGGCGGTCGCGGTCGCGACGTCCAGCTTGCCGCAAGCGAAGTAGTCGAGGAAGAACAGCGGCTCGGCGCCCTGCACCAGGATGTCGTTGACGCTCATCGCGACCAGGTCGATGCCGACCGTGTCGTGGCGCTTCAGTTCAAACGCCAGCTTGAGCTTGGTGCCGACGCCGTCGGTGCCCGAGACCAGCACGGGCTCCTTGTACTTCTTGCTGATTTCAAACAGCGCTCCAAAACCGCCGATGCCGCCCAGCACGCCTTCGCGCATGGTGCGCTTGGCGAAAGGTTTGATCGCTTCGACCAGGGCGTCGCCGGCATCGATATCGACACCGGCATCGCGGTAGGAGAGAGAAACATTAGATGGTTGGCTCATGGTATTTGGCAGCGGAGGCGGTAAAATGATAGGCGCTTGTCAACTGAACGCGCCAATCCGCTATTCTAGCAAAATGGCTTGCCTTGCCGTCGATCGCAGCGCCGCTTAACCCTCTCATAACAACAATACATGCCATTTTTCGCCAGTCCGGAGCAGAAACAGACCGCATTCTGGTTGGCGCTCTGGTTCGCTTTCGCGCTGCTGCTGTACGCGCTCGGCCCGATCCTCACCCCGTTCATCGCCGCCGCCATCCTCGCCTACGCGCTGAACGGCGCGGTCGACTTCCTCGAACGCCGGCGGCTGGGCCCGGTGCGCCTGCCGCGCGCGCTGGCGGTGCTGGTGGTGGTGCTGGTGTTCCTGGCCGCGCTCGGCGCCCTGGTGCTGATCGTGGTGCCGGTGTTGCGCACCGAGCTGCCGCTGCTGCAGGCCCAGATCCCGGACGCGCTCACGCGCCTGAACACCCTGCTGGCGCCGCACCTGAACCAGTTCGGCATCCACATCAAGCTCGACGGCAGCAGCATCCGCAGCATCCTGACCCAGCAGATCATGACCAGCAGCGAGGAAGTCTGGACCACGGTGCTGGCCTCGGCCCGGGTCGGCGGCACCGCCGTGCTGGGCTGGCTGGCGACCGCGATCCTGATCCCGGTGGTGCTGTTCTACCTGCTGCTCGACTGGCACCTCCTGCTGCTGCACCTGCAGACCTTCGTGCCGCGCCGCTGGGTGCGCCAGACGGTGGACATGGCGCAGGAAGTCAACGCCCTGCTGGCCCAATACCTGCGCGGCCAGCTGCTGGTGATGCTGGTGCTGGCCCTGTACTATTCGGCCGCGCTGGCGCTGGCCGGCTTCGACGTGGCGCTGCCGGTCGGCATCCTGACCGGCCTGCTGGTCTTCATCCCCTACCTCGGCTTCGGGCTCGGGCTGCTGTTGGCGCTCACCGCGGCGGTGCTGCAGTTCTCGGACTGGAGCGGTGTGATTGCGGTCGCCATCATCTACGGCGCCGGCCAGGTGATCGAAGGCTTTTTCCTGACGCCGCGCCTGGTGGGCGAGCGCATCGGCCTGAACCCGCTGGCCGTGATCTTCGCCCTGCTCGCCTTCGGCCAGCTGTTCGGTTTCGTCGGCGTGCTGCTGGCGTTGCCGGCCTCGGCGGTGCTGATGGTGGCATTCCGGCACCTAAAGCGCCACTATCTGCGCAGCACCTTCTATAATGCGTGATCCGAAGAACGACATGATCAGCATGGAACCGACACCATGAAACAATTGGTGCTCGACTTGGGCGCCGAGCCGGCGCAGAGCCTCGACACTTTCCAGGTAGGCGCAAACGCCGAGATGGCGCATTTGATGCACCAGTTCGCGCAGCGCGCCTCGCGCGAGCATTTCTGCTACCTGTGGGGCGAGACCGGCATCGGCAAGACGCATCTGCTGCAGGGCCTGGCCGCCACGCCCGGTTCGCGCTACATCGCCTTCGATGCCGGCGCGAAGCAGTTCGTCCATGCCCCGGATGTCACGCTCTACCTGCTCGACGACGTCGACCGCCTGTCGCCCAAGCGCCAGATCGACGCCTTCGCCCTGTTCAACCAGGTGCGCGAGCACGGCGCCTACATGGTCTGCACCGGCCCGGTGCCGCCGGCCGTGCTGCCGGTGCGCGAAGACCTGCGCACGCGCATGGGCTGGGGCCTGGTCTACCAGATCCACGGCCTGTCCGACGACGAGAAGATCGCCGCGCTGACCCAGGCCGCCGAGGCGCGCGGTTTGACCCTGTCGGCCAGCGTGTTACCCTATTTGCTATCCCATTTCAAACGGGACATGCGCTCGCTTGCGACCATGCTGGACGCCCTCGACCAGTATTCGCTCGAGACCCAGCGCCCGGTCACGCTGCCCTTGCTGCGTGACCTTTTGCTCCAAAGCGAACCAAAACATGACTAGTCTCGCGCTGTTTGACCTCGACCATACCCTGCTGCCCATCGATTCGGACTTCGAATGGGGCCAGTTCCTGGTGCGCCAGGGGGTCGTCGACGCCGCCGAATACCAGCGCCGCAACGAGGCCTTCTTCGCCCAGTACCAGGCCGGTACGCTCGATCCGGTCGAATACCTCGAATTCGCGCTCGGCACGCTGGCCGGCTTCGAACCCGGCCAGTTGCGCGCGCTGCAGGACCGCTACATGCTCGACGTGATCGAGCCGGCGATCCGCCCAAGCGCACGCGCGCTGCTGCAAAAGCACGCGGACGCCGGCGACCTGGTGGCCATCATCACCGCCACCAACGCCTTCGTCACCGCGCCGATCGCGCGCGCGTTCGGAGTCGAGCACCTGATCGCCGCCCGTCCGGAACTCGACGAACGCGGCCATCCGACCGGCAAGCTGGCCGGCACCCCGACCCAGGGCCACGGCAAGGTCGTGCACATGCACGCCTGGCTGGAAGGCCTGGGCCGGCCGTTCGACAGCTTCGAGCGCAGTTATTTCTACAGCGATTCGCATAACGACATCCCGCTGCTGTCCGTGGTCTCGCACCCGGTGGCGACCAACCCGAGCGCAAGACTCTCCGAACACGCAAGCACCCTGGGCTGGCCTTTACTCCATCTGTTCAATGATTAAAAAATTCATCCGCAAAATCCTTGGCGTGAAAGACCAGCGCGACCCGACGGAGCCCGTGATCCTGGGCCCGGAGCAGCACGGCATCGATCCCAGACTCGTGTCCGCCAACGCGGTGCGCGTGACCCAGACCCTGCAGGAAGCCGGCTTCAAGGCCTTCGTGGTCGGCGGCGCGGTGCGCGACCTGCTGCTGGGCGTGAAGCCGAAGGACTTCGACATCGCCACCGACGCCACGCCCGAAGAGGTGAAAAAGCTGTTCCGGCGCGCCTTCATCATCGGCCGCCGCTTCCAGATCGTGCACGTGATGTTCGGCCAGGACCTGCTGGAGGTGACCACCTTCCGCGGCAACGCCGTCAACAACAATGCGCCGAAGGACGAGCATGGCCGCGTCCTGCGCGACAATAACTTCGGTCCCCAGCACGAGGACGCCGAGCGGCGCGATTTCACCATCAACGCGATGTACTACGATCCGGCCACCCAGACCGTGCTCGACTACCATGGCGGCATCGAGGACATCCGCGCCAAGGTGCTGCGCATCATCGGCCAGCCGGAGGCGCGCTACCGCGAAGACCCGGTGCGCATGCTGCGCGTGGTGCGCTTCGCGGCCAAGCTGCAGTTCACGATCGAGCCGGCCACGCGCGCGCCGATCCCCGTAATGGCGCCGCTGATCAACAACGTGCCGGCCGCGCGCGTGTTCGACGAAATGCTCAAGCTGCTGCAGTCCGGCCACGCGCTGGCCTGCCTGCAGGAGCTGCGCAACTCCGGCCTGCACCACGGTTTGCTGCCGCTGCTGGACGTGGTGCTGGAACAGCCGATCGGCATGAAGTTCGTGACGCTGGCGCTGGAATCGACCGACGCGCGGGTGCGCGCGGGCAAGGGCGTGTCGGCCGGCTTCCTGTTCGCCTCCCTGCTCTGGCACCAGGTGCTGGAAAAGTGGAACGCCTACCGCGCCGCCGGCGAGGCGCCGATCCCGGCCCTGCACCTGGCGGCCGACGACGTGCTCGACAACCAGACCGACTCCCTGGCCCTGCAGCGCCGCATCGCCACCGACATGCGCGACATCTGGGCCATGCAGCCGCGCTTCGAGCGCCGCAACGGCAAGAACCCGTACAAGCTGCTCGAGCACCCGCGCTTCCGCGCCGGCTTCGACTTCCTGCTGCTGCGCTGCGAATCGGGCGAGCTGGATGCGGAACTCGGCAACTGGTGGGCCACCTTCTACGCCGGGGACGTGGCCGAGCGCGAGCGCCTGGTCAACTCGGCGGCGCGCGAGCCGCAGGGCGGCGAGAAGAAGAAACGCCCGCGCCGCCGCGGTCCGCGCCGCAGCGAAGGCGAAGGCGCGGGCGAAGGCGCGGGCAGCCCGGCCAGCGCGGGAGCGTCGGGTTCAAGCGCGGACGCAGGCGCAGGCGCCGAATGATCGCCTGGGTCGGCATCGGCGCCAACCTGGGCGACGCGCGCGCCAACGTCGCGGACGCGCTCGCGCGCCTGGCGCGCCTGCCCGAGACCACGCTGCTGCGCGCCTCGTCCCTCTACCGCACCGCGCCGATCGACTCGTCGGGCGACGATTACATCAACGCCGCCGCCTGCCTCGACACCAGGCTCGATGCGCATGCGCTGCTCGCGGCCCTGCTCGGCATCGAACAGGCGCACGGCCGTGAACGCCCCTACCGCAACGCGCCGCGCACCCTCGACCTCGACCTGCTGCTGTACGGCGACGCCGTCATCGAGGATCCACCGGACCTCATCGTCCCGCATCCGCGCATGCATGAACGCGCCTTCGTGCTGGCGCCGCTGGCCGAGCTGGCGCCCGAGTTGAGAATCCCGGGCCACGGCCGCGTCGCAGCCCTGCTGCCCAAGGTGGCGGACCAGGCCATCGAAAAGCTCGGCTGAGCGTCGGCACAAATTCAATCTTGGGATTACACTACGCCGTCGGTCGATCCGACGGCTTTTTTATTACAAAGGAAATGCGATGAGCGGATATTTGGG
>Ga0308170_10003519_pt1 | contig 12775 bp, 14 predicted proteins | sample PhyBR2_2_FD_202136 | JGI IMG/M metagenome (GOLD analysis project Ga0308170, IMG submission 202136) | Phyllosphere microbial communities from UC Gill Tract Community Farm, Albany, California, United States - DLSLSB.R2 | ecosystem: Host-associated > Plants > Phyllosphere > Unclassified | place... | reverse complement strand
GCGCGTGTTCGGCTGGGTCGTTGCGCTCATCGTCGTGGTTGTCGTCGGAGGGTTCATCGTCCGGAGCTTCGGTGCCCTTGCGTCCTGACTCACTGGGTCGTAACGCCGTGGAACGAGCCGCCCCTGCGGCGGCCATCGCGTCGCTTCACGAACGAATCCGCTATAGGACATCTCGCGAGGAGATCTCGCTCGTGCTGGGGATGCGCCACAGTGCAGTGCTTCCTAGTCTGATGACATGCAAGGGGCAGCTGTCACGGGGAGTCGAGCCGCCAGGTGCGGACTCGTCCTGATGGCAGCCACGGCGGCGTCTGTCATCGCGACGCGGTCGACAGGGCACGGCGAGGCCAGCCTCGTGCTGCTCCTTCTCGAGCTCGATCTCCTGTGGATGACGTTGCTCGTCACCGGGCTCATCCTCAGACGTCGGGGAGAACCCGTCCGGGCTGGCTGGCAGCAAATAGCGCGGACTCTGCCGCCTGCTCCCGTCGCACGCGCCATCAGGCACGAGATAGCGGCCCTTCGAGCCCTGGTGTGGCTCCTGCGACGACGACCCCCAGCGATTCCTGCCGGCGCCGTACTTGTGCCTGCCAAGAACGGAACGGCAGCCGTTCCCGCGGCCTCTATCGCCGCGAGCGGAGTCGAGATCGCGGTACTCCACCTCGTTCTCCCTCACCCGGCACTGGCCACGGCCCTGACGATGCTGAGTCTCTACGGCGTCGTCTTGTTGCTCGGATTCGTCGCGGTCAGGTGGCAGCACCCGCACTACCTGACTGACACTGCACTCGTCATCCGAAACGGCCACCACGTCGTCGCGGTCGTGCCCCGAGAGGACATCGCCTCGGTCCGCGTGCAGCACGACGGGACGACGACGACCCCGGCAGTCGAGGGGGCGACAGGACGCATAGCGACTCTCGCCGGATGCAACATCGCAATCACCCTCAGCGCACCGGTCTCGCTACGCCTGAGCGCCTCGCCCCGTTCGCCGTCACACCGTGTGACGGAGATAAGGTTCGCAGCCGACGACGCGAAAACCGTGATGGACGCTCTGCAACCAGATCCCAACCGCTGACCGCTCACCGATCGGCTATCGGGACCATCGACAGGTCAACATCATGGCGATGGTGCGTCGTCGCCCGCTTGTCTCGGCGCCGCGACTGATGACGGATCGTCGATGTCCGAGGGGCGACTGAGCCAACCCGGGCCGTCGCGTCGAAGCTGCTTGAGCTCGAGACTCGGTTCGGAAGGGACCTCGAACTTTTGCCTCAGCAGACGCCACTGCAGAACAACCCCGACGATGACGCCCGATGTAAAGAAGGGCACCCCGACCAAGACCATCAGCCACAGCGGCCAACGCTTCAGACCTCGACCCAACGGAGCCCACGGGTCCCACCCGACGGACACCCCGCCCCACACGATGAGCACGAGGAACCCGGCACTGACAACGGCTGCCACCCATGGATGTGCACGAAAGACTGATTCGACCCAGCCTGGGCTGCCGTTTCGCACCATGCACCAGATCCTACGGGTCGCCCCCTGTCGCTGCTGCTGTCGACCTAATGCGGTGCATCTCTTTCGTTCTATAGGCGCAGTTGCTGTGCAGCGGTGCGAAGCATGTCCTCCCAAACGCGGTGAGCTCGGACGTCCGTCACAGGCCAAGGGCCGGCAGCTGCGCCCGCTCGGACAGCGCTCACCGACATGGCCTTCAATGGCAGGCCGCTCCTCGTCACTGCGCAACTGGGGCCGAATCACCGCACCTCGCCCGCCTGAGGATCGGCTATTGCGACAGCTACGACGCTCTCGCTGCTGGACCGTTTCGGGCTCAGGGGCCCGATCTCAAGGAGCTACCGCAGGGTCGAGGGCGACGCGAAGCAGTTCCTTGGCGCGCTGATATCGGCTCCGTGCGGTCGATGCAGGGATGCCCATGACCTGAGCTGCGTCGGTGATGCTGAAACCGTCCCAGTGCACGAGACGGACGAGCTCCGCCATGTCCGGCTCGAGCCGTGAGATGGCGTCCCTGACGTCGAGGTGCTCGTCTGCCGGCGGTGCTGTGACCGGTGCGAGGACGGCGTGCCCGCGGAGGCGGTCGGCCAGCGCCCACCGCCGGTGCACGCCCCGAGCGTGGTTCAGCAGGACGCCGCGGGCGATGCCGAAAAGCCACATTCGTGCCTGCTCGGGTTCCTCGGGCAGATCATCGAGGCGGCGCCAGGCGACGACGAAGGTCTCGCCCAGCAGATCGGGCGCCTCGTCGGAGTCCGTGCGCCGCCGCAGGTAGGAGAGGAGGTCGACCGAGCTGGCTTCCAGGGCAGACCTGAGGGCTCGCTTCCGGCTACCCATCACGAGGCGACCTTCTCGCAGAGGATCGACTCTTCTCCGGTGTAGTCGTGGCCCCCGTCGAACGCGGCGGCCTCGGCGTTGATGACGTCACGGACGGCGTTCGACACCGCTGCGGCGTAGACGTCGTCCTCGGTTGGGCCGGACTGTGTCGCGTGGACGTCTTCGAGGTCGCCCTCCGGAAGGACTGCCACGTAGGAGACGCTCGTATCGCGCTGGCGCACCTCCGTGATCGAGGCCTGCACGTCAGCCTGGTCGACGAGGTCGAGGGCTCGGAGGTGGCGGGCGAAGTCGCTGTCGTTGGCGGGGTCGGATCGTGTGACGGCGCCGTTGGTGTCGATGCTCTCGATGTCGTAGACGGCGACCCGGGCCTCGCAGGCACGACCGCTCGGCAGGATGAACGGGTAGGCCAGGTCAGGGTCCTGCGCCCACGGCGCCCAGTCGAAGACCGAGGCGGCAACAGCTGTCCCGGCACCGCTGACGAGCAGCGCTGCGAGGCCCGCGGTCGCGGCGACGCGGAGCGGCCGGCGCCGGAGGCGCGAGGCGGTCCTGGCCTCGGCGGCCATGACGGCGAGGTCGTGGCGCAGCCCTGGGCTCGAGGCCGTCTCCGCGGGTGCACTGTTGGTGAGGAGCACGTCGAGGTGATCGGGGGTGTGGGTCATCGTTCCTCCAAGGTGGGTTCACCCTGTACGTGTCCGGCACACGGAGAAACGTCCATGCCCGTGGCCCGATCATCGAAGAGACGCCAACTAGGCGTCGCAACATTGAGGCATGCAGGACGACGTGGAACACTTTCCATATGTCGGCACCACGCGGTCCGGGACCTTCTCGAACAACAGCAGTAGCAATCATTGTTCTAGGTGCTGCAATTGCCGTGACGGCAATCGTTCTCATCCTTCTTGCTCCAGGGCAGATCGGTTCGTACTTCACGCTTGCAGCGGGAGTGATCAACGCGTCTCTCGGGATTTCCTGGCTGAGGGCTGCTCGACGCAACCCCTCCTAGAACCTGCAATCACGGCCGAGCGTTCGTGCCACCTACGGTCATACAGCCCGTTGAACAGCGCGATAGACCGTTGACCGCGCGACTCCGAATAGCTCCGCGATCTCGCTCGTCGTGTGGGCACCGGTGCGGTGCAGCTGCACCAGGTGCTTCTCCTGCGAGGAGGTGAGCTTAGGCTTGCGGCCGCAGAGCTTGCCAGCGGCCTTGGCGATCGCCATGCCCTCACGGGTGCGGGCCCGGATCAGGTCGGCCTCGAACTCGGCGACCATCCCGAGGACGTTGAACAGGAGCCGGCCGACAGGGTCGGTCGGGTCGTAGACCGCTCCCCCGAGGTTCAGGGCTACGCCCTTCTTCGTCAGCTCATCCGCGATGTCGGTCGCATCCCGCAGCGAACGGGCGAGGCGGTCGAGCTTCGTGACGACGAGGACGTCGCCGGCCCGGCACGCAGCGAGAGCTTCGCGGAGTCCCGGCCGTGCTCGAGTTGTGCCCGACAGCCCATGGTCAACATGCACGTGTTGATCGTCAACACCGAGTGCTGCGAGACCGTCGCGCTGGGCAGCGAGATCCTGTCCTGAGGTCGAGACGCGGGCGTATCCGATGAGCATCCGATGACTGTAGCGTTCGAACCCCCTTAACCGGGCATTTTTGCGGGACAGGCATACGCGAATCTGCAGGCCAGGCGCTACTTGACCCCAGCCGACCAAGAGCGCCTCGAGATGGTGTCCCGATGCACGACCGGCTACGGGGCGGCAGGAACCAAATACCTACCCGACTCCACGGCGTTTCTCCTGGTGAGGGGTCATGGCAGGGCCTTTCAAGCGCTCACTGGCGGGCCACCTGCCTGACAAGCTCATGTCTTCTTGACACGAGATACGCCAGGGCACGAGCGCCCGCATCCCACCACGCCGGACACGTTTGTGGAACACCTGATCGTGCCCGAGACCGGACAGGACACCGCCACGGCGATCAACCGGCTCGAGTGAGCCACCGACGATCACTTCACCGCCACAGAAGGAGGCCCCCAATTCCTGAATCACCCAGCCGCTTCCTCTTGACCGAACACCACGCCCGCTCGCACCACTGGGACCTTCGCCTCGAGGACCAGGGAGTGCTGCTGAGCTGGGCGCTCCCCAAAGGAGAACCGGGACAACTCGGAGTGAAGCGCTTGGCCCTGCGCACTGAGGATCACGCACTGGACTTCATCGATCCCGACTACGCGATCGCAATGGCAGCCGCAGGTGATTCATCACTCCTCATCACTGATTCAGGCATTTATGAACGCGAGGTGTGGTCGCCTGACTCGCGAATTATCGTCGTTCTGGCGGGTGGCGATCTGGGCACCCGGCGCCTCGCTCTGACCCGCGCAGCCCGCATGGGTCACAACACCTGGTTGGCACAGCGTCTCGCTTCGCGGTAGCTGCAACGTGGCCCTCACAGGCCCTCTCTACTTCTCACGGATCGCCCTACGGTCGAGGAGGCGCAGCTCGTCTCCCGGGCCGGGGCACGGTGATCGATCGAGCAACGCCGCGAGCGACTGCTGCGCCCTGACGAGAGGCACGACCCATGAACCGACAGACCCGCACTATCTCCGCCGTGGCCCTGCTGCTGGGTGGGATCCTCGCCACGACCGGCTGCACACAGTCCTCCGACGCCGCCGCACCAGCGGAGCCGAGCCCCACGGCGTCTGCGACGAGTCCGCTCGTCGGCGAATGGGAGATGACTTCGCTTGAGGTCGGCGCCGAGGGCGACCTGCAGCCGCTGCCTTACGGCGGCCAGGTCATCTTCACCGCGAGCGGGACCATGGCCGTGCAGGCCGCGAACCCCGACACCGAGGCCCCCGACGGCCCGTACACGGTCGGCGGCTACGAGGCCTTCTACGGCGAGATCACACCGGTCGACGGCGACTCGTTCACGGTCGAGGTCGAGTCGGCTCTGGCGCGTGATCTCGTGGGTCAGAGCCTCGCCCGGGATTACGACGTCTCGGGAGACACCCTCGTGCTGACGCCGACGGATCCGTCCGAGGGTTTCCGCGCCACCTACGCACGCCAGGACTGATTCCGGGACGGAGAACGGGCCGCCCTCATTCGCGAGGGCGGCCCGTTCCCGTCAGTCGCCGACGTCGACGCGCACGATCCGGTCATCGCCGTCACGTGGGGTGCCCTGGCTGTTCGTGTTCCCGGTGAGGGCCCACAGGCTGCCGTCGGGTGCAGGGGTGACGGCCCGGAAGCGGCCGTAGGTGCCCGAGAAGTACTCCGTGGAGCTGCCGGGTTCGGCGACGGGAACGGCCCGCAGCACGGAGCCCCGGAGGTTGGCGATGTAGACGACGTCATCGATCACTGTGATGCCGCTGGGGCTGGCCTCGGCGGGCGACCATTGCTGCACGGGGTCGATGAAGCGGATGTCCTCACCGGCACCTTCCACCGTGGGCCAGCCGTAGTCGCCGCCGGCTTCGATGATGTTCAGCTCGTCCCAGGTGTTCTGACCGAATTCGCTGGCGAACATCGTGCCGTCCTCCGCCCAGGCCAGGCCCTGGACGTTACGGTGCCCGGAGCTGTAGACCAGCGAGCCGGGGAACGGATTGTCGTCCGGCGCGTCGCCCTCGGGGGTCATGCGCAGGATCTTCCCCGAGAGCGAGTCGAGATCCTGCGCCCGGTCCGCCGAGCCTGCGTCGCCCACCCCGGCGTAGAGCATGCCGTCGGGCCCGAAGGCGATGCGTCCTCCGTTGTGGAAGCCGGCCGAGGCCAGACCGTCGAGGATCGTCTCAGGTTCGCCGAGCTCGAGCCCGCCGGGCGCACCGGAGAGTGCGAATCGTTGGATGCGGTTGCCCTGTTCTCCGGTGGAGTAGGCGTAGAGGCGCTCATCGGCGACGGCGAGACCGAGGAGTCCCCCCTCGCCGCCATGGCTGATCCCCGCGATCGTCGCGACGGTGCGCGTCGTCCCGTCGGGCGCGACCTCGAGCACCCGTCCCGAGTCCCGTTCACTGACCAGCGCGGTGTCGCCGACGAAGGCGATCGACCAGGGCGTCTCGAGACCGGTCGTGACCTCGGTCGGCCTCGCGCCTCCCAACGGGTCGAACGAGGCCGGCGCGGACGAGGCCGTTCGCGTCGACGTCGGGGAGGGGGCCTGCGCATCGGTGCACCCGGCGATCACGATGCCGACGGCCGTCACCACGCAGGCCGACCGCAGCGCCCGCCGACCTCGCACTGCGTTCACGCCCGCACCGCGAGGGTCGCGTCCGTCGAACCGGAGGAGGTGAGGGAGGTGCGGAAGAAGTCCTCGAGGAGATCGAAGGGGATGACGTCGGTGCGGTCGTAGAGATCGATGTGGCGCGCATCGGGGATGACGACCAGTCGCTTCGGTTCGGCCGCCTTCGCGTACACCTCGTCGCTGAAGTAGCGGGAGTGGGCGACGTCTCCGGTGATGAGGAGGATCGGCCGGGGGCTGATGTCGGGGAGGTGCGCCAGGGCTCCGTGTCCGATGTGCGCCGCTTCGCTCGTGAGGGTGAACCCGCCGATGGATCGGGGGTGGTGCCCACGGTCGAGGACGTAGTACTCCTGGAACTCGGACGTGACCGGGTCGAGTCTCTCGGGTTCGTACTCGGCGGGGAAGGTCGGGCCGAGGGCCGGTCGCTCGGCATCCACGTCGGCCCAGCGCTGCGCCGCGAGATCGGCGAGCTCCGCCCTCCGCCCCGCATCCGTCTGAGCCCCCTGCCAGCCGTCGCGCTTGACGCCGCTGATGTCGTACATCGCCGAGGTGGCGACCGCACGGATCCGAGGGTCGATCTGCGCTGCGGTGAGGGCGAATCCGCCGCTGCCGCAGATGCCGATGGCCCCGATGCGACCTCTGTCGATGTACGAGAGCGAGCCGGCGAAGTCGACGGCGGCGCTGAAGTCCTCCGCGAAGACCTCGGGCGAGGTGATGTGTCGCGGCTCGCCCCCGCTCTCGCCGTTGTACGAAGGGTCGAAGGCGAGGGCGACGAGGCCGCGGCGCGCGAGCTCGTTCGCGTAGACGCCGGGACCCTGCTCTTTGACTCCGCCGTGGGGCGGTCCGATCACCACGGCGGCGTGGCGGGTGCTCTCGTCGAGGTCGGCGGACTGATAGAGGTCGGCGGCGATCAGGATGCCGAATCGATTGCGGTACCGAACCGAGGTGCGGACCACGGTGGGGTCGAGAGCGAAGGTGTATTCGTCGGGTTGCATTGGCATGGTGCGGGAACTCTTCTCTGTGGCGGTGATGGTGGTCGGGTCGGCATTCGGGGAGGGTGGGATCGAAGGTCATCGACCCTCGGGTCGGGCCCGCGGCTACTCCACGATCTCGAGGCGCACGTCGGCACTGTCGAAGGCTGAGAGCTGCTCGGCGGTGGCTTCGTAGGTGCCGAGGTGGATGGTCGAGTCCGAGTAGTCGATGCCTGCAGCGTCGTAGTAGAAGCCGAGGTTCCCCCAGGGGGTGAAGTAGATGAGATCCCCGTCCTCGGGGTCCGAGCCGGGAGAGCCGTCGACGTCGAGTCCCGGCTCGGGATAGGCGATCTTCTCCCGCCCGGCGAACTCCTCGAAGGCCAGGGTCACGGGCAGCCTCGACAAGAGATCTCGAGTCGTCGGGTTGTCTTCCTGGAGTGTCACATCCACCACGCTGCCTCCGCCGCTGAACCTGACGACGGTCCCGACGACCTCGCTGGGAGCCTCGGGCCCCTCGGTCGGAACGGTCTCCTGGTTCGGTTGGACAGTGACAGCGGCAGAGGGTTCGGCCGCCCGCGTGGATGCAACGGCAGGGTCAGGGGCCTGTCCCGTCGCGCTCGAGCACCCGGTGAGGATTCCGAAGCTGGCGGTCGTGAGAAGGAGCGCCGACGTGACCTGGGGGGCAAGGCGTCTGCGTCGGGAGGCGGGTGGGACCATGGAGATGTTCCTGTCGTTCGTCGTGCCGGACGGCGGATGGGGTGGGCATCTGCTCTGTGTCGCCCGGCATGGCTAGGGGCGGATGAGGACTTTCAGCGCTTCGCGGTCGTCCATGAGGCGGTAGGCCTCCGCGATGTCGTCGAGGGGCATCTCTCGGTCGAAGACACGGCCCGGATCGATGGTGCCGTCGAGGACCTGGGGCAGGACCTGCTCGAGGTAGGCGCGGACGGTGGCGGGGCCGCCGGTGAGGGTGGCGTTCTTGCCGAACAGGGATGCCATGCCGACCGCCGCCTCCTCGTACTGGGGAACACCGACACGGCTGATGGTTCCTCCGGCACGGACGATGCCGACAGCCTGCTCGTAGGCCGGCATGTGGCCGACGGCCTCGAGCACAACGTGTGACCCCTCGCCACGGGTGATCTCCATGACCTTCGCGACTCCTTCGTCGCCTCGCTCGGCGACGACGTGGGTCGCACCGAAGTCGCGACCGAGGTCGGTGCGGGCGGTGTGACGGCCCATCAGGATGATGGTCTCGGCGCCGAGCTGCTTGGCCGCGAGGACAGCGGAGAGCCCGACAGCGCCGTCGCCGATGACGGTGACGGTCTTGCCGGGCTCGACATCGCCGCGGATGGCGGCGTGGTAGCCGGTGAGGTAGACGTCGGACAAGGTCAGCAGGCTCGGCATGAGCGCTTCGTCAGTGCCCTCCGGGATGACGACGGCCGTACCGTCGGCCTGGGGGACGATGAGCTTCTCGGCCTGGGTGGCTGAGGCGGCGCCGTCGAAGAAACCGCCGTGGGTGCATGACGTCGTCAGGCCGTCCTGGCAGAACGGGCAGGTTCCATCGGACCAGGCGAAGGGCACGATGACCGTGTCGCCGACCGACAGGGTGCGAACGTTTTCGCCGATCTCCACGATGACACCGATGGCCTCGTGGCCCATGCGGCGGCCCTCGGGGGTGTCCTCGAGGTCGTGGTAGGGGTGCAGGTCGGATCCGCAGACGCAGGCGTAGGTGACTCGGATGAGCGCCTCGGTGGGCTGCTGGATGACGGGGTCCGGGACCTCGACGACTCGGACGTCGCCGGACTTGTACATCAGGGTGGCCTTCATATCGCTCCTTCTCAGGTCAGTCGCGGGGAGGGCGTCCACGTCGCGCAGGCCCTGCAATCGACGGACAGCGCGCAACGACGCCATGCTCTTCTCAGACGTTAAGCCGTCGTTCCACGGGCAAACAGGCCCGGTCAGAACCCCCTTGACTCGTGGACACCTCCGTCAAGCGGGGCTCCGTCAGGGCCTGGCTGGCTGCTAGTAGGAGTCGTAGCGTCACGGTATGGACAATCGAGCTGAGGTGCGGGAGTTCCTTTCGTCACGCCGTGCGCGTCTGACTCCTGACATGACGGGAGTCGTCAGTGCCGGCGGGCGGCGCCGAGTACCGGGGCTGCGGCGCGACGAGGTCGCTCGTCTTGCTGGTGTGAGCGTCGATTACTACACGAAGGTCGAGCGGGGCAGCCTCGGCGGTGTCTCCGACAGCGTCCTTGACAGCATCGCCCGCGCACTCGAGATGGATCAGGCCGAACGGGACCACCTGTACGACCTTGCGCGAGCTGCAACCCCGGCGCGTCGTCGCCCGGCGCCGAGCCCCGCGCAGAAGATCGCTGAATCCCCCATCCAGCACATGCTGGACTCGATGACCGGGGCGGTGGCCATGGTCACGAACACCCACATGGATCTGGTCGCTGCCAACGCCCTCGGATTCGCCCTGTACTCGGACATGTATCGCGGTTCGCTTCGGCCGGCGAACCACTCCCGGTTCATCTTCCTCGACCCCCGGGCTCACGATTTCTACCCGGACTGGGAGCGCGCTGCGAACGTCAACGTCGCCATCCTCCGGCGCGATGCCGGACGCGATCCCCACGACTCCGGGATCGCTGCCCTCGTCGGAGAACTCTCGATCCGAAGTGACGACTTCCGCACCCGGTGGGCCGAGCACGACGTTCGGCGTCACTACACCGGTGCGAAACAGTTCCGGCACCCCGTCGTGGGCCTCCTCGAACTCGACTTCCATGCCATGGACCTACAAGACTCCCCCGGTCACTACCTGACCGTCTATACCGCTGCCCCCGGCAGCGACTCCGATGAGGGGCTGCAGCTGCTCGCCACCTGGGCGGCCACCGAACGCATCGTGGAACGCGCGCGAAACGCCGAGCACGCGATCTGACCCGCGCCTCCCGGTCCCCGCATCGGACCGGACTTCCCTTAACCCCTCGCTCTCCTGCCGCGCTCTGGTGCGCCCGAAAGGACCTCGTGACCACTCCGACCGCTTCCGTCCCGATCGATTCACCGTCTGCGGAGGGTGCTGACTCCCCTGCTGGCCGGCTCCCGCTGGTCTCCCTCGTCGTGCTCGCGACGACCGGGTTCATCCTCGTCGCCATGGAGACGATGCCGGCCGGGCTCCTTCCGCAGATCGCCAGCGGGCTCGACACCGGCGAGGGCACCGTCGGACTGCTGATCAGCGCCTACGCTCTCGGCACAGTCATCGCCACCGTCCCAGCGATCACCCTCACCCGAGGAGTTCGCCGACGGCCACTGCTCGCCGTCGCCCTCACCGGCCTCATCCTGTCCAACCTCGTCACCGCTGTAGCCCCGACAGTGGCCGTGGCCCTCGTGGCACGGTTCATCGCCGGAGCCTTCTCGGGGACCATCTGGGGCATGCTCGCCGCCTACGGGCGCAGGATCAGCCCCGAGAAGCACGCCGGACGCTCCCTCGCCATCGTCTCGGCCGGAGCACCCGTCGGGTTCGCCTTCGGCACCCCGCTGGGGTCCTGGATCGGAACGACTCTGGACTGGCGGTGGTCTTTCGGAGGCCTCAGCATCCTCGGCGCCATCGTCCTGATCCTCGTGCTCACCGTCGTCGCCGATGCAGCACCGGCACCCGCGACGTCGCGCCTGCCCCTGACCCGTGTCATCAGGATCCCCGGTGTCGCGATGATCCTGGCTGTCATCGCGACGTGGATGATCGCCCACAACACCCTCTACACCTACATCGCCCCGTATCTCCGTACCGGCGGTTCAGGTCTCGGCGTCGACCTCACCCTGCTCGTCTACGGCATTTCGTCGATCGGCGGGATCATCGTGACGGGCGCTCTTCTCGACCGTCACCCGCGACCCTTGCTGCACGGCAGCCTGGCGGTTTTCGTCGGCGTGGGCCTGATCCTCCTCGTCGGGCACGCCTCAGCACCCGCCGTTCTCATCGCCGCGGTGTTCTGGGGCCTGACCTTCGGCGGCGCCGCCGCACAGTTGCAGGCAGCTCTCACGACGACCGGCGGCGACAACGCCGATGTCGCCAACTCGTTCCTGCCCGTGGCCTTCAACGTCGCCATCTTCGCTGCCGGGATCGTCGGCGCCGGCCTGCTGACCGTGGCCGACGGACTGGTCCTTCCCAGCGTGCTGATCATCTTCGGAACCATCGCTCTGGCGCTCACATTCATCGGCCGCAGGAACGCCTTCCCCGCCCGACTCTGACCCTCCGCCTGTAGCCCCCACAGGCGAAGCGACGACATCACCGTCACTCCCCTACCCACCCACAGTCAGAAGGAGAAAATCATGAGCATCACCACTCCCCGTTTCACGGACAAAGTCGCGTTCGTCACCGGCGGCGCCGGCGGGATCGGCCGCGCGACCGCCCTCGCCTACGCCGCAGAAGGCGCCCGTGTCGCCGTCGCCGACCTTCCCGGCGCCGGCCACCAGGAGACAGCCTCGATGATCACCACAGCAGGCGGGACCGCAACAGCCATCGACCTCGACGTCTCCGACGCCGCGCAGGTGGTCGCTGCCCTCGACCAGGTCGTCTCCACCTGGGGACGCCTCGACGTCGCGTTCAACAACGCCGGCCTCGAGCAGACCCAGACCCTCACCGCCGACCTCGACGACGCCGAGTTCGACCGCATCATGAGTGTCGACGTCCGTGGCGTCTACCTCTGCATGAAGCACGAGATCCGCCACATGAAGGCCACCGGAGGCGGCGCGATCGTCAACACCTCCTCGGGAGCCGGCGTCATGGGCATCTCAGGCCAGGCCGCTTACGCTGCGGCGAAGCACGCCGTCATCGGACTCAGCAAGTCCACGGCCCTCGAGTACGTCGCTGACGGCATCCGGGTGAACGTCGTCGCCCCCGGGATGATCGACACGAAGATGATCGAGCGCCTCACCGGCGGCACGGACGACGGCTACGCCGACGTCATCGCCCAAGAGCCCATCGGCCGGCTCGGCAAGCCCGAGGAGATCGCCTCGGCCGTGCTGTGGCTGACCTCCGACGACGGCGGGTTCGCCGTCGGACACACCCTCGTCGTCGACGGCGGCCAGACCATCGGCTGACGCCCTGGCCGGGGTGTCACATCAGGGCCTCCCTCAGGACCGTAGTCCGGGGTTTCGTGGCATCCAGGCGATGAACGACATCGTCGAGCACGCATCAGGCAGGAGAAGAGTCATGGCAGACCAGCCGAAGCAGGTCGGGGGCGGACGGAACATGTTCGGGGAGTTCGCCCCGAAGCTCGCCGCG
>Ga0308170_10003515_pt1 | contig 12794 bp, 10 predicted proteins | sample PhyBR2_2_FD_202136 | JGI IMG/M metagenome (GOLD analysis project Ga0308170, IMG submission 202136) | Phyllosphere microbial communities from UC Gill Tract Community Farm, Albany, California, United States - DLSLSB.R2 | ecosystem: Host-associated > Plants > Phyllosphere > Unclassified | place... | reverse complement strand
AGCCAGTCCCGAATTAGATGCACTGTACTATCTTAAGAAACCAGAAGCTTTAAAACTGGTTGCTAAAGTCCGTGCCGAGACAGCAGCTCAAAATACAGCAATTCCATTAGCAAATGAGCAGGTCTTATAATTAAGCTTTATGATTTAAGCTTGGCTGTTGCACGTTTTAACCATTGTCTTTGTTCACGCGCGTAATGTAATTGCATCTGTCCATTAGTCTGTCTGATAAACTGAATACTGCCCTGCTGTACTGTGCTCAATACCGGAATATTCAACTGCTTGAGACGTTGCAGTGTTATTTCGCTGGGATGACCATAGCGGTTATGAAACCCTGCCGATGCAATCACCACTTTCGGTTTTAATTGCTTTAAAAAAGCGTAGGCTGAGCTGTGCCGACTGCCATGATGCCCCAAAACCAGCACATCAACTTTTAAATCCGGATAATCCTGCAGAATTTGATATTCCGTTTGCCAGCCTGCATCTCCCATCAGTAAAAAATTTTGATAAGGTTGAGCATTTTTCACCTGCACATACATCACACAGGACATTTCATTTTTCTCAGCGTTGGCATAGGGCAAATTTTCGGCTTTCGGTGACAACACGGTCATGTTTACCCGATCACCCCACTGCCAGTTTTGTCCTTGATGACAATAATCAAACCGACTAGAATCCGCGACTTTAAGCTGTTCATTTGAATAGACTTGCCTGATGGGTAACTGCTGTTTGATCGACTCATAACCACCTTTATGATCCTGATCCAGATGAGTCAATATGAGCTGATTCAACTCGCTCACGCCCTGCACCGATAAAAAGGGCAAAATGATTTGCTTGCCGATACTAAATTTACTTTCATCATAATTTCCGCCCATATCAATCATCATGGTCTGGTCATGATCACGGATAAAAATCGCCTGTCCTTGCCCAACATCCAAAATATTCAATTCAAATTCGTTTTTACTGCTGTCTAGAGCAATTAAAGGCATAAAACACAATGCAGCCCAGGTTTTAGGCAACACATTGCGTGGTAAAAACAGGATGATCAAGCCCAGACACACACTGAGCCATACGACAAAATTCATGGCAATCGGTTGTAATGTCGGGGCAAACAGTCGATCTAAAAGTTGCATTAACAACAGCAAAGCAGCCAGACACAGATCATTGATTTGAAAAACCAGACTGCCCAAAGGTTCAGCAATGAAATAACACAGCGCTGCAAGCAAATCCAATGGAACAATCACCAGACCAATCCAGGGAATGGCAAATAAATTACTCAGTGGTGTAATCCATGCCATCTGTTTAAAGAACAGGATCATCAGTGGAAATAAGGCCAGAAATATTTTCCATTGCGATTCGATTAAGAGCTTCAACTGTATTTTGAGGTACTGTGTTCTGGTCTTTAGCTCATCCGCCCCCCTTTGCTGCTGTACGGTCTGGTAAATTCGCAGTAATACAAAACATGCGCCATAAGATAGCCAGAATGCAGCCGATAAAATACTGAAAGGATCAAAAATCAATAGGATCGATGCACTAAAAAGTAGAATGTTAAGTGGCCGGACCTTTTGTTTGAACAAGATAAAAACACTGATCAATAAGCAGCTCAACAGCGTTCTTAACGCCGGAATTTCAAAGCCGACAAATGCACAGTACAACGCTACGCTAATACAAAAAGGCCAGATCAGCAGATATTGCTTGGGCCATTTTAAATAGAGCTGTGGTCGATAACGACGAATCAGCTGATGTAAACTCCAGCACAGCAGTACGGCAAAAATCAGCACATGCGGTCCTGATATCGCGAGCAAATGACTCATGCCAAAGCGCTGAAACAGTTGCTCGGTTGCTGTATTCAGTAAGCTTTTGTCCCCGGTCAATAAAGCCAGCATCAAACCTTTATGCTGTACTGGTTGCTGCTTGATAAAATAGCGTAACGCCAAACGCTGCTGTTCGACCCGAAGTTGAATCTGATTAGAAACAGAAGCTTGTTGTCTTAGGTATTTTCCATAACCCAAAGCAGCTATCTGCTGTTGCGTCAGCTTTTCTATTGCATTAACTTTAAATCCAGACATGACATTTTGCTGGATATACCATTGCTCCTGATCAAAAGCGCCCTCGGTGGCATAGCTATGGGCCGGCAGAATTTGTCCCTGCAAACGGTAATATTGACCCAATTCAAGTACGGAAGATGAACCTGAATCTGCTTCATTTCTTAAAAATGCCTGCCACTGCACGATTTCATTATGCCGATTCAGCACCTGAATTTTTTGTTGGATGGTCTGATCGCCTTCTTCATTCAGGTTTTTAATATAGGCAATTACTTCCACCTGTTCAGTCTGCTGCTCTCGAAGCAGTAAGCGTTCACTCAGTTGATGATCAGCATAACTATAGCCAAGTGTGATCCCGAGACTTAATCCCACACAGAGCTGTAACAATTTAAAAGATAAAGCATGAACCTGTTTTAAAACAGTCCACTTTAAAATAAGAGTCAGGGTAAAAAGAGCGATACAGGGAATGAATAAAGACTGCAAGATCGGGAAGGTTTTTCCCATGGTTGCAATACCCAGTACCCAGCCAATACATATGATTTGAATCATTGTGATTATAATTTTTTTATTTTTGGCAATATTAAAGCCCACCGCAGTGAGCTTCAATTATTTTTTAAATTTGTCGATCAGTGTCTAGGGTTGGTTGACACTTCGTCTATGTTTGCGACGACGAGTATTTTTTAGATGATACAAGGCGTGAAATACGAAATTTAGTCATTCTAAATGAGTAGTTCACAACGATGTAGCATCAAAAAATATTCACGTCCCGAAGGGTTGAAAGCGAAGATTAGCTTAAACCTTGTCATCAAATTTAAATATATGCCCTTCTTTGCATTTCATTTTTACGCTGTTATATCTCATTGTTTAATTGGAGCTTACAACGCAAACCCTTTATGAAATGTTAACAAACCCTTAATCATCAATCCAGACACCGTCTTGCATATGCAAGATCGAATCGGCAGTTTGTGCCAGCTGTTCATCGTGGGTCACAATCAGCATCGCCATATTGAACTCATTACGTAATTCGCTCAGCAGTTCAAAAATTTTCACCGCCGTTTTACGGTCCAGGTTACCGGTCGGTTCATCCGCCAGCATCAGTTCCGGTTTAGCCACCAGAGCACGTGCCAAGGCAACACGCTGACGTTCACCGCCAGACAGCTCACCCGGTTTATGGGTCATACGATGCGATAATCCAACCCGATTGAGCAGGTATTCAGCCTGTTCTTTAGATTGCTTATAGGTCGTTCCTGCACGCAGCATCAATGGCATAGCCACATTTTCCAACGCCGTAAACTCCGGCAATAGATGATGAAACTGATAAACAAAGCCCAAATGCTGATTTCGCAAATAACCACGTTCAGCTTCACCTAAACTATCAAAGCGCTTGTCGTTTAAGAAGACCTGCCCTTCAGTAGGACAATCCAGACCACCCAGCACATGCAGTAAGGTACTTTTACCGGAACCACTGGAACCGACAATAGAAACAAACTCGCCTTTTTTGACCTGCAAGGACAAATTTTTAATCACTTCTACCGTAGTCTTGCCGTCAGTAAAACTTTTCGAGATATTTTTCGCTTCGAGGACAATATTACTCATAACGTAAGGCCTCAGCTGGTTGAGTTTTGGCAGCACGGAATGCCGGATAAATTGTGGCAAGGAAACTTAGAACCAAGGACAGGCTCACAATCACCACGACATCTTGCCAGCGTAAATAAGACGGCAAGTAATTAATGAAATAAGCATCAAACAGGTTCAAACCGAATGCGGTATTCAACCAACCGATCAAACCACTGATACTCGAAGCGAAGATAATCCCCAAAATAGCACCGGAAACAGTCCCGATCACTCCAATGATGGTGCCCTGTACCATAAAAATTCGGGTAATGGTTGAAGGTGAAGCACCTAAGGTACGCAGAATTGCAATATCGGACTTTTTGTCAGTCACCACCATCACCAGTGAGGACACAATATTAAATACAGCCACCAGTACAATCAGGAACAGTAGCAAGCTGACCATGGCTTTTTCCATCTGAATGGCGCTGAACAAATTCCCGTGGGTAAAGGTCCAGTTCGATGCATAAAAATTGCTTGGCAGATCTTTAACAATATCATCAGCCACTTCAGGCGCCAGGAAAATATCATCCAGTTTTAAACGGACACCTTGGGCACCATCCGGCAAGCGCAATAAAGTTGAAGCATCGTTCAGGGCGATATAACCCATCATCGAATCTACTTCAGCTCCGATACTGAAAATACCGACAATCTTAAAACGCTTGAAACGTGGCACCACTCCTGCAGGAGACGGCGTTGCCTCAGGAAGCACTAAAGTAATATTGTCGTTTAATCCCAAACCCAGTGAATCGGTCATTTGTTTACCTAAAACAATGCCAAATTCACCTTTTTTCAGACTATCAATACTTCCCGCAATCATGTGATTCTGGATAATGGACACTTTCTTTTCGTATTCAGGTTCAATGCCCGTGACCATAATTCCAGCCACTTGGCCCTGTGCAGTTAGCATGCCCTGTAACTGGGTAAATGGTGCTACACCTTTGACATGTTCATGCTGTTCAACTTTTTTTGCAAGTTCCGGCCAATCTGTTAAAATTTGTGTTGAAGAAACAGTAGCTTGAGGTATCATTCCCAAGACACGGTTTTTCAGCTCTCGGTCAAAGCCATTCATTACCGATAACACAGTAATTAATACAGCCACCCCTAGGGTGAGACCGATCATAGACACCAAAGCAATAAAAGAAATAAAGTGGTTACTACGCCGTGCGCGAGTATATCTCAACCCTATGTACAGCGAGATTGGTTTAAACATACCATTTAGTCCGAGGAATAATTATGGAAAATTTACAGCATCAAAGCGGCAATATGGAACGCCGCGTTATGTCGCGAATCGATGCTGCCTTGCGAATTAATTATCAGATTATTTCTGATGATGTCGCACTTAATGACCCTTATGATCCTAACTTTGTGCTGCCCCGCTATTTTCTACTACTCGCAGAATTAGATCAATTTGATCACGCAGTAAACTACGAATTAGAACAATTAACTGAAAAAGATCAACAAATTGCTAGAATATTATCCTTATTCAACCAGAAATTAAACCTTATTACCGGTTCTTTGTACGATGCAATTGTACAATCCATGTTACCAATCCCGGAACATGTCAATTTTTCCGAAACAGGTTTCAGTTTCTTTAATGATCGCCCGATTCAGGAAGGTACTTATATTCATGTGACTTTAAGCCACCCTGAAAATTTCTTCCATATTGCCGCAACTGCTCAGGTCGTCTATAGCCGTGCAGAAGATAACGGTAAGTTCCGCACCGGTGCCTATTTTATTACCTTACACCCACAAGACCGGGTAAAACTGGCCGAATGTGTAATCGTGAGCAAAAATAAAGACTAGTTATTTAACCTTTAGACTGAAGGTTAGATTTGATCTTAGTGGCGAGATTCTGGCTCGCCTTAAGATCACGATAAAAATAAACGAACAGGCCAAACAATAAAATAAAGGATCCCACAAAAACCATCACCGATAATTTTTCATCATTCAGCACAGCACCAAACAGCAGAGCTAACATGGGCGTCAACACGGTGGTCAAAGATAACGTGGTCGCCTTGATATTTTGTACCAGTTTGAAATAACAGAACATGGCGAGCAGTGAAGCCATAATGACCGCATAAAACAGCCCGATCAATGCCTTTGTATTGGGGATATGATCTGGTGCATGCTGCCAGATCAAGGGCAGCATGCACAGTGCAAACAGGCTAGAGACCAAAATGGAGCCCGTCGCCTGCGCCATGGGTTTCAACGGTGCATTGACCTTTTTGACCCAAAAAAGGGAGGCGCAATACACAAAAACACTGATCAGCATCAACCCTATGCCCATCGGCTGGACATGCTGGTCACTTCCTCCCAGACAGATGGTGCCGAGTCCCAATAGCGCAATGCACATCCCCAGCCATTGCAAGCGATGTAAATGAATATTAAAAGCAAAACGTCCGATTAATCCGGTCATGATCGGTGCCAAACCAAACATCAAGGCAATAATGCCAGAGCTTAAATAGCCGGTCGCCAAATAGGTAAAAATTTGCGAACCAATAAAACTACAGGCACCTGCAACATAACTATGCAGGGAAATGGCATTCAAAGGTAATCTGGTTTTCAAAAATACCAACAAGCCCACAGCCAAAGGCAAAGCAATAAAAAAGCGCAGTGCCAAAGCCCATAAACTATGCAGATCAGCAACACTCCAGACGATTGCCAAAGGTGTGGTTGCCCAGATAAATACCAATAAGGCATAGGTGGACATGATGTTGGTTTTTGACGGCATGATTAGCTCAAATTACGGTGTAGTTTTATGTTTCTGTTTCTGAATGGTTTGATCCAGTGCACTGGAAAATTCACGTTTATCTCGTTCAGAAATCGGTGGCGGACCACCCGTATTGACACCTGCTCCGCGTAATGAATCCATAAAATCACGTAAATGCAGACGCGCTTTAACATTGGCGGTGGTATAGATTTCACCGCGAGGATGAATAGCAATTCCACCTTTTTCAATGACTTGAGCAGCCAGAGGAATATCTTGAGTCATGACAATATCATGCTCTTTCATACGTTCAATAATTTCTTTATCTGCAGCATCTGCCCCACTCATGACCTGAATGGAATTAATCCGTACTGACGGGGTAATCCCCACATTTTGATTGGCGACAAACGTCACTTCCAGCTGATAACGATCAGAAGCGCGAATGATCACTTCACGCAGGATTTTAGGCAATGCATCGGCATCCACCCAAAGTTTAAATGGCAGCACACCACATCCATATTTAAAAATAATTATGCCTAGTTTAGCAAATTCCCTGTGACAGGAGGATGGCTAAATCGATTCAGCTGGTGCGCGATTTTTAGATTTCGCCAAGATGCTCATGATTTGCTTAACGAAATTTCAGATTTCATCGTATTCAAATTCAGGAATTTGAGTACATTTCACTGAGTTTAATGGTTAAATTTCACCATTTGACTTGAAATTTAACAATAACCCTCGATTTAATAGATAAATACAACCCAACCCTCGATTGTGAATATGAAAAATCAAAATAGACCGGAACTGATCACCATTGAAGATCAGAACTTTGGCAGTCATGTCGAACATTGGAATCTGCTCACAGAAAATCCGGCTACAGATGTACCCAAGTGGCTAGGGCTGGCCCTGGATGCACCAATCATGCCGATGGGTTTATGTAAACAAGAATGCGACATGGACGCATCAGCCTGGCTGATTCAGGGACCTAAGCAAGCCACAGTAAAATTGACCCAAGTCATTGCCGTTGAAAATAACAAACCGCAAGCGGTCAAAACAGCCTTCCCAAGTTTTGAAAGCCCGTATAAGGTGCCTGCTACGATTGAACGGATTATTACCTGTAAATCCAACACCCAGGCAGTACTACGTTTAAACCTGGGTGCCAATACCATTGTCTATGCCTTTGACACACTATATAGCGTCAATCATGGTCAATACGAAAAAGATCAACCCTATCTTGCGCAGCTCAATGCCTGGGCCTATGAACTGGAAGCTGTTTCGGATCATGAACAACTGGTGGTCGATGATCCTGCTTCCATTAAGCATCACCGTGCCTTAAATGACATTCTTGCGCGCAATAACGGCGTGGCACCTGCCAATTTGCAAGAACAGATTGATGCTTGGGAACCCAAATCGGAAGATGATAAAGACCCGGTCACCGTCGATTTTTCCAAAATGGTTGCCTATCTGTATGGTGAAAATATGGGACAGGAAGATGAAGCCTGGTTCCAGGGCAATATTGTTGGTAAAACATCGATGTCTTTTATGGATCAGCCATATACCCTGTATGACGTTGCCTTAATTCATGATGAAAATCAGGAAGCCACATTAATTCGTATTGCCACCAAAAATCAGGCGCATAAAGACTTTGAAATTGGTCAATTCATTCGTGGCAATTTATGGATTCAAGTGAATATTTACGCTAAAAAATAATTGGCTACAACAGGCAGCGCCATCGCATGATTATTCCTGCACCTGTGGCGCTGCTTTTTTATGTGTAGTATTTATTATCTGCAGATTCAATTTGATCAAAATTTATCCACAGTAACGCATTATATTTAATATTTTTAAATTCAAATTAAAATACATTTATCCACAGTTTTAAATTCAAACTTTTATTTTAAATCGTTAGCTCAGCTATTATATTTTTATGAGTTATTTTAAGCTATGTATCCCGCACAGCCCGGTGGTGACAGGAATTTGAAAGCCAGCAGCTATTCTGCTAAATAAAAATAAATATTTTAATTACATATTTTTATTTAGTACTTTATTTAATCAATCTTTTATGCTAAAAATACAAACTAGCAATATAAATTAACGATAAATAAATCGGAATAGAGTTTCCATGAAAATCGTGCAAGAAGAAAATATACAAACAGTTGAACATCAACTGGTTAAACGCTTCCAATTAGACACCATCTCATGCCTATTTTTTGTACTTGGCATGTTTATGTCTGCCTACCTTTTGCATCACTTTATTCTTTAAGCTGATTGTAACGATCTTATCTTCAACACCCAGATTCTATTCAATAAAAAGCCCATCATGTGATGGGCTTTTTTAGCTTTAAGGATTAACCATTGCGCTTGGCAAAGTCATCCATAAAATTAACCAGAGCCTGTACGCCTTCTAATGGTACAGCATTGTAAATACTGGCACGCATACCGCCCACTGAACGGTGACCTGCCAAGTTAAGCAGATGATTCGCTTCAGCTTCTTTCAGGAATTGTTTCTCAAGCTCAGCTTTTGCCAAGGTAAACGGTACATTCATGATTGAACGATTTGCTTCTGCAATCGGGTTGGCATAGAAATCGCTGGCATCGATATAACCATACAGTAGCTTGGCTTTTTCAAGGTTGACCTGATGCATGGCATCGACACCGCCATTTTCAAGCAGCCATTCAAATACCAGACCAGACAAGTACCAGGCATAGGTTGATGGTGTGTTGACCATAGACCCGTTTTTCGCCTGATCTGAGTATTTCAAAATGCTTGGAATTTCAGGTTTGGCCTGATCAAGTAAATCTTCGCGGATAATCACTAAAGTTAAGCCGGCAGGACCAATATTCTTTTGTGCACCTGCGTAGATTAAACCGAACTTGGATACATCTAATGGCGCAGATAAAATGCTCGATGAAAAGTCACATACTAGTGGTTTATCTGTTTCAGGAATACCCGCAAACTGAAGACCACCAATAGTTTCGTTATCGGCATAATGCACATAGGCTGCATCATCAGACAGGTTCCAGCTGCTTTGCTCTGTAATCGCCAGTTTACCGTTAATGCTGGTACCCGCTTCTACAACATTAATGTCGCCATAACGTTTTGCTTCTTTCAGGGCTTTTTCTGACCAGATTCCGGTATGAATATAATCAGCCTTGCTGTTTTTACCCAACAGGTTTAAAGGAATAGCAGAGAATTGAAGTGAAGCACCACCTTGCAAGAACAATACTTTGTAGTTCTCTGGAATGTTCATCAGTTTACGCAAATCTGCCTCTGCTTTTTCTGCCACAGCCACATAGTCAGGACTACGGTGACTCATTTCCATGATCGAAAGACCTTTGCCATGCCAATCAAGCAATTCAGCCTGAGCTTGTTCTAAAACGGCAGTAGGTAATGCAGCAGGACCAGCACAGAAGTTGTACGCGCGCATGATTTTTCCTTTCAAAGTGAAACACAATAAAATGATGGCATTTAACCACAGATGGGCGTAGCTTGCAGTAAATTATCCTGAAAATATTTCAATGCTGTCGGACATTTAAAATCAAAATTTCAATGAAGGTGGATTTTACTAAATCCTTTTGCAATCTGTGTTCCAGAGTTTAAAGGGACAACTAGCTCTTAGGGCTGCTCTTTTGCAAATAAAGACTGCAAGATGTGAGTTTTTAGAATCTCGTCACGTGATTGATATACAAATGCATATTAAACAATACAACAACTTATTGATTAGACATACAATTCAATCTATGCAATATAATTGTTACAAAGAAATTGAGAGTCTGATCGATGTCACTGCGTTTAGCTGCATTACCAAAGAAACTTGCTCTACTTATACACCATCATCTTCGTTTTGGAATTTGTACTGCGGGTGTGATTTTTACTTCACAGGTTTTCGCTGAAAGTATCAGCTATGTGCAGGCTGAACAGACCATCCTCAAAGACTCTTATACCACTCAGGCCAATCAGGCTCTGCAGCAGGCTTCCCAACTTGAAGCTGAAGCCATTCAAGGTTTAGGCCTGCCCCGTGTCGATTTAAATGTCCGTGCTTATGCCTTTCATAATGAAGTGGATCTTCCGCTTGGGGCTTTAAAAAATAACTTAGAACAGTCCTTGAGCAATGGCGTAAATAATAAAATTGATGAATTAAATTTAGGCGGCTTTGCCGATCCACTAAAAGAAGGTTTAAAACAACCTATACAGGATGGGGTGGAATTAATTCCAGATGAGTCTACGGTTACATTAGATGATCAGGTCATCCGCCCAACGGTGTCATTGATTATGCCTTTATATAGCGGTGGCCTGACCTCAAGTGCCAAGGAAATAGCGCAGATCAAGGCACAGCGCAGCCAATTGAATAGCAAGCAACAGCAAGATGTACAACGCTTTGAACTGATTCAGGCTTACTTTAATACGCAACTGCAAAAGCAGCTTTTGACCTCCAGTCAATCCAACTTCAATGCCATGCAAACTCATTACAGCAATGCTTTAAAACTGGAGCAACAGGGATTTATCAGCAAAGGCCAGCGTATGCAGTTTGAAGTAGCCAAGAATAATGCCGAGCGTGCTGTGCAAAATGCTGAAGCCAATTTAAGATCCAGCCTGTTTCAGCTCAACAACCTGCTACAACGCAGCCAGATTACCGAACTGAGTACCCCGCTATTTGTCAATTCCAGCCAAAATCAAAACCTGAATGCACTGTTAAAAAGTTATCCGGAGCAATCAGCCCTCATTCGTAAAATGCAGATGGATACCCAGCTGGCCAATGCCAATGTCAAGGCACAAAGTGCCGCAAAAAAACCCAATGTATTTGCCTTTGGCGAATACACGCTGGATGAAAAGCAAAACTGGATTGTTGGTGTAGCGGCACGTTATAACCTGTTTTCCGGAATCGACAAGAATAAAAATGTTCAGGCCGCAGAATTGCAACGCTATGCCTCAGAACTACTGACAGCACGCACCAAACAGGAAGTTGAAAATATTATTTACAAGTCCTATAGCGAAGCGACTACTGCCCAGCAAAGTCATCAGCTGTTACAGCAAAATCTGAAAGCTGCCCAGGAAAACCTGCGGATTCAGACTTTATCTTTTAAAGAAGATATGGGTACTGCCACTCAGGTGATTGATGCACAAAATACTTTAAGCGCTTTAAAAAGCGAGATGGCATTGAATGCGTATAAATATGTGATGTCCCTGGCTACTTTACTGCAAAGCCATGGCTCGATTGAGCAGTTTCAAAGCTATGTCAGCCAAAGCAATACCAGTTATATTCGTTAATTTTTGATGGGGAACACCATGACTCAAGATCAAAACAAGCCTGATCAAGATGTAGAAAACACCTCATCGGAAGGAAACTCTACAGATACTTCAGCTCAAAGCAGCAAAGTGGAGGCTCAAGCGATCGCTGAACAGCAAAATAATACTGGTACCGATAACGATACCGAATTTTTCAGTTATTCAGAACAAGCTCAGACGGCTGAAACTGCCGAGCCAAATCCCAAAAAATCAGCTGTGATTAAAGTGGTCGGTATCATCGTTTTAATTTTGCTATTGGGTTTAATTGCTTTTGGCTTATGGAAAAGTTATCAGCCGCAACAGGTTGAACTGCAAGGTCGGGTTGAAGCTGAAACCATTCATATCAGTACCAAAGTGCCGAGCCGCATTGAAGAAGTTTATGTCCATGATGGCGATAAAGTTGTGAAAGGTCAGGAATTAGTACGATTATTCAGCCCTGAAATCGATGCTAAAAAACAGCAGGCTTTGGCTTCTTTGCAATCTGCTTTAGCGCTGCAATCTACAGCTGATCGTGGTTCACAACAGGAAAATATCGAAAGCCTGTATGCCAACTGGCAAAGCTTTAAAGCCCAGGAGGCTTTAGCGAAAACCACCTATCAACGTGGTGCCAACCTGTTTAAAGAAGGTGTAATTTCCAGACAACGCCGGGATGAAATGCAAGCCGCAGCAGTTTCAGCCAGTCAAATGACCGAATCTGCCTATCAGCAATATAAACGTGCCCAGCGTGGCAGTACGCCAGAACAGAAATCTTCCGCCAATGCTCAGGTGGATATTGCCAAAGCTGCGGTTGCGGAGGCCAATGCCTTGGAAGCTGAAACCAAATTGCTTTCCCCGATTGATGGCACCGTGTCTAAAACCTACGGTAAAGCCTCTGAACTGGTTGCAATGGGTGTACCTGTAGTCAGCATTATTCAGGATGATGATTTATGGGTCAGCGTCAATGTCCGTGAAGATTTATACGCACAAGTCTATAAAAGCAAAACCATTGAAGGTTTTATTCCAGCCTTAAATCAAACCGCCACATTTAAAATTAAAAACATTGATGCAGAAGGTGAATTTGCCACCATTAAAACCACGCGCCAAACCGGTGGTTATGATATTCGCAGCTTTAAAATCCATTTAGCTCCAGTACAACCGATCGCAGATTTAA
>Ga0308170_10003514_pt1 | contig 12795 bp, 13 predicted proteins | sample PhyBR2_2_FD_202136 | JGI IMG/M metagenome (GOLD analysis project Ga0308170, IMG submission 202136) | Phyllosphere microbial communities from UC Gill Tract Community Farm, Albany, California, United States - DLSLSB.R2 | ecosystem: Host-associated > Plants > Phyllosphere > Unclassified | place... | reverse complement strand
CTCTTCTCTACCCGATTCTTTCGGTACCCTCGACGACCTACTCTGCTCACCTCGAATCTCAACTGGAAGACTTGAGGTCGTACGGCGCTCACTCGACAGTCGCAAGTGCGTTTCAAGCACGCAACAACGCTCGCATCACCTTTGTCGGCTCCACCGATCTCTTCACGGACGAATCGGGTAGACTGCCTGTCAGAACTTTGCATCAAACGTGAGCTCATCGTCTGCTCCACCCACTCTCGGTCGTTGATTGACACAGAATGCTTCTCTCCTTACCGACACAACGAACTCTTTCTCTGCAGTTACTCGAAATCTGGAAATTCAGCATTCCTCAAAGACGTCGCTCGTTGGACCTTCGGAGCGACCGGTCAACGACGAGTTCTCGCAGTAGAACACAAGCTTGCGAGTGGCGGGTCGGTGAATCCTCAAAGTTACCGAGTCAAAGATCGGGTGGTAAATTGTTCTCGTCCATCTCGGCTTGATGTGAGAGTACTGAAATCAGCTTTGCGTAGCATTACACTCTGGAGGTCGAGTCAGGAAACGAGTCGGCTCCTCGAGATCTACAACTCGAATTCACGATGCTCGACCCACATCTTCGAATCCCGCTCAATCAGACCGATCCAGAATCAGAATCAGGAAAGCAACGATTCGAGGCAGACTTCATACTGCCCGATCGTCATGGCGTATTCACTGTTCGAGTCGATCATCGCAGACCTGGCTGGAGCAACCTAGAAACCTCAACGGTCGTTTCGGTCACCCCTCCTCGCCACGACGAGTACGAACGATTCATTCAAGGCGCTGCACCTTACTATGGAGGAGCTCTCAGTGTCTCGATGGGAGCGGTACTTTTCATCTTCTTTTGGGTACTGCAGTCATAGTTTCAATGAAACCAAAGAGCTCGTTTTAATCTATCTCAAGCTTCTGATTGTCGATTCCTTCTGTCAATCTGCCCACGCTATCGAAGTGTTTCGTGTGCGAGCCTGCGTGACAACAAAATCAAGCATATGGTGATGGTCGGTTAGTGATTGAGCTGATAGAAGGAGGGGGGTTTGACCGAAAACTCACCGAGGATCGCGCGAAGACGAGAGAACAGAGGAGAACAGTGAGAACCGCGATGACTTGAGTTCGACTGAACGTCTCGCCGAGAGTGTCGAAAGACCCTGAAGGCCTGAGAGTTGTCGAGAAGTTACGCGAACTCGGCGAGAGAACGAAAGCCTCGGATTCTCGATGTCCTGGCTGAACAGAGATGACTTGAGTGTTTGTGAGCTGCTCGTCGGAGGAAAGGCGTCAATCGTCAGTAAAGAAGACAGACAGACAATGTGAAAGAGAACGAAGACAAGAGGGGACTCACTTCTTGAGCCCTCCCGAGTACTTTAGCAGTAGGCAAATATTCGAGAGGATGGTGACCCGTACCCTTTGATTTCGTGGCAGTTGAGGGTCTAGGAGAGAAAGGGTTCAAAGCTCGTCTCGGGAGAACGACGAGCTGTCCGAGACCATCGGAGACTGTCGAAACGAAGGACGTCAGAACGTCACGAAGCGGAAACGACTGTAAAGGAATGATACGGATGTGAAATCGAGACCTACGTATACAGTCCCTTGAGGCGATTCCGAGTCTAGTTTGGGTGAAGCCCTCCACGTGAAACGCTCTTGGAGAAGCGAATATTCGGGTAATTGGCGAGACCTCACTGCGAATGCAGGCAATAGTTAAGCAGATGACGGAAAGACGGAGGGGACACCACTGTAAGAAGATGAACTCACTCGGAGTCGACAGTGTGAGAAAGGTAGATCGATACGAGTATATGGTTAGGCACGTCGAAACTTGTTGTGCGGTAAGTGCAAACGATCCAGTCTTCCACCATCGCAACTCCGACGGAAGACGAGAGGTCGACATTGAGAGGAAGCTGGATCCGACCAGCTTCGTTGCCATTCTCGAGGTCGAGCAGACGAATCGATAGACTTGACGTCTCGAGCGAGGAAACGACTGCTGCGACCAAATTCGCATTTCGGTACTTGAGCACGGAAGATCTATCGACGCTGACCCGCCCTGGTGATAGCATAGTATCTGTTTCGTCGGTCCCTCGGCTGCAAGGTCAGCAACGAAAACCTTTCTCCTAGAGGGACCGAATGGTTTTTACCTGAAGACTGCGTTGCGAGTCGCTCAACTCGCTCGCCTTTGTTCAATAGATGACGCCAAGGTCTCTGTTCCCGCTTTGCTATCAGTATGAAGCCTTCCGAGGCACTTTGTCAAGAACGGAACGAACCGAATCACTCCCTGAATTGGACGAAATCTCGATCGCTTGCGGAAAGGTCGAACTGATTTGAAGCGTTCTCATCTATGGGAGCAACAAGTCAGCTGTACGTCTGATAAAGCAGCTACTCGCGGCTCGAGCTCACAGCTTGGACGACTAACGAAGACTCTGAGGCGTTCGAGTCGGTTCGCCACGAGAGCTTCGAGCCTTTCCAGGCTTGAAGTGCGCTGGTTGCCGTTGACACCACTACGGTGAAATCGGGAAGTAGCTGTCGGGTTTTGAGAGCATAGAGAGCGAACTGTTTAACGTGGAGTGAAGTCGGGTGAGATTGGGAAGACCGAGCGAGGAAGAACGAAGTCGCACCTCGAAAGCTCCTCCTGTGGCTTGGACGGAAAGATCGAGCGGGAAGGTTTGACCACTGACAATCGGAGAAGAGGTCTGAGGTTCGGCAGATAGAGTAACGGTGTCGACAGTCGACAGCTGTAAAATCGAGAAACGCATGTCAGATACTGCGAGACAAGGTAGAGCGTGTCCACTCACCCTGAGAGTGGTCGACCATGATAGTCTGGCGATATGAGGGATCCCAGCACTGTCGAGTGAAGCGCTGAAACGGGAGGGACCGCTCTGTGGATGAAAGAACAGAAGAAAAAGGTTACGGTCTCGCTCTTCCGAATAGTCGCGAGATGGCTCACTCCGGTTGGGTACTGCCATACTTGATCGAGGTCGCCATTCGATCGAAGTTGGAGAAGGGTTGAACTTCCGTCGCTCCGTTGGGCTAAACGAATTCCGAGCGAGTCGAGTCCGAGGTCGAGCAGATTTGTGTAGGAACCACCGATCACGGATTGTTCACCGAATGTTCCAGTCGTCGAGCATTCGAAGGTACGAAGGTGCGATCCGTCGAGCCAGATATACGTCGAGCGGTCTCCTCCGGCAGTCTTGAGAATTGCACCGAATTGATGAGGCACAGAAGTCTTCGCCAGCTTGGCTGACACTCGACCCGAAGTAGAGCCATCTGTAGCATTGATATCGACGAGCGAAGCCTTGTTCGCCTCGAATACCAGAGTTTCCAGGTGATCAAGGTTGTAACTGAGAGGGAAGGCATTCAAGCTTCTCGCGAGGCAAGGTAACGTCAGTTTCCGAGCTAGTAATGTGAGAAGAGATAGGAATGGGACTGACGGGATCTTGAAAGACTCTGCAGAATCGCCGGTGTTCATCTCGAAACGATGCGCTTCTCCATCGATCACGGAAACGAGGAAAGGTGAAACCCCGCTTCCACACAGTAGTGTCGGACCGATAGCAGGATCTCGAGCGCTCGTTATTTCGTGAGACCAGAGTAGTTTGCCGGACACTGGCGAGACTGCATCGAGAGTGGTCGTCGAGGAAAGGACAATCGCTAATCAACCGAAATCAGGGTGAGAATAAATCTCGCCGAGGTGCTGAGGAATAGGACTGACTACGATCACACAGTCTCAGTTTCCCATCTACAAGATCCTCCTGTGCATAGCTGCGACTCCAGACTGTTGAAATGGAGAGAGAGAGGGAATGTCATGATTCAACCTCACTTCGAAGAGCCAAGGCGCTAACTTACGAACTTCTCCAGAGTTTAGATCAATAGCTAAAAGTGTTCCATCTGCAGTAAGCGTAACCAAAGCTTGCGGCAAGTCTTGTGAAGTGAGGAAGAGTCTTGAATCGGCTGTACTGTTCGAAGGGAAGGAAGGAGCGAGAGGTCTGTCGAGTGAAGATGCTGAAGCTGTGGCGAGTATCGAGCCGAATGAAATGTAGCAGAGGAGTTTCGACGAAGATGGTCGAAACCTCATGTTAGAGTTTAGCGAAGAAGACGAAAAAGCGAAACTGAATCGCGTCGCAAACTCGCACAATCTTCTCGAGCCTTTTGCGAATCACTCTCGCTGCGTCACTCGACTTGGTCTGCATCAAAGGAGACCCATTTACAATACAACAATTTCAAAGAGACCTGTGTATAAACTTTTCGACAGAAGGATTCCTGCTTTTCTCCGTCTCTAGTCGATCTATTGGCCTATCTACTCTTTCCTCCTCTGTTGCATCGACGTAAGGAATGAGTGAAAGGGAAGCAAGGAGGACAAGGAGGAAGATTCGAATCGAACTCACCGACCGCGATACGGTTGTCGACTAGGAGCGAATTCACCAAGTTTGTGCCCTACCATTTCGGGAGAGATGTGAACGGGAACATACTGTTTCCCGTTGTGTACGAGGAAGCGTAACCTAAACAAGCCGACCGTCAATTGACGAATTTCGAGGGAAAGGGCGGAAGCGAGAGGAGAGAAGGAGAAGGAACAGACACTCACCCGATAAAGTTTGGTAGGATAGTGCAAGCTCTAGCAGAGGTTCTAATCGGTGTGTGAGTCTTGACAGCTTCCGCGATACCAGGGAAAGCGGTGAAGTAAGGTCCTTTGGTCGAGAGTTGAAAGAGAGTCAGCATTCGACGAGGAACAAGCTACCGGTGCGAGAGGGAGCTTGTAGCATACCTTTCCAAGCTGCTCGAGCAAACAGCGGTCTAGTGAATAGCATGAGCGACTGTAGTGGGTGAAGAAAGTGATCAGGAGTTCAACTTGAGAAGAATCAATTGATCTCTTTCTTGATCTTGGATCGATATGTTTTTGCGAGGATGGAGCAGGTAGATGCACAAGTACCAGAAGCGAGCTAGCTGCTGCTATCGATAGAAGATGGAGAGATGGAAGAACATTGGAGAGAATCTCTCAAATTTCACTCGCTCGAACCAGAAACAGCGAGGGTTAAAAAGATACATCATTGAGTATTTCATCAAAAGAGCTACCGTAGTGGGAGTATAACAAGTTGCGAGGAGGAGAGCGGGAGAAGGGTGAGGGAGAGGGGAGGAGGGAAAAAACTCTGAGCGACGGTCCCCTCTCCCTCTTCTCTCCCGGTTGTTGCTTGTTTCGTTCAGCATCCCCCTTATCGAGTACGTAGCTATACAACTGGTATAACCCTGCTGTCCCCCTAGTCTCCCCCTCTAGACTAGTGTCAATTTGGCTGACTCTCTTTTCAATTTCTTCTCCCTTCAACCTCAAACCCGTCAATCTCAACTTCAACCTCAACTTGATCACTTGAAACTACGCTCTAACACCTATCATCACCCTCTGTTCTATTCTCCCCTCTTCCCAATACCTCCTCGAATCGATTCCATCCACTTTGATCACTCCTCTCCAAATTCCCATTTCATCAACTCTCTTCATCTCACTCGACTCGGCATCAATTCAGCAATGGGACGCTTCACTGAGTACCAAGTCATCGGGCGCAAGTTGCCATCGGAGAAGGAGCCCCAGCCCAAGCTCTACCGCATGCGTATCTTCGCTCCCAACGATGTTGTCGCAAAGTCGCGCTTCTGGTACTTCTTGCGCAAGCTCCGCAAGGTCAAGAAGGCCACTGGAGAGGTTGTCGCCGTCAACGTCGTGAGTTGGATATTCGGAATTGATTTATCGCCTCAAAATAGTTTCGATCGGATGGAGGGAGCGGGACAGAGGGATGGGGGAAAGAGAATTGCGGCGATTATTCATGAGAGGGAAGTGGACATATCTCGAGGCGCGAGAAGCTGGATAGGAAACAGTGAGGATTCGAGGTGCATTCAGAGAGAATGGAGTCATCGATGAACATGGGAGAAACTTCGCGGTCAATTGCAGAGGACTGACTCTCGTTCGTTTCTCCTTCCCTTCCTCGTAATAGATCAGCGAGAAGAAGCCCCTCAAGGTCAAGAACTTCGGTATCTGGCTTCGTTACGACTCGCGCTCCGGTACCCACAACATGTACAAGGAGTACCGTGAGCTCTCCCGTGCCGACGCTGTCCACGCCTGCTACCAGGATATGGCTGCTCGTCACCGTGCCCGCTTCCGCTCGGTTCAGGTCCGTCACCCCGGTTCTTATTCGAAAATCACAAACGAGTCTGATCTTTCCCCCTTTTGACAGATCCTCCGCGTCGCTGAGATCGAGAAGACCGTCGATGTCCGTCGTCCCAACATCAAGCAGCTCCTCACTCCCAACCTCCGCTTCCCTCTTCCTCACCGCGTCGTCAAGAGTCGCGGCCTCTTCCTCGCCCACCGTCCCTCGACTTTCTACTAGGTAGTAATTGACAAGGCTCAGACTCAGCTGCAGTCTTTGGACTTTGCAATAATTCCCATCTTTGACTTGCGTTCCTTCGTATCGAAAGTGATTGCAGCGCGCGAGAGAAAAATCCCCGAAAAATCCGAAATTATCGGAGAAAGTCTGTTGCATCGTCTGTCGTTGAGCGTCAATCAAGGCGCTCTCGGTTGCGGCACGGAGTCGTGACGAACCGACCTTACAAGGCGAAGCAAACAAAAATCTGAAAGACATACCTACCCTTTGTTCTTCCCTCTTTGTCCTCCTCACAAAACGCTTTTCTCGACGATGACTTCTCTCTCTCTCTCCACATCCACCTACGATTCGACAATATGTTCGGAACGACATTCACAGTGTTCAGCTTCCTCTCAATCCTCTTCCTCCTGCTCCCATCTCCGTGGCATTGGCGAGCTCGCAACACAGCCACCCTCCTCTACATTTTCTGGTGCTTTGTGAACGTCGTTCCTCTGGCAATCAACAGCCTGATCTGGCAGAACCGCTTCGACTTGGAGGCGCCTATCTATTGCGATGTAAGCACTCATTCTATTGCTCTTCTCGCAGGCAAGCACTGATTTCTTTTCTCGTAGATTGTCGCTAAGCTACGGGTGGGAGGTGAACTTGGAATCCCTGCGTCCATCCTATGCCTTACTCGTCAACTGGAGTCAATCGCTGCTGCCCGACAAGCTTACTTCAACGCGAAGGATCGTCGCCGACGCCGATGGGAGGAACTTGGATTGGGACTGGGCTTCCCTTGTCTGGTGATGATCCTGCACACGATCGTACAAGGTCATCGCTACGATATATATGAGCGGGTCGGGTGTGTTGTCGCGGTTTATTGGAGTTTACCCTTGATTCTGCTGGTGCAGATCTGGCCGATCATCTTCTTGCTAGCATCGTGTGTCTACGCCGGTGAGTTTGCACAGTCAATCGCCTGATGATCTTGTACTGACGTCGAGCAACAGGCTTGGCCGTACGCCTCTTCCTCGCCCGTCGCAAGCAATTCGCCAGCGTCCTCGAATCCTCAAAGAGCGCAATCTCCACGAGTCGATTCATACGTCTCATCGCCCTCTCCGCAACACAAATCGCCTTTACTTTACCAATCTTGCTCTTCATCCGCATCTTCTCATTAGTCAACGTCCCTCTTCTACCATACGTCTCGTGGGATTACGTCCATGCTGACTTCGGAGGAATCCTGCATCTGCCGATCAAGTACCTGGAGGCCAACAGCACCAAGGCATCGACAGCTGTTCTCGAGTTGGGCTATTGGCTGTATCCTGTGTCTTCCGCCCTCTTCTTCGTCTTCTTCGGACTCGGCGCAGAATCGATCTCAACCTATCGCGAGTGGACGCGGTCAGTCCGATCTGCACTTTGTCGAGGTAAAGCCAAGGGCAGTATGCAAGGCTCGTAAGTCTCCTCACTAGCCCTAGGAATCGTCGATCTCGCTCTGACGGCTGTTTCTGTAGCAGCTCTCACCCGATACCGACAGCCATATGCCTTCCTCCGTATCCTTCAAGGGATGGTACGCTCTCAAAGGATGAAGATCTCAAAAAGGTCGACCTAGAAGCGGCAGTTCCGGGCATCTTTGTAACAGTAGAGCGGGATAATTTCACGTCTGTCTAGCACTACTTCTTCTTGACTTCTTTACGTTTCACTTGTTCGTCTCCAACAAAGATACCTTTTCCCTACAAAGAGATTGTCAGAGACTTCGCGTCAGCTATACGGATGCGTGGAGACAAGAGAAATCGAGAGGACAGAATGTTTACATTGTAAGGTTCGGGAATTCGCCATCGTCTGATTCGAGCTGCGACTTCGCCAAGACGCTGCTTATCGATCCCCGAGAGCACGATAGTAGTCGAAGATGGAGTTGCGGCTTGTACGTCGGCGGGTAGATCGATGAGGACAGGATGTGCGAACCCGAGTTTGAGGTTGAGTCTTTGACCCTTTCCTCCTTTCGCACTCGAACTAGCCACCTCTTCCACCGCTGCACGATAACCTACTCCGACGAGCCTCAACGACAAATCATATCCATCCGACACTCCTCGTACAGCGTTTGCGAGGAGAGAGCGAGTTAAACCCCAAGCCGCTCGTTGGTGTTTGATTGAAGCGTCTTGAACAGCGAGAGAGAGGAGAGTAGGAGAAGGCGAGTTGGGATTCGTAGGTACATCGGAAGTGAGAGAGGAGAAGTTGAGTTGAACGAAGGGAGGAACGTTGATTTCGAGACGACCTTTGGGACCTTTGACGGAGAGTTGAGTCGAGGAGGAAGAGAGGGAAGAAACGCTCGAGGTGGGACGGGGCAGTGATTCGAAGGTAACAGTTGATGGGAAGGGTATCGGTGCTGATCCTACGTGAGAAGCGGTTCGGGAAGAAGTAGCGAAAGTTCGAGAGGAAGAAGAGAGGGAGATGGGAAGGAACCGGAAAGAGGAGTTCGCAAATGCCATGGCGGTAAGATGCTGTTGTATTCACTTGTAGCTATGTTCGTGATCTAGTCTGGTTCGAGTTGATGGTGGAGGAGAGAGAGACGACTTTGATCAAAAAGTTGAAAGGGAAATCTTCCCTTGATCAATTACAACTCACTCCAAGATTCAATCACTGCTTGGGCGATGTCTATACCAGCTCAGTCATACGATAGGAACCTCGTCAGGATCGGCAAAGAGCGTGTTGAGAGCGTGAGTCTCTTCTCTTCTTTCTCTTTACCAAACATCACCTCCCTCCCTTTCCACCTCTTCAAGAGCTCTAGCTGAAGCTCGTACCCTATCAATGAATGATATCAGGTATCGAGTACGGATTTCCCGGGTCATTACCCTAAAGAATCGCATCATTGGGATCTTCAACACTTTCGCTCGCAGCTCACGGTCGTAGTCAACTCGCTCAGTCCGGAAGCAATCGAATTTGATCTCGTAGGAGTAGATGCAAGCGTCGCAAACGCCATCAGACGAATCGTAATCGCAGAGGTAAGTGTTCATCTTGCTCTCCTCGATTCCGTTTCACTGACTTTTCCCGCTCACTCCTGTTCGCTCTCTCAGGTTCCGACAATCGCTATAGAGACAGTTTACGTATGGAACAATACTTCGATCATACAAGATGAAGTGCTCGCTCAACGTCTCGGTCTGATTCCGCTCGCTATCGATCCTCGTAAACTAGAACTCAAGAAGTGTTAGTTCTCTCAGTCGCGTTCTCATGTCCCGTGTGATGTCTCAGCTGATAGACGACGCTTGACTGGTCTCGCGTCTACCAACAGCTGCCGATGAAGCGCCGACGGACCTCAACACTGTCGTTTTCGGTTTGGTCTCGAAGTGCGAGCGATTACGGGACGTCAAGAAGGGCGAGACAGATCCTAAAAAGATATGGAGCGGTACAGAAGGTTCGTCTACAATCCGTCTGACTCTCACACGCCGATCGCTGAACTCGACACTCATTTGCGAAACTTTTCGCTTTTTCTAGTCTTCTCCTCACAGCTGTCGTTCGATCCGAAAGGAGGTCAGGCTGAGCTGTTTGCTGCGCAACCTCCCCAGCCCGCGAATCCAAACATTCTGATTGCAAAGATGCGAGGCGGTCAGGTGAGTTGTCAACCCTAAAGAGGAGAAACTGAAAAAGAGCTTTTCGCTGACGAGCTTTGTCAACTTCAACGCTTTGCAGGAGATTGTCGCAGAACTACATTGCAACAAAGGGATTGGAAAAGATCACGCAAAATGGTCTCCAGTCGGTAGGCAACTCTCGATCCTTTCTCAATCGATCCAAAGACCTGATCACTTTCTTCTCCCTTCGATCTCTAGCGACGGCTTCGTACCGTTTGCTACCGTCAATTGAATTCCTCGCCGATATCGAGCCTAGCCTGCACCCCAAACTTCAAGCTTGCTTTCCACCGGGAGTGATCGATATTTCGGAAGGTCGAGTGCGAGTTGCTGATGCACGCAAGGATACCGTCAGTCGTGAAGTTTTACGGCATGCAGAGTTCGAGGACAAGGTCCGGCTGGGACGAGTTCGAGATCATTTCATCTGTGAGTCGCATTCCAGCTGATCCTTCGACAGTTTCGCTGCTTACCTCTCCTCGGCAATCACAGTCAATGTCGAATCTGCTGGTCAGTATCGACCAGAGGAGCTCGTGCCTGAAGCCATCCAGGTCTTGTTAGCCAAAGTTCGCGAGTTGAGGCGTTGTCTAGCAGAGTTGAAACATTGAAGAGAAACGAAGATGTCGAGTTTGACCATCCTCCTGTGGCTCCCTGTAGTCGACTCATCGTAACGAAAGATGTGGTGCCCTTAGGAGGTGCGGAAGACACGTCTCGAGAATATTTGAGTTCTGCTTCCCGTTCTACGCTCTACTTCTCTGGCGGCGTTGTTTCGCTGCTCAAGCTAGCTCAGAACGATTTCGATTCTCGATCATTGGCGGTGCTCAGAGTGAGATGATAGAGCAGCGTCGACACAGACCTTCATCGACTTCAAACAACGTTCTTCGTCGAAAATTCGACACCTGTTCTCATCCTATACTGCGCTGAATGCCTCGCGCTGAATAATATCGCTGAGACGTAGACTCCCCAGATCGGCCTTTGGCAGCAAAGTGGGGATTTGATGTCAGCGTTTGATTCCCTTTGTCCCCTTGTTCTCTTCTTCGACCTTTGTTTCGTCTCGCCGCTTTCTTCCTTTCTTGCTTTGTCCGACTTGCTTTGTTCCAAGAATGCTTTGTTGTCTCACCTGCTTGTCGCTTCGATAAAACCGTCGTCGTTGTTCGACTGCCTTTCATTCTTCATTCTACACTTCTCTCACTTCTCTCACTCCCACACTCGTTCCTCCTCTTCCTCCTCTCACTTTCGAACACCATGGTCGCCTACCCCACTATCGGACACACTATGCCTGGATGCGTCGTCTCCAAATCCTACCCTACTATCGGCCACACCATGCCCGGATGCGTCGTCGCTAAAGCTTACCCTACCATCGGACACACCATGCCCGGTTGCACTATCTCCAAGGCGTACCCCACCATCGGCCACACCATGCCTGGCTGTGTCGTTTCGAAGAGCTACCCTACCATTGGACACACTATGCCTGGATGCGTTGTCGCTTAAGGACGCTCGATAGGACTGATCTTCGCTACCCAATCTCATTCGGTACGTCTTCAGACCTCTCCCAAACGTCGTTCCCTCCCTCCATCGCTGACTCGTCTCTTACTCGACCCAGAAGTCTCGTCTATCCGGATCGCATCTTTCCTTCTTTTCGCACCTGTTCCCACTTCTTCCCCTCGCTTGCTGTCCCTACTCGTTGTTTACCTTTCTACCTTGATGTTGTTCGTTCGTCGGTGGCATAGTTCTGGGCAGTTTGCAACTATCTTTATTTTTTCGTTCCTTCTCCCCTCGTTCGCCCTATAGCCGATTTCAGCTCGGCGGACATCGTCTCGTCTCTTTTGAACCTGGAGCACGCTGTCATACTGCTCTTTCAATCCTCTCTCGAAGCGCAGAACACGGAACAAGGCGAAAGGCAAGGAGAAAGAAATCGCAGGCTTCGCAGCTTCGAAAACGAAACAGATGGAGAATTGCAAATGGGTGTCTACGCGAACTCAACGTGAATCGTTCCGCTCTCCGCTTCGACTCACGCTCTGGAAGGCGACTGCTTGTTACTGTGAACCATTGAGCTAACCTTTTCCCGTGCATCTCGCATCTGGGGAAAGTGAGCAGCTTCGACAGCCTTGAGCTTGCTCCATACGTTGGTTGCGGTATGCGGCAGGAAGTAATCGAGTGAGAGAAGCAGGAAGGCTGGAGGCAGAGCTGCTCGGACGAGGATATTGCCTGAATAGCTGCTGATCTCGTCAGTTCTGGCAAAACATCTCCGAGAAAGCGTGACGCACGGTTACGGCCGAGGATTGAACCAGCGAGAGTCACAATAGCAACGCTGCGAGACAGGTCCGTCGAGGAACGGTCAGTCGATTTTGTCAAGTTTGAAACTCGAAGCGAATCAGAACTCACTACATAGCTCCCGGGTTGAGCTGATCTTTCGAAGAGACTACGCGTTGAACAGAGTCTAGATAAAGAGACCATAAGGTTAGTTCTGCTGAATAAAGTGGAGTTTTCGAGAAACGCCCAACGTACCTTCTGCCCGACGCTCCCAATTGATCCAAGTAGCTCGACCATCGGCAGTGGAGCTTCTGAGACCCTGAGTTGCATCCTGAATGACAGCTCTGACTTGTGCGACTTCATCTTGGAAAGGACTCTTCTCCGGAACCAAAATGACGGGTTTCGGCGCTTCCTCGTAGAGATTGAGCTGAGGGGAGCAGAGTGATGATACACTGTCAGCTAATTCACTCGATACTAGGGTATGAGATTGCGAGAAGAGGCCTACTTTTGATCGGTGCTGTTCGACTGATTCTGGACGAGGAAAGGCTTGACTCGGTTGTGCGGCTAGTGGCTTGCTTGATGACAGAGCGATACCGGTA
>Ga0308170_10003509_pt1 | contig 12806 bp, 22 predicted proteins | sample PhyBR2_2_FD_202136 | JGI IMG/M metagenome (GOLD analysis project Ga0308170, IMG submission 202136) | Phyllosphere microbial communities from UC Gill Tract Community Farm, Albany, California, United States - DLSLSB.R2 | ecosystem: Host-associated > Plants > Phyllosphere > Unclassified | place... | reverse complement strand
CGTCTGACGGTGAAGCGACTCCCAGAACCGACGATTCGGCCGACGTCTTATCGACTTCGGCGTCCGATGTTTCGCGAGATGCGTCCCGTGCACAGGCCCCGACATCGCCAACGAGGATCATCTACACACACAAGACGATGTCGAAGGCTCATAGGGAAACAAAGTACAAGGGTCCCGGATTCTACTTCCCCATACCCGGCCAACTCGAAGTGCTCGGCCTCGGGCCGTTCGAAGGCCGGCAACATTCCGGAATCGATGTGAGCTGACTCGTCAATTTGCATTATACAAGCTGACCTGCAGGACGCCACGAACGTGTCACGTATCTTGATCGCCTTGTCGCAGAAGCCCGGTGTTGTCATCGAGCCGAACGCGCGAACGCCTCATCCGAAACACACGAGGCGGTATCAATGGATGGGCTCTAGACGCGGCGTGGTCATCTTCGAAGAGTGGATGTCGAACCCGAAGGCGGTTCTGTTGGAGGGGAAGACTTATGGAGAGAGAGAAGCCCAGCCGCCGGGCGACTTGGAACCGAAAGTCAAAGGGGAGAATGTGGAGTGGGTCCTGAAGCAGGATGCGAGCGGGCGGTTCGTTTGTGTCAAGGAGGAGGTGCTTGGCAGGTCTGGAGGAGCGCACTTGGCTGGTCAGGGCGAAAGGGAAGCTGGGGGAGCGCTCGCTCAGCAGGCAGCTGAGAACGCGCAGGACGGCAAGGGGTCCGAGGAGCCGGAGAATGAGGTGTCGCCGTTGACAGAGCAGGCACACAATTGGTTACCGGCAGAGGAAAAGCCCAGCGAGGCGACGAGAGCCAAGACAGCAGAACACAACAAAGCGTGGGAGAGGGTCCAGGCATCAGAGAAGGTCGAAGCGATGGAACACCCTGTCGAGTCGGCGCAATCCGACAAGGCCGTGTCTGAGTCGAAGGCGGATAGCAATGACACAACGGCGTCAATGTCCCCTCAGGCACAGTCGAAGTGGTCGCCGCGCGATCTGGCAATCGAGCTCTAGATGCGAATCCGAAAGTGACGCTCGATCGCGTGGACGTCTCGAGCGGCGAACCGACTACTTCGGAACCATCGGCACTGATGACCGATGGCTCGGCCTAGGGACCAGTGTGCATTGACACATGGGCTTGATAGCGAAACATACACCCCGCAATCCTTATACCTAAACCTTGTAGCATCTTAGAGCGACGACCTTGACGAGCTTCATGAATTGATGTGTCGGCATGAACACTGGTGGGGATAACAGGAGCGAGATGGCCCTGATGCATATACAACGGCACATATCATGGGCAGGAAGGATAGGTGTACACAAGGCAAGCTATGCGTATTGTATGGGTCTAGTATCGGACAGATCAACCATTGCCGAGCATATGGGAGCATCAGGGGAAGTCCGCTGAATCGGGTTGTCTCCTCCATGACGTCGTCGAGGGATGCATGGATGGCGGTGGGCCGTACGCGTTGGTGAACGGCGGTCGGGCGGCGGGTCTATTACCAGTCGGAGGGTATCCAAACGCAGCTGGCGGGCGATACGGGTTCGGAGCGTAGGCGTGTTGCGGCCGGTAAGCACCGCGACTTGGCGGCGGATACGGACGTGGGTGGTAGCCATACCCATGTCCTCCCCGACCACCGCCCGGTCCAGCATCGTATCTCGGCCGATAAGGCTCTTGACCCCATGAGCCTCCACGCCCTCCGCCTCGGTGGTCGACGGTGCCGTATCCCCGTCCCCGCGCGTTATATCCCCCGCGCCCACGACCGGCCGCGCTGGTACTGACGTATCTTGGCCCACGTTCCTCTTTGCCTTTGACCTCGATATCGTCCAGCACCGCTCCCAGCAGCTCATCCGTCCAGACGCCGCCGGCAGGCTGGCAGATCTCGGGCAGAGTGTACACCCTATCGAACCCCTCCGCGCGATCTGGTCGTGGTGGATCCCATGTCGCTGTCATCTGGTTCAGGACCCGGATACCGGTTTCCGCGTCGGGTATGGTCGGGTGAGAGAGCCGTTCCGTCAGGCGGGCCTGCAGGGTTGAGAGGGAGACGTTCAGCGTGAGGGCGTAGATCCTCGGTCGAGGGATGGCGGATTCCGCTAAAGCGATGAAATGCGCTCGTTGGCTGTTGTCAGTGGACATTGTCGCGATGTTTGGGAGGTGGATGGGGCATAGACGTGAGGAGGAACACTCACCTGGGATCGAAGTTGACCCGGTCAACCACGACGTTCTCGCCCCGCTGCAGCGCGTCGATCACCTGCCGCTCGCACTCCTGTCTCCGCCGCGATGGCGCTTCATCCTGCGAGACCCTCGTCCATCGACGTCGGACGGCAGACCGCTTCGACTCTGCAGTCGTTGGTCGAGCCTGGGACCACTCCGGCTCCAGCGAAGAGATGACGAGAGCGTTCGAGAAGGTCGACTTGCTGCTCCCCGGTAGACCGACCAATATGAGCAGTATTTGCTGCTCAAGCTCGGGCGCGGCTTGTGAGCCGGCAAGAGGGGTATCGGCCGGGATCGAGCCTGAGTCATCGGCCATGTTGAGCGTCCGAGGTGGTGTTTATCGGTCCATATCGTCCACGAGATAGGATGAAGTTATGAAACCAGCAGATCAAGTTGGATTTTGGTGCCTGAAATGGACCCACCACATTCGCCACCCGTGGCGGGGGGGAGCGGCCCTGTTGCAAGGCTCTGCTCGACTTGTCAGCCCTCCATGCGGGGCGCATGACTTTCACTCAGTGCACTGTCGTCAGAGCGTAGCTGATTGACAAGCGTCCCTTTCTTGTTTGCTTCGTCTTCCTTTGTCGACATAAGTCAGGAAGACAGTGCATGTGGTCCTTGACCCTTGCCACCTCGATGACCTCGTCCGGAACAGGCCGTCGTGCGTCCAAAACCAGGTGTACACTACCCTCGCTCGTGCCCTACCTCCGAGAACGGCAGTAACGTGGATCCGACGGACCCTCTGGCCGCCATGCAGACAGACCGTCAAACTCAAAGGTGGCTCAACCTCGCAATTAGGGCCTCGAGTGGCGGCACCTCGAGTGGCTGAATTCACCCGCTCGGTGTTGCCGTGGCGCGTTCTCAGGGCGCATGATTGACCCGACACCTAGACCTTGCGTGAGTTATGGAGGTGCTGCCGGGCCTCGAGATGGCTTGAACCGTCAGCGATCGCGTTCCACATGGGGGGCTGGGCTCCAGCTTCTCGGCTGCGAAGGGTTCGTGATGACTTCTTCGCCTATCTTCTCTCTCTCGGCGTTTCCGAAGGACATGACTCCACACGATGTACTGCTCCATGCCTCTCGCTCCGAAAGCGAAGGGGGACTGTCGTGAGCTCCGTCGCACGAAGAAGGCCTGCTCTCGATGAAGGATCCTCCAAAGCTCGCTTGTCTCGCCTGGTAGATCTGGTCCTTTCTTCCTCCTCCCTGAGCCTTCCGAGGCTCATGAGATCTCAGCTGTTCGAGAGGGGCTTCCAAGAACCACCAGAGCGCAGGTGGAGCGCTGGCAAGCCCAACCTGTTTACTGGCGCCCACAGAACATATTTGGACTGAGTCATCACTCCCCAGCAGTCGCAGCAAACCCCCTCCCCTCCTCGACACCCTCATCGTCCTACAGTTGCACACGATGACACGTACTAGCCGACCCAACTCGTGGATCGGGGCAGATGTCGAATGCAGCGCCTTCGCTTCTCAATTCGCCGAAGTCGATTGGCTCACTCGTCTGAACAGCGAGGCAAAAGGCAGGGACGAGCGAGACGATATGCTCGGGTCCGAGGGTCAGCAACGAGACGACGAGGTCAAGCCAAGGGGCCAGCTCTTCGAGCAGCTGACTGGCCCAGACTGCAGTGCACAAGACGCGACCAATCCGGACATCGATATCGTTGCCACCCACTGGCTCCGTTTCCAGTCTGCCTCGACGATGCCTCTCAATGGCTTCCTGGACGTACGCAAGAACAAGTTCGACGGGCCGCTGACGTGCTCGATATGTCTCACGGCGATCACAGCAGTCCCATCGGAGTCATCCATCCCTTGGAAACCTCCCGAGACGGATGGTTACTTCTATCGCATCCACGTGCATCCGTGCTTCTCTCATCTGTACATTGGTGAGCTCTGGCAGGATAGACCCGAACGATCACGCGGACATTCCGACGTCGACCGCGCTGATCTCAGAGAGAGAAACTTTCTACGGGCGCCCGAGCCCCAGCATCGAGAATCTCAGCTTCATCAGTATCAACCGGGAGCACTGGGAGGCAGGTCTGCTCGAGGAGCAACAAGGGCTCCTACTCATCGCGAGCGAAACGCGGACGCGCGATGACAGACCACTACCGGACGATCGAACGACCTGTTTGCTCTGCCCGGACCATCGACCGGTTGAGAGCGGCGACGCGTTTCGCTTCGCGACACTCCGCCATGATCCATGGCAGAGGTCATGGCCAAGGCGGTTCATGCTGCATGCAGAGTGCGTGGATGCGCGAACACGCGACCGGAAGCCAGCGGCTTCGGAATGCGAGGGCGTGGCGGGCCAAACGAGTCAGCAGACGAGGCAGGCGCGTGAACGCACGGAGCAGTGATGTTCCGTGGATGCGCTACGACCGCCGCGGAGAACATGTGCATAAATACCGGTCTATATTGGTATGATATGTATCGAGTTCATAAAGGTACATTGGTTTCGTTCATTCGCACTGCTTAGCGCGGTTCTGTTTACAACGCGTGTCTGTAGTCCATGGTTCAGCCTACGGGATGCAGGCTCGTTTACGAGCGCCGTGCGTTACATCTTGAACAAGAACCCAAGCTATTCGTCAGCACCCGATCGTCTTCGTCATGCCGCTTTCACTCACGTCCTCCACGGTCAATTTGCCCAGCGCTGAGTCAGGATCGGTGCTCAACGCCGCCTCCGTCATCGCCAATTTCTTCGCCTGCAGTTGAACGATCTGATCCTCGATCGAGTCCTCCACGACGAGCTTGACGACCTTCACTGGACGTTTCTGGCCGAGTCGGTGGATACGGTCCATCGCCTGGTACTCAACCGACGGGTTCCACTGCATGTCAGCTCGGCGCCTTTGAGGGGCAGTCTAAATGGTACGCACCCATGAGTCCATCATGAAGACCATGGACGCCTCAGTCAAATTGAGCGCAACTCCTCCAGCCTTGAGCGAGATGAGGAAGACGGTGACTTCGGAGTTTTTCACTGCTTGTCAGCTGCATTGACCCATGATCAGAGCATCAGTGCTCACTGAAGTGCTGAATCGTAGCGTCTCGTTGCTGAGGAGTCATTCCACCTTCCAGTCGGCAGATCTAACATCAGTGTCCGAAGCAGCCATATGAACGATTGGTGACTCACATTGAAGCCCGCACGCTGCAGCCTGAAGGCAATCAGGTCGAGGAACGAGACGAATTGGGAGCTGCGCATGAGCGACGGTGATATCAAGCAGTTCCTAGCTTACAAGACCAGCGACTTGGTCGTGCAATCCTTGTTCCGCAGTTTCTCCAACTCTTCCACCAAAGCCTCGAGTTTCGAGCTGGATCGCCAGTTCTACACCTCAGCTGACATAACGGCACGCACCATGTGCCACTCACCTCGAGATTTAACCTCGACAGGATTCCCTGCTTAGCCTTGCCCACTCGCTTATCCGCCTGCTCGTCCATGTCCACCGCCTCCGCTTCCAAGTCAATCGAGATCTCGATATGACACACGGGACATTCGGGCTGCGCGTCAGCTAGATCACGCAGACATCAAGCCCAGCTCACAGCCTTGCCCCGTGCAGACTGGATGTCAAGGTACTGCCTAATGCACTCCCTGTCGAACAAGTGCTTGCACTGCGAGATGATGGCATCTTCGGCCTGGTCATTACACAGACGGCACACCGTGCCTGCTGCCTGGTTCTGGACCAACACCGATGTCTTGGAGCGTAAGACGAGGTCCGGATGACAGGCCATTTGTCGCACTTTCGTCAGCTCACTCCGAACAAATGCGCTCGCGTTGGCTCACTCCTTGTGATGAGCGAGAAGATGTTCGAGTAGTCTAGCTGTTTAGCAATGGCTCATTTGGTGTGCTGCACGCACTGTTCAAGACTGTTCCGGCATCCACGTATGTCGCGAAAGTCCTCTTCGCATCCGAGAACAAGCTCATGTAGAGTTCTTTCTCCGCCGGTGAGAAGTAATCCCTTCGAACGACGATGGTCCTCGGCGGTAAGCCCAGGTCATCCGCTCGCTCCAGCTTGGTCCGTCGCAGCATCATCCTGTCCAGCAGGATTTTGAGCTTCTTGAAAGCTGTGTGACCTGGGTTGCCCTGTTCGATACCGTATTTGGCGATCGGCGTGAGGATCTCGGTGTTCTGCGGGTAAGCGAGATCCGGCTAAAGCTTGAAAGTGACGCACCCAGAAGCAAACGTGGTTCATCGGTGTATGACCACACTGATCGCAATGTCGCTTGTCCTTGAACGCCCAGTGTAGACTCTTGCAGTCGCACTTTTTGCAGAAGTAGTGCCTGGCTTCAGTACGACCATACGAAATCAGAAAGCCGCTTACGAGAACGGATCGGCGCCCAAGAACCTAACGAGCGAGTACAGCTCTCCGACTCGGTTCTGCAGCGGCGTTCCGGACAGACACCACTTGTATTGCGCGTCGAGGGCGAAAGCCGCCTTGGCCGCGTTTGTTGATCGCTCTTTGATATTATGCGCCTCGTCAAGAATAACCCTATGATGTCAGCTAGATTGCGAGGGCACCGAACACTGCTCACCGGAACCACTGGAACTCGTGCATGGGCGACTTCTCCTTGATGAAAACGTCGCCCCGCTTGAAGCCTCGCTGCTGACGTCTGAAGGCCGCCTCGAGAGTGCCGTATGACGACAGAACCTGAGAACGTGAGCCGGGCAAGCCCAGGCCAGAAGGTTCAACTCACCACATCGTACTTCTTCAGCTCGGCCGCTTTCATCCGTCCCTGACCGTGCCAAAGGCAGACCTTGAAGCCCGTCGCATGCGTTTCGATCTCGTGCTTCCACTGCATGAGCGCAACGACGGGCGCGACAACGAGCGACGGCTTTCGTCGAGGCTCAGACAGCAGCAGCGCGATCGTCTGGATCCTGCCGGTAAGCCAGGCAGTCTACACAGTGTCAACACTCACGTCTTGCCCATTCCCATTTCATCAGCCAGCATCCCACCCTTCCACTGACCCTCCTCCTGCTTCTTCATCCAGTACAGCGATTCCTTCTGGAATGGCAAAAGTGTAAGCTTGAGCGAGGGGTGTGCCTCCATCGGAACCGGCTTGACGGGGACGATGTTACTCTTCAGGTCGCCCCAGACATCCTCCAGCTCCGGGTGGTGCTGGGGTCAGCATCAATGCCCAATTCCACGCAGCTACTCACTCGCTTGAGCCTAATCAAGTTTCTCTCGCCATTTGTCAACTTCCGACCCAGCTCCTTCTTAAGCCTTCTCTCTTCCTTTTTGACTGGCTCCATCTCCAGCTCTTCGGCCTTTCTCGCCTTCCTCTTCTCCTCCGCCATCTTCTGGATAGTCATGTAGCGGGTCTCCACATCCTGGTCATCGAGAATGCCCGGATCAAGCATCCCAAGATCGACATCGCCGGTGTCCAGTCGCCTGCCCGCACCGTACTTCTTCCCACCCTTACCCTTGCCCTTGCGCTTCGGCGCCGAGTCGTCCGAGAGGTCTGAGCTGAAGTCCGAATCCTCGCCCGAGTCGTCGGAGAAGTCTAGCTCGGTGAACGGCGTAGAGATGCCAGACGTTCGAGATGCGCGAGGAGTGTTTCGGCTCGATGGACCAGGAAGAGGTGAGGCATCACCGAAAGGTGGAACAGTCGAATCTGAGTCGATCGACATGGGCGTGTCCAGTCCTGCTCCCCCATTGATGCGGCCTGACGTTAGTAGGATTCATTTCATATCTTATAGCAACTCACTTTCGGCAGCGCGCGCAGCGGCCGCTCGAAGTGCTAAAGTGTTCTTCCTTCCCCCGACGGTCTGGCCGACAGCCTTCCCTCGCCCACGACCTGTTGCCGTCTTGTCGCGACTTGAGTTCGAAAGCGTGACATCCACTTCCTGCTTGACCGACTCCCCTAAAGCCTTGGCCAGTTGCTTCTCCTCCTCATCGCTGTCCATGGCGAAATCGTCATCGGCTGGGTCGGAGTATTCACTCTCGGTCGCGGTTCTAGCCCGCTTTCGTCCTTTTGGCGCTGCCTTGCCCTTGCCCTTGGCTTTGCCTTTGGCTGGTTTGACGGGCTCAGGCGAGTCGGAGAAGGCTGAGTCGTCCGAGTCGAGCTCGAGCCCGGCTGCCGATTCTTTGCGAACGGTCGAGTGCTTGCCAACGTTGAAGGGTTGATGGGTTGGTCGACCTCCGTTGTTGCTCGCTCGGCTGAGCACCCTCCGAGCAGGATTTTTGGCGTCCGTCTTCGTCGCAGCGCTGGTGCCGTCTTGATCTTCCCCCTCAGATGCCAATGTAAGGGGGTCGTGCTCCTGTTTGTGAGCGAATTGACCGAGCGGCAAGCCGAGCAGTGCTCACATCTGCATCAAGTCGTTCGTCTTTAGCGCCATTGAGCTGGCCCTTCGTTTCACCCTCCAGCGTCAGGTTGTCAAGGCTATCCGTCTTCTCCGTCGCCAATTTTGATCTCCTACTCGGCACGACGACAGACTCTATCACTCTACGCGCTGTCCGCATGGTTGTCACCGTGCTCTCCCCGTTCAGCTCGAACTTGACTATGTCGGTACTATCTATCTCTGCTGGTAAGCGCGTCAGTCCCCATAATGCTGGCCGAGCAAACCACCTACGTTCACGTTTGCTACTCGTCGCCACCGCTTCCAACCCGTTCTCCAATTCTGTACCATTGGGCGCCAGGCCTCCGAAGTCAAGCTCGACATCCTCGCCGTCTTCAAAGGTCCCCGATGTCATGCTAGCAGGAGTCATCAACCCTGCTTCGATCTTGACCTTTTTTCCTCCACCAGCGACCTTGACCGGGGGAGAGCCGGAGGCGGTGGAGTCGGCCTTGGAGCTCTGGGCGGGAGTCGGGAGGCTGTTACGCGCCGAGCGACGGGGCGGCATGGTGCCAAGGTTTGTCTATGTATGTTCGAACGGTCTCTAAGGCGCACGGCAAGGTATGACCGGGGGGGTGAGTGGGTTTGAGGTTGTGCGAATTGGACCGGGGTCTGGGGTGAAAAGTCGCGATCGTAAAGTCCAGTCAACCAACCTTATCCGGATCGCCGGGAGCTTATTACGTAATACGATTCTTGTTTGGGACCATGTTTTGTGTCACTTCCAAAGAGCGCATTTGCATGCGCCTGCCAGGTCGTCTGGCCGGGAGAGCAAGCGTCCATAGACCCCTCCGGACCACCTCTGAATGTCTCCACTCGGAGAACGCTAGAGCGAATGCAACCGACTGACCCTCACCGCTGCTTTTATCTCTTACTCATCTGCGACGCCACCCGACGAGGAGACGGGGAAGGCCGATGGCCGATCGCGTGGGTAAAACGTGGAAGGGCGGGACCAAAATAAGTCGGACTGGTCGCTAAGGGGGAACGGCGCGTGTGAGGTGATGATGGCTGGTGAGAGCATTGCTGCGTCACTGCGCATCTCTTATTCTTCTTGCTCGATTTAACGACTTCAAACCAGCTCTTCTGTCCGACCTGAACACACGCCAAAGGCGCAGGCCGGTCCATCTGCGCGTCTCCACTTCGTCCCCCTCCGCCGACAAACATAGCGAGTCTGAGCTCGCTTCCACATCATGTTCGGCCAAACCCTCCTTCCCGTCCTCTCCCTCTTGGCTCTCCCCGCGTCCGCCTTCTACCTACCCGGAACCGCACCACGGGACTACCACCCTGGAGACAAGATTGATGTCTTCGTCAACACGCTCACGCCGATGCTCAACTCGAAGCTCCACTCGCTGATCTCGCACGACTACTACGACCCTCGCTTTCACTTCTGCGAGCCCGAAGGCGGACCGGTGAAGCAGCCCGAGTCGCTGGGATCGATTCTTTTCGGCGACCGTATCCTGTCGAGCCCTTACGACATCAAGATGCTGCAGAACAGCACGTGTAACACGCTCTGCCGGAGTACGGTGCCCAAGGAGGACGCCGTGTTCATCAACGACCGGATCAAAGAGGACTACGGGCTCAACTTCATCGTCGACGGACTGCCCTCGAGCGAGATGCGAAAGGACAGCAAGACGGGAGAGGTGTTCCTCGATGCCCAGGGATTCAACCTCGGCGACGACGAAACGCTCGAGTCGTACGCTATGCAGCCGGCTCTGAACAACCACTACGACATTTATGTGCAGTACCATGCTCGTGACGCCAAGAACTTCCGCGTCGTCGGCGTCATGGTCTACCCACGGACGGTCAACTCGATGGTCCCCGGAACGAGCCAGCCCGACTGCTTCGCCTCGCAACCCCTGCAGCTGTCTGAATCCGCCGACAACACATTCTATTACACCTACTCGGTTTCGTTCCTCGAATCGACGATACCGTGGGGCCTGCGATGGGACGCATACTTGCATGTCTTCGACCCCAAGATCCACTGGTTCTCGCTGATCAACTCGCTCGTGATTGTCGGCTTCCTCGTCTTCATGGTCGGAATGGTGCTCTACCGCACCATATCGAAGGACATCCACCGGTATAACGCCATCGACCTGGCCGATGACGTACAGGAAGACTACGGCTGGAAGCTTGTCCACGGCGAGATTTTCCGCATGCCCACGCGGCCGATGATCCTCTCAGTGTTCGTCGGCAACGGCGCCCACCTAGTCATCATGGCGGCTGTCACGCTGCTGTTCGCTTTGTTCGGTTTCCTTTCCCCGTCCAACCGCGGCTCGCTCGCCACCGTCTTGCTCATCTGCTGGACCTTCTTTGGCTGTGTGGGCGGATACGTCTCCTCGCGAACCTATTCCACACTTGGCGGCGACCAATGGAAGCCCAACCTCGTCCTCACGGCAATCCTCTTCCCCACCATCATCTTCAGCATCATCGGCCTGCTCAACCTCTTCCTCATTGGCGCGGGCGCTTCCGGCGCCGTCCCATTCGGCACCATCCTCGCCATCTTGCTCCTCTGGTTCCTCATTTCCGTGCCCCTCTCCGTCGGCGGATACTTCTACGGCCTCAAACACGGCGCGTTCACCCACCCCGTGCGCGTCAACTCGATACCCCGCCAGATCCCCCCGAAGCCATGGTACCTCCGACCCATCCAAGCCGCCATCCTCGGTGGTATTCTCCCCTTCGGCGCGGCGTTCGTCGAGCTGTACTTTGTCCTTTCATCGCTTTTTGGCAATCGCGCGTACTACGCCTTTGGCTTCTTATTCCTCACGTTCTTGGTCGTCGCGCTCACGACTGCGACAGTCACGGTCTTATTTGTCTACTTTATTCTCTGCGCGGAGGAGTACCGATGGCACTGGCGGGCGTTCCTCATTGGAGGCGGATCGGCCTTCTGGCTGTTTACTTATGGAGTGTGGTACTGGGTCAGCCGGCTCAGTCTCGACAGCTTCACGAGCGTCGTACTTTACTTTGGCTATCTGTGAGTGGAAAGTCGGGCTTCGTCGAGTAGTCACTAACGTCAGGTTCCTGTTCTCCCTGCTGGACTTCCTGGTAGGCGGTTCGATCGGATACATCGCCACGTACTTTGCGCTCAGGAGGCTGTACGGCTCGATCCGGGTGGACTGAGGTGGTGATGACCAAGTCCGAGGTTTGCAGCGGGCATTGGCCAGTGTGGGGCATATAGAATGGATCACAAAGCGCAAGGGGGAATGTTCATGACATTGACGAGAAGAAGATATCATACATCATCCTGCATGTGGTTATAGTTACACTACCTCTGGCGGGCCAGCTCAGCTATGTGAGCACTCGACTCGAGTACCCAATCTCAGACCGGGATGAGCACTATTGCCATGGTCGTCCATCCGTCACTTCTCGACGCCATTCGCTTCGCGCCATTTCTGCGCTGCCTCGATGATTTCCGAGTTGCTCATCACCTTGATCTTGTCCCCCGGCGGGTTCGCAGCGAGATGGGCAATGCACGCTCCCACGCTACCGTCAGTGCTCGCTCGACGCTGTGCGGCGCCTGGTGTAAGGGTGCACTGACTCGTCACCGTCGACCATGAGCGACCGGTGTGGGAGACCAATAGCGCGCAGCCCCCTGAACACAATCTGACTCAAGTACTCCGCCGTGCGCGTCTCGTTCCTGCCGTCAGTGCTGCACTGCGTATGCCGCAGAGCAACGACTCGACTCACCTCGGCCCGAGTAAGAGGCCGGGCTGAAGGATAATACACGACCCAAAGTCCATCGCCTTCACTGCGTCCTCCAGCTTCCCCTTCATCTTGGTGTACGGGAACATGCTGCTGCTCGACGAGCCGCCCGACGAGACGAGGATGAGCTGCGGTCAGCACCACATTGCGGGCTCTGAATTTCCGTTATCCCAGCCGCTCTGCCGCCGCCTCCATCGCTTCTCCCAAGTCCCGCGTAGTCCAGCACAACCGCGCGACTGATGCTCAGCCACCTACCGTTTCCGCCCCATCGGCCTTTGCGCGCTTGGCCAGATCCGCATTCAAGCCCAAATCCAACTTCTCCTGTGCCTCAAAGCTTCCCGCCGTGGCGCGCGTAGTGCCCAGACAGCTCACGTACACTCCGCCGACCTTGGCGACCTGCTGTTTCGGTGCGTCAAAGAGGTCCGATACGATGTTGTGCGTGTACGTCGTCTGTGGATTGGACGCGGGCTGGACAGAAATGGCTTTACGCGCGAGGGTCGTTATGTCGAACGCGTGGGACTTGGTTTTGAGCAGGTGGCTGAGGGCCGCGGAGCCCGTGAGGCCCGTCGCGCCGACTAAGGTAACTGGCGTGGGG
>Ga0308170_10003508_pt1 | contig 12807 bp, 9 predicted proteins | sample PhyBR2_2_FD_202136 | JGI IMG/M metagenome (GOLD analysis project Ga0308170, IMG submission 202136) | Phyllosphere microbial communities from UC Gill Tract Community Farm, Albany, California, United States - DLSLSB.R2 | ecosystem: Host-associated > Plants > Phyllosphere > Unclassified | place... | reverse complement strand
CCTCCCCCTCATCCTCCCGGTCCGTCGCGACGCGTTCTCGAGCTGACGCCTTTCCTGCTCCTGCAGCTCCGCCGAGACGGCTACTCTGATGGGGTCGCCGTGCCCGACCGAGAAGAGCTGCGCGTCGCCCGAAGTGGGCGGCGCGCGAGCGGTCGAGGCGCCCGACGGGCTCGAAGGCCGAGTCGCAGCTCGCTGGGCAGCCGCCTCGACATGGCTGCACAGACGCCGCAACGTCCTGTGGGCCGGTCGCATCGCGCTTCTCTTCTTCATCGTCGCCGTCTACGTGAGCTCCTCTCGCTCTCGAAGCAGTCCCTCCTCCCCCCGCGCGCCTCGACTGACGCCGACTCGCTGCGCGCAGTACACCGCCTTCTTCGGCACATCTCGACCTTACACCTGCCCCAACCCTTTCGTCCCGCGACCCGACGCTCCCTCACTCAAGAGCAGGTCGAGCGCTTTGACCCTCCCAACCCTCTCCCCCTCGTTCGCCCTCACGCTCATCCACGACTTGTCGACCTGCAACGCCTTCGAGGTCGTCATCTCGCGCACCGACATCGAGCGCTGCACGCGCACCGAGTACGAGGTCGAGCCGTCGCTCGACGAGGAGCTCAACCAGTGGATCAAGTCGCGCCTCGGGCCGGACACGTTCGCCGTCCAGGTCGAGGGCGCCGAGCGGCAGCTCCTCGACGTCCCGAGCGAGTACTTGGCCAACTGCTCGTACGCCTACCGGTTTAACCTCGTCAATGCCGGCAAGGTATGGGTCACGGTCGAGCTCCTGCACGAGGTGCGTCTCTAGCTCGCCGCTCTCTGCGTCTCTCCACCCCTCTCCTGCGCCCATCTGACTCCTGCCTTTGCTCGTAGGACTACGAGGGCTTCAAGGAACCTCGCGAGGTCGTGACGACCCGACCGTCCCCTGTCCTCGTTCGCCAACCCCTCCTCGACGGCCCGCTCGAACTCGACCTTTGCCCGTCCAGCTGCACGCCGCACACCCCGCCAGACGCCCTCCAGAGCCAGCTCGTCGTCCTCGCCTCTTCGTTCGGTACAACTCGGGTCGACCACGTGAACGAGCTGTCGCCGCCGGCCGAGCTCCCCTCGTGCGACTCGTCCTCGTCCTTCGCCGGCGCCTACCTCCCTCTCTCGCCCTTCGCCCTCGCCCATCCTCGTTCTCGCCTTCCCGAGTCGACGCGCACGACGGCCGAGCGCCGCTCGTCGGCCGGCCTGTACTCGTACCACCGCTCGTCGTGCTCGATGGACCACGCCGGCGTGCGCTTCGCGGACCACGCGCCCTGTCTCGCGAGCGGGCACAAGGCGCTCTTCCTCGGCGACAGCCACGCGCGTGTCGCGTACGACGTCATCAAGTGGCGCATGGAGGGGCACGACGACTTTGCGCTCGAGAGCCCGAAGGAGCTGCTCAAGAACTCGACGGTCGGCAACCTTGGCCTGGTGCGTCCCCTCCCTCTTCTCTGTGCCCGCTCTGCCTACTCGAGCTGACCCTTGTACTTCCTGCAGTACTTCAAGTGGTGCGCCCGGCCGTACAGTCTCGTCGGTCGACTCGTCCAGCTCTGCGGCTGACTCCTCTTCGCTCGCTCGCAGGGACTCGTACTTCGACCAAAAGCTCGACTGCGACTACTTCGACCAGTTCGACTCTATCACGCTCAGCACAGTGAGCCCTCGCTCTGTCTTATCCGAGCGGGCGAGCGTTCGAGAGCTGACGAGGATCTTCCCCCTCCTCCTCCTTTTCGCCGACAGGGCTCGCACCCTGCATGCTTCAAGTGCCCGCCGACGTCGCAGTGGGTCAAGCACATCGAGGCCCGACTGCACGAACTCGCCGACCTCCTGCGCACCTGCCCGACCCAAAAGCCGCGCTCGCTCCTTCTCTTCACCCTCCCGACCTTCCCGCCCGAGATCGGCCGCAACGACTGCCGCACGGGCCCGCGCATGCACCGGTGGAGCGACGAGCTGCGGCGGGTCGCGCGCGAGCAGGGCGAGTGGCAGGTCGTCGACGTCGAGCGGTACTCGAGGCCCGTGCAGGACGACATGCGCCTCTTTGACGGCACCCACTGTGCGTCCGCTTTCTCTCTCTCTCCCCTTCACCACCTCACCTCGAACAGCATCGACTGACTCGCTTTCGACGTTTGCAGTCCTGCGCACGGACGCCATCGACCCCGTCGTCGACGAGATCATCGCCCGCCTCGGGTTCTGCAGCAGGGCGCGCTCGGTCGACGAGCTCATTGCGTAGAGCAGAGGCGGGCAGGAGACGAGTGCGTGTACGATTGCAAAGTATGTGTCGTGCTGTTCAGTTGTGCGAGAGCTGCTGTGAGAGCTGCGCCTGAAAGTCGACCTTCTCAAAACGAGACTTGGCGAGCGCCGAGCGCTTTTTGCTGCACAGACCTCTCGGAAGCGCGAGCTCGTGCTACACTCGTACGTTACATGCTGAGCTTTCGACGACGTGTTGTCCAAGCTTGAACGAGCTGCGACGCTCTTGGACCGCTTGCCTGAGACAGCTCTCCTGTGCTCGACGATTCCTCAAGAGCTGGAAGGCGTCTCGCTCGACGCACCGTTGCAGCTCGAGCATCTACTCGTGCACGATGCGCACGCCCTCCTCGTACAGGCCGACGACGACCATCCACGCGCGCTCCTCGCCCGCTGCGCTCGAGCCGCCGCCTGCGACCGCCGTCGTGCTCCCGCCGAACCCGCCCTCGGCGATGCGCCCGCTCGACTGATACACCGTCTCCCACTCCTCACCCTCCTCCTCTCGCTCGCCCACGCCGCCAGAGCCAGCGAGAGGCGGGTCCCGCACCGCCACCGCCCAGCTCATCCCCCTCTGCTCGTCCGCCCTCAGCTGCACGTCCCACTCGGCCCACTCGAGCGCGCCGAGCGTCGTCGCCCACTCGCGCAGCGGGCCGGGGAGGCGCAGGCGCAGGTTGCGGCCGTGCGCGGCGGAGAGGAGTGCCGGGTAGGACGGGTGCCCGGCGGCGAGGACGGTGAGCGTGGTCGAGTTGCGCGGGGAGGGCAGGAGCGAGAGGTTGTCGACGAGCATCGGGAGGGAGACGGTGCGGCGGAGGGTGAGCAGCGGCGGTGCGTGAGCGGGAGAGGCGGGGGAGGGCGCAGGGCGGACGTCGTAGAAGAGGAGCTCCCGGCGCGAGGTCGACGCGACCACGAGCGTGTCCTGCGCAGGCGACAGGGCGAGCCCATTGGCGAACGAGACGCCCTCGACGACCGTCTCTGCGCGCACGGTGACCTGCGCGCCGCCGTCGTCGGGCTCGTCGAACGCAACGTAGTCGACGCGCGCGTAGGGAAGCGCGCCGAGCGTCTCGACGGCGTTGGCGACCCGGCCGACGAGGGACCTCGCGCGGCGCGAGTGGCGGTGGTCGTGCGAGAGGAATAAGGCTGTGCGCGAGAGGGGCGCGATCGAGTTGGGCGCGGTCGAGAGTGCGGGGTGCGAGAGGGTGAAGAGGTGTGTCGCGCGGTGAGAGGGAGGGCGGTGCGGCGAGGGCGAGGGCGAGAGGGAGAAGACCTCGACCGTCGAATGTGCGGCGCCGTGGTTCACGACGAAGAGCCGCAGCTCGTCGTCGTCGCCGCCGTCGACACGAGGTGCGAGCGCGAGCCCGAGCGGGTGGAACTGCGCCTCGCCGCGCTCGAGCGCCGCCCACTCGAGCTCGACCTTGTGCACGACCTCGCCCTCGCCGCCGAGCGCGTCGACGACCCAGAGCGCGCCCTGCGCGCTGTGCGGGTCGGCGAGCGGCCCGATGACCGTGTTCCACCGCTTGCGGCCCGGGTCGCACGAGACGAGTACGAGCGCGCGCTCGGCTGCGCCGTCGCGCGCAGGGAGGTGCACTGCATCCTCGCAGTAGGCGAGGCGCTCGGCCGGCGGGAGGGACGGCGACGAGTGCGCCGTGAAGGCCTCGAGGGCCTTGCCGGACGAGCCGGCGTGCGGGAGGTGGGCGAACTGGGCGGGGAGGTTGGGTGAGAAGAGGTGGAAGGGGAGGGTCTGGACGAAGCGGGACTCCTTGACGACGTAGGCGAGCCACTGTTGGGACGGGGAAGAGTCAGCGAGGAGGACGGTCGGCGCTTCTCTTGTGAGGGAGAGGCGGACGCACGGCGAATCCGGTGTAGACGAGCCAGCGCACGAGCATGTTGTCGAGGCGATCGAGGTACGTTCACAGCGTAAAGAGAAGTTGCGCGCCGCCGAGCCGGGGTGACAGGAACAGGCTCGCGAGGGCGAGCAAGGCGGAGAGGCGCGCGAGCGCACGTTGCTGAGCTTGTCGCGCGAGTGCGAGTTGCGGGCAGCAGGTGCGGGCTGAGGTGCTGCTGCTGCGCCTGGGCAGGCTGGTGGAAGCGAGCGAGAGCCTGTGGACGAAGCGAAGGGAGAGAAGGAAGGCGAGGAGGAGGAGGAGAAGGGAGGCGACGACGGCGTTTGATTTGAAGGCGAGAGGGATCGTCAGCGATGTCTCGGAACTGCGGGGCTGCGGGGTGCGACGTCGACGAGATTCCCCTGCGGGAGGGAGCGCGCTCCTCCTTCACACGAGCTCACTCCTGTCCTCCTCCTGCTCCCCTCCCCTCGCACGCCTGGCTTTCTGCCCCGACCAGAGCCACACGACCCGACCTGCCTCGCCCGCCATCGACGAATGCCCCGCCCCTTGCCGCCCAGCCCACAGCTCAGCAGCACCGCCCCGAACCCACGTTCGCCTCGCCGCGCCGGCACCCGCATCCCGCTCGTATCGCCGCACCACGAGCAAGCACCTCATGCACAAGATGACGATCAGGAGGAAGACGAGGACGACATCGAGTCGCTCCTGTACCTCGCCCAGGTGCGCTCCCCCCTCTCCTCCTCGTCCTCCTTGCCGGTTACCGTCCGTCCGGCTTCGCGCGACTCTTGCCGCGCAGGGCTGACTCCTTCCGCCCGTCCTGCACCCTGCAGATGGACCTGATCTCGCACAAGCTCGACGCGGCCAAGGACAAGCTCGAGCGGGCAGCCATGGCCGGCTCATCGGCGGGGTGCTCGACCTTGGCGGGGTGAGGCTGCCGCTCCTCGTCCGTACGAGGTCTTGACGGATCTATGCTGACTCACAGCTCGCCCACAGCATCCTCGCACGCGAATCACGCCTCGCCAGCCCGTCACACGGCGCGCCCAGCTCCCCCTCCGCCCTCCCGACCTCCCTCTCTCCTCCGTCTGCGCCTACGCCTGCCCGCCGCCCGTCCATCCCGACCCGCCAGAGCTCGTCGAGCATCGCCAAGACGGCGCCGCACCGATCACGAGACGCCCTCCGCGCCGTCGAGCTCAGCCTCACCGGCCTCCAGCTCCTCCTCCTCAAGCCCGTGCGCCCCTCGAGCGACAGCGGCTACGGCGGCTCAGACGACGACGAGGACAGCGCCGAGGGCCTCTACTTTGACCTCGAGCGCGCACTCGACCTCATCGCTCGCGTGCGTCCCACTCCCTCGTTATCGCCCTCGTCCCCCGCCTCACGGCGATCCGCGCACCCTGCCGGCTCCCACGCTTCCTCTTAGCGCGGCGAAGCTGACCCCACGCCTTTCCCTGCCCCTATAGGTCACGGACGCGCACCGCTTTGGCGTCCTCCACGCGCCGCTCGCCGACCCGCAGTACGACTCGTCGCCGTCGTCCGACGGCTCGGGCGCCAACGACGACCTGTGGCGCCGCAGCGCCCTCGCCGCCGTCAAGCTCCTCGACCACGAGAGCATCACGCTCCTCTTCTCGCACCCGGTCCAACCCGCGTCGCACGCGCCGCCGTTCCTCGCGCGCTCAGGCTCGTCGCGCCGCGCGTCGTCCGTCAGCCGCTCGTTCGCGCACCCGTCGTCGACCCTGCCGCTCGACACGGACGTCAAGGGCACCGCCGCATCGCTCCTCTCGCCCGAGCGCAAGCTCAAGGTGACGGTCGCGATCCACGCGCTGTACGTGCTCGCGCTCCAGGCGTGGGCCGTGCAGCACGGGCCCTCGGCGTCGTCGTCCGCCGCATCGAGCAGCGGCTCGGGCCCCTCGGCGCCCCTCGAGGACCCCAAGCTCCTCGCCGAGCGCTACTGGTCGACGATCGACCGCCTCGCGGCGCCGTACGCGCCGTTCGGCGGCATCGGCATCAAGGAGGGCGACGAGATCGTCCAGAGCACCCAGCGCCGCCTCGGCTCGATCCGCCACCAGGACCTCGGCCCGGACGAGCCGTGGCGCCTTGCCAAGAAGCGCGGGCGGCAGGCGCAGGCGGGCGCGGTGCCGGCGGCGACGAGCGCTCCGCCGCCGCCGCCGGACGAGGGCTCGTCGGCCGTGACGATCCGGCCGGCGCTCGTGCCGCAGCTGTCGACGTCGAGCGGGTCGTACGGCGGGCGCACGCCGCGCGGTGCGAGCTTCCACCTCGGCGCAGGTGTCGAGGAGGCGGACGCCGAGGAGGACGAGGCCGAGCAGGAGGCTCGTGCGGCGGCGGCGCCCGCCTCGCTCGACATGCCGTCGGGCAGCGCTCGAGCGGGCGACTCGACGGCGCGCTCGCCGCCCTTCGCCCTCTCGCCGCCACACGACCTCCTCCTCTCGTCGTCGTCGTCGTCGGTCAAGGGCCCGTCCTCGAGCCGCACCGGCAGCGGGCTCGCTCAGCCGTACCCTTCCCCTCCCGAGACGCCGCCCATCGCGTCCGACGAGCACGCCTTCTACCCCGACTTCCAGCCCCGAGCCTCGTCGACCCTCTCCCCGCCCGCCTCATCCACCTCTCGCCTCCAGCCCCTCGTCTCGCCGACGGCCGGCACCGCCTCGAGCGGCCTCCCACGGGTCACCTCGGTGCGCTCGATCGCCTCGAACCGCTCGACGACCTCGGTCCTGTCGCAGTTCAAGCACGACCCGCTCGAGCGGTACCTCTCGGGCCGCCTGCGCCGCGTCGGCAGCGCGGCGAGCATCTGCACGGCGCCGCCCGACCTCTCGGGCCGCACGCGCGTCTGCCGCGGAAAGGGCAAGGGCAAGATGGTCGAGCCCGAGCCGAGCGAGCTGTTCGAGGTGCGCGGCGCGGGCGCGGGCGGCGCGGCGCTCGAGCGCGCAAAGAGCCGCCCGAGCGCGCTCGCGACCGTCGAAGAGGCCGAGCCCAAGACGTGGCTGTCGCGCTTCTGGCGGTCGTCGCGCTCGGCGCTCGACGAGAGCGGCGGCGGTCGGCGACGAGGCGAGCCGGCGGGCTTGGCGGCGGCGGCTGAGGAGGGCGCGCTCGACCGCACGCGGAGCTCAAGCGCCGTGCACGCGCTCAAGCTTGCGCTCGACCGGCACGACGAGGCGAGCAGCACGATGGTCCTGTACTGGGGCGAGGGCGAGGACACGCTCGACAAGGAGGCCGAGGGCGACGAGCCGGGCTCGCCCTCGTCCCCCGCCGCCGCCGCCGCCTCGGCCGACGAGGTGCCGTCGCCGCCGGCGTCGTCGCTGCGGTTCGACGAGGCGCAGCTCTCGCAGGCCGACAAGCTGCGCTCGTCGCTAGACGCCAAGCCGCAGCCCGCAACCCGGCAGGCCGCGCGCCAGCGCTCGTTCCTCCTCACCGACCCGACCTCGTCGTCCACCTCGGCTTCGGCCTCGGCCTCGGCCAACACGTCCCTCTCGCGCGACCGCGCGCGCTCGTCGCGCCGCGCCCGCTCGCGCGACGCTTCGGCCCACTCGTCGGCGTCGTCGACGCACTCGACGACCCCCGACGGGCACCTCGCGCCGCCGTCGCCCTCGAAGAGCGGCCGGCGTCGGCGCCGCCGTTCCTCTACCGGCGCACGCAGCACGACGAGCGACGGCGCCGAGCGCGCGCCCGTCCCCGTCGCGATGGACCCGCTCCTGCTCGAGCTCGAGCGCAGGTCGCACATCGGGCTCAAGACGGCGTGCGCGGCGTGCGGCCGCCGCGGGCTCAACTTCCCGGCGTGCAGGAAGTGCAAGGGGACGTACTGCAGTCGAGACTGCCGTGTCGGGCCGCAGCACGTGTGCAGGAGGCCGGCGGTGGCGGCAGCGGCGGCGGCGCAGGCCTGAGCGCTCGAGGCGGGTCCGTCTACACTATTTTCTCTCTCACCTTTTGTCGTTACACCAGCTCCTGTTGCAATCTCATACTCTAGACATGGCACCGCTCGTCTCGCAAAGTGAGCGTCTAGGGTTGCACGGCGGCGCGAGCTACCTGTCCCTCGCCGCCGCTTCGACCAGGGCCACGACCTCCTCGACGTCGCTGTGCTCCTGTCCGAGCCGCTCGACGACCTCGGCGAGCGTTGGCACGCTCTCCATCGCTCCCTCCTTCTCGACGCACATGGCTGCGGCCTGGCTCGCGACGACGAGGCACCGCTCGATGAGGTGCGGGGACGACCCGGCTGCGGGCGGGAGCGCGGCGAGGAGGGTCGCAAAGTAGCCCTGCGGTGCATACAGAGCAACATCAGTCTCTTGTGCATCGAGGACGAAGACAGGAGCGCGAGGAGAGAGAGAGAGAGAGAGAGGAGTGAGCTCACGGTGAAACAGTCGCCCGCGCCCGTCGTGTCCTTGACCGGCCCGACGACCTTGCCCGGCCCGAGCCGCAGCCTCGTCCCGCCCTGCAGGTCGACGACGACGCCCTCTGCGCCGCGCGTCATGATGATGCCCGTCAGCTCCCGCAGGCTCGTCTCCCTCAGCGCTTCGAGCAGCGCGTCGGGCCCGGCCGCGCGCGCCGCCGCCGCCGCCTCGTCCGACGCAAGCGCAACGAGGAGATCCTCGGCCTCGCCCGCGTTGATGACGAGCCAGTCGAGCTTGACCCACTCGAACGCGGCGAGGTCGGCCTTCGAGAGCATCGGGCTCGGGTTGAAGAGGGTGACGAGGCCGGCCGCCTTGGCGAGGTCGAGGGTGCGGCGCGTCTCGGGGAGCGGGATCTCGTTTTGGAGGAGGAGGTGCGTGTAGGGGGAGAAGGCTGAGGAGGAGGCGAGGCGAGGGTGCGGCGAGGCGGAGGGGGAGAAGTTGGCGCCGGGGACGAGCACAATGCTGTTGTCGGCGGTCGAGGACGACAGCTGGATGACGGCGCGACCTGTCGGGACCTGTGGTTGTGCGTCAGCTCACGGCCGGAGGACGAGGTCTGGGAGCGAGAGGACGGTCGCGCACCTGCTGATCCGTCTCGAGGAGCGAGAGCCCGACGCCGTACCCCTCGAGCGTCTCCCTCAGCCACCCGCCGTCGTGCCCGATAACGCCCGCAAAGTCGACAGCTGCGCCGGCCTGTTGCGAGAACGTGCAAAGAGGGTTAGCTGGAGCGTCGAGCGCGGTGTGAGCGAGGAGAGCGAGGGGAAGCCACTCGCCTTTGCGGCTGCGACGGCTTGATTGGCACCTTTGCCTCCTGTAAGGTTCTCTGGTCAGCTTCTCGTCGCGGTACTGTGCAGAGCGCGCACGAGAACGCACCTGCTCGCCGCGAGTAGTCGGTCGAAGCGATCGTCTCGCCGGACCGCACGATGCTGGGAGGAGAGAGAAGGGGGTGTCAGCTTCTGCTCGCCGGTGTTGCGCAGACCGAAGAGACTAGAGCGCACTGGTCGACGACAAAGAACTCTGCGTGAGGCGTGGAGTCAGCTCGAGCGGATCGGATGACGGCGGCGAGGAGGACGAGGAGGAGGGCTCACCGTCAACGTTGATCGAGCCACGCACGAGCAGGCGTGGATTGTGCGAGCTAAGAGACATGTACAGGTAGCGCGCGCGCTCTCCCAGCGGTGGGGAAGCAGTGTGGGAGGAAGCGAGCCGCGCTCCAAGGAGATGAAGCTGGTTCGCATTGTACACACACGCTCGCCCGCTCGGGCCTGTGATTACTGAGCGCAGGCTGCTCTGGAAGGTCCTCGCAGGCGGGCCAGACGACGAGTCCCAGCCCAGAGCGTGCTCCGGTCCTCCTCCTCGACCCGCCCGTTCCTCATCTCTCGCGCCGTCCCTCGCCGCGCACTCGCCTCCGAGGGCGCGGCGCGCACGCTCAAAGTCTACTTTGAGCCTATAACGAGGCTCTGCCGAGCGTGCTCTGCGTTGTGCGCATTGCTCGGCGCGCTCGCCTCCTCGAAGCTCTCGCCCCCGCTTCCTCGAGGTCGCGACGGACGCTCTCCCAGCCTGGGTGCTCGTTCGCTCTCCTGCGCGCCCGAGAGGCTGCTCTAGCTTCCTTGAGCCATGTGCTCGAGCTCGAGCGCGACACGACTCGCCCTCGGCCGGCTCGAGCAGTCCAGCGCCTTCAGCTCAAACCTCTCCTCCTGCTCGCTCACGAGGCCCGACGCAGCTTGATCGAGCGCATATCCATACATTGCCGAGACTCTGGCCAAACTGCTCTATCGCCCGCTGTCTACGCTGCCCGCAACGTGAAAGAGGGGCTCCTGCGCACCCGCTCGAAGCTCTACTCGTCGGCAAACCGGCACGGCAGCTCGCTGCACCCCCACCGCATCTTGTCCCACGTCTTCTCGCGCAGCTTCCACAGCCTGCCGAGGTACGCGCGCAGGTCGGGCGGGTTGTACGGCGGGACGTACGGCTTGGGCACGGTGAGCCAGCCGCCCTTGGGGACCTGGTGCACGAGCCGGAACGGGACCTTGTCCGACATGAACTCGGTGCCGTTTTCAAAGATCTCGGAGCGGTGCCCGGGGTAGTACCGCTCGCCGTAGCTGTGCGCGCAAAGAGGAGTGGGAGAGCTCGAGTCAGGTCCGGCTCGACAGCGCTCGAGGAGAGAGAGAGAGAAAGAGAGAGAGGACGCACTGCACGCTCGCGTACTCGAAGCCGGTCATGCGGTGCATGCACTTGACCGAGTTGCCCGGCGGGCTCTGCTTGCCGATCCACGCCAGCTCGAGCGGCTGCGTCGCCGCGACCTCGGGCGACACCTCGTCGGCGAGGTCGAGCAGGCCCGTGTGGTACCCCTTGCCGAAGCACGCCGAGCCGATGTCGCTCGGGACCGACGCAAAGTAGTCGGGGAGGAGGCGGGCGAGCTGGGCGGCCGCCTCAGACTCGGGGAGCGAGGCGGGCGGGTAGACCTTGGGGACGTAGTCCTCGTCGCGGTCCATGTAGCCGAGCCACCTCGACGGGTTCGTGTGCAGCGAGCGGAACTTGCACGACAGGTAGTAGATGATCTGCGAGCGGAGCGGGCGAGAGGAGTCAGCGAGAGCGAGGAGGGACGTCCGAGAGGGGGCTCGAGCGCACCTGGTCGCCGTACAGGCCCGCATCGGCCAAGTTGTTGCGGTGGCCGTACGTCTCGAGGCTCGTCGGCGGCGCGTACAGGAACGTGTCCTTGGCGTTCGTCGCGCGGTTGTAGCGCTCGACAAAGTCGCCGATGACGGCGTCGCGCGCGTGCCAGTGCACCGTCTCGACGCCGAGCGTGCGCAGGTTCTCGCGCCACTCGAGCGTCGCGCGCGCGTCGAGGTGCGCCCAGATGGGCGAGAGGCAGATCCCGAACTGCGAGCGAGGGTGCGAGAAGGGTCAGGCCCGGCGCGCGACGGTTTGAGAAGGCCGGGAGGGGGGAAAGCTGCCGCACCTCGGTTTCGGGTTCTGGGTAGTGCGCCTCGAGCGTGAACGTCTTGTTGAACGAGCCCTGGCCCTCTCGGTACAACCACGTGAGCGTCGTCTCGAGCGTGCGGTCCGGGAGAGCCTCGAGCGCGTCGTCGAGCTCGAGCGGGATCGGGCACCGCGCAAAGTAGACCCAGTTGGCGTGCGTCGACAGGGCGTCGACCTCGTACGACTCGCCGTCGAACGTGTGCGTGCACTTGGCCGTCGCGATAAAGTCGGGGCGCGCAGAGTGCACCTGGTGCGCCGGGTCGCTGTACGGAAGCTCTGCAGAAGCGGACGTCAGAGAGGGTTCCTGCGACCCGGAGAGAGCGAGAGAGAGGGACGCACTCTCGAGGTGCATCGGCAAGGCGACGTAGCGAGTCCAGTCGGCGCTCGCGAGCCGGTACGTGTCGTTCTCGCGCTGGACGACGGCGTGGATGAACGTCGCGCGGTGGTTGTTGAACGGCGGGGCGAGGTACTTCTGGACGAGGCCGGGCTGCGTCGACGCCCAGACGACCTGGCCCGACGACGTCGGCTTGTGCCGGCTCGTAGAGCGAGAGGTGCTGGCGAGCGCGTTGGTGACGCTCGTCGGGCGGGTCGAGGGCGACGCGACGAAGAGGACGAGGAGCGTCGTGACGAAGAGGACGGCGGCGACGCCTCGGTTCTGCGCGAGGCGAGTGCGCAGCCGCTGCGAGGGCATGTTGGCGCTCATGGGCGAGGTCGGTGCGGCGGCGTGCGGCAGAGAGGGCGACTCATGGTCGAGCGGGAGCGTCGAGCGGGCGCGCGTTGGCTGTGCGCTCCCCGACTGTTGGCTCGCTCGGAGGTTCCGGAGATCCGCGTTCGCTCAAAGGGTCGAGGGCACTCTGCGAGCGAGCGAGGCGAAGTCGAGGCGCAGCTCTTGAGACCTGCCCTGGTCGGGGTCGGAGTTGCGAGGAGGCGGACCTGCGCGAGCAGAGGCCGACGCCGTTGGAGCTGGAGGCCCACCGCGCGCTCTGCAGCGCTGCGTTCTGCCAGCACGCGTGGCTGCAGGTCTGTGAGCAGAGCAGGCGCCAAGCTAGGCTCGCCCATAGCCCGCCGTGCGAGCACGAGCTCGAGCGCGGGCCAGCTCAGGGGCTCGCTCGCTGCAGCTGAGTGCGGCGCAGGGCGGTCGGCAGCCGCGTCGGCGTGCGCGCAATCTTGGAGAGAAGGACGGCGGAGAGCGATCGCGCATGAGAGGCAGCAGCTGGCGTGCTCGTGGCGAGGTTGAGACAGGCGAGAACGAGGAAGGAGCCGACGAGATCTGCCCTCGCGGCGCGGAGAAGGGCCGGCCTTTGCGTCAGCGGAGAGGAGGCCCGCCGGACGTCCGATGGAACCGGGCGCGC
>Ga0308170_10003502_pt1 | contig 12819 bp, 12 predicted proteins | sample PhyBR2_2_FD_202136 | JGI IMG/M metagenome (GOLD analysis project Ga0308170, IMG submission 202136) | Phyllosphere microbial communities from UC Gill Tract Community Farm, Albany, California, United States - DLSLSB.R2 | ecosystem: Host-associated > Plants > Phyllosphere > Unclassified | place... | reverse complement strand
GAGCGCGAGCGGTCCCCGTCGAGGAAGGTCGTCTCCCGGCCGGCGCCTCCTTCCCTCCCGCTTCCTCTCACTGTCCTGCAGCGGAAGCGCTCTCGCGACGACGAAGCAGGCGAGACGAGGAATGTGTGAACAACGATTCGAGAGCAGTGTCCGAGGGGAAAGAGCAAGAGAGAGAGAGGAGAGGGAGGAGAGGAGAGAGACTATGCGACTTCTACGAGCGGGTGGGGCACAACGTGGACACATGGAAAGGCGCGGAGATCGCAGGAGGAAAGAACGAAGAGGTGGTGGGGTGGAGCGGGCTTCTCACTGCGGGCGAGGAGGAAGCGAATCTCGGTCAGCTCGAGTTCCTCGACCGGCTCGCCTTCTTTGTCGAGAGCACGTCGACGGCTTGAGCATCAACGACGCAGACGACGTAGAGTGCGTACGGCGAAGGAGAGGGAGATGGGGAGGGGGCGAGGGAAGGCGGGACGTACCATGACGATACTCGGCTCCAAAATGGAGTTCGAAACGCTCTTGTGCGGCAGAACCGAGGCACCGTTGATGAACACTTCGTCCTTGATGTTGACGTCGTCTCCGAGGACGGTCGTGCCCTCCACGCGCGCCCACTTGCCGACGGTAGAGGACCAGCCGATGATCGAGCTCTGGACGAAGGCGTGGTCCTTGATGCGCGCGCCGTCGAGGAGGACGCAGCGCTGGAGGCGGGCGCCCTTGCCGACGGTGCAGTTGGGGCCGACGACGACGTTGGGGCCGATGGACGCCGACGGGTCGACCTTGGCCGACGGGTGGATGATGACGTTGCCGGCGGTGACGGCCTCGTGCTTGGCCGGGTCGGCGAGCTCGGTCGACTTGCAGGCGGTGAGGTACGACAGGTAGAGGCACGTGCCCGTGAGGTAGTCTGTGTGGTAACGCAGCGTCAGCACACGAGCTTTTGAAGCGAGGAGACGGGCGACGAGGGGCTCGAGCGGCGCAAACAGGCTCGCCCGACGCCCCGCCGCCTCCGCCTCGTACCCGACCCGCACAGGAGAGAGTGCACAGGAGAGAGTGAACGCACCCTTGGGCTGGCCGATGTCCATCCAGAAGCCCTCGAGGTCCATCGAGTGGAGCTGGCGGTCCTTGGCCATGGCGGGGAAGACCTCGCTCTCGATCGACGTCGGCTTGACCTCGATGCGGTTGAGCACGCTCGGGTTGAAGATGTAGATGCCGGCGTTGATGCGGTTGCCGACGTACTCCTTGGGCTTCTCGACGAAGCGGTCGATGGTGCTCTGGCCCGGGACGGTGAGGACGACGCCGTACTTGCTCGGCTCGTCGACCTTGGTGACCTGCGCACACAAGAGGGCTGCGTCAGCTACGAACTCGGAAGGAGAGGACGAGAGGAGAGCGCGAGGACGCACCATGAGGGTACCCTCGCCGCCGTGCGCCGTGTGGAAGTCGCGCAGCTCCTGGAACGGGTACGAGCAGGTGACGTCCGAGTTGAGGACGAAGAAGGGCGCGTCGTCCTTGCCGAGGATGTCACGAGCGAGGGCGAGCGGGCCAGCTGCGAGCGAGAGAGGCAGAAAGGTCAGTTGAGCGCGCTCGAGAGCCGTCTCCTCGACCTCGCTCGAGAGGGACGCACCCGTGCCGAGGGGCTCGTTCTCGACGGAGAACGTGATGGTGATCTGTGTGCGCAGGCGCAGGGCACGGCGTCAGCTCGACACGTTCTGCTGCTGCACCGCCTCCGCCGGCGGCGGCCCCGACGACTCGGCTCGCGCGAGGGGGAACTCGACGCACGCCGTACTGCTCCTCGTACTTCTTGAGGACGGCGATCATGACCTCGGGGCGGCTGCAGGCAAGCACGAGCAAGCAAGTCAGCTCTCGAGATCGAGATCGTCGGCGACGGTGGGCAGAGCTGGACCCCCGCAGAGCTCAGGGGGGTCGAGCTGGGAGGGAGGGCTGAGCGACTCACTAGTTGACCGCGAGGACGATGTGCTTGACGCCAGCCTGCACGAGGAGAAGCGCGTCAGCTTTGGAGCGGGCTCGAGAGCTCGACACGAGGGAGAGACGCGCCTTGACGAGGTTCTCGACGAGGTGGAGGATGATGGCCTTGTTGGCGAACGGGACGAGGGGCTTGGGGTAGGTGAGCGTCAAGGGACGGAGACGCGTGCCGAAACCTGCGCGCACAGGCGAGAGGGGGAGCGTCAGCCGGCGAGCCCGAGGACGAGGGACCACCACAGTCGCGTCGACGACGAGGCGCGTGGAGGGACGCACCGCCAACGAGGATGAGGGCCTTGAGGTCGCCGGGCATCTTGCAGGTTCTGTAGAGAGGGTGGAGGAAGACTGCGTCGAGCGGAGAGAGCGAGCGGGCGAGACGAGGGGAGGAGGGGGAGGAGGAGGGTGAGCGAGGCGTGTCGGTGTTGGACGGCGGCGCGTCGCCCTCTGCATAGAGCGACGTCTCTGAGGGGACAAGGCTGGCACTCACAGTGTGTGTGGAGAGTATAGGCGGAGAGCTGCGCAGCGCAACGAGAGCAGGAGGGCCTGGGCAGGTCAGCGAGGTGCGGGAGGACGATGCGGCTGCGCTCGAGCAACACCAAGTGCGGACGAAGCGACTTGTCCGCCGCGCGCGCCGACGGGTCCGTTCGCCGCAGCCGCCTTCCGCTTTCGTCGCCCGGGACACGAGCGCGAGAGGGACGCACCTGGTAAGGGTATCGCGGGCACGGGCAGGAGGAGAAGAAAGCTGGACGAGGCGGAAGGAGCTCGAGGCGAGGCGAGGCGGGCGAGAGAAGGTGCTTGCCTCGCGAGCACAGCTTCCCCGCCGTGTTTCGCTGCGAGCCACCCTCGTTTCCCCCAGACTCTTGATCGTGCCCCGCATCGTCGAGCGTCAGCGTCTGCATCGCCTTAAGGTCGTCGCGGACCTGGCGCGCACGGACCTCGACTTCAGTCTCGTCCGCCCGGGCTCGAGCGCTCTCTTCGGTTCTCCTCCTCGCTCGAGAGGAAACAGAGTGACGGCGCATTGCACAACACAGATCTAGAGAGAAAGAGCTAGCACACAGAGTCGCTCGACGACGGGCCCCGCGAGCCGAGGAGCGGCTCGTTCTCCCCCGCCGCCGCGGTCCCCGAGCGCGACCCCGACGAGGACGAGGAAGATGGCTGCGCACCCGCCTCGTCGCCGGCTCGATCCGGATCGGCATCGACACGCGCGTTGCGGTACAGGACAAAGTGCTGCAGCATGAACAGGATGTCGAACCCGAGCGCGAGGAGGCCCAAGCCGCTGCGAGCGAGGGTGACGAGGTCAGCCCAGTTCGGTGGGCTCGAGCGAAAGGGACGAGCGGCGCACAGCTTGCCCGGGTTGCCGATGATGCCGCGCAAGTCGCCGTCGACCCACGAGTCGATGAAGAGCTGGACCCTGTCGGCGAAGAGCGAGGGAGAGAGGGGAGGGAGGGAGGGAGGGAGGGAGGGAGCAGCGAGGTCAGCTAGGCGAGCGACGGTTGGTCGAGCCGTCGACCTGCTGCGAGAGGAGGCCGAAGGGACAACGCACAGGGACAAGACGCCGCCGGTAAAGTCGAGAAGGATGTTCTCGATGCTCCAGCCGACCGTGCTCTTGCGGCGGTAGTTGATCCACGCCTGCGGCACCATTTTGGTCGTCGAGATGTAGAGCTTGACGTAGCTGAGCCACAGGATCAGGTCGAGGGCGAGTGCGTGACCAGTTGCGACGAGGAGCGTGCCGAGAGCGATCGTGCCGAGGAGGAAGGCGAGCACGGCGCCGTTAAAGCTGGACAGGCGCTGCTTCGGGTCGCGCTGCGGACGACGGTGAGGCCGGTCAGCCTCGAGCTCCGGCGTAGGGCTGCTAGACCACATGAGAGGGACGCACCTTGTAGACAAAGATGGACCCGAGCGTGATGAGCGAGAAGACGAGCGCGTGGACGGCGAACGCGATGTCGTTCAGCTGCGCCTGCGGGTAGTGCCCGTCGTGCCGCTTGCCGTACTGCCGGCGTACGGTCGGCGAAGCATACAGCGCGACGTTGTAGACCTGTCGAGCGAACCTGGCGTCAGCATCACCGTGCCGACCAAGGTGCGTCGAGAACGAGGGAAGTGCCGCACGGTGTAGCAGGCGAAGCCGAGCGGGTTGAGGCTGAAGAAGTCCTGCGAGCGCGTCGAGGTACAGTCAGCGCTTGCTCCAGGCGAGGGGCTCAGCGCCAAGCCCGCCGCGAGCTCGACCTCGGGCCGCACCGACAGGGTGAGGAGAGGTTCGAGAGGAGGACGGTCGACGCACGATGCTGAGGCCCTCGACCGACTTGCGCCGATAGTTGATGACGAGCTGCGGGTAGAAGCTGCGACGGAGGTGATGGGCACGGCATGCGCGGCAAGCGGCAGCGAGGCGGATGAGGGGGAGAGGGAGGGAGGACGAGGCGAGGTCAGTCGCACGGAGCTGCGAGTGGAGAGACGAGGGGTCGGCGAGACGCACGAGATGGACCACGCGGCGGTACCGATCCAACCGAGGAGGCTGCAAGTTGAGGTGGGTCAGCCAACTCGGCGCGGCGAGACGAGGAGGAGGAGGATGACGAAGACGTGAGGTGAGGGTGGACTCACTGCGAGAGGGCGACCCAGCCACTGGTCATGGCGGGCGAGTCGGACAGTCGACTGGCTCACAGCAAGCAGCACTCGGAGCAGGTGGGCGAGAGCCAGGGAGCGGACCGGCTCCGTCTCCGCGGCCAAGCTGGGCCCGTCCTCGCTTCTCGCTCGCCCTCACCCTCAGCACAGCGATGAACGGTCAAGGCCAGCCTTTCCGCGCAGGCCCGCCAGCGGCCGTCGCAGTCGAGTACTCGTGTGCCGGTGCGCCCCGCTCTCCTCGTCGTCTTCATCTCTGGCTCGAGCTGACCAACCCCTCCCCTCCTCCCACCCTCGCTCGAACCGGCCCACCCGCTCGCACACACGCAGACTGCGCTGCCTCGAACGAGATCAAGGCGCGCGAGCCCATCCGCTGCCGCGAGTGCGGCTGCAGGGTCATGTACAAGAAGCGCATCAAGCGCAGTGCGTCCTCTCTCCCTCGCCTCGCCCTCGGGCGTGCTCGTCGTGCGCTCTTCGCAGCCAGCAGGCTGACCTCGCCGCCCTCGCTCTTTGCTCGCGTCCCACCTCGCAGTGGTGCGTCTTGTCGTCCTCCTCTCTCCCTCTCTACACCTCGGCCGGACTGCTGACCATAGCTCTCGCGCTCGCAGGTCCAGTTCGAGGCCCGATAGGCGTCCATCCGCAACCTCGCCCTCGTCAGCCTTGGCGACTGGCACGCCGACCGGATCCTCGCCCGCTCCTCGACTCGACCCGACGACCCGCCTCCCCGACACGCTCTAGCGCAGAGCTCCGACCTGTACCATCAGCGACCTTCCCCTACCTGTTGCATCACTGCACGTTTCAAACCTCTCGGCTGTCGCACGCAGAGCTCGTCGGGAGCGGTGCAGTCGAGGCGGAGAGTCGAGCGGAGCCAAGCGATTCTCGCTCGCGCTGTCGGCGCAGCAGCTTCGTGCGCATCCCGCGGACGACGAGTGCGATGCCGAGAGGAGCGAGAGACTTTCTGGCGAGAGGCTGACCTGCTTGAGGGAAAGGCGAGCCGCACAGAGCGTCTCCTAGAGCTCGACGGCGCTCGCTCGCCGCCTAGCGCCATGACGGCGAGCGCCGCAGGTTTGAGCCGCCTCGACGAGAGAGCTTGTCTGCCTCTGCTGCTCCTAGCGTGCGTCCTCTTCTCACCGAGGAAGCGAGAGCGAGCCGGCCCTCGGTCGACTGTTCGCTCGCGCTCGCGCGCTGCGGCCCTTTGGCGGCCCCCCACCTCGGAGCCCTTCGCTACCGCCGACTCGTGCGCGACAAGGACAGCTCTACCGCCTCGCTTCGGCTGTGTCGGTGCGCACCTTCGCCGCTTTCCAGCCACCCGCCAGGCCTGGACCTCGGACGCTCGCCGGATCGCCCTCGCCCGCCGTCTCGCCCGCGCCCACCTCTCTCCGTTCGACCACGGCCACGACTGCAGTCTCGACAGCAGCCTCGATACGGTGCAGGACCGCCGCGCAAGCCATCCGCGCCCCGCACGAGGACGAGGACCAGCCGGTAAGCCTTCATCGTTCGATCACCACTTCATCGCGAGAGCGACCTTGTCTCGACGCCCCCTTGGTCGCGCGAGCGCAAGACCGGGACGACGAGCAAGGCGAGCCGTTCTGGCGCACCTCTGTGGGCTCCCCCTCGCCCTTCTACCGCGAGCTGACGCCCCCCCTCTCCTCCCCCTGCAGCGTCGCCTCGTCGAGCAGCCTCCGGCTTTCCGCCTGCCGGCCTCTCGCGCACGCACAGCCGCACTCGAGCCCCGGCACAGCTAGCGACAGCTCCGGTGCAGCCCCCCGCCGTCGTCGTCGTCCTCGCTGCGAGGCCTCGCCAGCAGCGGCACGCCCCTCCTCATGCAGCACCTCGACCCTCCCCTCGCCGCTCGCCCGCCTGTCCCTCCCATACCGACCCGCCCGCCTCGACCACCTCGCCCTCCCCGCTCCTCGTCCCGTCCCCGCATCAAGCGCACGAGCTCGCCTCGCCCCGCCGCTCGCCGGCCGAGTACCGGCACGAGCGCGAGCGGCCTCGAGGTGTTCGAGGACGCCGACGACGGCCTCGGCGGGCGTACCGAGCCTGCGAGCACGTCGTCCCCTTCCTGCCCTCCCGCGGGACAGCCGGTGCCGCGCGAGCACGGCAGGAACGGCTCGCTGTCGAGGTGCGACGTCGACGCGCTCGTGTGCGTCTCGGACTCGGCGCCGTTCGTCGCGGCGCGCTCGCTCGCGCCGGCGCTCGCGGTCGAGATGTCGGCGACGTCGGCGGGTCGACCTGAACCGACGGCGCGAGACGTCGTCGGGCGAGGCGCAGTAGGCGGCGACGAGCCAGAGGACGTCCTCTTCGCCGAGCCGCGGTACCGGCGAGCGTGGCAGAGCAGCGGGCCGGCCAAGATCGCTCTGCCGCGACCTGTCGGAGCCGTCCAGCTCGAGTCGCTCGACGTCAGCTACGACGACCGTTCGCCCGGCGCGGCGAGCTCGTACAGCCCGCCGCCGCGCCTCGTCTCGATCCACAACCTCGTCGAGGTGTCCGAGTCGCCCGTCGAAGGCGCTCACTCGCCGCCGACGAGCCCGCCCCTCGACGACGCCCTCGAAGCGCTCGCGAGCGCGGCGCGCCGCTCGCCGAGGCTGGGTTCGTCCCTCCCCGCCTCGTCCGCTTTCTCGGCGGGCTACGTCCCTCGCCCGTCGGTCAGCGGCGCCTCCCACCTCTCCGCCATTCCTCCCTCGCCCGAGCCCATCCCGCGCCCCCCGACCGCGCCCGCCTCGCTCGAGCCGCCGCCGACGAGTCGACGGTCGTCAGGCGGCCTGAGCGCGTCCAAGTCGGGTCGGCGGCTGTCGGCCATCCTGTCGAACAGCTTCGGCCTCGGCCGCAGCCGCACGAGCCTCGTCCTCCCGAGCGAGGCCGACGAGCAGCGGGCGCTGCCGCAGCAGGCCCCGACTCGCCCGCGCCCGCGCACGAGCGACGGCCTGTCGTCGTTCCAGGTCCCGCCCGGCCTCGCCGGCGCCGGCTTCCCCCTCGCCGATGAGCCACCCTCGCCTCAACCGCTCCGCACCTCCTCGCCCTCGCCGACCGGCCGCGTCCCCTCGCCCGTCGCCGTTCCCGCCCTCGCCTCGCTCGCGCGCGCGTCGGCTGTCGGCCGCACCTGGCGCTCGCTGCTCGCGCCCGAGGCGTACCAGCGCCTGTCGCTCGAGCACGGCTCGGTCGAGATGCGCCGGCAGGAGGTCGTCTTCGAGCTGTGCGAGACGGAGCGGGCGTTCGTCGCCGGCCTGCGCGGCATCGTCGCGCTCCTCGGCACGCCCCTGCGAGGACCCGACGGCGCCTGGCTCGGCATGGTGCCGCAGTCGGTGTCTCGTCTGTTCGGGTTCCTCGACGGCATCGTCGAGCTGCACGCCGAGGTCAGCAAGAAGCTCGACGAGGTCCGCGCCGCCCAGGCCCCCGTCGTCGTCCACATCGCCGAGGCGTTCGCGCCCTTCGTCGACCGCCTCGCCGTGCACCAGCCGTACCTCGTACGCCTCGAGAGCGTCTCGGCGCTCATCGACGACCTCGTTGCGGGCAAGCTCGTGCGCCCGTCGTCGCTGCACGAGCACCAGCAGCAGCTCGCGCGGCAGCAGCAGCAGGTCGACGGGCTCGAGCGCGAACGCGACGGCGAGCTCGGCGCCTTTACGAGGTTTCTGCGCGCGCAGAGCCGCAGGCCCGAGTGCGGCGGGCTGAGCTTGGGGAGCTTCCTCCTCAAGCCCGTACAGCGCCTCATGAAGTACCCGCTCTTCTTCCGGGTGCGTCTCCCTCTCACGCTCCTCCTCCTCGGCTTTTCGGCACCGTCGCACAGCAGCTGACTCGACCCCTCTCGTCCTCGTGCAGCAACTTTGCGAGCTCTCCCCGCCGGGTCACGCCGACCACGCCGCCGCGCACGCCCTTCACGCCTCGACCGGCGCCATGATCCTCGCGCTCCAGGAGGTCAAGGTGCGCGAGGACGCCTACGCCGAGCTCAAGGTGCTCGCCGCTCGCCTGCGAGGCGTCCCCGACGGGTTCCGCCTCGCGAACCGCGACCGCCGCGTCGAGCTCGAGGGCGCGCTGAGGCTCGTGCACCTCTCTGAGCGAGACCGAGCGGCGCTCGAGGGCATGTCGCCGTCGTCGATGGCGGCGTCGGCACCGGTCGAGCTTGGCCTCGGGACGAGGCGCACGATGCAGGCCGCGCAGGACCGCTCGAGGCCGATCTCGACCGTCAGCGTCGACTCGGGCTCGAGCTCCGGCTCGATGGCGTCGGCGTCGAGCAGCAGCTCGACGACGATGGGCTCGGACCCCTCGACAGGCCCGTCGACGCCGGCGTCGCTCCTCGGCTCGTCGAGCCCGCCGAGCTGGTCTCGGGTCCTCCCGCTCACTTCCTCGTCGGGCGACAAGCGCCCGCCTGTCTCGGGCCCGTCGTCGGCGCTCGTACCGGCGTCGACGTCGTCGCGCTCGGCTGCACAGGGCGCACCGCCGAGGCTGAGGACCCGCGCGCGCGAGTCGAGCGTGCAGGCGTGGGTCACGACGGACATGCTCGTGCTCGCTCAGGCCGGCGGCGGCGAGACGCCCAAGCTGCTCAAGAGCGCCAAGGCGCTCGAGCGCGAGCGGGCGAGGGACGGCAGGGAAGGGCTGAGAGTGCTCGACGGCGTCGGCGTCTCGAAGGTTGTTGCGGTCAAGGACTGGTCGGGCAAGACAGGTGCGCCTCGGTCTCTCTTTGCTCGCCGAGATCGAGGCGCGTATTCTGACGTACTGCTACCTCTGCAGAGCACGACTTCCTTCTCCAGGTCGACGTCGTCCCCGTCCCGAGCAACGCCCAGCCCGTCTCGACTTCGTCGACGCTCCCGACCTCGCTCTTCTTCACGCTCGCGCCTCCGACTCCGACATCGTCGTCGCAACAAGCTCTCGCGCGGGCTTCGAGGCTCTTCCAGTCCTGGCTGCGCGCCCTGGCCGTCCCCCTCGCCCACTCCACCGCGCCATCCTCCCCGAGCCGCCCTCCTCGTCCTCCCCGCTCGACCGTCGCACAGTCCGCCTCGTCGCTCGCGACGTACGACGAGCGAGTCGTCGCCGAGGAGAGCGCTTGGTGGGCGCGCCGGCTCGCCATCGTGCGGCGAGAGCTCGACGAGGCCGTCCGCCTCAAGAACGCCGCGGCGGCCGCCCCTCCTCGGCCGTCGCAGAACCGGTCGGGCACTGGGCTCGGCATCGAGTCGGCGACGTTCCGGCGCAGGACGAGCGGGTGAGCGCAGGTGAGCTCGCTCGGTTCGAGTCGAGGAGAGGGGCGAGCGCTGTATCTGGATCGTCGCAGGTTCCTTGGTCGCTGTCGTTGTCTCTGTCGCGCCATCTTCTCTGTAGCTCCTGTAGCAACCCTTGACCTCGGCTTGCGCGGCGCAGGGGAAAAGGCTAGACGGGTTTCAAGAGGGAGCGAGCGACGAGGCTGTGCAGCTCGCCGAGGGCGACGACGAGCGGCCCCTGTCCGTCTGCGCTCGAGCTTCGTGCGAGCTGGTCCGCGCTGACCAGAGCTCGTCACTCGCCTGAACAGCGTCCCCGCCAGGCTGCAGCACAGTCGACGAGAGCGCAAGCCAGCAGCATCGCTCAACCCGCCCTTGTTCGCCGGCCGCCCTTGGCCGTCGCGTCGCTCCTCGCTCGCCCTCCCCCTCGTCGCCGTCCGTCCATCGCCTCGGCCACCCGCCCGCCCTGCACAGGCAGCACCAGCACCAGCACCAGCCACGATGAGCTACCCGCCCAACAACCAGCAGGGCTACGCCGACCCGTTCAGCGACCGTCACTCGCCCTCTGGCCCTCGTCCGCAGCCCGGTGCCTTCGCCGCGCCGACCCCTCCTCCGCCCCCGCCCGGCTCGTCGCCGTACGGCCAGGGCCCGCCCTCGTCCCAGAGCCACCTCCAGCGGCCCTACGCCCACCACGACAACCCCTCGTACGCCTCGACCCTCCCCACCGGCAGCTCGTACTCGCTCCACGGCGGCCAGGCCGGCGGCGAGAAGTGGGCCGGCGACGACCACTACCCGGACGAGGACACCGAGAGCAAGACGCCCCTCCGCCAGGACTTTGGCCAGGTGCCGTACGACCAGGACCAGCCCCTGTGAGTCGCCGCATCGTCGTCCCCACCTCTCCCTCTCGATGAGCGAGCGCCTCCCGCTTGCTGGACTGCGCCGTACTCGAGGAGCTGTGCTGACGTTCCTCCCTGCGCGCAGGTACCCGGCGGGAGGGTTCACGCCGCAGCCGGCCGGCAGCTACTCGAGCTACCCGACGAGCGGCGCCGGCTACTCGCAGCAGGGCCACCAGAGCCTTACCCGCAAGCAGACGTCGGCCGAGGTGCGTCCCTGTCCTCGTCTCCCTACATGCGCCGGGCGAGAGGCGATCGACTGAACCTCGTCGCGCTCTTCCTCCTCGCAGGCGTGGAAGCAGCGTCAGGTCATCAACCCGCGCCGCGCGCAGACCAAGAAGGTCAAGCTCACGCAGGGTAACTACATCGTCGAGCACCCTGTCCCGACCGCCGGTGCGTCCTCGTCTTCGCCCCTTCCTGCACTCCCTCGAGCGCTCGCTCCTGACGCCGCTCTCGACCCGCAGTTCGCAACGCCAACCTCGCCAGCAACCCTCGTGCGTCGTCTCTCCGCCTCGCTCCTTGACCCTGCGTCGATCCTGACTCGCTCGCACGTCCTGCAGACGGCGGCCCGACCGAGTTCTCGCACCTGCGCTACACCGCCGCGACGTGCGACCCGAACGACTTCACCGCCGCAGTGCGTTCCCTCTCACCTCCTTCATCGCGTCGGTCGCTAGCTGATGCCCAACTCGAACCTGCAGAACGGCTACAGCCTGCGCGCGTCGTCGTACGGGCGCGAGACCGACCTCCTCGTCTGCATCGTGCGTCCACCTCTCGCTCACCGAGACCGAGCCGCTCCCCGAGCTGCTGCTGACCCTCGTCCGAGCTTCTCTGCTTTCACAGACGGCCTACAACGAGAACAAGATTCTCCTCGCGCGCACGCTGCACGGCCTCATGCTCAACATCCGCGACATGTGCCGCGGCAAGTGGAGCGAGTTCCGTCAGAAGGCCGAGCGCGGCGGCGTCGAGGGCGGCCGGCAGGGCGAGGCGTGGAAGCGCATCGTCGTCAGTCTCGTCTTTGACGGCATCGACCCGGCCGACAAGAACACGCTCGAGTGCGTCCCTCGTCCCCTTCTCTGTCTTTTCGGCGCTCGAGAGACCGAGCTGACTCGACCCCTACACCCGCAGTGTGCTCGCAACGATCGGCGTCTACCAGGACGGCATCATGCAGAAGTCGGTCGACGGCAAGGAGACGGTCGGTGCGCTGCTTCTCCCTCTCGCCCTCGCTCCCTCCCCTCCTCTCTCCCTTCGGATCCTGCCTCTCGATCAAAGAGCTGACGCATGGACGCACGCTCGCAGCCCACATCTTCGAGTACACGTCGATGCTCTCGGTCTCGCCCAAGCCGGCGCTCGTCGAGCCTCACCCGGGCGACCCGAACAACCTCGTGCCCGTCCAGATGATCTTCTGCCTCAAGCAGAAGAACGCCAAAAAGATCAACTCGCACCGCTGGCTCTTCAACGCGCTCGGGCGGCACCTCAACCCGGACGTCGTCTGCCTTCTCGACGCCGGCACCAAGCCGGGCAAGCGCAGCATCTACTACCTGTGGGAGGCCTTCCACCACGACAAGCACCTCGGCGGCGCTGCAGGCGAGATCCATGTGCGTCCGCTCGAGCTGGTTCTCCTTGTGCGGGCGGGAGCGGTAAGCCTGACCATCTCAACCTTGGCTCGTCTCGCAGGCCATGCTCGGCAGAGGCGGCAAGAAGCTCCTCAAGTGCGTCCTCCTCCTCCTCCTCCTCGTTCCCTGTGCCTCGCTGACGTACCTGTCATCCCGTGCAGCCCTCTCGTCGCCGCCCAGAACTTCGAGTACAAGATGTCGAGTGCGTTCCCGCTCTTCCTCTCGGTGCTCGGTTCTCGCCCTCCCCCCCTCACTCACCTCGTGTCTCTCGCTCGCAGACGTCCTCGACAAGCCGACCGAGTCGGCGTTTGGCTACGTCGCCGTCCTGCCCGGCGCCTTTTCGGCGTACCGCTTCAGCGCGATCCAGGGCCGCCCGCTCAACCAGTACTTCCACGGCGACGGCACGCTCGCCGCCCGTCTCGGCCCCAAGGGCACCGACGGCATGAGCATCTGGACCAAGAGTGCGTCGTTTTCCATCTCGTCGAGCGCTTGTAGACCTCGAGACTGACGGTCCGAGCGTCGCCCGCAGACATGTTCCTCGCC
>Ga0308170_10003499_pt1 | contig 12820 bp, 8 predicted proteins | sample PhyBR2_2_FD_202136 | JGI IMG/M metagenome (GOLD analysis project Ga0308170, IMG submission 202136) | Phyllosphere microbial communities from UC Gill Tract Community Farm, Albany, California, United States - DLSLSB.R2 | ecosystem: Host-associated > Plants > Phyllosphere > Unclassified | place... | reverse complement strand
CATGCGCGACAATATGGTGTGGTACCTGAAGCTGCGCTATCGCCTGATGCCCTACATTTACACGATGGCGGCCGACACGCACTACGGTTCGGGCACGATGATGCGTGGCCTGGTGATGGACTTCCCGCACGACGAGAAGGTCAAGAACATCAAGGACCAGTACATGTTCGGACCATCGTTCCTGGTGGCGCCGGTGTACGCGTACAAGGCCACGTCGCGCCAGGTGTACCTGCCGGCGGGCGCGGACTGGTATGACTTCCATACGGGCGAGCGCTTCAAGGGCGGCGCCACGCGCACCGTACAGGCGCCGCGCGAGCGCATGCCGCTGTTCGTCAAGGCCGGCTCGGTCATCACGGCCGGCCCGGTGACGCAGTATGTCGACGAGAAGCCGGATGCGCCAATCACGCTGTTCGTGTATGCAGGCGCCAATGGCGAAGCCACGCTGTACGAGGATGACGGCGTGACCAATGCCTACGAGCGCGGAGAAGCCAGCCGTATCCGCATCGCCTACGACGACAAGACGGGTGTCGTGCAGATCGGCGAGCGCGCCGGCCACTACAAGGGCATGCCGATGAAGCGCGAGTTCAAGGTGCGCGTCATCAAGCCGGGCGTGTCGACGGCCGAGAACCTGGACGCGGCCGACAAGACCGTGGTCTATGACGGCAAGCCGGTGACCATCAAGCTGTAATCACTACGGCGTCTACCAACAGCCGGGTGCCAGCGTGCGCCCGGCTTTTTTCGTACTGACTTCCATGAAAAATCTCGCGTATTCACTCGCCCTGGCCGCCTTGCTGCACCTGGCGCCGGTTGGCGCTGCCAACCAGATTGCGGCCGATCATCCAAATCTGGCCTACACGGGCCGCATCGACATGGCCGATGCGAAGGCGCCGGTCCTGAGCTGGCCTGGCACCACCATTGCCGCCAATTTCACGGGGACCTCGCTGGCAATCGTGCTCGACGACCAAAACGGCAAGAATTACTTCAATGTGTTCGTCGATGGCGACACAGCGCGGCCCGTCATTCTGCAGCTGGAGAAGGGCAGCAAGACCTACCTGGTCGCCAATGGCCTGGCGCCGGGCGCTCACCGTTTTTTGCTCACCAAACGCACCGAGGGCGAGGAGGGTGCCACCGTCTTCAAGGGTATCGAGCTCGATGACAAGGCGACGCTGGCGCTGCCGCCCCCACGGCCCAAGCGCAGGATCGAATTCTTTGGCGATTCGATCACGAGCGGCATGGGCAATGAAGCGCCCGACGACGGGCGGGACGACCTGGGCAAGGACAAGAACAACTACCAATCCTATGCGTCGATCGCGGCGCGCCAGCTCGGCGCCGAAGCGCACATTACGTCGCAGAGCGGGATCGGCATCATGATCAGCTGGTTCCCGTTCACGATGCCGGATTTTTATGACCAACTGAATGCCGTCGGCGACAACGACAGCCGCTGGGACTTCAAGCGCTGGACGCCCGACGTCGTCGTCGTCAACCTGATGCAGAACGACAGCTGGCTGATCGGGCGCGATCACAAGCTGCAGCCGGAACCGACGGATGCGCAGCGGATCGCGGCGTACCAGGCGTTCGTCGCACGCGTGCGCGCGCTGTATCCGAACGCCTACATCGTCTGCGCGCTGGGGAGCATGGACGCGACCCGTGCCGGTTCCGTGTGGCCAGGCTACGTCAAGTCGGCAGTCGCGAACCTGCGCGCATCAGGCGACGCGCGCATCGATACGCTGTTCTTCCCGTTCACCGGCTACGGCCAGCATCCGCGCGTCAAGCAGCATCAGGCCAATGCGGACTTGCTGACTGCAGTTGTGCGAACAAAGATGGGCTGGACGCGGGCCGAGTAACGTGCAGCCACTGGTGTGGTCGAAGTCTTCGGAGTGCTGTACAACCCGGCCCACGCCTGGACCGATCTCCAGCGGATGCTGCTTTTCAAGCAATACTACCCGGCCACCGACATGCCATGCCATACGCCCCACGCGGCATTTACCCATCCGGCCACGCCGACCGATACTCCTCCCCGTGAGAATATCGAGATCCGTTGCCTCCTCATCTTCGACTGACAGGATCCATGTTAAATGAATATCATCGAATTCTGGTTCGATTTCGGCAGCAACTACAGTTACCTGAGCATGATGCGGATACGGCGCGCAGCGGCCGCTGCCAACCTGCGTGTCGAGCTGAAGCCGTTCATGCTCGGCCCGATCTTCAAGTCGTTCGGGTGGGAGACGTCGCCATTCGTGCTGCAGACGCTGAAAGGCGATTACGTATGGCGTGACATGCACCGCCAGTGCGTCAAATACGGCTTGCGTTGGCAACGCCCTTCCGTATTTCCCCGTAATGCGCTGCTGGCCGCACGCATCGCACTACAGGGCGAAAGCACGTGCTGGCTTGAAGGTTTCTGTGAACAGGTCATGCTGGCCAATTTCGCGGACGACCGCGACATTGGCGACGAGGCGGTGCTGGCCGGGATTCTCGACGGACTTGGCGCTGACAGTGCAGAAATCATCGCGGCAGCTAAAACGGATGCGTGCAAGGCCGCACTGCGTGCGCGCACAGCCGACGCCCAGGCCCGCGGCATCTTTGGCGCGCCCATGTTTTTCGTTGGCGACGAGATGTTCTGGGGGAATGACCGTCTCGAGGATGCGATCGCTTACGGCAAATAGCCGGGGTCAGGTCTGACATTTGGACACGGACTCTTCCCTGGTACGGCAAATAGCCGGGGTCAGGTCTGACATTTGGACACGGACTCTTCCCTGGTACGTTTGACAAGGCATCCGTCAACAGACTTCTTGTTAAGCTCGTGTCCGAATGTCAGACCTGACCCCGCTGGCTGTTGCTGTTCTTTCCACACAGGCCTCGTTACGGCGTCATCGGCCACAGGATGGGATAGAATAAGACCGCGCACAGCGGTGCAAGCGTGCCGTCGCGGCCATTACAACATGCTAATATGACCACGTTTAATGGGATGTGGGTAGACATGTGCGTCCCATCCTGTATCTCTTTACATGGTCGTGGAATGGCAAACGTCAAGGCTTTCGAATCGCAGTATGCAGTGGCGCCAGGTTTAGCGGTGCAGCCCGAAGGGCGCGTCCGTTCGCCGGTGCGGCTGTAACCGGGTGGACGCCACCGTCACGCAAGAGCGCCTGCTGCAGGTCCTCGACGTCGTATCCGCCCTGGCGGGCCTCGATAATGTCGACGATCTGGTGCAACTGTCGCTGAACCGCCTCCCCGGGATTCTGCCGCTCGACCCGTCCGCGCTGTCCTTGATCGTTCACAGGCTGGTCCAGCCTGACCAGGACGCGCCATCTGCGCAGCAGATCGAGCAAGCCCTGTGCACCGGCGCCAGTACGTACAAGCGCGCATTCACGTCGCACGAACGCGAACTGCTGCACCACGTCTGCGTCGCCATGGGCGCGGCCCTTGCACGCTTTGGCCAGGCGCGCGTTGGCAACGCGTTGCGTGAACGAGTCGCAAAACTTGAGCAGCGCTTCGCCCCGCGCGCCCTGGCGCCGGACCGTGCTTGGGCCGTGAGCCTGGAGCCGCTTTGCATCATCGATGCCAACGGCTATGTCGAGTTGGCCAATCCGGCGTGGCAGACGGTGCTCGGCTGGACCGAAGCCCAGGTGTGCAGCCAACCATTCACGGCGTTCGTGCACCGCGATGACCTCGCGGCGACGCAGGCTGCCTGGATCAAGGCAAGTGAGCAGGGGCAGGCGGTCGTGCGTTTCGAGAACCGTTACCGCACGAGTGGCGGGGTCTGGCGCTGGCTGTCGTGGGTGGCCGTGCCGGAGGACGGCAAGGTGTACTGCGCCGCGCGCGATGTCACCGACGAAAAGCTGCAGCGCGAAGCGTTGATTCACCGCACGCGCGAACGTGACGTGCTGGCCGCGGTGTTCCAGGCCACTGATCTGCTACTGCAGGTGATCGATGCAGACTACTGCTTCCTGGCGATCAACCAGGCGAGCATCGATGACTACTGGCGCCTGTTCAAGCGCCGCGTCGCAGTCGGCGATCGTCTGACCGACGTGCTGGCCGACCGGCCAGAACAGTTACATGCAGCCCTGGCGCTGTGGGACCGCGCGCTGGGTGGCGAGGCGTTCTCACTGCAGGAGACGTTCGGCCAGGCCCCGCCCGAACAGCGCACCAGTGAAATGCGTTTCGAAATCTTGCGCGACCAAGACGGCAAGCAGATCGGCGCCTTCATGACGGCACTGGACGTAACCGAGTGGCATGTGCAGCAGCAAGCGCTGGTCGAAACCCAGGAGGCGCTGCGGCAGTCCCAGAAACTCGAAGCGATCGGTCAGCTCACGGGCGGTGTGGCGCACGACTTCAACAACGTCCTGGCGGTGATCAAGTCGAGCATCGAGCTGCTGCGCCGGGTGCAGCTCGGCGACGAGCGCCGCCAGCGCTTCATGGATTCGATTTCCAGCGCGGTCACGCGCGGCGCCCGCCTGACCGGTCAGCTGCTTGCCTTTGCACGCCGGCAGGCGTTGCAGCCGGCCGTGTTCGACGTCGGGAACAGCACGCGTGCGATCGGTGAAATGATCGGGAGCCTGACCGGCGTCGGGGTCGAGGTGGTGCTCGACTTGCCTGACCAGGCCTGTTTCGTCAATGCGGACCAGAGCCAGTTCGATACTGCGCTGGTCAATCTCGCCGTCAATGCGCGCGACGCGATGCAGTCGCGTGGAACGCTGTCGGTCAAGGTCGAATCGGTCGACGGCTTGCCGCAGCACGGCCTGCAGCCGGCAATCGGCGGCACGTTCGTGGCCGTGTCGTTGCACGACACCGGCGCTGGTATCGCGCCGGATAACCTGGACAAGATTTTCGAGCCGTTTTTCACGACCAAGGGCGTGGGCCACGGCACCGGCCTGGGGCTGTCACAAGTGTTCGGCTTTGCGCGCCAGTCGGGCGGCGATGTGCGGGTCACGAGTACGCCAGGCGCAGGCACGACCTTCACGCTGTACCTGCCGTGTGCGCCGCAACCGGTTGCTGGCGGCAGCACGCCGAGCGTCCAGCACACGCTGCCCGGCGGCGGCGGCCTGCGCATCCTGGCGGTCGAGGACAATCCCGAATTGCGCGCGATGGTCGAGAGCTCACTGCATGAACTTGGTTACGCAACGACCATCGTGACCAGTGCGGAGCAGGCGCTGGCATTGCTGCGCGATGATGCCGAACCTTACGCGGCCGTATTTTCCGATGTTGTCCTGCCCGGCATGACCGGCATCGACCTGGGGCGCGCACTGGCACGCCTGCAGATCGACATCCCTGTCGTACTTACCAGCGGTTACAGCCACGTGCTGGCGCAGGAATCGGACCACGGATTCCTGCTGCTGCCCAAGCCCTATGCGCTGGACGATCTTGCGCGTCTTCTTCACGAGGCCGTGCTCCGGCGTGACCGCGCTGCAAGCGTTGCCAAGGTCAGTACGACCCATGCCATGACCCTGGTCGAAACGGTCTTTGGCCAGCCGTCGCGCGCACCCGACGAAGCGGTCGAACGCGTACGGCTGGCGGAGCTGGCGGCCCTGCATATCATGGATACCGAAGAAGAAGCGGCCTATGACGAGCTGACGCACCTGGCCAGCACGTTCTGCCAGACGCCAATTGCGCTGGTCTCGCTGATCGACGACAAGCGTCAATGGTTCAAGGCGCGCGTGGGACTGCAGGCCCGTGAAACACCGCGCGAACACGCGTTCTGCAGCTACGCGATCGAGCAACCGGAGCAGATCATGCAGGTCGTCGACGCGACGCTTGATGCGCGCTTCGTCGGCAATCCCCTGGTGACGGGCGATCCCGGCATCCGGTTTTATGCCGGCGCGCCGCTGGTGACGTCAACCGGTCAGGCACTGGGCACGCTGTGCGTGATCGATACTGAACCACGCAAGCTGACCGTCCATCAGCTTGACGCGCTGCGCCTGCTCGCGGCGCGCGTCATCGAGCGTCTCGAAGCCCGGCGTGTGGCGCTGAACCTGGGGGCGCCAAGCGGCAGCGCGCCCTAACGCTTCGCGTCGAGTTGCAGCAGATAGACATCGTTCTCGCGCAGCGGCAATGCGGTGGCGAACACGCCATCGCGCCCGACCGTCACCGCCTGCTGCTTCAACGGCTTGCCGGTCGCCGCCGCCTTCAATGCAGCAACCTGCGGCCGCGTCAGCTGTTTCGGCGAGCCCATGCCGATATACGCAGTGAACGCATCGTTCTGCTTGTAGCCCACCTGCGATACCGTCATCGTATAGGCGCCGGGCTTCAGGCCCCGCATTGCCACCTTCACCTGGCCTTTCGATTTCGGCGGCAGGTCCTTGATGAAGTACTGCTGGTTGTTGATTCCCGCCGGCAGCGTGTGCGAGTAATCCCACAGCAGCACCTGGGCGTTGCCCTTGTCGTCGAGCGTCGCCGTCGAATCCTGGTCGACGTTCTTCAGCTCACGATCGCCCAGCTGGTGGAGGAACTGGTAGGCAAAATAGGCGGGCTTCTTGATCCCCTGCGTGTTCATCAAACCGAAGCCGCCATGGAAGGCTTCGAAGCGCGGCCCGGCTTCTTCAAAAATGTCGGTAAACACCCAGTACGACATCGACTGCACGGCGCCAGTGCTCTGCTTGAGTTTTCTCAGGACGTAGGCTGGCTGGTGGTAGCTGTCGTGGGTCGGATCGGACGGTGTGTACGACGAGCTCCATTCGGTGTAGTGCAGCTCGAGCTTCGGCATGGCCGACGCATCGATCTCCTTGCGGTTCTTGAGCACGTCGTGGGTCACGGCCATCGGGTCGGGGCTCAGGACCGTGCCGGTGGTGCCGAATTCGTCGAGGAAGCCCTGGTTCACGCCGTACGAGTGGGTGGACACGAAATCGAGCGGCACGCCATTCTTGCTGGCGTACTGAATCATCTCGGGAATCCAGGCAGCGCCCGCCGTGGCCGGGCCGCCCACGCGGTACGACGCGTCGACGCTCTTGACGGCGCGCGCGGCGTGCGCGTACAGCTTGAAATACTCGTCCTGCGAGCCGGCCCAGAAACCATCCAGGTTCGGTTCGTTCCAGACTTCAAAGTACCAGCTTGCCACTTCGGCCTTGCCATAGCGCTCGGTCCAATGTGTGGTCAGTGCCTTGACCAGGCGTTCCCACTGCGCGTAGTCGCGCGGCGGCGTGACGTTGCCGCGCCACCAGAAGATGGTCTTGGTGCCGCTGGCCATCGCGGATGGCATGAAGCCCAGTTCCACGAACGGCTTGATGCCGACGCTCTGCAGGTAGTCGAACAGGGCGTCGACGTACTGAAAGTTGTACTGCTCTTTGCCCTGCGCGTCGATGCGGAAGACGGCCATGTCGTCGCTTAGCAGGCCGTGCATGCGGATGTAGCGAAAGCCGGTGTCCTTGCGCAGTTCGGCCAGCTGCTGCTGCCAGTCGGCGCGCAAGCCCTCGTTGGCGCGGCCGGCGCCAACGGACAGGTTGAACATGCGATCGAGCTGGCCCTTGACCTGGGTGACATCGATGTCGATGTTGCGTTGCTGCGCATTGAGTGCCAATGGCATGGCAAGCAATGCCGCCAGCGTCATGGTGGTAATCGTGTGCTTCATGAAATCTTGTCTCCGGATGTGGGCGATGGACAGGTCAGCGTGCGATGCGCCGCCGCCCGAAATGCCTTCGGCGTGCAGCCGAAATCGAGCTTGAACAGCTTGTTGAAGTACGAGACATGGTTGTAGTCGACCGTATAGGCGATGTCGGTAATGCTGGCCGAATCGCGTTCGGCCAGCAGGCGGGCTGCTTCGGTCAGGCGCAACCGGTTCAGGTAACCGGTGAACGTACAACCCAGTTCGGCCTTGAGCACGTCGTTGACCTTGTTGCGGTTCACGCCAGCGCCATGTGCAACAGCCCCCAGCTCGAGCTCCGCATCCGCGAAACGGCTCGCGATAGCGTGCAGGATCGCGGATTTTTCACGGTCCCGATGCGGGTCAAGCGAGCGCTGCTGGCAGGCCACGGGCGGTCAGTCTTTCAGTCGGTGGTCGTGCAGGACTGCAATCAGCGCGCCCCGGCGGCAAACTCGCGTGCCGGCAGGCGCACCGTCACCGTCGATACCGGCGCGTCGGCCGCCGTCGACAGGATCACGCGGTACTCGCCAGCCGCGATCTTCCAGCGGTTGCTGGCGCCGTCGAACACTGCCAGCGTGCGCGGATCGATCGTCACTTCGCTGGTGCGGTTTGCGCCGGCGTCCAGCGCCAGCTTGTCCCAGCCACCGAGGCGCTTGGGTGCTTCCCAGCCGGCGCCCACTTTCGACACGTACACCTGCGGCACCGCCTTGCCGGCGCGCGCGCCGCTGTTGGCCACGTTGAAGCGCACGCGGATGCTGCCGTCCGTCGCGTCGGCCTTCAGGTTCGTGTAGGTGAAGCTCGTGTACGACAGGCCGTGACCGAACGCGAACAGCGGCTTGTGGCCTTTCAGGTCGAACCACTTGTAGCCGACGGCGGCGCCCTCGATGTCGTAGTCGACGTCGAAGCGCGTGTCCTTCGGCAGGTCGATGCCATCGATCTTGGGGCGCGGCAGCTGGCTCTCGGCCAGCGGGAAGGTCTGCGGCAGGCGGCCCGACGCATCGACTTCGCCCGTCAGCACGCGCGCGATGGCTTCGCCGCCGTTCGTGCCCGGATACCAGGCTTCGACCACGCCGGCGACGTCGTTCACCCACGGCATCGTGACGGGCGTGCCGGTTTGCAGCACGACGACGGTGCGGGCATTGGCCTTGGCCACGGCTGCGATCAGGGCGTCCTGGTTGTTCGGCAGCGCCAGCGTCGGCACGTCGGCCGCCTCGGACGTCCACTGCGTCGCGAATACCAGCACCACGTCGGCCGCGGCTGCGACTTTCGCGGCCGCGGCGGCATCCTTGCCATCGTGCCAGGTGATCTTTGCCTTGGTGCGCGCTGCCAGTGCCTTCATCGGCGAGCCTGGCAGGTAGACCATCGGGCCTGGCCAGGCGGCCGGGCCTTCGTTCGGCACAGCCATGCCGCCGCGCGGGTAGACCTGCGCCGAGCCGCCGCCCGAGAGCACGCCCTTGTTGGCGTGTCCGCCGATGATGGCGATGCGCTGCACGTCCTTTGCCAGCGGCAGCACGTTGTCCTTGTTCTTGAGCAGGACGATCGCTTCTTCGGCATCAAGCTGCGAAATCTTGCCGTGCGCCGCGTAGTCGATGTCCTTGGCCTGGACCTTGACCGGATGATCCAGCGCGCCGTGCGCGCCCAGCGCCCACAGGATGCGGGCCACCATGTCGTCCAGACGCGCCTGCGGCACGTGGCCGCTTTCGACGGCTTCCTTCAGCGCGCCGTCGAAATAGGGCGACTTGTCGAACGGGTAGCCGGATTGCTGGTCCAGGCCCGCCAGCGCAGCCGGAATCGTCGAGTGAGCCGCGCCCCAGTCGGACATCACGTAACCCTTGTAGCCCCAGTCGCCCTTGAGCACCTTGTTGAGCAGGTGGTCGTTCTCGCAGCCATACGGGCCGTTGATGCGGTTGTACGAGCACATGATCGAGCCCGGGTCGCCCCGTTCGATCGCGATCTGGAACGCCAGCAGATCGGACATGCGGCCCGCGGCATCGTTGATCTTGACGTTGAGATGGTTGCGGCCCGTCTCCTGGTCGTTGTACGCGTAGTGCTTGAGTGTCGAGACGACGTGGTTGGACTGCACGCCGCGAATCTGTTCGCCGGCCATGATCCCGGCCAGCAGCGGGTCTTCGCCCGTATACTCGAAGTTGCGGCCATTGCGCGGCTCGCGCGCCAGGTTGACGCTCCCGCCCAGCATCACGTTAAAGCCCGACAGGCGCGCTTCCTTGCCGATCATCGCGGCGCCCTCGAACGCCATTTGTGGATTCCAGGTGGCGGCGGTGGCGATACCGGCCGGCAGCGATGTGCGCTCGCGCGCATCCTTGCCCGGCTGCGAGGCCACGCCGATGCCGGCGTCGGTCAGCCACTGCGGCGTGATGCCCAGGCGCTCGATGCCCTTGATGAAACCGGCCGACTGGGGCAGGGCGCCGGTGGGCGCTTTCTGGCCCTTGAATTCGGTGCCGAAGTAGCCGAACACCATGCCGATCTTTTCATCGAGCGTCATCTGGTTCACCAGTTTGGCGGCGCGCTCTTGCGCGGAATCCGGTGCAGCGGCGGGTGCTGCATGCGCCGTACTGAAGGCGAGGGCGGCGGCAAGGGCGATGGCCGAGCGGCCGAAGGGCAAAGCTGGGTGCATGTGTATGTCTCCTTGAATTTTTATAATGGTATTAACAGCGCAGCGACCTTACCACCACGCACTGTAGATCGCGATCAGCGCGATGCAGATAACGGTCGCGCCGAACGAGAACCCCGGCTGCACCTTGAACATCGACGCTTCGACTTCGACGCCCTTGCTCTGCTCGAGGCCAGCTTTCGGCCACAGCTTGCTGATGATGACCATGCCGATGACGACGACGACGAACACGATCGCCATCCGGTCGACGAAGGGGATCTCGTAGACGCCGGCGCTGTTCGGCACGGCGAAACCGATCGGCGCCAGGAACGACAGGTCCATCAGGCCAGGCAAAAACTTGAGGATGATCGAGCCAAGAAAGCCGCCGACCGTGGCAAACATCGCCGCGCTGGCCGTGGCTGGCCGCCAGAAGAAGCCCATCAGGAACATGGCCAGGATGCCGGGCGAGACGAAGCCCGTGTATTCCTGGATGTACTGGAAGCCGCCTTTTTTGTCGATGCCCATGAACGGCGCGATCAGCACCGCCAGCAGCATCGCCACGACCACGGTCACGCGGCCGATCCAGACCATGCGCTGTTCGGAGATGTCCTTGTTGAACGCTTTCTTGTGGATGTCGAAGGTGTAGATGGTGGCGATGCTGTTGGCCTTGCCGGCCAGCGAAGCGACCACCGCCGCCGTCAGCGCGGCAAACGCGATGCCTTTGAGGCCCGTCGGCAGCAGCGTGAGCAGCACCGGATAGGCGCGATCCGGGTTGACGTCCGCGCCCACGCCCATCGATGCGCCCAGCACGCCCTGCTGGTGCAGCACGAAGGCGGCGATGCCCGGCAGGACCACGATCACCGGCATCAGCAGCTTGAGGCCGGCCGCGAACAGGATGCCCTTGCGCGCCGTGTGCAGGTCGGCGCCCAGCGCGCGCTGGATGATGTACTGGTTACAGCCCCAGTAGTTCAGGTTCACGATCAGCATGCCGCCGATCAGGATCGACACGCCAGGCAGGTCGAGGTAGTTCGGGTTGTCGCGCGTGAGCACCATGTCGAAGTGATCCGGCGCCACGCCCAGCAGGTGGTTGAAGCCAGCCATCACGCCGCCCCCGCCGTTGTTCTGCGCGACCAGGTCGAGCGCGAGCCAGGTGGTCACCAGTCCGCCGAGCACCAGGCACAGGACCTGAATCACGTCGGTGTAGCCAATGACCTTCATGCCGCCCAGCGTGATGATGACGGCGAACACGGCCAGGAACACCATGCAGGTCCAGACATCGATGCCGGCGATGGCGCCGATGGCCAGCGCGCCCAGGTACAGGATCGAGGTCAGGTTGACGATGACGTACAGCGACAGCCAGAACAGCGCCATCACGGTAGCGACGGTGCTGCCGTAACGCTGTTCGAGAAACTGGGGCATCGTGTAGATGCGGTTGCGGCGGTAGATCGGCATGAAGAACACCGCCACCAGGATCAGCGTGAACGCGCCCATCAGCTCATAGACGGCAATCGCCATGCCCATCTTGAAGCCCGAGCCGCTCATGCCGATGAACTGCTCGGCCGAGATGTTCGACGCGATCATCGAGGCGCCGATGGCCCACCAGGTCAGCGAGCCTTCGGCCAAGAAGTAATCGTGCGAGGCGGAGGCCGAGCGCTGCTTGCGCTTGTAGACCCAGAAGCCATAGCCGGCCACGATGATGAAGTAGACAAAAAAGACGAACGTGTCCAGCGACGAGAAAGTCGAGCTTTGCATGGGTCGGGTTTTCCTGGAAAAGCAAACAGCCCGCTGACCTGCCGCGCGGGGCGGCAGGTCAGCGGGCGTCGGGATTACATCGGCATCGACTTAGAACGTCACGCCCAGACGCACGCTGTAGCGGGGACCGCTGACGAACCACGCACGGCCCTTGTCGCCGATATGGTGCGTCATGATCTGCTTGTACTTCGCGTCCGTCAGGTTGGTGCCCTGGAAGTCGAGGCGGAAGTTCTCGTTGAACTTGTAGCTGACGCCGCCATCAAGCTGACCGTAGTCGTCGGCCCAGATCGGCAAGCCCCAGGCAATTACGTTCTGATTGAAGGTCGGGCTGTCCGGATTGGTGTCGACGCCGTTGGTGCCGTTGGTGCCGTTGTTGTTGTTACCCAGTAGGCTCTTCGAGCGCCAGCTGTAGGCCAGACGCGCTGACCACGGGCCCTTGTCGTACAGCAGAGCCAGGTTGTACGAGTTGCGCGACAGGTATTCCAGCGGCAGGTCGCCGAAGGTACGCCCATCGGTGTCGCAACCATTCAGGTTCAGGTTCAGGTTGGCCGCGCCGCTCACGTTCGAGCAGTACTGCGAGAACACCGGGCTATACAGGTCGCGCTTGCTCTTGACGTGCGTGTAGTTGGCCTGCACACCGAAGCCCGACATCCAGCCTGGCAGCTTGTCGAAGTACTGCTGGTAGGCCATCTCGATACCGCGCGCCGAGCCACGGGCGCCGTTGACCGGGGTCGCCACATTGAAATCGATTACACGGCCGGTCGAGTCAGTCAGCTGGTAAGCCGAATTCTGCTTGACGATGATGTCCTTCAGGCGCTTGTCGAACACGGCGAAGGTCAGCGAACCGGCCTGGGCGAAGTACCACTCGGCGGTCAGGTCCATATTGC